>Ga0184636_1000085_pt1 | contig 21204 bp, 26 predicted proteins | sample PLM3_60_b2_FD_133164 | JGI IMG/M metagenome (GOLD analysis project Ga0184636, IMG submission 133164) | Groundwater sediment microbial communities from an aquifer in East River, Colorado, USA - PLM4_90_b2 | ecosystem: Environmental > Terrestrial > Soil > Riparian zone | place: USA: East River... | reverse complement strand
TATGCACGCTGCCGATACTCGTTGCCAGCATGATGATGACTATCAGCGCCACGCCCAGACCAATCATACTGATGATTCTGCGGCGTCTGCCGGCCAGATAAGCGGTGCCCTTTATTTTCTCTTTGGCTTTAGTTGTCATACTCTATTCCCGAATCGTCATTGCGAGCCCTTACACAACACTCGTTACTAAACTCAACTCCGGGTGAATCAGCCCGAATAACTCCTCCAGCGCGTCAACTATCCTCGGACCCGGTCGGGCGATTATATCCATATTGATACTGTAAATCTTGCCGTTAATGCGAGCGTCGGTGCCCGCCAGTCTCGATTCGGTCTGGATAAACTGCAGCGGGATATCCTCGCCTGTCCCCATGCCTACCCCGGCAATCATCACCTGCGGGTTGGCGTCGAGGACGGCTTCCAGGCTGATGCTGGCGTAGCCGTTAAGACTATGAGCGATATTCGTTCCCCCCGCCATTTCGATTAGCGAATCTTCAAAGGTTGTAGCGCCTGTTGTCCATATCGGGTCGTTCCAGATGATGTAGAATGTCCGCGGCTTTTGAGCTGCGTTTAACTGGCTGGTCTTTTCAGTTATAGCGTCAATCCGTGACTGCAGGCTCGATACCAGGTCGGCGGCGGCTTCGTCCTGACCGGTGATTTGACCTATTAGTGTAATCGTCTCCAACACTTCGTTGATGTTGTGCGGGACGATGGCTACCACGGTCAAACCCCGGTTCTCGAGCTGCTGGTAGATTTCCTGTGATTGGGCGTCCGTGCCCAGTATCAGGTCCGGGTCCATGGCGACGATTGTTTCGATGTTAGGAACGTCGTAGGCGCCGACGCTCGGCTTGGTAGTCGCCTCGGTCGGGTAGTTGCAGTAATCCGTCACACCGACGACTTTTTCGCCCAAACCTAAAGCGAAAAGGATTTCCGTATTGCTCGGCGCCAGTGAAACGATTTTTTGCGGCTGATTGTCAGCAATGGTGATTGTCCTTCCGTAAGAGTCCGTGACGGTAAAGTTCGTTAACGTTTGTGGTGTTGTCGTGCACCCCCCCAGCATCCCCGCCAGCAGGGCGGCTCCCAGTAAAATTAGCCCGATTGTTCTTAAAGTACCTTTCATTTTTCTCCTTCTCATAAAAAAATCGCCCCTTTCGCCTTTTTCCAGCTAAGGGGTGATATCGACTTAATAAAAAGTCCTACCACTCCCCCGCGGAGTTTGTAGGCATTACAGAGGCTGGCGTTCTGACTCTTGGTTTTATGAACCAAACACAGCGGCGCGGCCGCGTCGGATTCTCACCGACTTGCTATCCAGTTGGTCCCTTGCTCACGCTAGGGCACCTCTGTTCATGTATTCAATTGTTTTTTACTATACTGTATTCAAAATAAAAAATCAAGTCATAAAAAACAAAATTTTACCTGATTTTAGTTATTAAGAGGTGAAATTAATGGTGAGGTAGTTGAAAAAATTAGTTGGACGGCTGAAGGACTTCGCCGTTATAGCGCCGTAGTTTGGCTCTAATCCTGGCGATAAAAAGTCTAACTCCGAAAGGCTTACAAATGAAGTCATCGGCGCCATGCGCGAATATTGCCTTAAGCGTGTCTATTTTACTATCGGCGGTGATAACGACTACCGGCGCATCGGAGTGTTCTCGTATCACATCCAGAGCGTGTATGCTGTCGTCAATCGATTCAAAAGTGTCCATAATTACCATGTCGGGTTTCATTTCTTCGAAGGAACTCATCGCTTCGTCAAAACCGGCAACAACCACAGCATCGTAGCCTTCTAGTTCCAGGGTTCGATTTAAAAGTGTCAGCATATCATGGTCATTATCCATCACCAAGATACGCTTTCGTTCTTTTTGGGCGGTTGTGGCTGGCATGGTCTTTAACATCGTTTAATTATTTGAACCTCTGGCTAATGTCATTTTCCACATCGGGACAAAAATTACTTTACCTTTGTTGTCGGTGATGTTTTTGATTAAACCTGTTTCTTGGGGCGGCTTCACGTTGATTAATATAGGCATATCCTTGATTTGTTCCGTCTGCCGTGTTTTATGCGTCTGGCGGAAGGTCTTCATGTCTTCAAGATGTCGCTGAAAGGATTTCATGTTGTTCCATACTAAAATCATTGTAGTGCTCCTGCCTTACACTATTAACAATACGCGAAACCCCTCACAAACATGTCAATAATCTCAAATTTACTCTTACAAAAACATCACATTAATAAAATTACGATATTTCAACGATTTAGGAAGAAATCACAATCTTGAGTAAAACCTTACGCTTGAAATATGTGTAGGGGTTGTGACGTAAAAAATAGAGTAAAAAAATAAAAAATCTCCCCTTTTATACGGGAAGACCCGGAGAATTCTATATAACGAAATCTGGAATTTACGTGGCTGGTCTAGGACGGTTTAGACATGATATAGCCTATGCCCGGTCGTGTCAGGATATATTCAGGATTCTTGGCGTCATCGCTCATTTTTTTTCTAAGTCGGGCGATATTTACCTGTAATAAATGTGCCGCGCCTAAATATTCTTCGCCCCAGACGTTATTTAAGAGCTGGTCTGGCGTTATCACACGCCCGGCATTGAGGGCTATATACGACAGCATTTTATATTCCGTAGATGTAAGTTTTAGTTCCTGGTTATTCATGGTAACCAGACGAGAAGTAAAATCGATGACCAGGTTTTTATAACGGAAAACCGATTCTTGGGGCTTCACTTGTTCGCCGGAGCGCCGCAGCACAGCCCGGAGTCGCGCCGCGAGTTCGCCGGCAGAAAACGGTTTGGTAACATAATCGTCCGCCCCGATATTAAGACCCTCCACCTTCTCTTTATCTTCGCCCCTCGCGGTTACAAAGATAATCGGCACCTGGGAGAATTCGCGTATACGCCGACACACTTCGTAGCCGTCCATATCCGGCATCATAATATCCAGAAGCACAAGAGTAGGTGTATCTTTATCAAATGATTTTAAAGCAGCTTCACCACCATCAGCGGTGAGAACTTCGAAGTCTTCTAACTCCAGCATACGCTTCATCATCCGCAGCATGCGGATATCGTCATCAACCACCAGTATCAGTTCTTTCGTTTTTGGCATATCAATCCTCCACTTTCTGACGGAAGATATCCCTTATTGCAGTAATTATAGTCCAAAAACTGATAATTTCAAATATTTTTCAGAAAATATGTTTTAGTTTAATAAGCTGTTACCTGATGCAGATTATCTTAAAGATAGTAACTGTTGCTTGTAAATGCACATTAGCAGGATACTGGCTATCGTCGTCGAATCGTGACTAGCCGGATTTTATCAATGGGTTTTATCCGGGGGTGCCTTAGCCTTTAGAAGCTTGGCTACATGATTAACGATTTCTTCCGGTGCGGAAGGTTTAGTCAGATAATCGTCGGCGCCTACCCGCCTACCGGTATCTTTATCTATTTCCTGTGCCCTGGCTGTAAACATCAGGATGGGCAGCTTGGCCGTGGATGGCTCCGCCCTTAATTGATAGCATACCTCGAATCCATCCAAGCCCGGCAGCATAACATCCAGAATAACCAGGTCGGGTGATTCTCCGAGTGCCTTCTGTATTCCATCTGGCCCGTTAGCGGCTGTGATTACCTCGTACCCCTCTTGCTTTAGAGAATAATCAACCAGTCTTAGCGTGGCTGGATCGTCTTCGATTACCAGTATTTTCTTTGCCATTTTTCCTACCTTCTTTATTGTTGAGAGGCAGCGTGAAACTGAAGGTGCTGCCCTCGCCAAATTTACTTTCTGCCCAGATTTTACCGCCGTGGGCGTCAATTATCTGCTTGGAAATGTATAGACCTAGCCCGGTCCCTCCCCTAGCTGCATCGCCGTCAACCCTGTAAAATCTTTCAAAGAGGTGAGCCATCGCTTCTTCACGGATGCCGATGCCGTGGTCTGTAACCTGGAAGAGCAGCTCGTTGTTCCGCACCTCTGCGTTAACTTGGATGTTGCTGCCGGGCTCGCTGAACTTGATGGCGTTACTAACCAGGTTGATGACTACCTGACGCATGCGTTCACTATCCACTTCTATCTCCGGCAGACTCGGGGGAATGCTTTCGGTGAGAGTGATGTCTTTTTCCCGTGCGAGGCTGTGGAACATCTTGATTGAATCGGTGAAGATATCATCTACCGAAGTCAGTCTCTTATAAATTTTGAATCGGCTGGCTTCCAGTCGTGACATATCTAAAAGGCTGTTAATGAGGTTACCCAGGTGTTTCGTTTCCGTATCTATTATCTGGAGGAATTCCTGCTGGGTGGCGGGGTTGGGCACCTTGCCGGCCATAATCAGCTTCGTAAAGCCGCTTATGGACTGCAGCGGCGTGCGCAGCTCGTGGGAAACATTAGAGAGGAATTCAGACTTCATCTGGTCGATTTCGCGCAGTTTTTTCTCCGCCTCTTTACGCGTGGTGATGTCCCTGATGATTGTCGTAATAATATGACTGCCTTCAGCTTTCCTTGAGGAAAGAGAAACTTCAATCGGCACTATCGAGCCGTCCTTTCTTGAACCGGAAGTTTCAAATATCTTGTTATTGAACTCACCATCGCGGCCGCTTTTAACGCTGATGATTTCTCCGGAAACGTCTTTATAAAGGTCGGTCGGGAAAATAGTTAATATTGATTGCCCCAGCATTTCTTTTTCGGTATATCCGAAAATCTTTGCCGCCCCATGATTCCATATCGTGATTTGCATCTCCGGGTCAGTTGAGATAATGGCGTCGGTTGACGTATTGATAAGTTCGCGGTATTTTTCTTCGCTTTGCTTTAAAGCCTCTTCGATTCTTTTTCTCACGGTAATATCTGACATCAAAGTTACCCAGCCCGTTCGCTTACCGTTTTCCTCCATCGCCTGGGTATTTACATCCGCCCAGATGTTGCCCTGAGGTGTTTTGTAAACCTGTTCGTCTCGACGAATTCCTTTTTCCTTGAGGCGGTTGATGCGTTCTCGGTTTTGACCCGGATATTCTTCAAACATGGACACAACATCTCTTACATGTTTACCTATTGCCTCGGATGCCTTGATGCCAAACATTTGCTCGCACATTTCGTTCCAGCTGGTTATTTTAAATTCACTATCCATCGCCAAGATGCCTTCACGGATGGACTTTAAAATGATATCGGAAAAACGCAGCTGCTCTTCCACCCTTTTTTGCTCGGAGATATCAACCGTTACCGATAGCATGCAGGGCTTGTTATCTATAGTGATTTTATCTGCAGAGAACAGCCATGTATTTAGTTTGCCGTCTCTATCGATGAACCGGCGTTCCATGTTTTTAACAATCCCCTTTTCATTTAAAGCATTTATAATATTTTCCCGTTCCTCCGGAGAGTTCCAGAGGTGAAGGTCAATAGCCTTTTGGCCAATAATTTCTTTTCGGGTATAGCCGAAGAGTTTAACAAATGTATCGTTAGCCTCCAATATTACGCCGTCATCCAGACTGGTTACCACTACGGCTTGCGGACTGTTCATGAACGCTTTGGAGAATTTCTCCTCCGATTCTTTAAGCGCTTTTTCCATCTGCTTGCGTTCCGTAATATCAGTCAGGACGTAAATTACACATTGCTCCCCTTTGATGGTGATTGTTTCTGCTGAGCAGGAAATTTGACGTACTGCGCCGGATTTCATGCGCATATTGAATTCCTGGTCAACGAATCGCCCGTCTTTATTAAGTATTTCGGCTATTTGTATATATTCTTCAGGGTTGGCAAATATATCAAATTCTCCAAAATTATGCCCGATTACTTCTTCCCGTGTATAACCAGTGGCTTTTAGGATGCTTTCGTTGACGTCAATGATTACATCATCTTTGTTCCTGACAATAAGAATCTGCTGCGGGCTGGCATGAAAAGCAGTGGAGAATTTCTCTTCAGACTCTTTTAATGAGTTTTCCATCCGCTTGCGCTCCGTAATATCGCGGCAGATGCAAAAGATGAGTTTTCGGCCGGCTATCGTGGCGCCGTTGGTGCTTATCTCAACATCATAAGTCGTCCCATCTTTACGCCGGTGCCTTGTCTCAAAATGGTCGCCTTTCTCATCTATCGTTCGTATCATCTCCACGACGCGTTCTTTAGGATACTGATATTCCCAGTCGTAGATTTTGAGCTTGCGGACTTCTTCGGGAGTGTAACCTAACATCTCGGCAAAGTGTTGATTTGCCTCATACACATTGCCGTCCTGGTCAAGGACGATGATTCCGTCGCGCGATTGCTCGGTAAGGATGCGTCGCCGCGTAGCTTCGGTAACCAGAGCTTCTTCGGCTTTTTTCTGTTCCTGCAGCCGGGTTTCGATTTCCGCCTGGTCTTTGGCGCGTATGTTGGCAATAGTGATAACAAAGAAAGATATAGTTACTAGAAACGCTATGGTTGGAGCGGTTGTCTCATATCCGAAAAATCCTAGAGAGGCCAAAATAACCACGAAAGCAATATAGGTAAGTGTTATCATAAAGGTCTGGCGGACAGATAATATCAGACTGGAAACCAATAATGGTAAAGCCAGCCACATGAATTCTGCGGCCAGGCTTATGTCCGCCGGCTTTAGAAACGCGGTCGTTATCGGAGGAATCGCCGAGACGAACATCGCCAGGTGCGTCGCTACCTTATAAAATCTGGTGCGGTTGACGAAATAGGTCGCAAATAGCAATCCGGAGGTCCCCAGCATCACCCATGATGTAGGGAGGTCGATAGTCCTTAATATTAAAGAACCTGCCAGCGTTACCGCCGCCATGAGCAGCAAGAAAGCCGAAAGCAGAGGGAGCCGCCGGCGTTCTTTTGGTTCCGCGCCGGCATAAGCTCCCACCAATCTTTCAACGACTATAGCGGCAGCTTTAGATATTTTCTTTTTCCAGGTTTTTATTTTTAGTGATGTGATTTTCATTTTCCTTTGTTTGCCTAGGGCATATTATATTTATTTAAGAATCTGAATAAGTCCTCTCGGCCGATGCGGTGGTGTCCGCCGGGGAGTCGGAAGGCTTGCAGTTCTCCTGCTCCTATCCACCGCAGTACGGTAGTATTGCTTACGCCGCAATGTTTGGCGATAAACCCTACCGAAATGAATTCCGGTTTCAAGGGCGCCATTGTTTTTAACATAATTACCTCGCTCTCACCTTATAAGCGTTTTATTTATCGTTGTTTCTTAAAGGTATGCTGTGTTTTTCTGCGAAAGCAAAGAAGTCGTCTCGATGAATCCGGTTCTGCCCGCTCGGCAGACGGAAGGCAACCAGGTTGCCTTTTTCAATCCATCTCAAGACGGTTACTTTACTCACGCCGCAGTGTCTGGCAACGACTCCGGTGGTCAGGTATTGGGGGTAGTAAGTGTCGGTTTTTGTGTTCAAATGATGCCTCCTTTGCCCGCTAACTTAATGTTACCGATGGCTGGTTTAATCAATCATTAATAGATAATCGAATAATATTGTTCCTGTCATTCTTCACGCGGTGAACCAAGTTTACGAACGTTCTATTATTAATTTAATATCTGGAATTAACAGAAAGGTCACACAAGACAAGCTAAAAGTCACAAAAGTATCACAATAGGTGACTCTACGTTGCAGTAAATGTGTTAAATGGTAAGAAAGATGAGGGAAGTATTAGTACATTGGACAAGAAAGACAGGATTTACCAGTAGCCACTATCGCGTTTGCCGGTTACATAGGGGTTATCGCGTCGTTCGGCGCCGATAGTCGTTTCCCGGCCGTGACCCGGATAAATGACTGTTTCATCGGGCAAAGTCATCAGTTTTTTATGGATGCTGTCTAAAAGTTGCGGGCGGCTGCTCCCCGGCATTATGGTAGTGCCGATGCCTTTACGGAAAATCGTGTCGCCGGTGAATATCCCGAAGTCGGTCAACAGGCAGATGCTGCCCGGCGTGTGCCCTGGCGTGTGCATTACCTCGAAACTCATCCCGCCGACGTCTATTTCGTCGCCCTCGCGCAGCAGCCTTTCCGGGGGATGCGGCGTACGGTAAGATATGCCGAACTGCGAACTATAAGAGCCGCGGCCTTCCAGGAAATCCGCGTCCTCGATATGTATCGCCGCTTCCGCGCCGGTCTTTTCCTGTATGTCGCGCAGGGCGGCTATATGGTCGGAATGACCGTGCGTTAGCACGATGATTTTGATATCCAGTCCGGTCTCGTCAATCGCGCGGTTTATGGTTTCGGTGTTGCCCCCCGGGTCGATAACCAGCCCCTCCCCAACTGACTCCTTGCCCACAATCCAGCAGTTGGCTGATAGCGACCCCACCACCAGTCTCTTGATAATCGGTTTTTCGTCCATTAGTAGCCTTTTTTCTTGTCAATTACGTTGAGTAATTTCTTGCCGGCGATGTATCGCTTCAGGTTGTCGCAGAATAACTCGGTGGCGCGCAGCATGTAATCTTCCATCCCGCCGGAAATGTGGGGACTTAATATAACGTTTTCAAAATCCCAGAGTCTGCTTTCTTTGGGCAGCGGTTCGGGAACAGTAACATCCAGCCCCGCCCCGGCGATGAGCTTTTCATCGAGGGCTTTTATCAGCGCCTCCTGGTCAATAAGAGGTCCCCGCCCGATATTCATAATATAAGCCGTCGGCTTCATCGCCTTTAGCTCCGCCTCCCCGATGATGTGCTTTGTATCCGGCGTTAAGGGTAAGGTCAGGACGACGTAGTCGCTTTGTCCGAGCAGCTCCTTCATCCGGCTGGAAGGTAAAAGCAGGTCGACATTTTTCGTTTTACCGGCCGTTTGAGCCGACCGCCTGGTGGCGATGACTTTCATCCCGAAGGCTTTAGACAATCTCGCCACCTCCCCGCCGATATGCCCCAGCCCGATTATCCCAACCGTTTTACCCCGCAGGGTGCCGGACATATACCGCTGCCACTCGCGGGTCTGCATCATCTTGAAACTTAAGGGTGTATTCTTGGCAAACATCAGCATCAGCCCCATCACGAATTCGCCGATGGGCGTGGCATGGATGCCGCTAACGCCGGTAAGTATCACTTTGCTGTTCCATAGCTCGGTGCCCTGATGCCGGTCTACCCCAGCCGAGGTTACCTGGAACCACTTTAGCTTCGGCGCCCGGGCGATGGTGTTTTGTGGCGGTACGAACCCGAAAAGCACCTCCACCTCGGCCAGCAGGGCGTCGAGCTCTTCCTTTTTCGTGTTATCCCCCTGCATTTCAGCCATGAGCAATTGGGAGGCGTCGGTGACCTTTATCCGGCGGCTGACTGACTGTATCCGCTTAATCAGTGCTTCATCCGCGTGCGGCAGCCCTTTATCGAATGATGGCGTTACTACCAATACATTAATCGTTTTCATAGCAATCACTCCTGTTTTATGGTGCTCGATAGAATTGTATGCCGGCTTGAGTCCAGGGCGGGAAGATATAGCCCGGCCAATGGGTTTCCAGTGTTCTGGCGGTCAGCCAGGCCGGCAGGATATGGAGATTCCAGGCCCATTGGGCATAAAGCAGCGCCCCGAAAACCACGAGTATTAGCAATACCGGTATTAGAATTTTATAAGGGAATCTGGCCATAATCAAGGCGCCAACAATGGCTATGGGGAACAGCCCCGGCAGGTAGAAGCGGTTAAAGAGCACAAAGCCTCCGCCCTCTTTAAGCCCCGCCGTCCATTCATAGGTCAGGTAGAGGACGAAGACACAAACAAACCACCCAATCAAGACCAGTAAAACGTCCCATGGGAATTCATTGCGTAAGCTCGACCATTTCCCCGCTGCCCGGCGCTTTCTAAAGAACTTAAAATATAGTATCACGAAAAATCCGGGTATCCCTATTATCAATAGCGGGAAACCTATCCATATATTCCGTAACGCGCCCTGCAGATTGTAGGTAAATATTTGGCCCGGAATAGACACTCCGTTTACGTCTACCTGCCCCAAATACTGGAAAGCGAATTTAATGGGGTAAGGCGAGATGGAATAGCCGGTTTTCAGCGCCGACCCGAAGACAAAGTAATCATAGAGTAAAATCGCCGCCAGCGGTATACATATTCCCAGGACGGTTGGAATTACTTCTCGTATGATTTTTATGCCCTGTCCTTTACGCCAATCCAGTATTCTGACAATGACCAGATGCAAAAACAGTATTACCGCTATCGGCAAATTGGTATAGCGGGCAATCACCGACCACCCTATGAAAAAGAAAGCCAGGAAAAGCGCTGCGCCGCCCAACCAAGGCTTTATTTCTTTTCTTGCCAGGTGATAATAGAGATATAATCCTCCCCCTATCGCCAGCATCGCCAGCGAGGAATAGGTGTCCATGTAAATCCGGTTGCACATCACCAGCGCGATGGGCGTGAATAGCATTAGCAGCGACCCTATCATCGCCGCCTTTTCGTCCCGCCAGCGTTTCAATAAAATAAACGTCACTATCACCATGCCCAGCGCCAGCAGTACGTTACTCCACCGCGGAATGTGCATTTCATAAAAAGGCACCAAATAAAAGATACAGCCCGGCGCTTTTTCCGGCACCCATTTGCCTGGCTCAAGCTGTAAATATTGCAGTAAAACCCCGCCTTGTTGCTGGGTTTCCATGGATTCACGGTATATTTGGGAATTATTCAGCACAAAGTTGCCTTGAGAGAAATTTTTTGTGCCGTAATAATAAGCCCAATCGTCCGGGTCGGGCATTTGGACCGGGGCGGTTAATACCAGCGTCATCGCGGTGATAAAGCCAACGCCGACAATAGCCTGGTAAATAGTGATATGTTGCCTGAGCCACTTAACGACGGAAGTAACTCTTTTCATCATGTTCTATGAATCCTTTACTAAAAATACCAGCCGTATATTAAACTTATCAAAAGCTGAGTATGTTCGTCAAAATTAAAGGTTGCCAGATTTATGCCGTTAAGAGTAAAATCATTAAAACCCCTTGGCTTAATGGGGTAACTTTTATATATTGTAAGAATAATACTAAAGGAGAAATCACCGATGGAAAAAGAATGGTCGGTTATGACCAAAGAAGAAAAGCGCGACAAACGAATGAAGGACTATATTGAAGGCGCCGGCATCAAATTCCGCGATGCTAAAGCGAAAAAGCTTTATCATGAGCGCGTAGACCGCATGGTTAAAGTCTCCCGCTGTGAAAAGCCCGACCGCGTTCCTGTTTCCCTCCCTACAGGTAACTATCCGGCTTACTACGCGGGCTATAACTTTAAAACAGTGATGTATGACTCTAAAAAGTTAAAGTCCGCCTGGAAAAAATTCATGGAGGATTTCTACGAGGATATGGACTCCTTCATGGGGCCGGGCTTCACCTTTTCCGGCAAAGTCATGGATATTTGCGACTTTAAAAACTATTCCTGGCCCGGCCACGGCCTCGGCGATAACGTCAGTACCCACCAGTACATGGAAGCCCAGTATATGAAGAGCGAAGAATATGACCAGTTTATGAAAGACCCCTCGGATTTTGCCTTCAGGATTTTAACGCCCCGCACTATGGGTGCCGCCGACGGACTTAAGAATTTCCCGCCCCTGAACAGCTTTATGGCCACCCCGCTGGTAATGGTCTATCCCTTCGCCAACAAGGAAATTCGGGAAAGCTTTAAGAAGCTGATTGCCGCCGGCGAGGCGATGGAGCAATGGCAGTCGGAGCTTGCCGACGCCAATGATGCGGCGATTGAAGCCGGTTTCCCGGCCGGTCGTGGAGGGATGGGTATTGCGCCCTTCGACGTTATCGGCGACTTTTTCCGTGGCACGCAGGGTGTCGCCATTGATATGTTCCGTAAGCCGCAGCAGCTGCTGGAATGTATTGATATTATTTACGACATTATCGTCCCGCGCGCCATCCAGCAAGTTAATGAGACGGGCGGTTTTACGATTGGTTTCCCCCTCCACCGCGGCGACGATGCCTTCATGTCTCGGGCGCAGTTTGAAAAGTTCTACTGGCCCAGCCTGAAGAAATACATTGATACCCTGATTAGCGAGGGCATCCAGGTCTCGCTTTTCGCCGAGGGCAAGTATAACCAGCGGCTGGATTATATTGGCGACTTCCCCAAAGGCTGGGTTTCCTGGGCGTTCGACCAGACGGATATGGCCAAAGCTAAAAAAGCCATTGGCGATAAGTGCCATATCTCCGGCAATGTCCCGTCCTCGGTTGTTATTACCGGCACACCGGAACAGGTTAAGGATAACTGTCGCCGTCTTATCGAAGCCTGCGCGCCCGGCGGCGGCTATACCCTTTCCGGCGGCGCTGCGGCGACGGAGATTAAAAATCCCCGCAACCTTAAGGTCTTTATGGAAGCCGCTATCGAATACGGCACCTATTAGTTTTTCAAAATAGTGTATTTTTACGGGGGAGGGTAGTTTAACTCTCCCCCGTTTGCTTTAGGGGCGGCTTTAACGGTAAAATCTTAGATAATGAAAGCGGAAATTATCTCCACCGGCACCGAACTTCTCCTCGGTAATATTGTAGACACCAACACGGCTTATCTGGCGGAGCAGCTGGCGATGCTGGGAATTGACCTCTATTTTGCGTCCACCGTCGGCGATAATTACGATAGGTTGTTAGGGGCTTTAAAAACCGCCTGGGAGCGGTCGGACGTTATTCTAATGACCGGCGGCTTAGGTCCCACCCAGGGCGATATTACCCGTGACGTTATTGCCGGACTGTTGGGCGAAACACAGGAAGTTGACCCCGGACTCCAAGTGACTCTGGAGAAATTCTTCACCGCGCGGGGGATCGCCATGAGTTCCAATAACCTCAAGCAGGCGATGCTGATTCCTTCCGCTCAAGCCATCCCCAATGCCCGCGGCACCGCGCCCGGCTGGTGGGCGGAAAAGGATGGCAAGATAATTATCGCTATGCCCGGTCCCCCCGCCGAAATGCAGACCATGTGGCAAAAGCATATTGCCCCGGCCCTGCAAAGCCGGTCGGGGGGCGTTATCCTTTCCCGCACGCTTAAAACCTTCGGCATGCCGGAAGGCTCCGTGGATGAGCAGTTAACACCCTTACTTAAATCTACTAACCCCACGCTGGCTATTTATGCCAAGCCGGATGGCATCCACCTCCGCATTACGGCTAAAGCTGAAAGCCAGGCAACAGCCCAGCAATTGATTGCCGGCCACGAGAAAGCGGTCAGGGAAATCGTCAGCACATATATCTGGGGCGTGGATGACGATGACCTTGGCGCTATGGTCGCGAAAATGCTTATCGCTAAAGGGCTGACCCTGGCCGTGGTGGAAACTTTCACCAGCGGCGCTTTGATACAGCTGTTGGCGCATACTCCGGAAAGCGACCGCTTCTTCAAGGGCGGATATTATGCCGCCTCGGATGAAGTAAAAACTTCGCTCGGTTTGGTCTGGGGTTCCGGCGACATGGCCAAGACGGCTGCCTCCATCGCTGCTTTGGTGCGCGATAAGTTGCATGCCGGCATCGGTATTGACATCGAAGGCTATATGGAAAAGTCAGATGACGCGCCGACGGCTAAAGTATTTATTGCCATTGCCGGTGTAAAAACCAGTCTTTCTTTAGTGCGCAGCTTCCCCGGCAGGCTTACCAATTTAGAAAACCGGATTGCTTACCAGGTCCTCTTTGAACTAAAGAAATTCCTGACTGAAAATTAGGTCTTACTTCACCCAGGCGCAGTTGTATTTCGCGCTCAACCCCACCTGCACAACGCTATATGGTCTTTCCACTTTATTGCAGACAATCGGGAAGTGCGGCGTCCCTTTGGGCAGCACTACCGCCGTAGGTACATTAAACGCATGTTTTTCCTGCTCCTTACCGATGGCGATGGTTATCTCTGCACCTAGATAAGCTAAATCGTCTGTCTTGTGCCCGATGAATACCATCACCTCGTCGTAGGGGTGGATTTGTGCCCCTTTACCCGGATACCACTCGCCGGTCTGGTTATATAACCCCATCGAAAAATTGACTGCTACGCCGGCAACGTCCTTCCCCTCCACCGAAAACTGCTGTACCGCATTAGCCCCGCCCGGACCCTTTTTCACTTTAAACGGATGAAACAGGTAGCTGTATTTCTTGCCATTGGTGGTGCCTTCCTTATCGGCTCTTTCGCCCGCGTACTTACCGCTTAACGCCAGGTGGAAGTGCCCGAACGACCGGTAGGCTTTTTCGGTAATCAGCGGACAGTGCGGCAAATTTGCCGGCGCGGCGGCAACCAAAGGCACGCTGAATTTGTGCTCTTCGTACTCCTTGCCCACCGCGAGTGACATATCGGCGCCGAGTATTTTCATGTCCTTATCGTCGTACCCGAAGAATATCAGGCATTCGTCAAAAGGGTGGGTATGCGCACCCATGTCGGGTGCCCAGTCGCCGGGTGTATCGTAAACCCCAACGACGAAGTTCAGATTGAATCCCTGTAACTGGTCGCCGCCCATGAACGTCATTTGTTTAGCGTTAGCCCCGCCCCGCCCTTTGATGTATTTCAGTGTTTTTACCAGGTCTCCATATTTTGTCTCAGCCACGGGGGAATCCTCCTTGTTAGATGTTTAGGCAAATTCTAGACTTTTTTATGAAAAATTACAAACGGAGATACTTTAAAGAGAATCGGGGGAATTTGTTCGGTGGGAAGTGCCCCCAATGGAATTCGAATCCATGTTGACGGCTTGAAAGGCCGCTGTCCTAGTCCACTAGACGATGGGGGCGTACCCGTCCAGTATACCAGAAAGCCCCTTATGCGGACAATATTTTGGCTAAATCCACAACGCCTCCAGCTTGTCTCATATCTTCCCCTGATGTTAAAATAAACATATAATCATTGTCTTTCATGAGGTGACATAATATGCCCATCTACGAATACGAGTGTATACATTGCGGACATCATTTTGAGTTGAAACAAAGCTATCATGACAAACCCGAAGCTAAATGTCCGCAGTGTAAAAAGAAAGCCAGACGGGTTTTTCATCCCTCCCCCATTATTTTCAAAGGCAGCGGCTTTTATGTCACCGACCATCGCAAAAGCGCTGATTCTTCAACCAGTAAACCGGCGCCGGATACTTCCAAAAAACCAGAAGCAAAGAAGAGTAAAGATTGAAAGCGCTTCTCCAGCGGGTCAGTCAGGCTTCGGTCAGTGTCGCCGGCGAAGAAGTCGGGAGGATAGGGCAGGGGCTGGTGGTACTGTTGGGAGTGGCTAACGGCGACACGGAAAAAGATGCGCAGTATCTAGTGCCCAAAATATTCGGACTCCGTATTTTTTCTGATGCCGACGGCAAGTTCAACCTCTCCCTCTTAGATGTTAAAGGCGAGCTGCTTTTCGTGAGTCAATTCACCCTCCTTGCCGACGCCCGTAAGGGACGCCGTCCCAGCTTTACCGACGCCGCCCCGCCCGACCTCGCTGAAAAACTGTTCAACTACGCCGTCGGTCTGGCGCGCGAAAGCGGTATCAAAGTTGCCATCGGACGTTTCCAGCAGCACATGCATGTCGAGATTCACAACGACGGTCCCGTAACCATCATGCTAGATAGCCGCGATAAACTAAGGTGAACTAACCCAACGTCATTCCCGCGCAGGTGGGAATCCATTTATCGCCTTTTTGTTTTTAGGGGTATTGACGTCCCCCTTTGGAAAAGGGGGATAAGAGAGGGATTTTTCAATACCCCCGATTTGACAAAACTCCCCCATATTTTTTATAATTGCGACGAGGTGCAATAACGATGAGTTGCATTGCTACGTTAAAGGAAAAAGGATTAAAGCTCACTCCGCAGCGGATACTGATAACCGACATTATCCATGATGCCCGGGGACACCTTACTGCCGGTGAGATTATCGAACATGTTAAGGCTAAGATGCCCGGCGTCAATAAGTCAACTATCTACCGCACACTGGATATTCTTGAACAGGCCGGCTGCGTCTATAAAAGCGAGTTGGATAACGAGTTTATCTATCACCATGACGATAAGGGGCATCACCATCACTTAAAGTGCATACAATGCGGCAAGATTGTGGATTGCGATGAAGCTCTTTTAGAGCCGTTGAAAAACTCGTTGGTAAAGAAGTACGGTTTTCGTGTTGATTTTAAGCATATGGTTATCAATGGCATTTGTGCTGAATGTAAAAATAAAAATAACTAAATTAAGAGAAGGAGATTTAATCATGGCATGTTTTCTGGTACCCACGGGAGAAGCTGTTATCACCACCGTTGTGCAAAAAATCATTGAAAAACGGGAGAAAAAGGCTGGTAGTGGAAAAGCCGTCGAAATCACCTACAAATGGAGTCAGCGTTTAGGCTGGCTGAATAAAATGCTCTGGGGCGGCTCACTGCTGTTAGCGCTGGAGCACGTCTGGCACGGCGAGATTACCGCCAGTCCGCCGTTTTTAACCGCTATGCAAAATCCGCAGGACACAGCCACGATGCTACATGAGATTGCGACGGTCGGCGTCGCCATGGCAGTTACAATTACTGCTATCTGGGGCATCATGGTGCTGGTAGCCGAGGTTAAGTCTAAAGCTGCGTCCAAAGTTAAAGCGCAGCCGGCTGGAGGCGCGTAATGTTTCTCATTTTAACCGCGCTGGCGGCAATTATTGCCACCGTTATCTGGTACGTTAAATCGCCCGATGATAAGTACAAACTGGGTGTATTAAGCCTGATGTTCTGGGGCGCCACGATTATGTGGCTCGTTGACCATATCATGGCTTTTGCGTCGGAAGGCGGAGCGTTTTTTGAAATCAGCACCGATGCCACCATGCTCGGCGTTGCTGTAGTTGTTTTAGCTCTGATGGCTTGGGTGATTACGCTGGTTATCAGCGACCCCAAGGGTGTCTTGAAAAAAGTTCTTAAAAGATAGTTTAAATAAATCGACCGCTGCTATCATTTCTTCTTTGGGTGGCAGCGGTCTTCTTTTATCTAAAATTGTGACTAAATCAGCTTGAGTGTCTGGGGCTCCATCTCCAGGCTGATGTCCAGCGCTTTATAGGAATGGGTCAAAGCCCCGATAGAGATGATATCAACGCCGGTATGGGCTGCTTTTCGGACGTTCGCCAGTGTTATTTTACCCGAAGCTTCCAGCTTAGCCCGGCCGGCGACGCTTTTTACTGCCTTAGTCATATCATTGAGGCTCATATTGTCCAGCATGATGATGTCCGCGCCGGCTTTCACGGCTTCTTCCGCTTCATTAACGCTGGTTACCTCTATTTCAATGGTCATGCCGGTAGGGGCGTTTTGACGCGCCTTTGAGATTATCTCTTTAAGGTTCATTCCCTGGGCGCGCAGCGCCGCGATGTGATTATCTTTGATTAAAACGGCGTCGCCCAGACTCATTCTGTGGTTCGTTCCCCCGCCCATCCGCACCGCGTATTTTTCTAATAGACGCATCCCTGGAGTGGTTTTACGGGTATCGTAGATTTTCGCTTCGGTGCCTTTGACCTCGGCGACGTACTGCGCCGTCAGCGTGGCGATGCCGCTTAATCGCTGTAAAAAGTTCAGGGCGGTGCGTTCGGCCTTGAGGATGCCGCTGACGCTGCCGGATATCGCCGCGGCTACATCTCCCGGCTTTATCGCCGTCCCGTCTTTGATGAGAATATCAAATTTTATAGCCGCGTCCACGCGCTCAAACACGCGTCGGACAATTTCGATGCCGGCGAGAACGCCCTTTTCCTTTACCAGCAGCGTCGCCTTGCCGGTGAGGTCGGGTGATATCAGCGCCTCGCTGGTGACGTCGCCCTGGCCGGTGTCCTCACCCAGCGCGATATCTATAATCGTCTCAATCTGTTTTTCCGTAAGCTGACTTACGTTCATTTTCCTGTGGTGTCTGGTCGCAGGGCTACGCTGTTGCGGGCAACTCTTAAAGTGGTCCCGCCTTCTACTTTGATAACCAGGTTGTCTTCGTTGACGTTTTCAATCGTGCCGTAAATGCCGCCGGCGGTGATGATTTTGTCACCCTTTTGCAGAGCCTGCATCATGGCTTGTTGTTCCTTCTGGCGTTTACGCTGCGGTCTTATCATTAGGAAGTAGAACATGGCAAAGATGACGACTAAGAAGACGAGCATCGGCCAGAGGCTTTCCCATGTGCTTGTTTCGCTGCCGGTGCCGGTGGCGTTGGCGCTGGTCACCGTTGACGTGCCGGTGGGAAAACAGCCGGCGCTTAAAACCATAACGGTTATCAGCAGTCCGACGACGAGACCTATTTTCCAGATATTCTTCATTATTCCTCCATATTAATGCTTAACTATTCTATTTTACCCTGCAGCGACCATGGGCTGGTCTTTTTTATCTTAACACCTACCAGTTGTCCCAGGTAATCCCCTACGCTATTGAAAAATACCAGCTTATCGCTGCGTGTGCGGCCGTACCACTTTCCTTTGTTCCTACCCTCCACCAGTATCTCCGCCGCCTTGCCCTTGAGTTGGGCGTTCATTTCCGATTGTATCTGACTCTGAAGCTGTTCGATTCTGTTGAGCCTTGCTTTTTTCTCCTCGGATGGGATGTCGTCTGCAAAATCGCGGGCGGCAGTAGTGCCCTCCCGGGGTGAATAGGCCGCTACATGAACTGTAGCAAACTTTATCTCGGAGAGCAAGTCCAGCGTCTCCTGGAACTGCGCCTCGCTCTCCCCCGGGAACCCAACGATGATATCGGTTGTAAGCGTGATATCTGGTACTTTTTCTCTTACTTTCTTCACGAGTTGCCGGTATTGCGCCGCGGTATAGCCGCGCTTCATGGCTTGGAGGATTTCATCGCTGCCTGCCTGCACCGGCAGGTTGATTTGCTCGCAAACCTTATCTAAATTAGCGATAGCGTCGATGAGCTTTTGGCTCATGTCTTTAGGATGGTTGGTGAGGAAACGCAGCCGCGCTATGCCTTCTACTTTATTCAGCTCTTGCAGCAGGTCGGCAAGGTCCGGTTTGCCCGGCAGGTCGTGTCCGTAAGAATCAACGTTCTGCCCTAACAGGATGACTTCTTTAGCCCCTCTCCGAACCAGCTCCTCTACCTCGCAGGCGATTTCCTCTGGAGGTCGGCTTCTCTCCCGTCCGCGTCGGTAGGGGACGATGCAGTAGGAACAAAAGTTATCGCATCCCTGGCTGATGGGCACATAAACGCTGGGGCTTGGCTTTTCCAGCAGCGTTGCCGACTTCGCTTTTTCCAGCCACGGCGGATATTCCCCCGCTTTAAAAAACTGGTCTATAAAGGGGAATTTTTTGCGTAAGACCTTGGTGTCAGAATCCACGATGCAGCCGGTTAAGGCTAGTAGCATCTGCGGTTTTTCCTTTTTCAGGTGTTTAAGGTCGTGCAGCTTATTTATCACACGGTCCTCAGCGCTCTGCCGCACTACGCAGCTGTTCAGCACAATCAGGTCGGCGTCGTTAAAGCTTTTCGCCGCTTTATAGCCTAACTCCTCAAAGCGTGATGCTAGTCGCTCTGATTCAGCTTTATTCATCTGGCAGCCGATTGTCCAGATATGATAGGTAGGCATTGGCTACATTATAGCTTATTCTCCGCCATCGCCTGAACAGCTGCTACCGGGTGCATGATGATTTGGGCGGTTTCTTCTACCGTTTTACCCTCCGCCAGGTACCGCTTCACGATAGAGGCCGTTGATTCGCCGATTTCGACTATATGCTTGTCCGGGTCGTAAATCCTCACCACCCGCTGTTGCCAGGGGTATTTTTTCACTCGGTGAACATAATCGATATCTTTACGTTTTTCCAGTTTCTTAAGAAAACCGTCAAAGTTTTCTTCTTCGAAGTAAAGCTCAAAATTGTGCGACTTTTTTACCACCGAGCCAGGATCCACTCCGGCGAGCCTGGCGTAGTTGAACTGGAGGGAAAGCCCGCTGGTAAAGCCTACATTTTCACCTAAGTCAACGCCGATTTTTTGGTCGAATATCTCAATATAAAAACGCTTACTGGCTTCTATATCGCTGACGGCAATTATCGGGCCGCTAAATTTCATAAACTATTACCCCTTTCGCTCTTTTGTCTACCAGCTTGAGTAGCTCCACTATCCTTTTTTCATCTATCCCGGCCACACTGGCAACCTCGATGTGCTTCATTGCCTTTCCCCCGCCGTCGAAGAGTTTTTCATCCTCTTTGGTGAGTCCGTCTTTGGAGAACCCCAAATTTACGTGATCCTTCAGCGCGACGATATAGAATTTGCCGTCGGCATATGCGGGGACGCCCCACTTCATCTCCTCTTTAATTCCGGGAAAGGTTTTGTTAATAAGGGCCCTTAAAGCCTGGCAGGTTTCTTTCTGCGGAGAGGCCTGCTTGTTAATGTATTCATCAATCTTGTTAGGCATTATTGTTCATTTGACTCTTTATAAGACCCATGAGCATTTTTGAAATAGTTTCAAATTTAGTTTTAAAATATTCGTATTTTTCTTCATTAATATGGCTTTCACCGGCGATTATCTCAAGTAGTGATACACATTCGTAAACAGAACCTCTGGAAATAGTGTAAAAATTCCGTTTATCTGCTTTAGAAAATTTCCCGCTTCCTTCAGCTATATTGATGACTATACTTATGGAAGCTCTTTTGAGCTGATCTCGTATGTAATTGTCAACAAGTTTATTTTCCCGTAGAAAACCCAGGATTTCGTGATTAAGATCTTTGGCTTTTTTATATACTTCTAGTTTTTCAAAATCAAACATAAAAATCATCTGGTTGATGAGGATGTGGGTGAGTGTGAGTAATTTGGGTTTCATCCTCCCCAACTACTAACTACAAATTACTCATCCACATAAAGCGGAGGGGGAGGGATTCGAACCCTCGTCCCCAGTTTCCCGGGGAAATCGCTTAGCAGGCGACCGCACTAGACCACTATGCGACCCCTCCCCAATGCTTGAAGAAAAAGAAAACCTTATCAATTATATCTTAACTGGGAAATATGCTCAATAATGAAAGAGGATTTGAATAGCTTTGAGAATTGGTCTCTTAAGACCCCCATACCGTTGACAGTAGAACTGACACGATGCCAATTACTATCGCAATAACGCCGATGATTCTATAGCGCCGTTGCATTTGTTGTATCTTTTTATTTCTCTCTTCTTCCGGTTTTTCGTCGTCACTTTTCTTTTTCAAAAAGACCCATTTCCCGGTCATTCCCATGAACAGGTACAAAATCCCCATCGCTATCACCACAATCCCCATTATCAGCTCGAAAGAATCCATATTTTCTCCTGTTATTTCTTTACCCGCGCCGCCCCGATTATCTCCTGGAGACTCTTTATCCCCTCTTTTTCCATAAAGCTCTGGATGCCTTCCAGTACGTCCAGCGCCGCCCGCGGATTGCTGAATGTC
>Ga0184636_1000084_pt1 | contig 21240 bp, 23 predicted proteins | sample PLM3_60_b2_FD_133164 | JGI IMG/M metagenome (GOLD analysis project Ga0184636, IMG submission 133164) | Groundwater sediment microbial communities from an aquifer in East River, Colorado, USA - PLM4_90_b2 | ecosystem: Environmental > Terrestrial > Soil > Riparian zone | place: USA: East River... | reverse complement strand
TTCCGCCTACTATAAATCAACTCCAGCCCCGCCGTTGACGGGGCGCTGAATTTTATAGTTTCCCTTCGCTCAAATAAAATTCGCGTGCGCGAGAGAGGATTCGAACCTCCAAGCCCTTGCGGGCGCTACCACCTCAAGGTAGTGTGTCTAGCCAGTTGCACCACTCGCGCTTATTACTTAAAAAGTATGCCTAAATAATTGATGATTTTCAAGGATAATTATTTTAAATCAATCAAAGTTTATCTTGCTATGTTTAAACATAGCAAGTGATTTAGCATACTATGTCGATAAGAATATAATAAAGTATGGATTCCCGCCTACGCGAGAATGACATACGAGGTAGAGACGATGACAAGAAAATGAGATTGCTTCGTTCCTCGCAATGACAGATAACAGAGATTCTTCACGGAGCTCGGAACCCGTCCGAACGAATTCATCCGGGCGGATGACAATACAGATTCTGAAATAAATTCAGAATGACAAACCCTTTCGACAGGCTCAGGGAATATGAAATGAGATTCTTCGCAAAGCTCAGAATGACACACGGGACAAGAATGACAATATATAAAAAATGCGGGCAATGCCCGCATTTTTCTTACTTCTTTCTTTATGCTGCCACGCCGATTTTTTCGCGTGATTTTTTCTTTGACAAAGTTCTTAAGAAATAAAGTTTTGCTCTTCTGATTTTTTTCGGAGCGCTCATGATTTCAACCTTATCAATTACCGGTGAATTAAATGGATAAACCTTTTCCATTCCAACTCCCGCGACAGTTGCGCGAACAGTGAAGGTGGAGCCGTCTTCTTTGCCATGTTTTACGGCAAGAACAATACCCTGGAATCTTCCAAGTCTCTCTTTGTCGCCTTCCTTAATCTTTTCCCAAACGCGGACAACCGCTCCCGGTTTAATTTGTGCTGCAAGTTCTTTTTTCATAACTTTAAAATGATAGTTCATAAATTGCTTCTGGTCAAGGGGTTAATGATATTTTTATGAATTAGGAAATTTTTCTCTGTCATCCTGAGTTTTACGAAGGATCTCAATGAAATTTAGTAAAAATGAGATTCCTCGACAGGCTCGGAATGACAGCCACCCTATTTTTTATATAACTTCCAGCTGATTCAATATGTTTTTCAGGTCATCTGACAAATCAGCCTCAATTTTTACTTTTTTATTTTCATCAATGTTAAATTCCAAACTTTGCGCATGTAAAAACTGACGCTCAAGCCCAAAAGGGTTTCCTTTTTTTCCATAAATTGGGTCTCCAATAATTGAATGGTGTATTGCTGCGAAGTGTACTCTTATTTGGTGCGTGCGCCCGGTTTGTGGCATTACTTTTACCAGTGAAAAAATTTCTTCTTTCCCGTTTTCCATTTCCAGCTTTAAATTTTTCACAACTTCATACTCAGTAACAGCTTCCTTAATCATTCTGCCACCATGAACTGTGTGTTTTATAGTTCCTGGTTTTATCCCAATCGGTTTATTTATAATGCCTTTTGCTCCGCCAGCTGGCGGATCAACTTTATCCCAAACCAAAGCAATGTAAGTTTTTTTAATTTCGTGATTTTGAAAAAGTTTTTTTAAATATTCAAAATATTTTTGATTGCGGGCTATTACAATAGCCCCAGAAGTGTCCTTGTCCAGACGATGCACAACACCCGGGCGGTTTTCCGGATCATCTCCAACTTTTTTTATTTCTGGATATTTTTTGAACAAAAAATCAACTAAGGTTTTTTCTTTGGATATGTTTGTCGGATGGACCAATATTCCCGCCGGCTTGTTTATAGCTATAAAATTTTTGTCTTCGTAAAGAATTTTTAGGTCCATTTTGTTAATTTGAGTTTAACAGATTCTGAAATAAATTCAGAATGACAAAACGAGTAAAAAACAGGGCTCATCCTTTCGAATGAGCCCTTTAAACAACGACGATATTATTCGCCGCTTTAGATGGCTCTCGAGCCATAACGATTCTCGAGAAAGTATAAATCGTCATGGTTTTGCCACCACCTAAATTAGATGAACACTACCGCTGTTTTTTTGTAGCCCAGGAGATGAATAAGGGCGAACAGCGCCTTTCGGAGATCGGCGAGATTTTCCTTTGCCGACGTCTTCAACTGATCAGCCTTCTTGTACACCGCCTCGAGCAGTTTTTCAGCAAAGCCCGCAATCTCATTCGCATGAGTTCCTATGCGGACTTTTTCGCTAAGTCCGGCGATGTTATTACACATCGGACCTGCGAGATTGCAGATTTTTTCTGCTGCTGCCTTGACCTTTTGGATCCAGTCCCCTTCGTGATGACCACAAACGAAGATTGACCCGGTCGCTGTTCGTATCGCGGCGTAGTTTTGATCCGGCACCGTCATGTTGCATGCACGACACCCAATAGCGGCTGACTTCAGTTGCTTTGACATAGGTATTCCTCCCAAATAAAACATTTTTCTAAATAAACACGTACGTGTCTATTTAGATGAAGCAATATTTTACACCTCTACCCTCCTTTCATCTGTTGCAAAAATTGGAACGAACTTTTTTTAGTATACCAGATTAGGGATAAATGTCAACCTCACATACCACGTTTAAAAATATTGCAATTTGTCATTCCCGCGCAGGCGGGAATCCACATTTTATTATGTTTTTATGGACAGAATACTGAGATTCTTCGCGGAGCTCAGAATGACCCGATAACGTACATTCGTATGTGTTGCTGGGATAACAGACTGGATTCCCGCCTGCGCGGGAATGACAAAAAATTACTTTTACCTTTCCACTCCCCTGGGGATAACCCTGGGATAATACAAAAAAGCCCCATTTAAAGGGCTTTTTTGTATATTACTTTTTCAGCTTGAGATTTATCCTCTTCTCTTCCGGCTTTATGGAATCAACTGTAAATTTGTACTTTTTACCTATTTCCAGTTGCTTTTTAAGCTCATCCAGTGATCCAAACTCAGAAACATGGATTAAACCATAAATATTGTCTCCCAAATCGATATAAGCTCCGAATGGGTTGGTTTTATAGAGAGTTCCACTAACTTCTTCTCCTTGTTTAATCTTATCTGCGGCTGTGTCCCATGGATTTGTCTTTAAAGCTTTAAGCGACAAGAAGATTTTATTGTCTTTAATTTCAATAATCTTGGCTTTTATGGCTTCGTCAACTGAAACAACCTCCTTTGGGCTATCAATCAATCTCCAATCAAGTTCAGAAATGTGAATCAATCCTTCAACATTCGGATTATCGGCAAATTTTACGAAAGCTCCAAAATCGGCAATACCTGAAACAATTCCGTCAATGATGTCGCCGACATTATACTTGGCAACAAGCTCTTTGACGTTTTCCTCTCCGGCTTCTTTCTCGGAAATAATCAACTTATTGGTTCTGGAATTAACATCAATAATCTTTACTTTAAGTTCCTGACCAACGAATTTCTTAAGTTCAACCAAAATTTTACTCTGATCGCCTTTTTCAATTCTTGGATAATGCTGGGCTGAAAGTTGGGAAACCGGCAAAAATGCCTTTGTATTGCTAATATCAGCCATCAAACCACCACTGTTGGCGCCTTTAATAGTGACTGTAATAAGCTCACCACTGTCCTTCATATCTTTTAATGCCTGCCAATTTCTTTGCGCTTGGGCGTTAATAAGGGAAAGTTCAACAAACCCTTCTTCGTTTTCAAGCTCCAAAACCTTGGCGCTTACCATATCTCCAATACTCAGACTCTTTATGATTTCTCTTGAATTCATAAGCTCTGAACCGTAGACAGTTCCTGTTCCATACTTACCCAAATCAAAATACACAGCTTTTGCAAGCTTTGCCATTAATTTGGCGTTAATCAAATCACCTTCTCTTAAAAAAGAAATAAGGGTTGACTCTGTTTTGGCCAATTGGGCCATACCTGACATGTTTTTATTCTCCATGAGTTCGCTACGAAATACGAACAAAATACGAAAATACGTAATTACAAAAATTAAATTCCGTAATTTAGTATATTTGTATTAATTTTGTATTTAGTAGTTATATATTGCGTTTAAAAACGCTTAGTTATTGTAGTTAAAATCTGTTTGAAATGCAAGAAATCAACGAATAACGAATTGATACGAAATTACGAAAAAAATCTGTTCGTCATTGCGAGGAGTACCCGACGCGGCAATCTTGGTGTTTGTCATTCTCGCGCAGGCGGGAATCCAGGCATTTGTCATCCTGAGGTAATCCCGAAGGATCTCATATTTACTGAGCCTGTCGAAGTGTGTTTTTTTGGAGTTAAGTAGCGTTTCGTGTTGATGATAAATCCAGTAAAACATTTATTTTGCTGGATTTTTTTGCTATTTTTGGCACAATTATGGAATGATATCCCATAATTGCATAAAAAAAGCGCTGTATTGGGTGTAAATTATCAATGGCGCGATGCGGTTATACCGCAGCTGGCACCCAAAGATGGAAATGTAAAAATTGTAAAAAAGTTATATGTCGGAAACGAAATGATGTTGGTGAAAGAAATCGTATAAGGCTTGTGGAGAGGTGGCTCACAGGAACTGAGTCATTGCCGCAAATCGCAAAAAGAATTGGCAAGCACAGAACAACATTATCAAAAAAATTTTCAAAATTATTCAATAAAATAAAATCAGTCCCCTTATCTTTATCAACTGATAGTAATGTTTTAGTTCTTGATGGAACGACAATTTCAAAAGGAAAAATAGCTTTGATAGTCTATGACCGAATTTCAAAACAGCCACTGGCATGGTCTTTTGTGGAAAGAGAATACTTTGAATCTTGGTATATATTGCTTGAAAAAGTCAGGAGGAAAAACTATTCAACTACAATTGCAATCGTTTCTGATGGTCAAAAAGGCCTCAGAAAAGCCGTTTCAGCGGTTTTTCCGGGGATTATGCATCAACGATGCATAATTCACATTATAAGATTATCTTTGTCATGGCTCACGAAAAATCCAAAAACTGATGCCGGAATAGAATTAAGAAAATTGGTTTGTGTTATAGGAAAAATAAAAACAAATCAGGAAGCCAAATTATGGGAAAAATATTTTGAGGAATGGGATGAAAAATATTCATTGTTCTTGAAGGAAAAAAGTATTAATCCGGCAACTGGAAGAAAATGGCATACACATCGAAAATTGCGTGGAGTAAGATCTTTAATAAAGACCGCAATCCCTAATATGTTTTTATATTCTCGTGACGCACGAATACCTAATACGACAAATTGTGTTGAGGGTGGAATTAATTCCAGGATCGCCGAATTACTTCACAGGCATAGGGGTATAAACGAAAAACAAAAAATAGCGCTCGTGCGAAGTTTTCTTTATTTAAAAAGAAAAACATCAACACGAAACGCTACTTAACTCGTTTTTTGTTATCCTGGGCTCCCGACATCACTCGTTTCAGGATCTTCTTCTCATTATTCCCTGAGCTTGTCGAAGGGTAGTCGTTATTCTGAGCCCCGCGAAGAATCCCAAAATAAAAAAGCCAATTCAGTTTGCACTGAATCGGCTTTTGAGTTTTATCCTGCCTGTTTTTAGGCTGTGAAAATTGCAGAAAAATCATTTGCATCTCTTTTTTCTTCAAGATGTGCAAGGAATATATCCGGAGAATTACTGCACCAGTGGAAGTAGAATGTAACCCGATCACCAGACGGAGTCAGCAGGACGGTACCATCAAAATGGATGTAGGGAGTATCGCCATTAACCTCCATTTTCCAGCTTTCAGGAATATTGCGTGGGGATGCAAGAAGAAGCTGAAGCATCGCTGCATCTAATCGGACACCCTTATTTTTTTTAAGCCGCTTTAGCGTCTCTTCGCCGCTAATTGATACCTCTCCTGGTTCAAGACAGGTTTTAAGCTGGACTTTATCAAAATCCATTCCTTTAAAGCCAGCCATTTGTTCATCTTGTTCCATGATTTGAAATTTCTCTTCCTCTTCTCCCTTGAAAAACTTAGCAGTAAAAAAGCGATCATTTTTCATTTTCCAATCCTTTCAATCCCAAACCTTTCTTTATTATCGCCAAGGCGAGTCTATAAAGATAAGGATATTTTCTAGGGATAAACCTTATTTTGCGGTGATAAATATGTAAAAGAGCTATACAAAAACCAATTAAAATCTTTGATTTTTATTTTAATATTATACCATATTTACAAATAAATGCAATAGTAGAAAAAGGGCTTGAAATGAGGGGTTTTGAGGTATTTGTCATACTGAGTGGGAACGAAGTATCTCAAAAATTATGTAAAAATGAGATTCTTCGCTGAGCTCAGAATGACAGAAATTCTTAAAATTATATACCCTTCGACTCCGCTAACGCTCCGCTCAGGGAATAATAAGAACAAAATCACCCTTACCCTCTTTTTGAAAGAAGGCATGGAAACGAGATTGCTTCGTCGAGTACTCCTCGCAATGACAGAATACGAGATTCTTCAGAGTACTTCAGAATAACAGAAAAACTGGATTCCCGCCTACGCGGGAATGACATACAAGGCGGAGGCAACAGAAAAAAGGTCTTTTCAAACAGTTCAAAAACTGCTAACATCTTACTTATGACTATTACTTATTATGGAGAGGATTGTTTCAAACTTCAATCAGGAGATGTGACAATTTTAACAGACCCGATAGATTCAAAGAGTGGGTTATCATCACCACGCTTTAAATATGACGCCTTAATAAAAACACTATCCCCGTTTCCGCCGGAAGCTGCGGACGAGGAGGCTGTTGTTGTGGCCGGACCGGGAGAATATGATTTTAAAGGAGTAAAGATTTCCGGATACATGGCAAGCAATGAATCCACTGACAAGTTTTTAAAAACGGTTTATATTGCAACCATTGAGTCAATAAAAATTTGTTTTTTGGGGCATCTTTCGGAAATTCCGGAGCCATCAATAATGGAGCATTTGGAAGAAATTGATATTTTATTTGTGCCAGCCGGAGGAGAGCCTTTTATAGACCAACAGAAAGTTGCCAAATTAATCAGACAGATTCAACCAAAAATTGTAATTCCAACTTTTTACAAAGTTCCCGGACTGACAAGAAAGGCGGGAGATTTAAAAGCATTTTTGGAAGAAGTCGGACAGGGGAAAGTTGAAGCGCAGGAAAAACTGACAATAAAGAAAAAAGATATGCTGACGGTCAAGCCGACACAGATAATACCGTTAAAGATTTAATATAAATTAAATTTTTAACTTAATGCAAAATGGAAATATCAAAGATTAAAATGACAGATTAAAATGTAAAAATTGAAAAATAAATTCCTTTATTTTTATAAATTTACATTGTCACTTTGCATTTTGATTTTTTATTTTTCAATTTACACGGAATGTTTTCCAAGTTACTAAAAGAAATTCAAAATGGGAATAACGCTGATAAAAAAGCATGGTTAATAGTGCTGAGCGGGATTTCAATGGTAATTGTGATAATTATCTGGTTTTATTATATGAGTTCGTTCGTGTTTAAAAATCCGGGCACAGAAACACAAGAAGTGCAGACTGATTTTTGGAAAACTTTCAGCACCGGACTTGGAGTGACGGGAGAAAATATTGCATCGAGCACAACAACGGGAATTTCTGATATAATTTCTAAAATAAAAGATGTGACGGGAAAGTAGTTTAAAATTACACAACGCACTTTTTCTGTCATCCTGGGATCCCGACATCACACAGTGAAGGATCTTATCTAATAATAAATTTTTGAGATTCTTCGCAGGCTCAGAATGACCCAGTAACGCATACATAATGTACATTACTATAATGACAAAACAGATTCTGAAATAATCCGCCAGCTGGCGGACAGAATGACATAAACAAAATTTACCATGGCAACAGAAGAATCAAAATTTGATCAGCATATTCAAAATAAAAACATTTCTGACGAACTGCAGGAGTGTTATTTGGATTACGCAATGTCAGTCATTGTTTCACGCGCCTTGCCGGATGTTCGCGATGGATTAAAGCCGGTTCAAAGAAGAATTTTGTGGGCCATGTGGGAAACCGGATTGCGCGCCAATGTTAAATACAGAAAATCAGCCGCAGTTGTCGGAGAAGTTTTGAAAAGCTACCACCCACATGGAGACCTTTCAGTTTACGATGCAATGGCCAGAATGGCGCAGGACTTTTCCTTGCGCTATCCATTAATAGACGGACAAGGAAACTGGGGTTCCATTGACGGAGACAACCAGGCCGCCATGAGGTACACCGAATGTAAGCTTTCAAAAATAGCCGAGGAATTTTTAGTGGATATTGAAAAAGAGACGGTTGATTGGTCGCCTAATTATGACGGTACTGTTTATGAACCAAAAGTATTGCCCTCAAAACTCCCGAGTCTTTTACTTAACGGCGCTTCAGGAATTGCCGTTGGTATGGCAACAAATATCCCTCCGCATAACCTCAAAGAAATAGTTGACGCCACAGTCCACTTGATTGAAAATCCAAAAGCAACAACAGCTGATTTGCTTAATTTCGTTAAAGGCCCGGACTTTCCAACTGGCGGAATTATTCACGACAAAAAAGAAATTGCCGAGGCTTATGCAACCGGAAGAGGCAGTGTCACTTGCCGCGCGGTTTCTGAAATTCAGGAAAGAAAAAGTAATCAATTCAATATTATTATTTCTGAAATTCCGTATCAGGTTAACAAGTCAGAATTGATTCTTAAAATTGCCGATTTGCATCAGGAGAAAAAAATTGAAGGGATAAAAGATTTGCGCGATGAGAGCGGTCGCGAAGAAAAAGTAAGGATTGTGATTGAATTAAAATCTGACGTTAATCCGCAGAAAATTTTAAATCAACTTTATAAACACACTGATCTTCAGAAAAATTTCAACTACAACATGACCGCGCTAGCCGGTGGAATTTTGCCACAGCTTTTGTCATTGAAAGAAATTTTGGAATTTTATATTGAACACAGAAAAGAAGTTGTAAGACGCAGAGCTGAATATGATTTGAAAAAAGCAAAGGAACGCGCGCATATTTTGGAAGGACTTGCAAAAGCGCTTGATCACATTGACCAGGTAATTGCGACAATCAAAAAATCAAAAGATAAAGAAGAGGCGCATAAAAATTTGATGACTAAATTCAAGCTCACTGCCATCCAAACAACGGCGATTTTAGAAATGCGTTTGCAGACTTTGGCCGCTCTTGAAGCTAAAAAAATTGACGAGGAATTGAAAGAGAAGAAAAGAATTATGGAAGAATTGGAACTTCTTTTAAAGAGCACCGCAAAAATGGCAAAAGTTATCAAAGACGAACTTGTCGCAATCAAGGAAAAATACGGAGATGAAAGGCGCACAAAAGTTGTTGCGTCAGAATTAAAAGAGTTTAAGGAAGAGGATTTAATTGTTGAGGAAAATGTTGTTATCGCTTTATCACAAGGAGGATATATCAAGCGCGTCGGTTCAGATACCTTCAAGAGTCAGAAAAGAGGCGGAAAAGGTTTAATTGGCTCTGATGTTAACGAGGAAGACTTTTTGATTAACTTTACTTCAGCCAATTCACACGACAATATTCTTTTCTTTACAGACAAAGGCAGAGTGTTTCAGACCAAAGTTTATGAAATTCCACAAGGCAGCAGAACTGCAAAGGGAAAACTGATTCAGAACTTTTTGGAAATTCCGGCTGAAGAGAAAATCAGCGCCATGGTTTCTTACACAAATGACAGTAAGGGTCTTTTGGTAATGATCACCAAAGAGGGAACAATCAAAAAGACAACTCTTGAAGATTTTTCAAACATCCGCCGCACTGGCATAATTGCCATCAATCTTGCCAAAGGTGATTCATTAAAAGGCGTAAAACTTTCTTCAGGAAAAGACGAGATTATAATCACAACCACAATGGGTCAAGCGATAAGATTCAAGGAATCACAGCTCAAGCCGCTTGGAAGAAGTGCTGCCGGAGTAAGAGCCATTAAGCTCAAAAAAGGTGACACAATTTCAGGTTTTGACATAATCGCCTTGGACGGCAAAGAAAAAGAGACAAATGCAAAACTATTGGTTGTCATGGAAACCGGATTTGCCAAACAGACTCCAATTAAGGAATATAAAGTCCAAAGCCGCGGAGGATCAGGAATTAAAACGGCAAAAATCACCGCAAAAACCGGAAATATCGTCTCCAGCCAGATTATCAGAGGAGAGGAGGAACTTATTGCAATTTCAGCCAGAGGGCAGGTCATAAGAACAGAACTTTCAAGCATCAGAGTGGCAGGAAGGGCCACAAGCGGAGTGAAAATAATGAAACTAAACGAAAAAGACAGAATTGCCGGAATTGCAGCGTTGTAGAAATACACTTAAGAACTTATCCGCCTCCGCCAGTTGGAGGATGGCGGACTGAAACACTTCAAAAAAATAGTCCGCCTTAAAATATAAGGCGGACTATTTTTTTACTTTTAACCACTAGCGTCAAACATAAATTTGGATTAAAATATATACAAGTTGCTGAATTACGCGTTCGGTTTGTTATACAAGTAACGTACACTCGTATGCGTTACTGGGTCATTCTGAGCCTGTCGAAGAATCTCATTGCAATATTTATAAACAGCGAGATCCTTCATTCCATTCAGGATGACATTCAGCACCGTTTTTAATTTTACATTGTCATTTTCCATTTTGATATTTTAATTTTCAATTTTTATCATGCTGACAAGAAACCAACTCATCATTCTCGGTATCGTCGCTTTTCTTATTGTGTTTTTTATTCTCGGACTTCTTGGAGTTATTCCAATTTTTAAAAGTCCGACCGAACAACAATCAGGAAACATTCAAGCTCAAATAACTTTTTGGGGTGTTAATAGCGCCAGTAATTTTAAAAATGTTTTTGAAGCTTATTCCACAAATCATCCAAACGTAATTGTAAAGTATCAGCAGTTTGATGAAAGCGCTTATGAAAATTCCTTACTAAACGCCTGGGCAACCGGAAAAGGTCCGGATGTTTTTATGTTTCACAGAAGCTGGTTGCCAAAGCATGGCGATAAAATTTTGGCGGCAAGCGACACACAATTTTCCCTTTACAATCTCAGGCAGCTTTTCCCGGACGCAATAGAAAAGGACTTTGTTTCAAACCAAAAAATAATGGCTCTTCCGCTTTATTTGGACACTTTGGCGCTTTTCTACAACAAGGATATTTTTAATTCAAAAGGTATTGCGCTCACGCCTTCAACCTGGGATGATTTTAAAAATCTTATTCCAACTCTAAATGAATTTGATTTCAGTCATAACATTAAAAAGGCTGCAGCGGCAATCGGCGGTTCAAACAAATCAGTCAGCAAGGCCTCTGATCTTTTATCCCTTTTAATGCTCCAAACAAATCCGACTTTTTCCGATTATACAAATCGCAAAAATAATTTTGGCGCCAAAACTCTGGAAGCTTTTAATTTTTATCTGCAATTTGCCGACCCATCACAACCTTCTTACACCTGGAGTGAAAATTTTGGCAATTCAATAAATGGCTTTGCTTCCGGCGATGTGGCAATGATGTTTAATTACAGCCGAGAGATAAAAGAATTGAAACAAAAAAATCCTTACCTGAATTTTGGCATAACGCCAATGCCGCAATTTAATCAAAGTAGCCCGATTAATTACGCTGATTACTGGGGCTTGGCAGTTTCCAAACAAAGTAAAAATTCTCAAACTGCCTGGAGTTTTATAATTTCTCTGACAACCAATCAACAACTGGCTGATTCTTTTTCAAAGGATTCAAATTCCCCTCCGGCTTTAAGGACCCTAATAAATCAATATTTAAATGATACTGGCATGGGCGTTTTTGCAAAACAGGCATTAACAGCCAAATCAGTCTACCAAAGCGATAAGGATATTTTTAGCCAATCAATTTCCAATATGATAGAATCAGTATTAACAGGCAAGATGGATTCTGTTAAAGCGCTTCAACAGGCGGCAAGTGAAATTAATGGAAGATGAATTTAATAATTATTTCCTGAGCTGCCTGCCCCGTCATCGGCGTGGGTCGAAGGATTATAATAAACATGAAATGGAAGTGGCATGTTTATATTATTGAATGCGACGATAAGAGTTACTATACTGGATTAACTTGGCAACCAAATACCCGCCAGATTCAACATAATGTCCGGTTCTGGATCAAAATATACTTCGCTTCATAAATCTGAAAAAATTGTTTATCTGGAGGAATATGAAGATTTAGAAGAAGCGCGCCGCAGAGAAAAACAAATCAAAGGCTGGACTAGAAATGAAGGTCTCCTCGGGGCAAAGCCCCGCGGAATTAAACCTTCATGATGCGGCATTGCTCGGACAAAGCGCAAAATTTCATATTTCGTTTTGCTCCTCGCTTAGCCGCATTAAAAAAGAGAAATTGATTAACGAAGAATGGAATAAATAGTAATCCTTCGACTCCGCCTTACTTCGCTCAGGAAATAAAACACTACTCAAAATAAAAACCCTTATGAAACATCTTAAAACCCTTACATTTTTACTCATAGCTTTTATTTTTTCATTTTCTATTGTTAATTTTGCTAACGCAGAATCTACCAGCACAATTCTTGTTCCTTGTGGCCCAGGCAGCACCAGCGGCGTTAATTGTAATATGTGTGATTTAATCACTTTATTGCAAAATATTGTTAATTTCGCAGTCACTATTTCAGTTACCTTGGCGATTATTTTCATACTCTATGGAGGATTTTTGGTTTTAACCGCAGAATCTTCCAGTCGCCACGAAGATGGCAAAAAAGCGATAACATATGCAATAACTGGTTTAATTATTGTCTTGGGAGCATGGCTGATTATTGATACAACTCTAAGAATCTTTATGGGCAGCAATTCCCCAACTGATTGGGGCCCGTGGAACACCTTCCCAACCTGTTCATATGATTCATCAACAAACACATATACTCTTTAATTTATTTTTTTGATATACTTATTTATATAATCCGTACCGTATGTCATTCTGAGCTCAGCGAAGAATCTCAAAAATTTATTTCCTGGACTACCTGCCCCGCCAACGGCGTGGGTCGAAGGAATACAAAAAAATGGCCACACTTTACTTTACATTTTTATCTTGGATATTTAATTTTAATACTGCGTTTGCAGAAACTGAAACCACTAATACTGGATCCTCGGGAAAAACCCTCCCAAATCCACTAGGAGAAGGCACAACCATATATAGCCTTCTTTCCAGAATTATGACCTATTTATTAGAACTGGCCATTCCAGTTGCAACCGTCATGATTCTTTATGGAGCATTTCAGATATTAACTGCTGGGGATGATTCTAAAAAGTATGAAAGTGGAAAAGATACCATTAAATGGACAGTGATTGGTTTTGTAATAATCTTGCTTGCTTCCGGCATACCTTCATTAATTTCAGAACTTTTGGGGGCAGATACTTCTTCAACAGATACGTCAGCAACAGGATCAACATATTCCAGTGTCGTTGCCATAATTACAAATATAGGCAACTGGATGTTTGGAATAATTTTGGCGCTATCGGTAGTCTTTCTTCTTTACGCCGCATTTCTTTATGTAACCTCAGCCCAAGATGAAAAAAATATTGATAAGGCAAAAGATATAATTAAATATGTCGTAATCGCAATTATAATTGCAGTGCTGACAAACGGCATAATTGCGGTAGTCCAATCATTAGTTGGCGTAACCCCAGTAACTCCATAGTATCTGTCATTCCCGCGTAGGCGGGAATCCACCATTTTTATCCATTCTTTATATTTAGACATAACTTATCCCCACTTCTGCATCCTTAAATTTACAATTTTAGAAAAATCAAGTATCATTAATTATATTTAAAAAGGTCGTAAAAAGTACTACATAATACGAACTTAATACCTACATACAAAATTACATATATTTATTTTTGTAGTTTCGTATTTTAGTATTTGATTTGTATTTCGTAGTGATATTATGAAAAAGTTTTCAATAACCTTAATTTCATCCTTGTTGCCTTTAATGGCTTTTGCACAACCGCAGGTTCCATCAGGAACTGTAACAACCTATTCTGGCGTTGTTGGAATAATAAACACCATAGGCAACTGGATGTTTGGCTTATTACTTGCCTTGGCTGTTATATTTTTACTCTATGCCGCTTTTCTTTATTTAACAGCAGCTGGAGATTCAGCAAAAACAGATAAAGCCAAAGATATTATCATCTATGCAATTGTCGCCATTGTGGTGGCAGTATTGGCAAAAGGAATTATCATGGTGGCGCAAAGTTTGGTTGGTGTAACACCGACAACACCTGGAACCTAATTCCAAGTTTAATCTAAAAAAAGAAAGCCTTCCGACATATATCGTCGGAAGGCTTTTTTATTACTTCAGTTTTTTTCGAGGTAGACCGTCATGGTCCCCTCACTCACAAGTCCAGTCACCCAGAAGATTGTTCGTTTCAATCCGCCAGGGGTAGGGACATGTTTCCCTTTCTCCACTATTACCGACAGCTTATCCATCGGGTAGTAAATATGAACATCATTGCCGAAATCCTTTCTTACCGTAACCCCTACCGGCAGTATAACCTCTATGATCCGGCCTTTGTAATACCACACCACCAGAGTCTTCGGCGCTCTCACGTCTTTGAAATCATAAGTGTGCATCGGGGCCGATGCCGCTTGTCCTGGCTGGCTTTCTCCTGCTCCGGAAATTACATTTCCTGCCGTGACATTTACCTTGTCCATTCCTTTTTTTGCCGCAGAAGGAATCCATGGAAAGATAAAGGAAAGAGTCAGGAAAACCACAGTGGCAAGGGCAACTTTTGTTATTACCTTTTTAAACATGCCCGTATTGCCCAATAGCAAAAGCACTGCCGCAGCCACGATTATTACTGGAATCGCCGCTAGATTATTTCTAATCGGTAGCACCGCAACAAGCAGGGTAACCGCAAGCTCAACGTAAAGAGCGTTTTTAACCAGACTTACGTATCTTGTCGCGCTGCCTTTTATACCACCAGTAATCGCTTCAATCAAAATCCCCAGAGGAGATGAAGTTAAAGCGATTATTCCCAGCCATAAAGCGCACCAGATTCCAGCACTTGCCGTAATCCATGCTTTATCCAAGCAGATTCCCAGAATAAAAATTGGTAATGGCGTCAAAATTGCGATAGTCGCTAAAACTTTCAAGCTGTGACCGTAATCTTGCAAAGCTGCCACAATCGGATCTACTCCGGGTGTAACCTTAGGCGAAGGACGCAATGAGACCATCTTTGCCAAATATGCTGTCCCGCTTGTTGCAATTCCAACTAGAGCAATTATTATATCCCAAATTGCAGTCATTATAAGTATCCCCCTTTTCTCTGAAGTTTTTGCGCCCAATCCTGCAATTTAATTGCCGTTGGACTTAATAAATTATTTACTTCTTTATTAACATCCACAATCCAGATTTTTGCTTTTTTTAGCCATTGTACCAATACATCATGGCTAAGAAATTCCAGTGTTGTGTCAAACTGCTCATCAGACATATTACCCAGCGCGACAAAAGTCGTCAGCCTAAGTTGCAGTTCTTTTTCCGCCGCTTCCGGAGTTTTTTCACTGGTACCATCAAGGGCCTTAAATAATTTAGTGAGCAAGCCCACCATCTTATCTTCATCCCCTGGCTGATACCTTTCCTTTGGCATCGTAGTGCTGTAACTTTTTTCTCCTTCGGTTTGCCTTATAGCTTGCCTTTTCATAAAATTCTCTGCCGCCGTTTTCCCTTCTTCAAAATATTCAGCGACATCTTTGAGAATAAATGCGAGAAGCTCCCCCCTATATTCCTCAGTCAACTTCTTTGTTGCAAGTTTCATCCCTGCATTAATAGCTTCTTTGCCTTTTTCTTTAATACCATCCTTAAACATATCCAAAACAGTAGCAACAAACGCGGCAATACCAAATTCCTTTACGACTTCTTTTACATTGATGGCCATAGCAATATCCTCTCTTTCATTTTTAGATTATTAATTCGCCTTAGCGAATTGTTTTTTAGGTGCTATTCAACAGTCCCCGTTCTTCGAACAGAGCTGTTGTAATTTAAATAAGTATAGCATAAAATATGCCCAAAGTCAAGTTGAAAAAATACCTTAAAATAGTACTATAAATACAGGTTTTTGCCCCAGCGGTGCAACCCCACACAATAGCGAACTATTGTACGGGGCAGGCTGGCTTATACTGTCGAGGTGGTGGAATGGTAGACACGCAAGGCTTAGAACCTTGTGGGATAAAACCCGTGGGAGTTCAAGTCTCCCCCTCGACACATTTTTTTGCGCACGTCCCAAAAGGGGTTAAAAACAACTGCTTGTTTTTAACGGGATTCATCCCAGGAAGGAGGTTCAAATCCTCTCTGGGGGCACAAATTAATATTCGAAGAAAATTATGGGGCCCAGAAGCAAACCAACTGCTTGGTTTGCATGAGGATTTGAAGGGCACAGGCATATGCCGTTAGTAAACGGCATGCCGAGCAGCGGACTGCGAGTTTGTTAAGCGACGGCGAAACAAAACTTGTAGTCTAGTCCTCTCTGGGGCACTAAAATTACAAAGTGATTTTATTCCATAGAAGCGAGCTAACTTCTTAGCTCACGCGAGGATTTGAAGTCTACAACACTATATCAACAGACGAAATTAAGAGATTAAATCTTTCTAATCAACAACAATAAAAATCTTGCAGTAAATTCCTCTAAAACTTTTCCTTTTACAATTTACTATCCTATTGTGCGATCGCAACATAGGATAGTAAAATAACTATTCATAATTGCATTTAAAATTACACAATGTGCTTTAGACTCCCTCCTTTAGTAATCTCAAAAATTTCAATAAAATTTATAATTTTTAACTCTTGAGCTTTATCAATTAGATCTTTGGGAATTTTAACCTTACCAATCCAAACGCTTTTTTGAATCATTTCCAGCCCTATATTTTTTAATATGCTCCGAAGCCAATTTCTTTTTCTTTTTTCTCTTTCTGGAATATCAAAAATCACAATCGTAAATTTATCGCTGTCTTCTTTTTTAAACTGCTTAATTTCCGGCAAGCCAATTTTCTGCTTATTTTTTAAAGTTATTAGTTTATCTCTCCCAATTGCTGTTATTTGAAAAAACTTTTTATTATTCTTAACTTTTTCTTCAATCAATCCACTTTTCTTTAGTTTGTAGATAATATTGTAATATCTTTGTTTATCTTCTTTAGCTACATAAAAATTTTCTCCCTTCACAATTTCCTTTCTTAATTTCCCCTGCGAGGCTCCGTAGCCGGAATTCAGGATTGCCCCCAGTGCTTCAATTAACCCGATCATACTTAAAGCAGCTCCTGCAGCAATTGTTTCTAAAATTTTAATTGTAATATCTCCTTTTCTCATATAACAATTATAACTATCCTATTGTGCGATCGCAACATAGGATAGTAATCAATTATATTTCATATATATTATTTTCTTCGACGACCGTGGAATGTTTTATAAATTTCTTTCAACTCCTTATTTGTTAAGTGGGTATAAATTTGAGTTGTCGCGATATTTGCGTGGCCAAGAAGTTCCTGCACAGAACGAAGATCAGCCCCATTAACCAACAAGTCAGTCGCGTATGAGTGTCGCAATTGATGCGGATGAACTTTTTTTGCAATGCCGGCTTTTCGTGAATAAGTATCAACAAGCCTTTGAACTGTTCTCGGAATAATTCTTCCGATAACTTTTGGATTGGTGGCTTTGGTCAAACTTATAAACATCGCTTCTTCAGCATCAGTTCTTTTATCCAAATAATTTTTAAGAATTTTTTTTGTATTGTCGGAAATAAAAACAACCCTTAATTTACTCCCTTTGCCTCTAACTGTAAATTCGACTTTTTCCAAATCCAAATATCTGTTTAAAGCGCAAAGTTCGGAGATACGCAAACCGGTTGAAAACAAAGTTTCCAGAATCGCTTTGTCGCGCAAAGTTTTTAAATCATCTCCTTTTGGCGCGGCCAATAATCTTTCGAGCTCATCATATTCCAAAATCTCAACCTGCCTGGTTGGAATTTTTGGCAGCTCAATTTTATCCGGAGATAAAACTGGATAGTCGTTTTTTATCAAAAATTTAAGAAAATTTCTTATAGCAATAACATAATAACTCTGTGTGGATTTTTTTAGATTTTCATCTTTATAATTTTCCAGTCTCGCCAAATGTAACCGAAATTCCTTAATTGCATCAGCTGTAATATCGGTCTCACTTTTTATTTTTCCAAACTCAATAAATTTTTTGAGATAACGCTCATAATTTTCCCGAGTTTTACGCGAACGGTTTTTTTCAATTTCCAGATAATCCAAATAATTTTTTACCAACTTTTCTATCTCCATTTTTTAATTATACCATACCTGTCGCAAAATAAATCTTAATTTATGCAATTACTTTTGTTATGCAAGATTGCGTTTGTTTTACGACAAATTGAAATTTGTCGTAAAACAAACTTTTTTGTAAAACATTTTACTTGTTTTACAACCACATACAATATTTTGCGATCGCGCAGAATTGTATATGGTTATCCACAAATTTTATCTTCAGACTGCACACATGTTTGTCTGGAATTACACATTTTCACAAAACAAGACTTTTCCTATTTTACCCACAGGACCATGTACAATATTTTGCGACCGCAAAATATTGTACATGGTCCTGCGCCTCGCTTCGCTCGGCTCTTTATTCTCAGGTGTTCGCCGAATTTTGCCGAATTTTTTGTGAAACATTTTCCGAACTTTTTTTGTTTTGTGAAACATTTTTTGTTTCACAACCTGTCGCAAAATAATGTGAAACATTTTGTGAAACATTTTTTTGAACTGGGGCCTCTACGGTGAGATAAAATGTTTCACGTGAAACATCGTTTACTTTTTACACAAAATAAATGTTTGCCGTTTTACACCAATATCTCGTAAAACACCTGTGTGAAACATTTTTTGTTTCACACAGGTGTTTTACGCCTTTAAAAATACTATCTTACACGATTAAATTGACGCAAATGTTTGCCGACAAACAAATTAATCTGTTTTACATTAAATTTATATTGTTTTACAAATTTTTAGCGTATATAATTCGGCAATTTCCAGCTGCCCTGTAATAAACTCTCCACTAAATGCCCAAAATTTAGTATTTAATGTTTGTCAGCAAACATTAGTACTGTACTTATAGCGTAAAACATTCTGTTAAACACTTTGCTGCTCCTTGTGCTAAGATTCACACAAATATGTTTGTTTGTCGGCAAACAAACTAATATAATTAAGCATGACTCAAAAATCTGATGTTGGGAAAATCGGGGAAGATATGGCCGCTGAATACCTTAAAAAACAGGGGTGGAGAATTGTTGAGCGAAATCACCGGCAAACATTTGGAGAGCTTGATATTGTTTGCCAGGATTTGGACAGGACGTTGGTTTTTGTGGAGGTTAAGACTATGGTGCAGTTTGGCAATAATTTGGATGGCAATAAGCAAATTATTCCAGAGGATCAGATGACAAGATCAAAGTATCTAAAGACAGCAAAAATTGCCACCGCATATGCGGGGTTTAATCCAAAATTAATTATTGAAAGTAGGGGATGGAGAATTGATTTACTGGCGATAATAATCGGCTCAGCAGGGGAGTGTGTTAACGTGAAACATTATAAAAATATTTCTGTTTAAAATTGATACTGTTAAATTTAATCTACTTTGAATTACGAAACTCACATTCTGTCATTCTGAACTTGTTTCAGAATCTGTAATTTATAGATGCTGAAATAAATTCAGCATACAAAATAGAGAATTTTTTGTGGTTTTAAAGAGTTTCGTAATTCACAACAATTTACTATCCTATAGTGCGATCGCACTATAGGATAGTAAATTGATTTTTAAAAAATATTCATTATTCACTAACAAAAAAAGCTCGACACATATGTCGGGCTTTGAACTATCTGAACTTGGATAATTAGATCTCGCGGAGTTTTTCGACTCCGGGCTTCTTAATCGCGTTTGTTACTCTGAAACCTTTTGCTACTCTTTCCTCTAGCGGACTTTCATACATCGCGATGATCTGCACTTTGGGATTTTTCTCGCTGATAAAGGTTATCAGTGTAAGAATCTTAAGGTACCTTGTCGCCTCGAACGCATACGAGAAATCCAGAACAACCACATCGATTTCAAAATTTCTTGCAACCTCTTCAGCTTTTGAATATATTGAAACTCCGACGATCTCATTCCCTTCTTTTTTCATGTCATTCCTCCTCGTTTTTAAAATTAATTTTCTAAATTAAATAGAAACTAAAACATCTGCATTGTCAACTATTTGTTCGTTTCTATTTTTTTAAAAATATAGTTTATGTGTTTATAAAAAAGATTACAAAAAATATTTCTATTTAAAAGACTTCTTTTTTTCACTCAAATTTTTTTGTTCGTAGAAATCAGCTATCGCTAAAATCTACGAACGAAATGCAATTGCTTATTTTATTGGTATAAAAATCCCCACCGCACATTTGCGCGGAGGGGGATTACGTCTATTGGGAAAATTATATTTCCCGCAGTTCTCGGACTCCGGGTTTTTTTATTTTTCTATCTGCTTTGAATCTATTAGTCACTCTTTCTTCCATGCGATCGTCGAACATCGCTACAACCTTATAATTTGAATTCGTTTGATCAAGAAAATTCAACAGGCCATATATTTGCATAAACACTTCATTCTCATTTGCACACGCGAAATCAAGAATCGCTACGTCAACAATAATCTTACCTTTTGCGATTTCTTCTTCTGCGCGCTCAAACGTAGTAGCCGCGACAATGTGATTTTTGCCATTAAAAGACAGTACGTCTGAAGCAAGTTTTACCATCCCTGCGTCGTCACTTACAATCAGGATTCTTTTCATATTTCCTCCTTGAGTTATGGAAATGATCTTCCTTTATAAAATATGCCAAAATTATTATTGCATCAACCACAACCGCAAGCTGCCTATAATTCACTAACATTGATTTAAAAAAATGGAGCTTAACCAAATCAGTTAAGCTCCCACTAATCCTTCCTAATCATCCTCCGCTTATGTGGCCGCGGCGATCTTGAAGAGTCCTGAGATGCGAGACTTAATAAAAACATCGTCAACTAATGACATCTTTTTCAGTTCTTGTGCCATCTGCTTCTGGGTTCCGTCACGATCGTCAACCATGGCAATTACTTTTGTTATGCCAAACGACCCATCCTTGAGAGCGACTACTGCATCATAAGCAGTATTTGAAGTCAGTCCGTGGAAATCAAGTGCGGCTGCGTCAAATATCCCTCCGCGTTCCACAGTATGAGCGACTTCATCAAACCGGATTTGTTTGATTCCACCGCCACACC
>Ga0184636_1000083_pt1 | contig 21248 bp, 19 predicted proteins | sample PLM3_60_b2_FD_133164 | JGI IMG/M metagenome (GOLD analysis project Ga0184636, IMG submission 133164) | Groundwater sediment microbial communities from an aquifer in East River, Colorado, USA - PLM4_90_b2 | ecosystem: Environmental > Terrestrial > Soil > Riparian zone | place: USA: East River... | reverse complement strand
GATGGAACCACTAAGGCACTTAGTACACAAAAAACATAAAGTCTTAGTGACACTTAGTGTCTTAGTGGTTCAAAAAAAGAATAAGATTACCAAAGAATGTGTAAAAATCAGTTAACAGCCTTAATAATTCCGTCCTGCCATTTAACAAAGAATAATTTTTTGTTTTCGAAATAGTCCAGGTTGTTTGTTTGTTTATTAATGACGGGCTGGATATCGAGTTCACGAAATACATCGATTCCTTTGCGGCTGAGATTGGAAGAAATATCTTTTCCATATTCGATCAGTAATTTGGAAAAACGCCAGGCTGCTTCATACCCGCGCATGACCATGTCGCTGGGCCTTGCATACATTTTTGTATTGAAGTAATTGATAATATCCTGGCTTACCTTATCGGTCCTTGCATTGTAAAAAGGGGTGCTATAGATAATTTCCAATCCCTTGTATTCGGGGCGGCTAAAATCTTTTGACAGGTTATCAAAGGTTGGCATCCCGATCAACGTAACAAAATATTGTTTACTCACGGATGCCAGTTGGAGGCTCAATCTTTTTCCGAAATTTTCATCAAGACTGCCGGCAATGCAAATGAAATGTTCGTTGCTGTCGAGCTGAGATGTCAATTGTTTGATGGTAAAGCTATCTGTAAGATCAACATATTTTATTTTTAAAGGCACTGAGGCAGTTATTTTGCCGGTTTCTTCGAAATAGGATTTAATAATATCTTCCATTTGTCCTTTTTTACGGAACACGACAACCGGGTTGGTCGCATAATTTTTCTGCACATATTTATAGATCCGATCAGCATGTGTTCTCAGGGTTGAATTCAACATGACGAAATACGGGTTGGCGGTTATGCCTGCATCGTTCGGAAGATTGACATTGATATACGGAATTTTTTTTGACCTTGCAGCAGTCGCAATGCTCCATGTTTCCTGCGGATTTGTGTAGGCGAGTATCATTTCCACATCATTCAGTTCCGGTCTTTCCAATTGTTTTGCTAACGATTCCTTTTCAGAACGGGTATCGTAAACGAACACTTCCAATTCTGCTCCTTCCTTTGCCAGTGTATCCAGGGCAAGCTGAACTCCTTCATAAAACTCAAGTCCCGGATTAATAAATTTTGGAAATTGTTTTTCGTAACGATAGTTATTAAGATCATCAAATGCCGAATCAAGATAAACAGGTGCAAAAATGGCGATCTTATGTTTGGTGGTTTGCGCAAATAAATTTGTTGGTTGCGCAAAGCAAAAAAAGAAAAGACCAATTAAATTGAAATATTTTTTTATCCTCATACTCCTTAAAATCTTTTTAAATCCTGGTTCAAACTATTCCCACTCGATCGTTGCCGGCGGCTTACTGCTTATATCATACACTACCCTGTTAATTCCCTTCACATTATTAATGATCTCATTGGAAACATAAGCCAAAAAATCATACGGCAAATGGGCCCAGTCGGCAGTCATTCCATCCACACTCGTTACGGCTCTCAACGCAACCGTATATTCATAGGTCCTTTCATCACCCATAACACCCACACTCTTTACCGGAAGCAAGATTGCGCCGGCCTGCCAAACAGTTGCATATAAATTATGTTCTTTCAGCGCTTTTACATAAATATGGTCGGCTTGTTGTAACAGATTTACTTTTTCCTCTGTCACTTCACCCAAAATTCGTATGGCCAAACCCGGACCCGGAAATGGATGTCGCCCGATCATTTCAGCAGGTATGCCTAATTCACGACCTACTTTTCTTACTTCATCTTTAAATAAAAACCGCAGTGGCTCAACAAGATCCAAATGCATTTTTGCGGGCAGTCCCCCGACATTATGATGCGATTTAATAGTTACCGAAGGTCCATGTACAGAAATACTTTCGATCACATCCGGGTAGATTGTTCCCTGTCCTAATAATTGTATGTTTTCAATTTTTTTTGCTTCTTCCTGGAAAATATCAATGAACAAACCACCGATCGCTTTCCGTTTCGATTCAGGATCGGTCTTGCCTGCCAGCTCATTATAAAATCGCTGCTTCGCATCAATGCCTTTTACATTCAGGCCAAGTTTTGCATAGGTCGTTAATACAGTTTCAAATTCATCTTTGCGCAAAACGCCGTTGTCTACAAAAATTCCATACAAACGACCGCCAATCGCGCGATGGATCAGCGTGGCCGCCACCGTTGAATCCACACCCCCGCTCAATGCCATGATCACTTTGCGGTCGCCGATCTTTTCTTTTAATTCGGCTACCGTATCGGTAATAAAATGTGCCGGCGTCCAATCCTGGCTGCAGTGGCAAACATTCAATAGAAAATTATGAAGAATTTTTTTCCCTTCTATCGAATGATATACTTCGGGATGAAACTGCAAACCATACAATGGAAATTCCAAATCAGAAATCCGATAGCTATCGGATCCGGATCCCAATTTTGCAGAATTTTTTTTTGCGAATTGTTCCCGCCCGTTGGCCGGACCAATTGCCTTTTTTTTAAATGCGGCGATGGGAATACTTTCAGTTGTCGCGAGCAATTCAAAATCTTTCGGTAATTCCAGAATTGTATCGGCATGACTCATCCACACCTGCGATTTTTCCATCACTTCACGGAGTAATATATCATTTTTTTCTTTGTGCAGTAAGGCCCTTCCGTATTCCCGCTTATTACTTTTTTCCACCTTACCCCCAAAACGTTTTGCCGTTAATTGTGCTCCATAACAAACTCCCAGTACCGGTACCTGTTTAATAAATGCCTGCACATTTGCATCGGGAGCTTTTTCATCATTCACTGAAAACGGAGAACCGGAGAGAATAATTCCTTTCAGGCCGGGTTCAAATTCAAAACTTTTATGATAAGGAATGATCTCGCAATAAACATTTGCTTCTCTTACGGCGCGGGCGATCAACTGGGTATATTGGGAGCCAAAATCAAGGATCAGGATTCTTTCCGTCATGCCGGCGAAGGTAAAAAAAGGTTTGTAGTTTATGGTTTATAGTTTATGGTTATTATGGTACCAGCTATAAAACCCGGATAGGGCCTGGTTCCCCGCTCTGCGGGTCTCTTGTACTGCATTGATTCTAATCGGCATTGATTTCACGCAAGGGCGCAAAGACGCCACGATTGTTTTTAAATAAAAATTCTTTGCGCCTTCGCGCCTTTGCGTGAGCCCTTAACGTATTTTGCAGCATTCATGAAGTATTACATTATAGCAGGTGAAGCATCCGGTGATCTGCATGGCAGCAATCTCATCAAAGAATTAAAAAAGCTGGATAGGGATGCTGATATACGTTGCTGGGGCGGTGATCTTATGCAGCAGGCCGGCGGTCATCTTGTAAAACATTACCGTGAACTTGCCTTTATGGGTTTTGCCGAAGTTGTAAAAAATCTTGGAACCATTCTTCGCAATTTAAAATTTGGCAAGCAGGATACTCTGCAATTTAAACCTGATGCATTAATTCTTATCGATTACCCTGGTTTCAATCTGCGCATTACAAAATGGGCAAAACAAAAAGGTTTAAAAGTGATCTTCTATATTTCTCCGCAAGTCTGGGCCTGGAAAGAGAACAGGGTGAAGATGATGAAAGAATACATCGATAAGATGCTCGTCATTCTTCCTTTTGAAAAAGATTATTTTAAAAATAAATGGGATTGGGATGTGGAGTATGTGGGACATCCGCTGGTTGAAGTGATTGAAAGGTACAAGGAACAAGGAACAAAAAATAAGATCAGTGATAAGCCGGTTGTTGCATTACTTCCCGGTAGCAGGAAACAGGAGATTGCAAAAAAACTTCCGGTCATGCTGGAAGTGAGCAGGTATTTTCCGGATCATCAATTTATAGTGGCCGAAGCTCCTTCGGTTGAAGATGAATTCTATAAAAATTTCACAAAGCAATTTCCGAATGTGAGCGCTGTAAAAAATCAAACCTATGATCTGTTGCTCCAGGCAAAAGCGGCCATGGTAACATCGGGTACAGCAACCCTGGAAACAGCATTATTTGCTGTTCCTGAAGTAGTCTGTTATAAAGGATCTTCCGTTTCTTACCAGATCGCAAAAAGAGTGATCAAAGTGAAATACATTTCACTTGTTAATCTGATCATGGATAAACCTGTGGTGAAAGAATTAATTCAAAATGATCTTACAGTTGAAAATTTAAAACACGAATTACACGAATTGACTACGAATGAGGAACGAATTACTGAGATCAAAAGAGATTATGCCGATCTGAAAAAATTATTGAGCGAAGGCGGCAATGCGTCTGCCAAGGCAGCAAAATCAATTATGAATTTCTTATCTCATCAATTTAATAGCGAGGATAATTAAGCAAAGAATGAACATAAAAAAACAAATGCGGTTGATCCGGTGCATATAACCCACCCATTTTGTTTCCGGCTTATCCGGTTTTCTCAGGTAGAAATATTGCGCTATTTGTCTCCACACACCCATTTCGCGGAATTATATTACAAAGCTAATGAGCTTTTCCTAATACATTTCTTAAACCCGGTATTGCTCTCTTCCTGTTTGACAATTATTAAAAAGCCATCCGCCGGTTGGCGGAAGGCTTAACAATATGATTAAAGTTTTTTACTACTTCTTTATCTTGCTCAACATTTTTTCCGGCAATGCAATCTTTATTTGGGTAAAAATGATGCAGTGATCAATACTGCCTTTTAAAATTATATTCCTGAGAAAAAATTAATAGCCTGTATTTTGACTTATTCCGGAATTAGCATCTCTTTCATTTTGCGGAATAGGAAAAATTCTTTTAAAATTGTTCGCTGGCAGTGTCAACGGGGTAATACCAACATAATTGTTATTGATATTAACTCTTACAACATCAAGCTGCAGCCTTTGTAAATCAAGGTAACGCATACCTTCAAAAGCCAACTCCTTTCTTCTTTCAAAAATTATATCGTTGAGTAATTGTGTACCTGTGGAAGCATAACCGGCAAATGAAGGGTCTCTTTGGATTGCTAACATATTCAGGTATAAGCGGGCATTTATTTCGTCAGAAGTGCGATAATAAGCTTCAGCAAGAGTTAGCAATATCTCAGCATACCTGATCACCTTTACATCATCTTTATCAGCGGCATTCGAAGTATTTGAGTATTTATTTACAATGCGTACCGTTTGACCGGCTCTTGTGCCTGTTATAAACAATCCTTTTCTTGCATCTGTAGCTGAGTATTGATTATACAGATCATCGCTGCCTATAGCATCACCATAGCCTCCCTGGTCATAGAAATAGGCCAGTGCATTTGTACCGTTATTGTTTACGGCATCATTGGTTATTTCAAAAATCGTTTCTACTTTATTGCTAACCGGTGCAGGATTTTTCCAATAGTTAACTAAATTGGCTGCAGCCGCTAAAGTATATCCCCCGTTGTTTACAAAATCCAGGGCTGTTGTCTTTGCACTGTTCCAGTCTCCTTTAAATAAAGCTACCCTTGCCTGTAATGCACGGGCGACATACTTGGTTACATACGATGAGTTTTTGGTAATTGTCATTAATCCAAAAGCATCATTTAAGTCTTTGTCGATCTGTGCATATACCTCTGATAGTTTCGCCCTTGAAGGCTTTAAGAGCGGATCATAGGAAAGTACGATAGGGACGCCTTCCGAATTGGGGTCTGTCACATAGGGTTTAGCATACCAATTTACAAGATTAAAATACATTAAAGCCCGCATAGCTAATGCTTCACCTTTTAGTTGGTTAGCGACAGCACTGGACGTAATGCCTGCATTTATAATATTATTAGCCCTTAAAATTGCCTTGTATGCTTCGCCCCAGGTTCCCAGCATATCTCCATTGGTGTTTGTGTACGTGTAATTGAGCTCAGCAATATATCTGTTTGAGTTTTGGGAGGAGATAAAAACATTGTCTGCAATGATATCACCATACAGCGGCAATGAACGTCCGTAAAGGTTCGAGTTTCTTAATTCAGAGTATAAGCCAATTACAGCAGCCTGCATATCCGCTTCATTTGTAATGGCCTTATTCAGTGCAACCTGGTCGTAGGGAAAAAGATCCAAAAACTTTTTTTTACATGACTGGGTTGCTATCATGAAGATGATCGATAAAATAAATAGTATTTTTTTCATTTTCGGTTTTTTTACTTTTATGAATTTAAAATCCCAGGGATACCCCTACTGAAACGATCCGTTGAATCAATATCTGGAAATCATTTGTTCCATTAATGGGTTGTTCAGGATCAAAAGTGATATTCTTATCAAAGGCTTTCGTCCACAGATTACTTCCCCGAACATAGAAATGTGCACTACTTAATTTAGCAAGATCCGTAATTTTCTTTGGCAAATCGTATGATAGAGTAAGGTCTCTGAGCCGGATAAAATCCCCCTTATAATACCATCTGGAAGATTCCGCATTTGAATTCATTGCCCCGCCATAAACATATTTCGGAACATCAGTGATGTCGCCTGGTTTTTGCCACCGTCTCAGTTGTTTTTGAATTTTGTTTAACTGGGGATTAAACCCATCGCTCCAGGTAATAAAACCCCATTGGTCATAAACAAGATTGCCATATTGATAATTAAATTGTGCGTCCAGCGAAAAATTTTTATACGTTAATGAAGTTGAAAAGCCTCCGAATCCTTTAGGAGACGTACTGCCGATAATGGCTCTTTGCGCCTGTGTCACATCAGAAGTAGTTTGTTTTTTTGTTTCATCTATATACCAAAGCGGGTTGCCGGTAGCAGGATCAACACCTGCCCATAACCGCGTATAAACAGATTGAAAATCCTTACCGACACGCCGAACAAAGGGAAGCGATAGAATATCCGCATTGTTATTTGCCAGTTTAGTTACTTTATTTTTATTAAATGAAGCATTGAACCCAATATCCCATCTCAGATCTTTACTCTTAACGGGTGTAACATTCAGTTGAAATTCCCAGCCTTTATTTGTCATGGATCCTATATTGGCATTCACACTGGCCAATCCGGTTGTACCATTATAAAAACCAGATGTCAATGACAAGGGTTGTGCTTGTATGAGCGAAGTAGTATTGCGGTCATAATAATCCGCAACGAGAACGACACGATCCTTCCATATTGTTATATCAACTCCTACATCTAAAGGTTTGTGTACTTCCCAGGTAAGCTGATCATTTTGAATCTGGCTGGGAGCGCTGCCAGGTAATTGATTGTATGGTGAAGCAAATGCGTAAGTGCCCAGCCAGGGGTAATTTCCAATTTCCGCATTACCAACTTTTCCATACGATCCGCGCAATTTAAGGGCATTAATAAATTTAATATTTTTAATAAAACTTTCCTGGTCAAGATTCCATGCTCCCCCTACTGACCAAAAATTGCCGTATTTAAAATCGGTCCCAAAACGGGAAGAACCATCACGACGAAAACTTCCCGATAATGTAAATCGGTTTTGATAACTCAATTGTAACTGGGAAAGAATGGATGTAAAAGAAAAATCCGTCCTGGCGGCGCTGGCCGTAGTAGGTGAGCTGGGTACCGGTAATGGAAGAGAAGTCGTAGAAGGTACACTGGTACCAGTAGCCGAAATATTCAATTGTTTTGATTTTTGGGCTTCATACGCTGCCAAAAAATCAAAGCCCAGGTTTTTGCTGAAAAAATCACGATGATAGTTCAATTGATTGGTAGCAATCCAATTTGAAACTCTTGTATTAAAATTAGATTCACGGCCACCGGTAGTCCTTGCATCACCAAAAAAGGGATTATAATACAATTGTTCTTCAATGTCGAAATAATCTATACCAAATCTGGATGTAAATTTCAGATCCCTGTAGAGTTGGTATTCTCCTGAAAAACTGGATAAGATTTTTATATTATTTAATTGGGTATAATCGTAAGCAGCAATAGCTAATGGATTATACAATTGGTTAAAGGTTGTATTAGTGATATTTAATGAACCGTCAGAATTATATGCATTTTGTGAGGGCCTCAGAGAATAAGCATCAATTACAGGATTTCGAAAATTACTGCTTTGTGCAGGGGAATTTTGGTGAATATAGGTGCCTGTAGTATTCATTCCGATTGTTAATTTCTCCGTGGGCCTATGCCTGATATTGACAGTGCCTGTATAACGACGAAAATCAGAGCTAATAATGACCGCCTTTTGGTTAAAATAACCCGCTGAAGTAAAAAAACTGGTTTTATTATCACCGCCCGAAAGTGACGCATTCATATCCTGCGTAAGTCCATGCTTTGTTACCAGCTTAACCCAATCTTCATCATAATTATTAGAATATCCCAATGAATTAAGAATAGCATCGGTCTGCGCTTGCGTGGCGCCTGCATTTACAAGGCCTTCTTTAGTTAATGTAAAATAGGGATCTCTGCTTAGTGGCTTAGCCAGGTCATTAAAATAGGCAGTACTGCCAAAACCTGTTTCTGAATCTATTCTTAGTTTGCTCTTACCTGCTTTTCCTTTTTTAGTGGTAATTAAAATAACGCCATTACCGGCTCTTGAGCCATAAAGGGCTGTTGCAGCAGCATCCTTTAAAACACTTATACTTTCAATATCATTCGGGTTAATGCCTGCCAGGCTATTCGATGTATTGCTCAATCTTGAAAAATCACCGGTATTAAGAATTATTCCATCTACTACAAATAATGGTGCAGCGCCTGCTGTGATAGAGCCTATACCACGGATGCGGACTTGTTGCAGACCGCCTGGCTGACCGGTAGGTGATGTAGAAAGTAAGCCTGGTACTTTGCCTTGCAGTAATTGGTCAACGGACGTAAATGGTTTATTTTCCAGGTCGCTCCCGTCTACTTTTGACACAGAACCCGTAACTTTTTTCTTCACCTGTGTACCATAGGCCACAACTACCACCTCCTGCAAATTATTTTCTGATTGCTTAAGCGTAATATTAACTACCGATTTGTTTCCTATTGTTACTTCTTCTGAAGATCTGCCTGTATAGGAGAACAGTAATTTTAGCGACCTGTTATCAACTGTAATGGAGTAGTTACCATTAACATCAGTAGCTGTACCTTGTTTTGTTTCTTTGATAATAACTGATGCATTGGAAATCGGGTTACCATTTTCATCTGTCACTCTTCCCGTTACGATTCTATTTTGTGCTGCTGCAAAAATGAATGGACACAGGAATGCAGTAAATAAAATAATTTTTTTCATCAGCAGGTAATTTTGATTTGAAAAATGGACAATCATATCTAAGGCAACAGTTTCATCCAGGATGCTTCGCTCAGCTACGACTTATTTGCCCAATTATTAATTTTTATAACTCAATAGTGAAATTGTTATCCTAAAAAATTGGAAAGAGGGAGGTTACAATCGCTATTTCCGGTTTTTTGGGTCCGCCCGGGTGTTGGCGAGGACAGGTGTTAGTCAAATTTCTTTGCTTCTCAATAACAATTAAATCTGTGACAAAATCCATAGTAATAGTTATATAAAAAGCCATCCGCCTAAGGCGGATGGCTCAGCAATAAGATTAAAGTTTTTTACTACTTCTTTTCTTGCGCAACTTTTTTTCCAGCAACGCAATCTTTTCATCTTTCTCTTTTGGGAGGCGTCTAAAAAGTTTTTTATTTTCTTCGATGGCTTCTATGTATTTATCAAGCGGATTAAAGTTGCATTGATAATTAAAATCGCCCTTACTATTATCGTTGATTTGGAGAGATCCGGTGAGAACAGAAAAAATTTCAATCGCAGATTTCAAAAAAGCATTTCGTTTGGCGGCCTGATGCCCTGCAAACGGATATAAATGGTGCACTGCCCACGCTGATGCGTTTGATGCTCAAATCCTTTCATGATCCAGGCCCTTCTTGTTTCTGCAAAAGGTCCACGTTTGACTACTTCATCCATTTTAGAAGCGTCGAGGTTTTTAATTGCATCGATGCAAAAATCGTAACTGGCCATTGTAAAATAAACAACAGAGTCCTTACCCTGTGCCGTTGGGGTTTTTTCAAGATTCCTGTTTGCAAACATTCGTTCTTTACCTGTTCCGTTCGATACAAGATTTATATTGCCCTGCGCCAGGTGCAGCATTTGTTCAGAAAAACTGCGAATACTATCTACGGCCCTGAAACTGTATTTATCTGCAGGCATTGTTTCCAGGTATGCTTTTGTATAATCCTTTGCCCGTTGCCAGTCTCTGAGCATCTGTGCTTTCAGGCTGTCGTTCCCCTGTGCAAAAATTCCGGTGGCAGAAATAATTATTAAAACAAACAGAAGTATTGGTTTAAAATATGGTCTCATAAAAGCAGTTTTATTATTTAAAATAAAAAATATTTACCGGTTTTTAAATAAAACTGTATGAATGGTATTTATTTTTTCAATAACATTTTCCATTGCTATACTATTCAATGCTTTACTTATGCAGTATTTCAGAAAGTACAGGAAACTGTACTTATTATTGATACTTTTTGATCATCTGCCCTGGCATGGCAGCTGACACTCCAATTTATGAATGAGGTAATTTTTACAACACGGTTCGTAGCAATTTATCAGCTTAATGCATTGTCGCAATAAATAAATTAATAAAAACCCTTAGCAGGGATATATGGTTTACACCTCTAACCTTCTCAATGAGCCAGGAACTGATCAGTAAAAGGTTTATTATTAACAGTAAAAATTGAATGACCGAACTTATCCACTACGAAAAACCCCGGAGAAAAAATTAAAGCTGCCGGCGAAATGCCGGCAGCTTTTAACACTTAACAGGATTCGGGTTATACCCCGTGAATTCGCCTCCCTAAAAAACTACTTCTCTTCATCAAGGTTGAAATCCTTTACTTGCTGCTTCAAATTTTTAATCCGCTTAGTCCAGATTTTAAAGGATAAAAGAATCATTTGAAACAGAACAACTATAATACCTGCCAGTATCAGTTTTTTTTCTTTTGTAAAATTTATTACGGAAGTTAAAAAAACAATTATTGAAATGCCATATAGAAATGAGATAATTACTGAAAAAACAGATATACGCTTTATTCCCGTTAAGTAATTCTGAATTGACAATTTCAAATTTATCCCTCTGATTGGTCTTGCTATGGAGATATAACCAATAACATCATTTAAAATGTATAATAGCAAACTACTTACTAACAACACATTTGCACTAAATGGTTTTTTGCCTCCATCAAACCAGTCGTAGTAAACAAATAAAAAAAATACCAGGCCAATAGTTTCAATAATTAGCTTTGTTCTTATCTTTTTTAATGAAGGGTGATGGGTTACCTGAGTCATTTTTTGTAAATCAGCTTCGCTCTTGAAAGCTCCACCCGCATTTTGCCAGCCGGACTTTAAATCGTTTAGTTCCATAATTTTTATTTTAGAATTTCTTTCAACTTATTTTTAATTCTGTTTAAGCGTACGCCTATGTTAGTCTCACTTAAACCTGCTATTTCTGCAATTTCCTGATAACTAAAGTCTTCCAGGTAAAGAGATATAATGGCTTTCTCTGAGTCGTTTAATTTTCGCAAAGCCCAAAACAATCGTTCCTCGTTTTCTGAAACTATCTTTTCGTCAGAGGGATGAATGTGTTCAGGGAATTCTTCATAATACTCAATAGATAGTTTAGATTTACGATAAACAGCGATAGCAGTATTTAAAGCAATCCTGTATATCCATGAGCTTACTTTAGATTCTCTTTTGAAAGCGGGATAAGACTTCCAAAGTTGATAGACAATTTCCTGGAATAAATCTTCCTGGTCTTCTCTACTATCCCGGTACACTCTGCAAATCTTGTATATGATTTTTTGATAGTCATGGATAGTCTTTAAAAATTCCTTTTCCATACTATCACTGTTTTTTTATTCATCAACTATTTTTTTTGCCATTTTTGAAATTAAGTTATATAAGTATAGGTTGCCCGGGTAGTTGAAAATCTTACAGTTTTACAAAATAATTTTAGCGGGTAAAAATAGGAGTGAGTAAATCAGAACACAGATTACACGGATTTGAAAGATTTGCACGGATATTATCTGTGCAAATCCCCGTCTGAATGACTCATTCGGGCTGGCGTTAGATCAGTGTCATCCGAATTCAATTCTATGAAATTTAAACAGTTTCTAAGGCGAAAGGTTGCAGCTCTGCGCAAGACTATCCCGGTAAACCCCTCGCAGACAGTTTTCGATGATTATGGTGGATGAGACCCTGTGAGGGCTTAAAAGTTCGTGACCCATTACCAACGACTCAATGATTTGTGGAGAATAATCGAATCTCTTATTTTTGCGACTCACCCGGGGATGTAGCTCAGTTGGCTAGAGCACTAGCATGGCATGCTAGGGGTCAGGGGTTCGAGTCCCCTTATCTCCACCAGGTTAAAATGCAAAAAAATGCAAACGGCTGCAAAACGATGATTAGCAGCCGTTTTTGTTTTTGGCGATGTGCAAGCCCCAGTAAAAAACAGCAAATTGGTGGTGTACTTTTGGTGTACTTTTTTACAAATGCCTAATTCCTTTTTGCTAACCGTCAATTTTACCTCATTCTGCTGAAGTCTGCACGTTGAAAAAGCACACCAGCCTGTGAATTTTATAACCTTTAAAATTTACAGTTATGCTGGAGTTACTTGACATCCGATTTAGCTTTCTATGCCGCACAGATCACAAGAACAAAGACGGCAAGAACCCTATTATCCTGAGAATAAGTTTTCGTAATAGCCGGAGAGATTTATTTACCGGTCTTTACTGTTTCAGCAAAGATTGGAGCAAGGCAGAATGTAAAGTCCTGAGCAGTGAAAAGGAATCAGCTACTATTAATAAAAACCTGGAAATCATTCTTCGCAAGGCAAACAACCAATTTGATAAATTTCGTTTTTCGGAAGAAGATTTTACGATTGATGAACTGGTTAGCAAATTAAGAGGGGATGAAGAAAACCCGGAACTACTGATTGATTATCTGGAGAAAGGAAATGAGGCAATGCTTAAACGGGTTGGAGTTGAAATCACTCAAGGAACCTATTACAAATACAGAAGAAGTCTGCGGTACATGCAGGAATTTCTGCTTAAGCACCAGAGGGTCAAAAATTATACTCTTAAAAGAATTACTGTAAAATTTTTACAAGACTATTTCCATTTTCTGCGGACTGACAAGAACATTTCTCATAATAGGACCGCCAAAACCATGTGCCATAAAATGACCTTTGTCGTAATTATCACCAAACTGTTTGAAAGAAGTTGAAGCTTTGCCCAAAATTTGCGCATCATTTTGCGATTGCTCTCATTAATGTTAGTATTTGAAATACCAAAAAATCCAACCACCCGTGTTTCCGGTAATTCGGAATCTTGTTCAAATTGCGTAGCCCAGATGTGATCAATTAGAAAGGCAAAATCATAAAAGTTCTGCAGAGTAATTTCTCCATGTTTAGGGAAATCTTTTTTGTAGAGGTCTGCCCATTCGTAGGCAACCTCATTCCAAAAGAATTTATTTAATTCTTCCACGGAATGAATCTTGTTTTGAATGATTAGGTTTTGGTAATCAAACATAGGTTCAAATATTTTTTGGCAATTCACTCAGCACGTCCTGCATTTTATAATCCATTCCCCCAATACTAATAAAACACTGACCAACTTTATCACCAATATCCTCATGTATATCTATATTCCTAAATCTACTGCCGGAGCTTTTTTCTCGGGAAGCATAATATGGCTCACAACCATGGCGATTTGCAATATTTAACTGGGTACCACCGCCTATTGTTTCATATCTATCAGAAGTGGCAGTGCCACTTATTACTTTTAAAGGCGTTCGCCAATGTTCTATGCCTGACTTGTCGGTTATAGCATCCATTTTGCGAAGTATTTCATCATGGATTTCTTTTTTTTTCGAACCAAGGAGGGTTATTTCGAAATCATCAATCAACTGATTTTGAAAATCGCTTTGATTAATATTATTGATATAGTACCGTTGCAATTTTTTATTTAGCGGACAAAAGCCGTAGACTAAGGCCTCAAACGTATTCGAGTTATAACTTCGGTTGTCGCAGCTAACTGGTTAAATAATCTTGGGAATATGGGTTTGACATTCTGGAAACTATCTTTTTCTGCCTTTTTAATTTTCATCTTATTAAAAATTTTGACGTTTACACCATTTTTAGGATGGTTTATCATGGGAGTCCTTGCCTTAATTTCCTTTGGTTCAATTTTATTGAATATAAATTGGGGTGATAAAAAAACAAGGCAGCTTTCAATATAACATTGAGCTTATTTTTTCTCTATCCTGATAGCTGTCATTATTCGGATTGATAACAGGCATTGATTATATCGTAATGTCAGCATAGCTTCGAATGAAAAATTTATTGTTTAACTAAACTTCTTAATTATGAAAGCCGACAATGACATTCAAAAAGATGTGATGGCTCAGCTTAATTGGGAGCCATTCCTGAATGCATCAGAAATTGGAGTAGCAGTGAAAAACGGCGTAGTAACCCTTTCTGGTATTGTGGATACATATAGCAAAAAAATGATGGCAGAAAAAGCTGCAAAAAAAGTACGCGGTGTTAAAGCGGTTGCTTTGGACATACAGGTAGGGGTATCTCCAATTTTTAAAAAGACCGATAGCGAGATTGCTGAAACTGTTCTCAATGCATTAAGATTGCACACAGCTGTACAAGAAGACAGGATTAAGATTAAAGTAGAAAACGGAATAGTAACATTGGAAGGAGATGTTGAATGGGAATATCAACGTAAAGCAGCCAAGAGTGCAATCGAAAATCTTCCTGGCGTTCGTGATGTACTTAGTTATATTACTGTAAAACCCAGGGTGGCAGCAAGTGATTTAGAACAAAAGATCAGTGCTGCATTTCATCGCAGCGCCTCCATTGATGCTGAAAAAGTTTCAGTGGAAACAATTGGTTCAAAAGTAATCCTGAAGGGAACTGTGAGATCTATGGCCGAAAAAGATGATGCTGAAGATGCAGTATGGGCAGCTCCTGGCGTAATTACAGTTGAAAACAAGTTGTATATTGAAGAAGAAGCATTTGCTATGTAAGGCGTTCAGTTTATTAAAATACCCCTTTCGGAAAGGGGTATTTTTTCGATTTAAAATTGATCGTTTAGAATGATTATTCAATTACAGTCATGATAAATTATGAATCACATATACAAGCTGATAAACCTGTGGTAATTAATAAAGTTCATGACAGATGATAATCTTAATCGTGCCCTGTTTACTAAGCGCGGAAATCTTATTTACCACATAAGCTATGGGTATGAAAAAAATTTAGCCGAGGATATAAGAAGACAGGTAAAGAGTACCTATTACGATTATGACATTTCAAGGACAATTAAAGTAACTGAGGCTGATAGAGTGATATGGGTAGTAAACCTCGAAGATGCCAAAAACCTGATTTTAGTGAGGCTGGAAGAAGGAGAGATGGAAGAAGTGCAAAAATTGAAAAAGTCATAGTACATCAACAATGATAATAACTCAGTTCGCCCGATGGGTGCCTGTTTCAGTCTTAACACCCTATAAAAAAAATATAAGAATCCGTACACGCATCAGTATCACCAAATACTAATGCGCTAAACAATCAAATTTAATTATCATGAAACCATGTCAAAAATTTTATTTCTGGCCACTGCACTTTTTCGTTTGTTGCACTTCCCTTTTCTTTAGTTCCTGCGATTTTTATAATTTTTCGCAGGCTCAACCAGTGGACAAAGAAAACATTTACGAGTTTCCCAAAGAATTTCAAGGTAATTGGATTGCAGCGAATGACAATGGCAATTGGATCGCCTCGAATGACAATATTGTAGGTACGTTCAACTCTACCAAAACTTTAAAAGAATTTCAGCGCTATAGATTTAGCGGAAGTGTCTTTCAATCAATCCTTAAAAAAAAAGATCCAGACTTCCGGGAAAGCGGGCATTCTAAAAACGATGACAGCGTATTATATTTCGTTGATAAAAAATCTGCCATGTTTATAATACACACAAAGGAAAAGATTTTAACCGGAGCATGGCCAAGGCTTAATTCTAAAGGAGATTTTTTATACCCACCCGATTCTTACAGCAGCATCAAGAAAATAGAATATGATTCATTACAAAAACCAATAGATACAATAGATAATTACCTGTTGCGGGGGAACTATATTTATGAAGTGGATGATGAAGGCATGTTGGGGAAAGGTTATTCTTACCTTTCATCTAAAGACAGAATTACTGTATTTAAAAATGATACGATCTGCATAGATCTTGGTCAGAACGCTTTTCTCCGTAAACTGGATGCGAATTTTTATGTGCTTAATATCCGCAAAGCAATCCTTGGTGAGGAAAGTTATTGGTGGCGAATAATGATCCTTGAGAAAAATAATGATCAATCATTTAACATTTGGGAATGTACTTCAAAATCAGAAAAACTCCCCTCAATGTTCTATTCGAGGGATTCAAAAATCACTATTTTTTATTTTGACAGTAAATGGACATCTGCAGAAATGTTAAGGCTGATGAATGAAGGATATTTTCGAATTAGTACTGATCTCATTAAAATTGAAAGAAGGAGTGTCTCAAAGTAAAAAAAACTTCTTTCCTTGTTTGGTAGCAGCGATTATCTGATTAACAGGATTACTTTGACCATTACTAAAAATCTATGTTTTTATGCGAACACTTCTTTTTATTCTTATTTCTTTTGTTGGCTTAACTGCAGCGATCTGTGGCTTGCTGATGATAAGTTATCCTGATGGACGAGCCCTGGGGTTAGTTCCTGATATTCTGGAAGGAACTTTTTTTAATAACTTTCTCATCCCTGGTATAATATTGGCAATTGTTGGGAGTATTAATGTAGCTGCTGTATTCTCAAATATGCAAAGAAGCAACAACCGGTATAATTGGTCGCTTGCCGGAGGCGTGCTGATTAGCGGGTGGATCATTGCGGAGACCATTTTGATTCCAGCCATTCATTGGCTTCAATTTATTTACCTGGTGAGTGGTATCCTCATCATATTAATTTCGTACCAGTTAAAGGGTAAATGGGCAGTATAATCATTCAAAATTTAATCTCTAAAATTTTAATAGCTTAGAATAGTATCATTGATCTCCTGTCAAACCTCACATTGATTAAGGGAATGCAACCGGAGAACTACAATCATTGAAACTTCTGATCACTGTCATTTTTAAACAACCTTTACAATTTTACATTTGTTCGACTGGATTTAGGAAATGTCCTGGACCCAGTAACGATTAAAGTAGATAATAGTACCCGCAAAAAGGTATTAAAACTACTGTATCGCGGGACTGGATGCTTCCAGTCCCGCTTTTATCTGAGAAAGATTAAATATTTTATTTGATGTATAAAGTCATGTTTCGTCCGCATATTGCTGATATACGCATGAACGTTGCAGCAGATACAGTGGAGGAGATTTTTAAAGGAGCAATAGCTGGTATGAGTGAGTTAATGAAAAAAAAATTCTGCAATCAAAAACATAGCCGGGAAATTAAAAACGAAATGATTATTCATTCTGCAGATATAACTAGCCTGCTTATTGATTTTTTAAACGAAGTATTGAGTCTAAGTCATATCAATAAAGCTATTTATTGCACTGCGGATATCATAAAATTGACAGGTACGGATTTATCAGCAACACTAAAAGGATATTATGCAAACAATTGGGATGAAGATATTAAAGCCGTTACCTATCATGAGGCCGAACTTAGAAAAATAAATAATAAATGGAATACCCAAATCATTTTTGACATTTAAGGACAAAATTCTATGCTGCAAAAAGCACAATTAAAGAAGATTACTGATTACCTGTGGGAAATTCCGGTTTCTACCCGCAGCGACATGAGGGTGCCTGCTTTTATTTATGCAAAAGAAGAAATGATTGAGGCAGTACTTTCCGACCGTTCACTGGAGCAACTTATTAATGTATCGACCTTGCCGGGAATTGTAAAGGCCGCATTTGCAATGCCCGACGTTCATGAAGGATATGGTTTTCCCATTGGTGGAGTTGCCGCAATGTTATGGCCCGATGGAATTATCTCACCCGGAGGAATCGGATATGATATTAATTGTGGCGTTCGTTTGCTTACTACTTTATTTACCTATAATGATATTGCAACGAAACTGGAGAGTTTATCCAGGGAATTGTTTTCTCAGGTTCCTTCAGGCACGGGAAGAGGTGGAGATGTAAAACTATGTATGGAAGAACTCGATGAAGTATTAAGGCTAGGTGCTGAATGGGCGCTAAAAAATGGTTATGGAAACGAAGAAGATTTGGTCTTAATAGAATCAAATGGAAGACTCGAAAATGCGGATCCTTCTGTTGTTTCGGAACAGGCAAAAAAAAGAGGATACGATCAACTGGGAACACTTGGAGCGGGTAATCATTTTTTAGAAGTAGATAAAGTTGAAAAAGTTTATGATCAAAAAAGTGCCGATGTATTTGGCATAAAAGAAAACCAGGTTGTCATTCTTATTCATACTGGTTCTCGCGGACTTGGCCACCAGGTAGCTACCGATTATATCCGCATTATGATGAATGCTATGCCAGCATATAATATTAAGGTTCCGGACAGAGAGCTCGCTTGTGCCCCCTTCAATTCACCGGAAGGGCAAAATTATTTTAATGCAATGGCTGCTTCAGCAAATTTTGCCTGGTGCAATCGTGAGATGATCAGTTATGGAGTTCGTTGTGCATTTCAAAAAGAATTAGGTATAAATGGTAATGAAATTAAATTGCTGTATGATGTTGCACATAACATTGCGAAAATTGAGGAGCACCGGGTCGATGGTGAAATAAAAAAATTAATTGTTCATAGAAAAGGAGCCACCCGTGCTTTTGGCCCCTCTGAAAAGGATATTCCTGAAAAATATCGTACAACAGGCCAACCTGTTCTGATTCCCGGAAGTATGGGAACAGCTTCTTATATTCTGGCTGGTACAAATAAAAGTATGGATACCACTTTTGGTTCCACATGCCACGGGGCAGGTCGAAGACTTTCAAGAACAGCAGCTAAAAAACAAATTGGCGGAAAAGCTTTGCGTGACCAATTATTAAAGGAACAAGGAATTTATGTCCGCTCAGGATCACTTCGTGGTATTTCCGAAGAAGCACCCTTTGCTTATAAGGATATAGACATTGTTGTTGAAACAGTTCATGAAGCAGGTATTGCAGCAAAAGTAGCGAAGCTGAAACCTCTTGCCGTAATCAAAGGCTAACTTCAAGGGCCGTTGCCATGCATGGGGTATCCGTTTCTCGATTCAATTTTTCGCTTTCCATATTGCCTTAACTTTCGAACACCAACAAAATCAAAGCTACTAGTGAACAGGATTCCTAAGCAGTACATAGAAAACGACAAAAATGATGACCAGGATGATTAGTGTAAGAATGATTACCGGCCAATGTTTTCTTTCAACCTTTAGTCTGATTTTGCGTTTTGTCAAATGCTTCATATATAAATCTTAGAACTTTCAATTTCGTTCAGTTCTTTTCATTTTAGAATGATAGCCATCAGCTGCAACAGTAATTGTGGTCAGTAACAAATAAACTATCTGTCTAGGTTGAGAATTTAGTGAGTTGCGGCAGGAAATCTTTCTCTATTTAAACAGAATTAGAAACATCGCCCCACGAATTGCAGTGACGATAAAAATCAAAATAGTGGATGGTGGTAACATGTATCGTTGCTGTTATTTATCGTATTGTACTCCAAAATAAGCGGCCCCAAACAAAGCAGCTTTTTTATTTAGTATGATACTAATGGGAACTGCCTGAAGCAAATCCTTTAATCTTCCGAAACCGGAAAAATGTTTAAGGAAATAATCTTCATGAATAATGGAAACCAAATGTGGAACAATACCTCCCCCAATAAACAAACCGCCTGTTGCTTTGAATTTTAAAACCAGGTTACCGGATTCTTCAGCAAGGTACCTGATAAACATATCCATTGTTTCTTTGCAAATAGCACACTCTGTTGCATTTTCAGAGATCACACTTGCCTTATCATGTGCCAGCATCTTTTCTTTGATCCATGATGGTTCTTCCCGTTCTTTTACATGAAGAAGAAAATCGTACATGGTACAAATGCCTGGTCCACTAATAATCCGTTCCCAGCTAACATGTTCAAAATTTCTCTTGATAAAATGATAGAGTTCGATATCTATCCCAATCCTTGGTGCAAACGAGGAATGACCACCTTCCGTGGCAAAAGGATGATATCCTCCTCCATTAAAATAAAGCCCCGCCTCTCCAAGGCCTGTTCCGGGAGCAATAATGCCTACATTCCCCTTCGATCCTCTTTCACCTTGATGAATACTATGAATGTCTTTACTATCAAGAACGGCAAGGCTGTAGGCAGTAGCCTCCAGATCATTGATCAGTAAAACTTCTCTATGAAACTGCTTTGCAATTTGATCACCATCGATCTGCCAATTGATATTGGTAAGCGTTACCTTATTTTCCTGCACCGGGCCAGCAACTGCCAAACAAATTTTTGCAGGCAATTCATCGTTGCCAATAAATTCATCAATCAACGAACCTGCATCTGTGAAGTTTTTGGTTTTGTAAGTGGCTTCGTTACTAATCAAAAGATCATTTCCATCCCAATGACAGAGCGCAATATTCGTTTTTGTTGCCCCGATGTCTGCCGCAAGAATGTCTTGCTCTATTTTATTATCACCGTTTGCAATTTTCAGGATCATTGGTCATGTTTCTTTTTTTTAGGAAACCCTTATCAAAGCTCAACTAGTTTCTAAAACAATTCAATGAAACCTGTCAGCACGGGCATTGATTGTCATCACCGCTAACACAACCCAGCAATTTTTGAATCTGATAGCTATCACTGGTTCAATTGATCGCTATCATTGAAAATAAAGAGTAGTTCAACTAACTTTTATATAATTTAATAATGATGTTAGGCGAATTAAATGAACAACAAATTAATAAATTGCTTTCGCAACAAGTTGTAGGTCGCATTGCTTGTTGTTATAAAGATATTCTTTACGTAGTTCCCATCAGTTATGCTTATAACGGAGATTTTATCTATGCACGTTCGTTTGAAGGTATGAAGCTGGACATCATGCGTAAAAGCCCAAACGTTTGTTTTGAGGTGGATGATGTAAGGGATATGGCAAACTGGCAAAGTGCAATTGTTTGGGGAAAATTTGAAGAACTAAAAAATCAGGAAAGGGAAGAAGGTTTAAGAATATTGCTCCACCGTCATTTACCATTAAGTTCAAGCATTACTGCTCATTTAGGTAAAGCATGGCCTTTTTCAGAGTTTGACCTTGAAGAAATAACAGGGGTGGTTTTTCGAATCGCAATCACCAAAAAGACAGGAAAATTTGAACGCACTTCTGTC
>Ga0184636_1000082_pt1 | contig 21368 bp, 18 predicted proteins | sample PLM3_60_b2_FD_133164 | JGI IMG/M metagenome (GOLD analysis project Ga0184636, IMG submission 133164) | Groundwater sediment microbial communities from an aquifer in East River, Colorado, USA - PLM4_90_b2 | ecosystem: Environmental > Terrestrial > Soil > Riparian zone | place: USA: East River... | reverse complement strand
TTTCCAGTTGATCCATATCAAAATATTCAATGTAAAATTATCATTGCAAAATGATCAATGAAAAATGAACTGATAATTGCTAATCGATCATTGTTAATTGACCATTGATTCCTTCTTAGGACAGCCAGCGCTTACGGCGTTTGTAGTGCTTAACCTCGGCATAACTTTTTCTCATTGCTTCATCGGTTACACCCAGGTAGAATTCCTTCACATCTTCATTTTCCTTTAAGCGCTGACTCGAACCATCCAAAACAATCTTTCCGTTTTCCATAATATATCCATATTGAGCAAGGTCGAGAGCTATCCTTGCATTCTGTTCAACCAATAGGATTCCAGTATGCTGTTCAATATTGATACGCCTAAGAAATCCAAAAATTTCCTTAACTAAAAGGGGAGCAAGTCCAAGAGAAGGTTCATCTAACATCATAAGTTTGGGCTTAGATATTAAAGCTCGTCCAATTACTAACATCTGTTGTTCACCACCGGAGAGGAATAAGGCTCGTTGATCTTTTCTCTCAGCCAAAATAGGAAAATAACCAAAGATAATTTCCAGATCTCTTTTAACTGATGCCCTGTCTGATCTTGTATGGGCTCCAATCATCAGGTTTTCAATGACGGTCAAATCTTCAAAGACCCTTCGCCCCTCAGGAACCATGGTTATTCCCAACTTTACAATCTGATCTGCATCTAACCTATGAATGGGTTTCCCCATAAACTCAATGTTACCTTCCTCAAGCTGTCCATTTTCAGAGTCGAGAATTCCTGAAATAGCTCTTAGAGTAGTTGTTTTACCAGCTCCATTTGATCCCAACAGAGCGACAATGCTGCCTTCGGGCACTTCTACTGAAATACCTTTCAATACCAAAATGACATAATTATAAACAACCATTATGTTGTTTACTCTTAGCATGGTTTCCTTTATATTACTTTTTTGTCCCTCAGGCTTTGAATTGCACATGCCTTATATCCTAATTTCTTCAGAGCCTGACACGTGTATTCCCCTAAGAGAGGCGCAGGCCTTTGCTTTTTTGTCCTTATATTTGAGAACTTTATTGGAACGTCAATCCCTTCAATTGTCCCAAGCTTTGGATACCTTACCTGACTTTTTATCTTCGTATGAATTACTTGGGGATGGAGGAAGGTTTCTTGAATATTTAAAACTGGTTCACAGCAAACATTTTTCCGTCCCAAAAAATTAATCCATTCATTCATGGTTCTTTGGGAAAATAGCTTTCTAAGTTCTTCCTTCATGGTTTCTTGAAAATGAGGGTCAAACTGTTTCGTAATCCAAGATTCGAAACCTAAAGCTAAACAGGCTTCTTTCCAAAGATGAGGTTCGAGGCCAACTAAAGTCATATATCTCTTATCTTTGGTCTTATAAATGTTGTAACAGGCAAAACCTCCTGTAAGGATGCCTTTCCCCCTTTGAGGAAGTTCTCCTGAAGCGAAGAAGTCGGCCGCATGGATAGAAAGAAATGAGATCGTACTATCCAACATAGAAATATCGATCTTCTGGCCAACTCCCTTCCTTTTTCGTTCCATCAGAGCTAAGAGGATGGCTATGCAAGCATAAAGACCTGAGCTAATATCAGCTATTTGGACTCCTGGTATTGCAGGAGGCCTGCTATATTCACCAGTCATCTCAAGAATTCCAGAAAGGCCTATTATATTAAGGTCATGCGCGGCCTTTTCCCGATAGGGGCCTGTTTGGCCGTAAGCCGAAATGGAACAATATATAATCTTTGGGTTCACCCTACGAATTTTATTGTAACCAATCCCCATCTTCTCCATAGTTCCAGGTCTCGAGCTTTCAAGCAAGACATCGCAATCCTTAACTAAATCAAGGAAAATCTTTCGCCCCTCATCTGATTTTAGATCAAGGGTCAGGCTTTTTTTACTCATATTAAGATGGTGAAAACTTGCAGCATCAGAACCCTTTTTAGGGGTAAAAAATCTTGCAAGATCACCAATACCTGGTCTCTCTATCTTAATTACCTCCGCCCCAAAATCAGATAATAATTTGGAACAAAAAGGACCTGGAAGAAGCTGAGTTAGATCCAGAATCTTGATGTCACTCAATAGCATTCGATTTTTTATATTCTCCCTATAAGCTCTCTAGCTATAATCACTTTTTCAATTTCCTTTGTACCCTCAACAATCTCCATTAGCTTGGCATCCCTATACGAACGTTCAATACCATATTCACCCAGATAGCCATATCCACCATGAACTTGTAATGCCTCATCCGTTACCTTAACAGCAACTTCTCCGGCAAACCATTTAGCCATAGATATTAACTTGGGATCGATCTTTCCATGATCTACCATCCAACCCGCTTTATAATAAAGACCCCTTGCTGCTTCAACGAAGGTTGCCATTTCAGCCAATTTAAACTGAATCCCTTGAAAGGTGCCAATGCTCCTTCCAAACTGTTTCCTTTGTTTCGCATAAGCAATCGCTTTCTCTAATACACCCTGCGCAATACCAATAGCTTGAGCTGACGTGGTTATTCTAGTTCGATTAAATACACCCATAAGTTGCTCAAACCCATTTCCTTCCACTTCTCCTATTAGATTCTCTAAAGGAACTTCAACGTCTGCAAAACTGAGTTCAGCAGTCTCTGAAGCTCTTATCCCCATTTTTCGTTTTAGCTTACTGGCCTCAAATCCCTTCCTGTTTGTTTCTACAATGATGGCGCTATGACGTTTAGACTTATTCTTTTCATCTTCGTTCGTCACACAGAAAACTACTAGAAAATCTGCTATATTCCCATTCGTGATAAATATCTTGTTCCCATTTATCACATAATGATTGCCGATTCTTTTGGCAACTGTCGCTACTGAGCTCACATCGCTCCCAGCATCTGGCTCCGTAATCCCCATTCCCATGATAGCCTCTCCCCTGGTTAGACCAGGGAGATACTTTTTCTTTTGTTCTTCTCTTCCAAATAAAAGAATAAACTCTGAGCCCAAGGTCGTCAGCATAATGCTGCATCCACATCCACCATCCATTCTACAGAACTCCTCTGCAATAAGGGCGTTGTCCAGAAAACCCAGGCCTGCACCTCCATAAGGTTCGTCGATGAAGACGCCAATAAATCCAAGTTCGCAAGCTTTCTTCCATAACTTTCTTGGGAAAGTTTCGTTGATGTCGCATTCCTCAGCGACTTCTGGAAAAGTACCTTCTGCAAATTCTCGTGCTGCCTTTTGGACATCTTTCTGCTCATTTGTAAGTTCAAAATCCATATTTTCACCTTTCTCTAATTCTGCGTATTTAATGTTGTGTGAAGTCCTAAAAAATTATTATTACTGACTAAACTATCCTCTCTTAAGACAGCTTTTTATAAATTGCTCTCATCTGTTATGAAATATTGGTTTACGTTTTTCTAACAATGCGTTTATCCCTTCCTTCGAATCCTCAGTTTGGTTACAATATCCAGCACATAAGGATTCCAATCGCAAACCATAATCTAACGGCATTTCAAGGCCTCGATTTACAGCTTCAATCGTCATCTTTACAGCTTGGCCTGGATTACTTATAATTCGATATGCCAGATTTTGTGCTGCATGGATTAATTCATTCTCTTCCACTATTTGATCTAATATACCCCATTTTAATGCTTTTTCTGCATCAATCTGATCCCCTGCTAAAAGCATCTCCATTGCTTTCGCTTTTCCTATCAACCGTGGTAATCTCTGAGTTGCTCCAAAGCCTGGTATTATTCCCAATTTAATCTCTGGTGATGAAAATCGGGATTTATGCGTTCCAATGCGAAAGGTACAAGCAAGAGCTAATTCTAATCCTCCTGCTACGGCCACCCCATTAATGGCTGCAATCGTTGGTTTACCTAAGTTCTCGATAAAATTCATAATCGCTTGTCCCTTAATTGAAATCTGGCATGGAACCTCCAAAATAGTAGTTGTAAATTGCCGGACATCCATTCCGCCTACAAATGCGCGATCTCCCGCGCCAGTAAGAATTATTGCCCAAACATTTTTATCCTCCCTTAATTTAGAAAATTGCTCTCTCAATTCATTTAAGAAAACAAGGTCAATCAAATTCAAGGGAGGGTGGTCTATTGTGATGGTAGCGATCTCTTCAGAAATTTCACAATGCATCTTTTTATTCGACATAGTTATCTCCTTATAATCTAAGTCTTCCTTATTTCATATTTTTTATCCCGTAGGTTAGTGCAACACAGCTACCTCCAGAGAAATTATCGGCTTGGATATCCCTAAAATTTATCCTCGCTTTCTTTCCTGTTAGCTCCATTGTCGCCCGGTCCGGATAGCTCCTAACCCTTTTTCCATAGGTTCTCCAGGAAGGTTTCATGGAGGTCAAACTCTTCAATCACCTCCGGGAACATCCCTAGCAAACTCTATTGCAGCTCTGCGACTCATCTGTTAGTCAAAATCCAAACTCTCCCTTCCCTCTAATTTGGCCTTCTGGCAGATTCGGGCTACTTAACTTACTTCACTATAAATTTATTTTCTTTCTTCTTCAGAACCTCCAAAGCTTCATGCTTCTTGCAGGTTTTTTATAGAGATTATCAAAAAACTTCACCCTCTCCTTTTTATGTTTAGTTAAGCTATTAAACCCAACACTCCTATCCCAGCCAGCGTTTACGACGCCTGTAGTGCTTTACCTCTGTGTAACTCTTCCGTACACCCACCTGGCTCAAGCCAAGATAGAACTCTTTGATGTCTTCGTTGTCCTTGAGTTTTTCTGCAGGGCCATCAAGCACTACCTTCCCATTTTCCATCACATACCCATGGTCAGCAACACTCAAGGCAATCATGGCATTTTGATCCACTAAAAGAATTGCAGTCTTTTCCTCAGACCTGATACGGGTTATAATTTCCATAATTTCCTCTACAAGTATAGGGCTAAGTCCTAAGGTAGGTTCATCTAACAACAAGAAGCGGGGGTGAGCCATCAACCCACCTCCGATTACCATCATTTGCTGTTCACCACCAGAAAGGAAACCGCTTGTTCGCTTATGAAGATCTCTTAGCTTTGGGAAATAGGAATAGACCATATCGAGGTCTTTTTGAACATCCAAACCCTTGTATCCGGCACGAAGATTTTCTTCAACTGTTAGGTGCTCAAAAATTCTCCTGCCCTCCATGGCTTGAGTAATACCAAGACGGACAATCTCCTCTGGATCAAGATGATCTATTCGCTTACCATCTAATTCGATCGTACCATCGGTCACCTCGCCCACCTCTGTTTTGAGGAGCCCACTAATGGCCTTAAGGGTTGTAGTCTTCCCCGCCCCATTGGATCCTAGGAGCGCCACCAACCCTGCCTCGCTCACCTCAAGGCTGACTCCTCTGAGAACCAAAATGGAGTTGTGATATCTTACCTCAATATTCTTGATCTTCAACATTTTTACTACCTATATTGGGCAGGTCTCATATCTGGGCAAGTTGTCCAACCTGTGATTGCGACGGGTTCGCCGTTCTTTATTTTCACAATTCGACTAAGGCTAGGGCAACGTTTGCCAGGTGCTATCTTAAAAGGCATAAAACCCATAGCCTTTAAGTCTTTCGATTCTACTAAAGTTTTATTAACCTCCTCCCCAGTTAATTTGTCCCAACCCACTCTTTCAACTGTTTTACTTAAAACCTCTGCCGCCATTGCATTTATTGCAGTGAGAATAGCATAGGCTGCGGTTAGTTGCTCAGGAGGTCTGTTTTCCTTTTTAAAAACCTCCAAAAGATCTTTAACTATAGGAATACTTGTATCACCAGGCACCCAGAAAGATTGAGAACCTACCACACCTTCCATTAATCCTTCACTCAGTTTGGCAGCCCCTCTGTCCAGCCCCCAACAGCCATTGGCAAAAAGTATTGAACCACCGGTTAAACCTACCGTCTCGGCAGCCTTAAAAACCACTCTATTTTGCCCCGAAATAGCCACGACATAGATCACATCAGGCTTATGAGCAGCTATTCTTATCAATTGGGTAGTAACATCTAAATCCTGTGGAGGGTAAAATTCTCTGGCCACCACTTCAATCCCTTTCATTTTCATGTATTCTTCTATCTCTGGTGTAAATTGAGCACGGCCAACAGTATCATCCCGAACCATAAAGGCGAATTTTATGTTCCCCCCCCTCTTCCAATCAGTCCTTAACCAATCTACGAAATGGGCAAATAGGTCGGTAACTTCGGGAATAGATTGGAATACCCAACCTGGCGGCCAAACTGTTTTTGGGGTAGGGTAGGTTCCAATAGCAGGTATCCTATCCTCAGCCAGACGCTCTTTTAAAATCTCTGCATCTGCACCCTGTTGAAGTACTATAATTGGTGGCTTTTCAGATGAAATCCTACTGTAATGTGAAAGGGTGAGATCTCGTTTATAACGAGTATCAGACATTACAATCTTTACATTAACCCCCTTAACCCCCCCCCGACTGTTAATGATTTTCTCCATATCTTTCATCGCATGAAGGGCAGAGACTCCAGTAAATGGTGCATAGGGCCCGGTGAGATCTCCTATATGATGGATTACAATTTCTTTTGGGGGCCCTGCTTCAGCTTCCATTCTTAAGATGAAGTCTAAGTTAATACCAATAAAAACACTTGCAATCAGAACAAATACCATTAATCCTTTTTTCATTTTTTTCCTCCTTTCTCTTGGCAAAAAGTTTATTAACTGTAGCTTGCCTCACTTAATTGGAAGTTTAGCAAGTGCTCCATACCTGACCAACACTATTTCATTAATAATTTTCTCAATAACAAAACATTTTATGGATAAATCATTTTGCACTCAATCAGAGAATGGCCATAAGCGGTAATATGCTTTAAACATCTCCCATCTATGAGCTAATCCCCTCGGCTCAAATATTAAAAATAGCAAAATACCAAGGCCAATAAATATTGGCTGGAGAGCAAGTTCAGCACCCGGGCCTATACGTGAGAAGATTATTCCCATTAAAGGAGCAACCACTTTAGCTAATTCAGTTAAAACAGAGATGTATGTGACACCAAATATAACCCCGGCCGTGCTCCCCATCCCGCCAGTAATAATCATTCCTAGATACCAAACTGAATCCATCAGACCGAAATGATCTGTACTAATAGCTCTCATCCAATATGCCCATAGGGCCCCGCCTACCCCGGCAAAAAAAGAACAGATAAAAAATGAAAGGAGCTTGTAACGGAATAGGTTAATACCCATGACCTCTGCGGCTAGGTCATTATCACGAATGGCGATAAAGGCGCGACCTATACCTGAGCGTACTAAATTTTTTGCAAAAAAAGTCATTAAGATTGCTATAGGCATGATTAAATAAAACATCTTAAATTGTGTGTTGAAGACAACCCCCCATAAACTTGGCGGTTTAACCACCAAAGAAAAAACCCCCCCTGTTATATCAGTGCGAATATGTGTTATCAGCCAAGGAATAATGAATTGTGCGGATAGGGTGGCCATAGCTAGATAAAAGCCTTTGATTCTGAGTGAAGGAAGACCAAATAATAAACCAACAGTACCTGCACTCAATCCTGACATGGGGATGGCGAACCAAAAAGGCCATCCGGTCTGAACAGAAAGGATAGCTGTCGTATAAGCCCCAACTCCCATAAAGGCTGACTGCCCTAGGGAAATCTGTCCTGTATATCCTGTAAGAATACTCAAACCCAGGCAGATAACAATGACAATCCCTATATGATTAATAGTAGTCAATAAATGGTTATTTAAAATTAAAGGCAAAATGAACAATAGTGCTAAACCTATAAGCAGTGTCCACCAGTGAGCCTTGGTTCGTACAATGGCAATGTCATCCTCGTATCGTTCATCGAAGATACCGGAAGGTCGCATATCATAACCTTTCAATACGTTTGAGACCGAAAAGCCCTTCGGGTCTAAAAACCAAAACCAGTAGGAGGATTATGTAAGGGAAGATCTCTTTTAGTGTTGGCTCAATAAATCCTCCAACCAAATTTTCTAATATTCCAATGATTAAACCACCGACCAAAGCGCCCAAAATAGATTCTAAGCCTCCAAATATGACAGCCGCAAAGGCCTTCAAACCCACATCTGCAAGCGGTAAATGAACAGAAAGTTTCACACCAAGCAAAATACCACCCACCACTGCCGTAACTCCGGCCAATGCCCAGGAGAGGGCAAAGATGTTCCTTACACGTATACCCCTCGTTTGGGCCAATTGATGGTCCTCAGCTGTAGCCCTCATATCCACCCCGAATTTGGAGAATTTGTAGAAAATAAAGAAAAGGATGAAAAGAAATAAAGTCACTCCAAATATCCACAACATGTCGTTAGTCAATACAATCCCTCTAACGCGGAAGGTTTGCCCAGGCAGAAAGCCTGAAAATAGCTTTGGGTGACCGCCATAAATCAGTAGAACAATCCCTTTAAGAACATAAGCTGTTGCGAGGGTAACCATAATCGCGGCCAATACAGGCTGCCCGATCATAGGCCTCATTGCAAGACGATCAATAATCAAACCAAGCAGGGCACCCACAACAATAGTTAAAATAATGACCAAGAGAGGAGGGATTCCTATATTGAAAAAAGTCCAAGCAATGTACCCTCCTACCAGTATCATATCTCCGACTGCAAAGTTAAATACCTTTGTGGATCTGAATATAATAACGACACCAATTGCAATCAGGGCATATACCATTCCTATCATTAATCCATTAATAAAAAATTGTAGAAACATCTTAACTATGACTGAATCAAACATGGCTTGTCCTTTTCACAAAAAATATACTTACGCTCAATACATTAATGGTTATAGCGAGCTAATTTAAATATTTTGACACAATTCAGCGGGCTAGGAATAAAAGTTCGCTTAGCTCTGACAAACTTAATAAAATATGGTGCCCTATACAAAATCATGATTAAAGAATATTTATTCTCACAATACTTTCTATTGCGCCTTTTCGGCCATCCTGGTACACAACAGGCATTGTTACCCTTAGTTCTTCCCTATTTTCATAAATGGCAGTAATAAGGTCATTAAAACGTTCTTCAACATATATTCTTCTTAGCTTCCGAGTTCGAGTCATTTCCGCCTCGTCTGGATCAAATTCTTTGTACATGTTGATGAACTTTTTCGCTCTGGAGTTCTCAGGAAGAGTTCGGTTAATCTTCAGAATTTCCTTTTGTACCAGCTCGATTACTTCAGGTTTTTGCGATAAATCTGTAAATGTAGTATAAGTTATTCTATTGTTCTCTGCCCATTTTCCAACACTGTTCAAATCGATATTAACCAAAATACTTATAAAGTCCTTATCCTGCCCTCCAATGACTAGGCAATCTTTTATATAAAGGCTAAAACGGAGGCGCGTTTCAATAAATTGTGGAGAAAATTTCTGCCCCCCAGCTAATACTTTAAGATCATCCATCCTATCAATGACGATCAAATGACCATTTTCATCTATATATCCGAAATCACCACTACGATACCAACCATCAACAAATTTATTTTGAGTGGCATCAGGATCTTTATAATAACCCGAAAATGTATGGCGACTCTGAATCAAAATCTCTCCCTCTTCAGATAATTTTACCCTCGCCCAAGGAACAATCCTGCCAGAGGTTTCGGGCCTGATTTCTCCAGTTCGTGGTAAAGAAACCACTTGCGTTTCTGTTGTCCCATAGTAAAGTTTAATCTCAATACCAATAGCCTTAAAAAAACGTATGATGTCAGGGCTAATCGCTGCGCCTGCAGAATAAACTACCTTGGCCCTTTTGAGACCAAGTCTATCCCTCAGAGGTCTGAATAATACAAAATAGGAGACAAACCTCAAAAATCGCCACCAAATTACGAGGATATTAGTGCCTTCCTTTTCCACCTCTAGCAATTTATAACCAATCGGCATGAAGACTCGATGGGTCAGGCGTTTAAGAAAGCTGGCGTCAAGGATTCTTGTCTGAACAGTCCGATGTACTGTTTCCCATAGCCTAGCTCCGTAAAATAAGACGTGTGGTCCTATCTCTCTTAAATCATCCTGTACTGTTTCTGGTTCCTCGGGAAAATTGACTATCACATCGGTCACCAAAAAACCTGCTATACCTAAAATCTGCTCAGCACCCCAAGCTGGCGGTAGGAAAGAGATATATTCAAAATTTTTCCCCTTCCATCCGTCAATCTCAGTCCAATCTCTTGCTCCTTCAACTAGAACCTTTTGACTATACATGGCACCTTTGGGGAAGCCTGTAGTTCCAGATGTATAGCATATAACCGCAATATCATCCGCACCTCCCTTATCTAAGTTGGAATCAAATAGATCCGGGTGTTCTTTGTCAAACTTCTCTCCCAGGTCCAAGACTTCCTTATAAGAAATGAGCATGGGGTCTCTATAGCTCCAAAGGCCTTTTGGATCCCAGTAAATGATTTTAAATAATAGGGGGAGGTCATTTTTAATCTGGAGTACTTTATCAACCTGTTCCTGATCATGGGCTACCACAAATACCGAGTCAGAATGTTCTAAATAGTACTTTACTTCAGATGGAGTACAGTCGGTAAAAATACCAACAGCCGTCGCACCTGCGGATACAACTGCCAATTCAGCCCAATACCACTCTGGTTTATTTTCTCCTAAGATTGATACTTTGTGGCCTTCCTTTAAGCCAAGTTTAATCAGCCCCAACGAGAAGTATCGAACCTTATAGTAGCAATCTTCCCAGGTATACCGTAACCAAATGCCACGATCCTTTTCACGCATGGCCACTCGACTATTCCCATATTTTTTGAAATTTTCTCTCAGAAGTTTAGGCAGGGTATCTATGGCCATAAATCCTTCCCCTCTAATTAGCTCTTTTCCCCAAATAAGCTTTAATTACTTCCGGGTTTACCTTTATTTCATTCGGGTTTCCTTTGGCTATCACATTACCAAAATCGAGCACGATCACCCGTTTGCAAATATCCATAACTACGCCCATGTCGTGTTCGACCAAAATAGTGGTGATTTCCTGCAACTCCTGAATATCAAGGATAAAGCGAGCCATATCTTCCTTTTCCTCAACATTCATTCCAGCCATCGGTTCATCCAGCAGCAGTAATTTAGGCTCCATCGCTAAAGCTCGACCCAAGTCGACCAATTTTTGTTGTCCATAAGAAAGGGAACCAACAATCTTTTTCCGAATCGGCTCTAAATCTAAAAAATCAATGATATCTTCAACCCGGTGGCGATGTACAATTTCCTGACGTCTCACTGTGCCAAAAAAAAATGCAGATGTAAGCACATTGTGGTTCATATGAATATGGCGAGCAGCCATTAAATTCTCAAGGACGGTCATTCCTGAGTAAAGTTTGATGTTCTGGAAGGTTCGTGCTATGCCCAAAACTGGTCTACGGTAAGGGGGAAGATAGGTAATATCTTCCCCTTCGAAAACAATTTTTCCTGCTTGAGGCTTATAAAACCCATTGATGCAATTGAGTATGCAGGTCTTACCGGCACCGTTGGGGCCAATAAGGGCCAGAAGTTCTCCCTCCTTCACATCAAAAGTGACTGAATTGAGCGCTGTTACCACTCTAAAATCAAGTGCCATTTTTTCGATTTTGAGTTTAACCGATTGTTCAGCCATAATAACTATACTGGTCTAGTAATTTTCAATCTCAAAAAATTGCTATGATTCATTGAAGCTGGACAATTTTAAACTGTATTCTTACGATTAAGCCTTACCGTACTTAACCTTAACATCATCGCGATCGATTAACCCATTTTCTTTTTTGGGCAGATTTGAAACAAAAACTACATATTTTGGTTTCTTAAATCTAGCAATTCGTGAAGATACAAATTCAATTAAATCTGTTTCTTTCATTGATTCACCCTTCTTTAAAACACAGACTGCCTTGATGGCCTCACCCCATTGTGGATCAGGGACTCCAATAACAACGCCTTCCTCTACAAGAGGGTGTTCCAGAATTGCCTTTTCTACCTCTGCCGGATAAACGTTTTCACCACCAGGCTTGATAAGTTCCTTTGTGGGTGTTCGCCCTTTATACCAAAGGTAACCATCTTCATCAAAATAACCCGTATCACCAGTATGATGCCAACCTTCACGAAAAGTATACTCATTTTCCTTCTCGAGTCTCCAATAACCTTTGAAGACTATTGGACCACGCACGACTATCTCACCTGATTTCCCTGTGCCCATAATGTTTCCATAATCATCTACTATTTCAACCTCAACCAAAAAGCCAGGAATTCCTGCAGAACCAAGTCGCCCAAAATATGGCGCAAAACAAAAAACACCTGAAGTTTCTGATTGTCCGTAGCCTGTCCAAAAAGTAGCTTCGGTCATTTCTTCAAGCCTCTTGATTGTTTCTGGATGATCCAGCCCGACGACCTTTTTCAAGCTAGAAAGATCATAGTTGCCTTCTTGGGCTTTCTCCAGAAGGACCTTTAACATAGGAGGAAATTCGCAAAAAATAGTCGCTTTGTTTTCTTGAATGTGTTTAAGAATGAGGGTCTCATCAAATTTGGGGATAATAATGTTAGAGCCGCCAGCCTGTATGAGGCATAAAGTCATTCCTATTCCTGCGATATGAAATAATGGCACCGTGATAATATGAACATCTTCTTTCGTCAAACGCCAATAATACATTTGCTGAGAATTAGCGGTGATTAAGTTTTGGTGAGTGAGAATAGCCCCTCGTGGTTTTCCAGTAACAGCAGCGGTATAAATAATGATATATTCATCATCTGGATGAACTGTCACTTTATCATTAATTTGTTTATTCTCCGTGAGATCATTGAAATCTTCAAAACCTCCATCAGCCTCACCCATGGCATACCAATTTTCAATAAAATTGAGTTTTGAAATTAAAGGTCTTATCATTTCTTGGAATTCAGATCCCACAAATAAAATCTTTGAAGCCCCGTTTGAAACAATATATTCAATCTCTTCCGATTTCAAACGCCAATTGATAGGAATTATTACCGCACCTATTTTAGCAGCTGCCCCATATAGGTAAACAAATTCAAGGCTATTCTGAGCCAAGATCCCAATCCGGTCTCCTTTTTTCAAACCCACTCTTTGAAGCCCAGAGGCCAATCGATCAACTATTTCTAAAAACTGCAGATGGCTTATTCTTTTATTTTCAAAAATCAATGCAGTTCTATTATTGTATATTCTAGAATTGCGTTTTATAATGCTATAAATCGTATAATCGTAAATTCCCATTTTCCTTAATTATCCTTTAAGCTATTGTTCAAAATTAACGAATTTAATGAAAGCTTCGGATTAGACTCATTACCTTTATTAGTATTTCCTTCACAATTTACTTATCTTTAAAAATCGGCGTCCTCTTCTCTAAAAATGCCCTTACCCCTTCTTTTGCATCCTCAGTCCCCCAACATAGCCCTGCAAGAGAAGCTTCCAATTCGCATCCCTTTTCTAAGGGAACTTCTAATCCATGATTGACCGCCTCAATGGCAAGACGAAGCGCATTAGCTCCTTTCAAGGCAAACCTTTGGGCAAACTTCCTTGCCTCATCCAGCAGAGATTTTTCGGGAAGTATCTTATTGACAAGACCGATCCGATAAGCTTCTTGAGCATCGATGGGCTCAGCCGACAAGATCATCTCCATTGCTCTCCCTTTACCAACTAATCTTGAAAGTCTTTGAGACCCTCCGTAGCCCGGCATAATCCCTAATCCAACCTCAGGGAGACCAAATTTGGCGCTAGGCGAAGCCACACGCATTGTACAGGCCAAAGCGAGTTCTAACCCTCCACCCAAGGCATAACCATTGATGGTGGCAATGGTGGGTTTGCCCATATTCTCTATGAACTGAGCGAGGGCTTGACCCTTCTGTGCAGCCTCCCTTCCGCTAATAGGATCCAAAAGCACCAACTCACTAATATCCGCCCCAGCACTGAAAGCTTTTTCTCCCACTCCAGTAAAAATTATCACTTTAGTGGCAGGATCTTGTTTTGCCCTTGCAAATGCGTTTTTTAACTCTTCCTTGGTCTTGTAATTTATAGAATTTAAGAATTTTGGCCGATTGATCGCAATAATGCTTACTCGATCTATAGTTTCATATAGTAAATTCTCGTAATCCATATTAAAGCTTCCTTAAAACTTTAGGCACTGTGAGATCGTCTTGGTTTTAGACAAGAAAAATATATCCACTAACCTTTTAAATAATTCTTAGGGTTAGTGCTATTCGCTCACCTCCTGAGAAGGCATCAGGTTTGATTTCTTTGTATCCTAATTTACCCTTTTTCCCTATTAACTCCATATTCGCCTGCTCAGGGGCAAAGTCGATTATATTAGCGACTACCCATGGTCCTTCCTCCAATTTAACGAGACTTACAATATATGGAGGATTAAATCCTTCTGCGGGAACATGAATTACAGTGAAAGTCTGAACTTCACCATTTCCGCTTAATTCGACAATTTTCATATTCTCACTATGGCATTCTGAACATACCTTCTGTGGTGGCACTGTATAGACACCGCATTCATTACATTGTAGGCCTAGAAACTTCCCCTCCCGGAAACCTGCTATAAATTTATTGGATGTCAATAGATATTGCATTGTTTACCAGCCCCTCCTTAAAATAATATGGGCTAGAGAGGCAAAGCTCCCTCCCATGGTATCTGTCATGCCAATTTTGGCGCCTTCCACTTGCCTTGGGCCACATTCTCCCCTTAACTGCTTTGCAATCTCATAAACTTGAGCAGCACCAGTTGCCCCAACTGGATGCCCCTTTGCTTTTATTCCACCAGAGGGATTAATAGATATCTTCCCACCAATTTCGGTGTCACCTCTCAGGACTGCTTTGTACCCGTCACCAAAATCAAAGAACCCTAAGCCCTCTGTTGCAACTATCTCTGCAATAGTAAAACAATCATGGAGTTCACATACATCTATATCTTTAGGGGTAAGTCCAGCCATATCATAGGCGCGCTTTGCTGATATATCTCTTGCCTTAGGCCTAGTTATATCTTTTTGACTGGATACTGAACCAGCTGAACTTTGGCCGATTCCTGCTATAAGGACTGGTTTACTAATTATTCTCTTAGCTATATCAGCAGAGGTGACAACAACAGCGGCCGCACCGTCAGAGATTGGGCAGCAATCAAATACTTGCAGAGGTGAGGCTACCATTGGGCTTTGGTGTATATCTTCCATAGTCACTACTTTACCGAAGAATTGGGCCTTTTCATTTGTGCATCCATTCTTATGAGCCTTGAATGATACTTTAGCCATTGCTTCTTTAAGTTCTGACAATGATACACCGTATTTTTTTGCATAGAGATGGGCCATCATAGCAAAAATACCTGGAAAGCTCAGGCCTGTAGGCGTCTCATATCGAGAATGGACTCCAAACCCCATGACCCGTGTGGCCAATGAGGTTTCCATTATTCGTTGTCTTTCAGTACCGCCTGCCAAGACAATGTCATAAAGACCTGAAGCTACCCAGGCGAATGCATTTATTATGGCAACGGTACTTGATGAACATGCTCCCTCGAACCGAGTAGCCGGAACACCTTCAAGTCCAATATCTGCTGCGCACATCGAAGCGAGTACACTTTGCCCTTCTTCAACATTACCATCGGCATTACCAACATATACTGCCTGGATGTCTTTTATATTCAAGTTTGACTCTTTGATTGCATCAATAGCGGCTTCGGCAAACATCTCAACCTGAGTTTTCTCTGACCTTCCGAATTTAGTCATGCCAACGCCAGCTATAGCCACTTGTCTCATAGTTTTATCTCCTCATTCTCGTGACGTAACTTCTGATATGTGAATTTCTTCAATTTATCAAATAATTTTTTTCAATTAACTTTTTTTTAAATACTTACTCTTCTCGCCTCATTAAGTACTCATGACTAATACACATTCATTTGTTGATATTAAAAATTTTTTCCATACCCTTCTCTATAAGCTACAAAGTTCTCCCCTGTTCATCAAACAAGGGGCGTTCTATAGGTTTGGGAGGATTTGACAGATTGTTGGGATCAAAGATGGCCTTCAGTTCTTCCATTCTTTTGTCATAGTTATGCCAGTACGGCCCAAACATCTTTGTAGATTCCATGATGGCGGAAGCACCAATCTTGATGTCGTTTTCTCTACACGCCTGCTCGTGGGCCCGAAGGGCTTCAACTTCACTATCATCAACATAATTAAGATATTCCTGTTTGGCATTATGTCCAAATTCATAAGCTGCCCACAACATAGGAGTGTCCCAGGTATCGGCCAATGGGGGGGTACGAAGCTTTGAAATCCTTCGGATATCCTTTTCCGTATGGAGACCACAGTCAAGGGATTCGAAGTAGACCTCGGACAAAAATCTGCCGCCAATGAACCAAGAACAGACGGCATCAGCAGATAGGAAGTTTGACTCATCGCGAGCTGGTGCGGCACTCATCTTTCCACCGTATTCCTCAACAACGGCCTTTAATACTTTCTCTTCGTACTCAAGTTGTTTCTCGGAGGTCCAACCAATAATCATGACTCGAACATCTATTGCTTCTCTGTCAGGGTTTTCGCCGTACTCTTTCCATCTCTTCCAGAACTCTCCGGGTCCTAATCCTCGACACCTTGCAACATATCGAAACAACGGTGGTATTGTGCTAACCATCAGGCCTATTTCGCAACGGCCCAACTCGTACATGAAATCCACCGCCTTTTCACGTGAAGGGAGGCTACAGTTAAACCACTTTAACCTTTCCTCTGGTAACAAAAGGGTCGTTTTGGGTTGAATGCCTTTTGGAGTGAACTTGCCAGGGACGAATGAAAATATCTTCACCGCCATTTTAGTAATGGTTCCCAATCCCCCTTCATGCCCTTCGTTCCCTCTTAATAATGCCTTAAGGTCGGGCCCAGGGCCCTCTCCCCAGAAGTACTCCTTCAGATATGATCTGGATCCAAGTTTCAACATCTCACCGTTGGGAAGAACCCACTCAGTGGCTAAAACACGCCGATATCCTAAGCCCATCCGCCAGCCAAAGGGTGCGTCGCCGCAGTGCACATGATTGGCCAAAACCGAGGCCTGAGCGCCACAAGTGGGAACAAAGGTGAGTAGTCCCCTTTTCAGCAACTCGGATTGGAGCATTGAATAACTAACTCCAGGCTCAACGATGACATACTGATCTCTTTCATTAATCTCTAATTTGTCCATCCTTTTCAGATCCATCATGATCACATCCTGTACTGTGGGTGCACACATGGAGGTGAAAAAGGTACTTGTTGGTATGAAGGGCAACTTATATCTATTGGCTACCTTAGTGATTTGCTGGACTTCCTCCCCGCTGCCGGGTTGGATACAGATTCCGGGTGGAATGGTCCTGTCGTCCACAACACCAGTGGCATAGCCACCCTTATGATCAGCAATACGTGCAGCCGGATCATCTGAAATCCATTCAGGCCCGACGATATTCTCTAACGCTTTATATGCCTCTTTGGGAATGCTCATGGTAACCTCCTGATTCGTTATGATAGGACCTCATTTATGATTTCTGTAATGTCATAAACTTTTAGTTTTATGCCGCAAGATTGGACAGCCTTCTGAAACATGTCCTTGCAAGCTGGGCAAGAGGTCACGATGGCCTCTGCACCAATACTTATCACTTCCTCCAGCCTCTCGGATGCTGTCCACGAGGCAAATTCTGGAAAGGCCGCATCCACCCCTGCTCCAGCACCACAGCACCAGGCATTGTCTCGGGCCCGTGGCATCTCTAAAAGTTCTATACCAGGTATGCTTTTCAGGATGTCACGGGGTTGTTCGTAAACTCCTGCATGACCATCTCTCCTGAAGGTTTTGGGGGGATTTGTCACTCCATATCGCTCATGAGTTCCCTCCCATACGAGCCAGGGTTCGCTGAGCCTGCCGAGATTACACGGATCGTGGTATGTGATCTTTAGTGGTATGCTCTTGTTGAACTTTAAAGAACCCTTTTTCACCTCTTGGTCCATGTGTTCTACAATGTGGATCACCTTATAAGGCATATTAGCCGTCTCTTTCCCGAGGACCTTAGGGTAGTCAACCTTCCAAGTTTTATACCCTTCAGCACAGCTCAGCAGTATTGTTGTTGCCCCACTTTTGCTTACCATGTCAATATTCCGCTCTGCCTGCTTCTTAAAGGCATCCACCTGTCCTGTGGCGTAAAGCAGATACCCACAGCAACTCTCCTCACGACTTACCATAAAGTCAGTTTTGGAATGCATCAGGATCTTAGCAGTAGATCGAGCTATTTCATGATGAGCATACGAGGCGGCGCACCCTACAAAAAATAAGATATCGGCCTTCTTTGATGGTTTGATATCATTTGTAATCCATTTGAGACGGCTCTCATGCGGTAATCCATAGCGGTTGTTATTCTTTGCAATATTCTCGGCTATTTTCGTATGTTCAGGCAGAGGACCTTTCCCAGACTCAACAGCCCTTGCTTTGAGCGCCTCTATTACAGAGAGTATCTCCGGATCTAGATTGCGTTTGCACCTAACATCACAGGCGCCACAAAGGGTGCACTTATATAAAGCATCGAGTAGCTTTGGGGTGAATTCCAGGTGACCGTCCATGATGGCCCTCGCACAGGCCATTAAACCCGGAGCACTATAGAGATTAAATTTATACCTTACATTGATAGGACACTGTCGGGCGAACCTGGCGCTTTGTGTCCAAACCATATCGACGAACTTACACATTGAGCATCTGATGCAACTGTTAGCATCGTGCCTAAGGTTCTCGAGTTGTAAGGCCATATTTTTTCCTCCTTATGAGCTAAAAGCAAAGCCTGCCTGGTCCCATGATGTTTTTTGGATCCAACCATTCCTTTATCTTTTTTAATGCTATCGTATAGCTTGCAGCTCTGTCATAGACCATATTCGCAATAGGGCCATAGGGTCTGGTGAAAAAGGCTCCCTTTTCTATCAGAGCTTCAACGCTCCCAATGTACAATTTTTCTATCCGCTCAATAGTCTTTGAATCGTCTGGGTCATAGAAAAGGCTACATTCAAATTGACATATCCGACCTCTCTCAAGCGGCTGTATATAGAAGCCGATCTCATCTATTGGATACCCATTTTTGGCAGCTATCTGAAGAATGAATTCGTTGAACTCTTGAACACGATTCATGGGAGTGTGAAAAGAGATATCCTGGCAAGAACCCTTGAACCCAAACTTCCAGTAGATCTTCCCCTCAGGCCATGCACTTCGGAGAATATTCGGAAGGGTTTTTTCCAGACCGGGTGCTCCGGGAAGCGAGGTTGAGGGTTTCGGTAAACCCAGTTCCTGTAATATTTTCTCGAAGGCTTCCTCCTCGTACGCAATTCTCTCTTCAGGGTATCTCCAGCCCCCTGCCAATATGAAAATAAGAGTCCAAGGGGGGAGAAGCTGTTTCAAATGTTCGAAGTCTTGTCCCCATTTCTCTGTGAGAATAGAAGCAAGATTGAAGTTATTGAGCAAGAGGCATTCCGAGCCGATCATCCCCTTTTGAATCCTGTAAATCAGCTCGGTTGCAGGCCCTGCTTCGGTGAACGGTATGAAGAAACTTTTATTCACCGCAGGCTTTATCTCGGCCTTCACAATACACCAAGTGATTATCCCCAAGGTTCCTTGAGCACCCTGAAAAAGTTTAGCCCAGTCTATCCCAGGGCCTTGTGGAACAACCCCTTTAGATGCACTTTTGTCTGGGAATCCGGTTACACACGCTGAACCGCTTCTCATAAGGTCACCTTTGGGAAGGATGACCTCAAGATTCAGTATTGGGTCACCGTACTCAAATTTTGGGATCATCATGGGTTCTCTTTCCAAGTGGTTAGAAAGAGCTGACTTTTGGGGATGAGGAAGTAATGGATTCAAGGCCATCAAATTACGGGGAGCAAGCTCATCTTGAAGCTGCTTCCAGGTCACACCAGGCTCAATACGAATGGCCCTATTACGCTCATCAATCCCCAAAATCCTATTCATCCTCCTCAGGTCCACTATGATTCCACCTTGGAAAGGAACAGCAGTTCCGTTAAAGTGGACACCAGAACTGGAAGGGGTGAGAGGGATATCGTACTTGTTGGCTAGCTTTACAATTTCCTGAATCTCTTCTATACTTTTTGGATTAGCCACATAGCTAGGCATACATGGCTTGGTGAAGCTATAGTCCTTAGAATATGGCCTGAGTGCCTCAGTGTCATCGATAGTATGTTCAGACCCAATGATTGAGATCAAATCTTCTCTTATCCCCATAATAACCTCCTTTGATTACCCTTGTATCAAAAACTTCTAATATGTCTATTGAGACTGAGCAACCTTACTCGATTTAAATGGGTAGATATCTTAAAATACTGGACTTTTTTTCCAAGAAAAACTTTTAACCCTCCATAATGATCTTTGGTTTCCCTACTCTTTATATTCAGGCCAACAAGCCGTTGAGCATAATTTTCTTGAAAGTCTTAACAAAGACCTCCCCGTCAATTTCATTTCTGTTCATAGACCATTGAACTAATATCCCATAGTGAAATGCCATGATCGCCAATGCTGTAAGGTCTGTATCAAGCTCTTTTTTGAAAATCCTTTCCTTTTTCCCTTGTATAATTAAGTCTGAAAGAAATTTCTGATATTTCTTGTAAATTCGCCTAAACTCTGGCTCTATTCTATGATGGGCACCAACGAGCTCACCTGCTAATGTTTCAAAAGAAACACAAAGTTCCCGATTGTAGTAAGCAAAAGCTGAATTAAAGCGAATATACTTTTCAAATCTATCAAGAGCCCCTCCCTTTATTTCGCCTACGGCATGGATCAATCCGTCCAAGAAACTGCTCTCGTATTTTTCGATAATTTGTTTTAGGAGACCCTCCTTGCTTTTAAAATGCCAATAAAGGGCACCCTTGGTCAAGCCCGCCGCCTGAGTAATGTCGTCGATTGAAGTTCCGTGATAACCCCTTTCCAAAAATAATTTCATTGATTGGTTAAGGATACGTTCTTCAGTATTCCCAGTCTGAGCATTTTGCACAGGCTTTATTTTTTTCATAGGATTTATATGCTAAACGTTTAGTATATTGAATGAACATTTAGTATATTACTACTTAAAAAAAATTTGTCAAGAAAAAAATTAAGATTTTTTAACAAATGGTTTTTAATAAACCTTCTCCTCCAAAAAGTTAATAAAATCAAAATAATGGCATATCTCTCTCAATAGAAAAGGACAAGTTTTCGGCTTCTTAAAGCCGCTTAATTTGTGTTAAGAGAGTTTTGTCAAGAAAAAAAGTTGAAGTCGGGGAGTCCATGAATTATAGTAATAAGAGATGCGTTGATGCGGAGGGAGAAGATGGTTGTCAAACAGTATGAGGTTGGAAATTTTTCGGTGTTCTGTTATTTGATCGGGGATGAGGAGACCCAAGAAGGCTTGTTCATCGATCCTGCGGACAATGCGGGTG
>Ga0184636_1000081_pt1 | contig 21402 bp, 19 predicted proteins | sample PLM3_60_b2_FD_133164 | JGI IMG/M metagenome (GOLD analysis project Ga0184636, IMG submission 133164) | Groundwater sediment microbial communities from an aquifer in East River, Colorado, USA - PLM4_90_b2 | ecosystem: Environmental > Terrestrial > Soil > Riparian zone | place: USA: East River... | reverse complement strand
GCGGGCCGACCGGGCCGTCCCCAGTTGGCCAGGTCACCTTTTTCGGAGACCTGGTAAGCCCCGAGGACAACCACGTCAATGTGGCCGCCTCGTATCATGTCAAACGATATGCCGCTATCGAAAAAGCACATGCCGGGCAGCGGCGTAACCGGCTGGTCGGAGGCGTTTATCATTTCATAGTCTTTTTCGGCATCAGTAGACAAACTGCCATAACCTAACATACCGTTCTCGGCTTGAAAGAAAACCCTTCGCTCCTCGGGGATATAATTAGCGCAGAGCCCCGGCATACCGTAACCCAGATTCACTACCGAGCCATCGGCGAATTCACGGGCGGCGCGCAGGGCAATAGTCTGTTCATCAAGACGGGTCTTCATCGCTTTACCTCCACAATGCGGTGAACATAGACATGAGGCGTAACAATCACTTCTGGGTCCAATTGGCCCACCGGCACCAGTTCATCGACTTCAACGATGGTAACCTTAGCGGCATTAGCCATTACCGGATTAAAACACCGGGCAGTTTTACGGTAAACCAGGTTGCCCAGAGTATCGGCTTTATGGGCTTTGATAATGGCGAAATCAGCAAATAAGGGCAATTCCAAGATATATTCCTTACCGTTAATGACCTTCTTCTCTTTGCCTTTTTCAACGACAGTGCCCACGCCTACCCTCGTGTAAAAACCCCCCAGTCCCCCGGCGCCGCACCTTATCCTCTCCGCTAATGTGCCTTGAGGTACAGTCTCAACCTCAATCTTGCCCTCGCGGAGTGATTTTTCCAGTGGAGAATCGGGAGGCATGCCGCCCAGAGCCGGCACCGAACCGATGAACTTCTTTACCTGACCGTTTTCAAAAAGGAGCCCCAGGTCGTTATAACCGCCGGGCTTAATGCGCTTGCTCAATTCAAAACCGAGGCCGCCCATGTTGGCAACTACTGTCAGATTTTTCGCTCCCTGCTTTGCAAGAGCGGTGATAAGATTCACCGGCAATCCGGCGTAAGAGCCGAAGCCGCCAATCATGATTAAAGCGCCATCAAAGATATCGGCTACGGCTTCATCACAATTATGGAATACCTTGTTGACAGTCACAATACCCCCACGTAATTATGCCATTTGTATCTAGAATACGAATGGAGTGTATCGTTTTTAATGGGATAAGTCAATTTATCTAAAAGCAACCCGCCATATCCCGCGTTGGCTGGTCTACAGCATCATCCAGCTGCGCCATAAATGACGTCTGCTGCCCATCATTAGATATACCTTTGTACCAGATAAAGGGGAGCGCCAGACCGGTAGTAATTCTCATCTTTTTAAGCTGCTGCAGGGAGCCAATGCTATATGTCCGGCGAGTTTCGATTATTCTTTTAGCCGATGTGGGACCAATACCCGGCACACGGAGAAGCTCCTGATAATCGGCTTTATTTAAATCTACGGGGTAAAGCCAGGGTTGTTGCTGGGCAATCGCCAGTTTGGGGTCTTTGCCAAGAGAGAGGTTGCCACTCTTATCCAGCGCCAGCGCCGTTTCATCAGGAGAAAAACCATAAACTCTCAAGAGCCAATCCACTTGGTAGAGTCGATGTTCCCGCATGGGCGGAGTGGGGTTAAGCTCCTCCAGGCGAGAATCTCTGATGGGGTTGAAAGCACTGAAATAAATCCTTCTTAACCCCATCTCTTTATAAAGAGCCTCGGTAGTATTTATAATATGAAGGTCAGTTTCGCCAGCGGCACCGACAACAAACTGGGTCGTTTGGCCGGAAGGCACCAGGAATTCATTTTTGGAAATTATCTGCTTCACCCACTGCATGCGTTCCAGAATGCCATGATGCAGGTCTTTCTTTTGACTTAATCTGGCAAGATGTTGAGCTGTCGGCGCCTCGATATTGACGGAAACGCGGCTCGCCAGGCGGCAAGCGGCTTCAACACAATCGAAACGTGCGCCGGGTAAAATCTTGAGATGGATATATCCCTTAAATCTGTAACGGTAACGCAGGATTTCTACCACCTTTATCATGGATTCCATAGTACGGGAAGCGTCTGCACCGATGCCGGAACTAAGAAATAAACCCTGCACGAGTCTTTTGGTATGTAATTCTATAAACAGCTTAGCCAATTCTTCCGATTGGAAGGAACAACGGGGAATATCGCGACCGATTTGATTCACACAATAAGCGCAGTCATTGACACAGACATTAGTCAGCAGCACCTTAAGCAGAGGCATCGTGCCGCCGCCGGGCAGGGCCGCCTGATAAATGAACCCGTTAGGGGACTTTGCCGTGGAGCACGGGCCGCCGCAGACATCAAAATTAGCCGCCGCAACCAGGGTATTCAACTTATCCATCATTGCCCCCAAGAGCAGAAACAGAACATATGTGCTATAAGCTTAGCAATAAAAGGAACCGATGTCAAGCCCCCTTAATGCTCCAGGATTAACAGAAGCTTACAGACTATTGACAATAACTAACGAAGTACTATATATTAAAGAAACGGGAAAATGTTTCCGTATTTATTATGCGCCACAAATCTCCGGCGATTGAACGAAAAGTATTATCCATTTTAAAGATATTAGCCTCCTCGCAGCAAGCCCAGGGGGCGAGGGTTATCGCCAGATATCTTAAAGACTCCGGTATTGAGCTTACGGAAAGAGCGGTCAGGTATCACCTTAAGTTGACCGACGAAAGAGGCTTGACCAAACTAGTGGGTAGGCGAGACGGCCGGATAATCACCGAGCTAGGCCAGACCGAACTTAAAAAAGCCCTCGTCAGCGATAAGGTGGGGTTTGCCTTCGCCCGGATTGAAGACCTGGCCTTCCGCACGAATTTCGACTTTACAACACATACCGGTCTGATACCGGTTAATGTTTCTATGTTTACCAAGGAAGATTTCCCCAAAGCCATGAAAGTCATGAGAGGAATCTTTAAGGCGGGGCTATGCGTCAGCGAGCTGGTCGCTATCGCCCACACAGGAGATATTGTCGGCGATATTATCGTTCCAGAGGGAAAGGTAGCGCTGGCAACGGTCTGCAGCATCGTCGTCAACGGCGTACTGCTTAAAGCCGGCATACCGGTGGATTCCAGATTCGGCGGGATACTACAAATACAGAATAACCGCCCTTTACGTTTTACCGAGCTGATAAATTATGCCGGCAGCTCCCTCGACCCATCGGAGATATTTATTCGCGCGAATATGACCTCGGTAACTCAAGCAGCCGAAATTGGCAACGGCGATATCCTGGCGAACTTCCGTGAAATACCAGCCGTATGCCGCCCTACCGCCCAGGAAGTGGTAGCCAAACTCAAGGAAGCTAAAATCGGCGGGCTGATGCTGCTGGGGAATATCAGCGAACCAGTCTGTGAGGTAGCGATTGAGTTAAACCGGGTAGGAGTGATTCTCATCGGGGGGTTGAATCCGGTTGCCGCCGCCTATGAGGCCGGCATCGAAAGCGTCAATTATGCTATGAGCACACTCATGGAATACGAAAAGTTAACCGCCATTGACACCATCAAGTAAAAGCGACAAATTAACGCCCTGAGTAGATAGTGAAGGAAGGAGCAGGGTTACCGTCGCTGAAAAATTAAAAAACCGCCATGCCGTCCGTACCGCCAAAAACGGACAGTATAATATAACAAAAAAGAAAGGAAAGAAAAATGAACCTACAGAGACCTAATAGCGACGATGCTACTAGGACCGCCAATCGTTCCCGAAACGTCTCACCATCGAGCGGGATTTGCTCTCGCTGCATCGACGGCTGTACCGGTAATTGCGAGGTGTTTAAAGCCACCTTCCGCAGCCGCGAACTGATTTACCCGGGACCATTCGGAGAAATTACCGCCGGAGCAGATAAAGATTATCCCGTCGATTACTCACATTTGAATATCCAGGGGTATGCCCTCGGCGCCAATGGACTGCCTGACGGCGTTGAAGGCAACTCGGATACTGCCACGTTCCCTTCGGTTAATACCGAAACCGCCTATGGCTGGGACATTAAAGTCAAAATGAAGGCGCCAATATTTACCGGCGCACTCGGCTCAACGGAAATAGCCCGTAAAAACTGGGAGCACTTCGCCGTCGGCGCGGCTTTAAGCGGCGTCACCCTCGTCTGCGGCGAAAACGTCTGCGGCATCGACCCGCAGCTCAAGCTGGATAATAACAAGAAGATAATATCGGCACCGGACATGGACCGCCGTATAGAAATTTACAAGCGCTACCATAAAAGTTACGGTGAAATCCTGGTACAGATGAATGTTGAAGATACCCGGCTGGGCGTAGCTGAATATGTCAGCAAAAAACATGGTTTGGATACCATCGAGTTAAAATGGGGACAAGGCGCCAAGTGCATCGGAGGAGAAATTAAAGTAAATAGTTTGGAACGTGCTTTAGAGCTGCAGAAACGCGGCTATATCGTCACCCCCGACCCCTCGAATCCGGTAAGCCAGGCAGCCTTCAAAGATGGTTCACTAAAAGAATTCGAACGCCATAGCCGTTTAGGTTTTATTGACGAAGATGGTTTCTACGCGGAAGTTAAACGCCTCCGTGACCTGGGTTTTAAACGCATCACGCTGAAAACAGGGTCTTACGGTCTCCGCGAACTAGCCATGGCAATCAAATGGAGTTCTAAAGCAAAAATCGACCTGCTGACCATCGACGGTTCCGGCGGCGGTACCGGTATGAGTCCCTGGCGCATGATGGAGGAATGGGGCATGCCCAGTCTCTACCTGCACGCGGCAGCCTACGAATTCTGCAAGCGGCTGGCGGATAAAAAACAGCGCGTACCGGACATCGCTTTTGCCGGCGGCTTTAGCAGCGAGGACGGCGTCTTTAAGGCGCTGGCGTTGGGTTCGCCGTTCGTCAAAGCAGTCTGCATGGGCCGCGCTTTGATGATTCCTGGTATGGTTGGCAAAAACATCGCCCAGTGGATTAAAGACGGCAAGCTGCCCAACACCGTCAGCCAGTTTGGTTCGACACCGGAAGAAATATTCGTCTGCTATGAAGAGGTTAAGAACCTGGTGGGGGCAAACGAGATGAAGACGCTGCCGCTCGGCGCTTTAGGCGTCTATAGCTATGCCGAGAAGATTAAGGTGGGTCTGCAGCAGCTTATGGCAGGTGCGAGATGTTTCAGCCTGCCGGTAATTACACGTAAAGAACTGATGTCTCTGACCGAAGAATGCGCCAAAATCACGGGTATTCCTTACCTGATGAATGCCTATCGTGAAGAGGCGATGAAAATTCTCGATGCGCGTTAAATAGCGCGGACAAGAAATAAAAGAAGGGGGCTTGTTTTACGAGCCCCCTTTTATTATCCTGGAACTAAAGCCGTTGACCTGTCGTTGCCGCCCCTACCCGCTGAGCGCTCGTCCATTTTAGCTTCTTGCTACGGGTGATAACATCGATGAGGCTTTTCAGCATGACTATGTCGCAAATCTGTTTGTATCCTAAAATCAAGAATGGCGCGTAAATAGCCAGCTTTTTATCTTCATCGTCCAGTTGAATAGCTAAATAAGCCAATAGCAACTGGAGCCCACAGAAAAACAGGAAGGCCGGTATGAGGATAAGACCATCTCCTTGGATAAGCATCATGATTGTCGCGCCCAGGTTAACCAAACCGGCTAGCGGTAAAAAGAACATGCAAATAACCATATGAGGGAAAGATAATCTCTGTAAAAAGCCGAATCTGGAATTTAACAAGACGTCGCGGTGCTTCCACAGAGCCTGGAAATTGCCGCGATACCATCTTAGCCTCTGCTTAACAAGGTCTTTTAAAGCCGTGGGAGCTTCAGTATATGAAACTGCTGAAGTGCTCGCCTGGACAATCTGACCTGTTTTAAGGGCTTTAACGGTTAAATCAAAATCTTCTACCAGGGTATCCGGGTCATAGAAACCGCCGCTTTTTACAACCTCACGCCGATAGGCGCCGAGGGCACCCGGAACTACGGTGACGCTGCCAAATACATCCAGCGCCCGGCGATAGATATTAATGCTGGCAATATAGTCCAGAGCCTGGCAATTGGTTAGCCAGTTAACACGGTTGAGCACCTTGATATTACCGGCGACGGCAGCCACTTCGGGGTTACGGAAGGGCTTAATCAGCTCAATCAATGTATTTTTGCAAATCTGACTGTCAGCATCGACAACAATGATAATCTCACCGCGAGCGAAGAGCAAACCATGATTCAAGGCGGTAGCTTTACCGCCATTAGGGCGATGGATTACCTTCACCCCCTTATTTTCGTAGCTCATGGCAACACGGTAAGTCTGGTCTTTAGAGCCATCATCAATCACGATGATTTCCTTATCAGGATAGGTAGCTTCAAGAACAGTGTAAATCGTGCGGGCTAAAACCTTTTCCTCATTATAAGCGGGGATAAGGATAGTAATCGGCGGGAAGTATCCCGGTGCGCTTAACTGCTTAATTTCCCGTCGTTTTTGGTAGATGGCTAGGGGAACGTTGAGGAAATTGTAATACATGGTTAAAGTGAGGCTGATGAGTAATATCCAGGTGGTAACCGAAAATCCTCCCAGAACATTTAATACAGCCGCAAAAACAATCGGGAGGAGGATAAAGAAGCTTGAAAGACTTAATACCGGCACCCAGATTGCCGCGCGGTCGATATACTTTTTCTTGGAGGAGGCCGAGGCGATGAAATTAACCAGGATAATAACAGCGATGCCGGTGCCAAGCCCAACAGAAATATAGCTCTGCTGGGACGGCATGACAATAACAAAAGAAACTAACAGGCACAGAACCGCAACGGCGATGATAATACTTTTAGTCATTTTCTCTCACAAGTCCAACAGGCTGAACTTTAGGGTCTGATATCTCCTACTAAATTCTTAATCTCGGGCCTGGTAGAAAATTCTACCAGTTCTTTAGCTTCGAGAATCTTAATACGCTGATATTCAGCGAACTGTCTGGCTTCCTTGCTTAAAACCGGTATGGAGACAAGGATTTTATCTCTGATGCCGGCATCATAAGCTGCCGAATCAAATTGCATGACTTCATTGACGTCGCTCTCAAAGACATCTTCGCTAGTGATGACGCAAGCCGCGAGTTTATGATTGATGATGCCATCATCTTTCTGGGCGAAAAGGTCTATGATATGTTCCGCGCCGGAACGGCCAGACACCTTGAGTTTTTCCTCAACAATATATCCTCTATTTTGCAGCAGCCAGGTCAGCCAAGCCCTGGGGTTCAATCTATCGCCATTTTTGGGTCTGCCGTCAGGCCCATCCAATTGTACTTTTTCATTGACGGCAGTCATCTGGTTCAGCTGAGTTTTCCAGGATAATAAATCTCTTAAATCGGTCAGATTATATACCCTGATGTTTTGCCTTTCGGCGAATTTCGTAGCTTCAGGAGTGAAACGGGGGATGGCAATAACCATCTTGCCATCAATGCCCGTATCGTATATGCGGCTATCGAAATTAAAGAGCGGCTCGATGGGCACTTCGGCCTCGTCACCGGATGCTGCCAATATCCCTATGGCGACGGTATGGCTGGTGATGAGGTCATCCATCGTAGCCACGATATCGATTTTATGGGTGGCGCCGGAACGCCCCTTAACCTGCGTCGATTCCTGGACCTTATAACCCAAACGGACCAGATAATCCATGAGCTGTTTTTTCGGTTCAAGTTCGAACTCAAGTTTCTGGCGATATGTCTCGTTTAGTGTATAGGAATAGATGTAAATATAGTGCAGGTCTTCGAGGGGATATATCTTACCCGTTTTCAAGGAACGGTCTTTAATCATCGGAGTTGGGAAGATGCCATGGCAGCGGCTGCAGACGTAGCGCAGGCCCGGTTTACGATAATCGGTGCCGATGAGTTTAAGCTCCCGATGGCATTTAGGGCAGGTTTGAGTAGAACCGTTTACAAATTCCTCTTCCAGGCCGATATGCCCGCAGTTAAAGTGCTCAATCAGCTGTCCTCTGGATAAATCCGTAGAATCACAGTTAGGGCATGTTTCCATAGGAATCATCTGGACTTCACCTTCAGGACTGGCGAGGATTTTTTCGAAATCCTGTTTGACTAAGAGCCCCTGTTTCGCCAGTGTTTCCAGAATTAAGGCGGTTTCTTTGCTGGTAGCGCCCATGATACTTTCAGCTTCATGATAGGAAAATCCTTCATCAAGACCCAAGTTAATTTCCGGAGTAATCTGCTTGATTTTCCCTTTTAAGAAACCGTTGATTAAACTGGCAGCTTTCGGGTCGTGCCAGATGCTGGGGGCATTATCAGTTGTTTTCAGAACATCAGGCTGAATCTGGGCAGTGACAGGAACAGCTCCTTCTTTGGTCGGCATGGCACCGGTCGAGGTTTCTTTAACAGTATCATTACTCTTGGCTGTGTTGACACGTGAATTTGTCAAGGTTGACTCTGTTTTTACCGGTTTTTCCTTAGGCTGATATTCTTTTATCGCTTTGATAATCTGTTCGGTCAGCTTACCGGACGACATGGGTTTTTTGTAATACTGGTCAAAGCCAATTTCCTTACACTTATCCCACATTTCGCGGGAGGGCTTATCCCCCAGAAAAATAATCGTCGCTTTTGAAGAACCACGGAGTTTGCGGCAAGCTTTATAAGGGTCAACACCCCGCAGAGTATCGTCAATAATGATGACATTATTGTCTAGCTTGCCATTTTTTTTCGAGTATTTGTTAAACAGTGAATATTTGGAGAACTTTGTGACCTGTAATCCTTTTTTTGCGAGAGTGTTTTCCTCTTTCTTGGCAATCAGTGGTTTGTCGGATAATATTAAAACTGTACTCATCAAATCTCCCTTACACTTATCGAGTTACTGGTATATTTTTACCATTTTCTTCGTATATGACACATAAAATCGCGCTTCAGACATATAAATAAACTGTAAACATCTTTTCGATGGGAAAATGGTCATTTGATGCGCCAAATTACGTCTTTATTCATGTTCTACTTGATATTGTATCTTTTAGGTATAAAGTTACCTGGATATTTATATAACGCTTTCATAAAGTTTCGTAAGTATTTCATTAAGAACTGCTGCTCCTTATCATAATTACCACAGTAACGTTTGCATCCCTTTAATTTGATGATGTCCATTTTTCTTTTTTGCCTTTCCTAATAGACACTGCAAATGTTATGTTTGATTTAACATTAACGATTTTTTGTCATATCTAAGTCACAATTTAAGGAAAAGTAGTCACAAAATCGTCACAAATGTGGATTTTTGAGAATAGCGAAGATGCTATCCTTTAGATATTTTGGGGAGGTTTGAATGTATATTCCACGGAATCACATATCGGCTTATATCCCATTTTCATGTAAATTGAATTTGAGGTAGGATTTGCCAGGTCGGTATAAAGCGTGCAGAACTCTTTACCGCTTTGCAGGATATTTCTGGAAAGCTCGGCGACACAGGAGGTAGCGTAGCCTTTGCCCCTTAGCTCCGGCGGCGTATAAACCCCACCCACCGACATGCCCCTATCTGTGGGGCGGGTCTTTCGCGCCATAGAGACCGGCTCGCCGTCCTCCCATAAAAATACACTGCCCTCTTCAACCATCGAGGGAACATCGTTCATCGGTTCACCTCTGGCTTCGGCGCCAATGTCAACGTGAAAGGCATGAAACCACTTTAGTACCAGTTCTTTATCCGCCATAGTTGCCGCGCGGAACCTGCCCGGGGTTTGAGGTATATCAAAAACTTTATCCAGCCGGTAAATGCGCTGCGCCATGGTGTCCTTTATGGTCACCCCATGTTGTTTACACCAGCGTTCGGCAAATAAGTCCGCCAGCTCCTTATCCCCGACTACTCCAGGTATATTTTTGAAATCTTTAGATACCCCCTTCACCAGAGTCGCCGCGACTGCATCTATATCACCAGTAAAATGGGCTATCAATACCATATGCGGCGGCGTCCTGATGGCGACGGCATTGATGGTATTATCTGTATCGACAGAGCAAAACCACGGCTTTTCCTGCCCGTAACGCTGTGGCATATTTTCTAAAACTTTAGCGATACCTAAAATCAACCCATAGCGCACCTCGTCTTGTGCGAGAAATGAACCGGCATGAGTCAGAAATTCTGTGGCGTTTGCATAGTATTTTGCTTTCATTGTCGGCCTTTCTAAAGTGTAATGTGGAAAAAAGTAATTATAGCCGAGTTTCATTAAGGAGGTCAAGCATGGCAACAAAGGAAGTAATATATTACTATTTATCTAAAGCAAACCTGATATAAGCCGCTACAGCGATAGCTGCGGTAGCCACGCGTAAAACAGTATCCCCTAAAGAAACGGGAGTAAAACCGTTATGTAAAGCTAGTTCTACTTCGGAAGGTGTGAAATCCCCTTCGGGACCGATTAGCACGATGACATTTTTATAGCTCTTTTTTGATAAAACACTTTTAATTGACTTTCGTCTGCCGGAGAGGTGCGGGATTAACTTAAGGTCGAGGTTTTGAGTATCCGTAACGACTTTTTCAATATCAGTCACCGGCGTGATAACCGGAATATCGCTGCGCTGACATTGCCGGGCGGCGCTCTGGGCGATTGTCTGCCAGCGCTTTAGCCTGGACTCCGATTTAGCTTCATCCAATTTCACCACCACCCTATCCGTCATCATGGGGATAATGCGTTTTACTCCCAACTGCGTTAATCCATCAATAATTTCATCCATATGACTGCCCTTGGGGATGGCGCAGGCAACGGTGAGGACAATACTACTGCGCTTTTGTGTCTGCACGGACGTTAGATTAAACACCGCTTGTTTTTTGTTAATGGAAGTTATTACGCCGTTATACTCATTCCCAGCGCCATCGGAGATAATCACGGCGTCGTTAATCTTAAGGCGTAACACGTCGCGGATATGGTGGAGTTGGGCGGAGTCCGCAAGTATGGCGCTATTACCTTTAATATGGTCGACGAAAAAGCGGTGCATATTTCAGATAATAGCCTTAACAGTCAGGTAACGTCAACAACAATAAATGTGTAAACGAAATACGCTCGCTTGTAGTCGAAGCAGGCAATTGTTATAATCGGCGCTAGAAGGAGGCTTTGATGGCAAAGAAAAAACTAGACTACAAGATATTCGATGGGTTTAAGTTCAAGTATAAGCCCGTGGGCGTGAAGTACTCTATGGACAAACCGTCAGGTATCAAGCAGACGCATAAAAGCCTGGCATTATGCGAACTGTTTAAGGAAGCTCAAACCAGCCAGCCTTTTTACGTAACCAAAGAAAATGTACAGTGCGGAGAGCAGGTGCTAGGTTTCGTAGAATATCCGCCCATCATGTACAGCGGGCAGCTTGGACCTATGTTTTCCATGTTTAAAAATCCCGGCGCCAACCGCAGGATTTACGACTATGTGCCGCACCTGCCCAAAGAGTCGGTTAAGTACATCACGCACGCATCAATCGACAAAATGAGTTTTGAGCCGGATTTACTGATATTCACCGCCAGTCCCAGCCAGGCAGAGGTCTTACTTAGAGCCAGCAGCTTTTCTGATGGCAAGATGTGGCAGGCTAAGGCAACCACCTGCCTCGCCTGCGCCTGGATTTACGCCCATCCGTACTTAAGCGGGGAGATGAACTACACTATCAGCGGGCTGGGCTACAGCATGAAAGCCCGAGGTGTTTTGCCGGATGGTTTGATGATAATTACCTTCCCCTTTGACACCATATCCCCTTTGATTGAAAACCTTAAGGAAATGGAGTGGGAGCCTTACTGGTTCAAGCTGGGTCGGGAAGGTTTTATCAAAGAGGTTAAAAAGCGTAGCGGTGAACTGGCGAAAAAGCTGGTGGACGCATAAAGCCAAAAGACATTTTTATTCAAAGCAATAGAGATTGCCGTCCATAGAACCGACGTACAACAAGCCGTTGGCTACCGCCGGCGAAGATGATACAACGCCTCCGGTAGTGTAATCCCAAAGCAAAGCGCCGGTAGCCCTGTCAACGGCATAGAGATGTCCATCTTCACTGCCGACATAAACAACCCCACCTGCCACGGCCGGCGAAGAGATGACATCTCCGTAGGTAGCAAATGTCCATTGAACTGTGTGATTAATTAAGTCTACCGAGTATAGATTTTTGCCCGAGCCCACATAAGCATAGTCGCCGGCTATCGATGGTGAAGAAACCGACCTGACATTAAACCCCAGTGCCACACCCCAGAGAAAACCGGAGTTAGGAGGAGGTTTTGGCAGCACACCGTAGCCATAAAGTGCAGTCCAGTACTCTCTTACTCTATTTTCCAGCCACCAGTTTCTCGCCATGATATCCATCGCTATAAAAACACCAAAGTTATCCATAAAATAAGCCACGCCATCTTTTATTGCCGCAGATGAATAAACTGGTACATTAGCAGCGAACTCTAAGCGTGCGCTGCCGTTTTTAGCGTTGAAAGAATAGAACACATAATCAGCAGAACCAACGACAACGATACCTTTAGACACCGCGGGTGAGGCAGATATAAAATTCCCGGTGTAACTGTGCCAGAGCTCCGAACCAGTTGCCGCATCTATGGCGTAAAGAATAAAGTCATCACAACCAACGTATACTACGCCGTCAGCCACCGCAGGAGACGATTGCACCACCAGAGGCGTTTTGTATGACCAGATTTTTTCGCCCGTATTGGCATTCAAGGCATAAAGATTGCCATCATTAGAACCGCAGTAGACTACACCGCCAACAACAGCCGGAGATGAGTTTACCCAGCTGTCTGTATGAAAAGCCCAGATTTTTTCTCCAGTGGCGGCATTCAGCGCGTAAATATAGCCATCCCTGGAACCAACATATACCTTCCCATTGCAAACCGCCGGCGAGGAATGAATGGCATCGCCGGTGGAAAACGTCCACTTTAGTTTGCCCTGCGGTAGAGTTATATTATCGCCGGTATTGCCGCTATGCAGCAGGTCACGGCGAAACATTGTCCAATCGTCATTTTGAGGAGAAGACTGGGCGCCTTCCGATACGCTAACGATTAAGTCGGTACATTGTACCAACGACATCATGGAAACAACCAGACAGAATACCCCGATAATGCTTAAGGCAATTATCCAGCGTCGTTTTCGCCAAATTTTTCTTCTGCTTTCGAGTTCTTCGCGCGATGCAACCATGCTTTACTCCAAAGAAAATGATATTCTGAATAAGCCCGGTAAGTCAATTTATAATGCGTAACCTACCGCTGAAGTGAAATCGATCACCAGTATAGCACCGACGAAATCTATGATTTTATGGTTTGCTAAGCGGGGATACATCCAGACTGTGTTCCCAGGGGCTGCGGGAGACGTGCATTACCACATAGGTGCTGGTCCGGGTGATATCCGGAATATTAGCGATAACGTCTTTGACAAATACATCAAATTCACGAGGGGCGTGGAAAAGGAAAAGCCCGATTATATCAAAATTGCCGGTGCACCCGCACAGGTAATAAACATTAGGACTCTTTATCAAGAGCTGCTCTACTTTTTCAGCGGTGCCTACTTTCACTTCGATGCACATGACGCACATAAAATTAAGCCCAAGCCGTTCCGGATTAGGTATAGCGCTGATTTTCATAGCGCCGCTGCTTACCAAAGTCTTGACCCTGTTGCGTACCGTGCCTTCAGATATTTTAAGTTTCCTACCGATTTCGCGGAAGCTTTGCCGGGCATCATCTTGAAGCTCTTTAATTATTTTCTGTCCGAGTTCATCCAGCATTTCGCACCTCCAATTAGCCCCTGTGAAACAATTATTGATATAATACGCATTTTTGTATAGAAATGCAAGTATTATTTTTACATGCGTAAGGAGTTAGGGAGAAAAGGTGGTATATAGCCGTATATGCGAACAACAATCTAACGATGTATACATAAAACCGGCATCAGGATTTTATCATCACCAGCATCATCTTAAAGGGCTGGGGAGCTTTTAGAGCGTGGGGCTGATTGGTCGGCATGATAATCATTTCGCCTTGTTTAACAGTGTGGGGCTTGCCGGCGATAATTACTTCGGCGACGCCATCTAAAACGTAAACCATAGCGTCGAAGGGGGCGGTATGCTCGCTCAAGCCCTGCCCTTTATCAAAGGCGAACAGTGTTAACGTGCCAGTCGGTTTATCTATTACCGTCCGGCTAACAATTGAGCCCGCCTGATATTCCAATAAATTAGCCATTTCTACCACTTGCCCCATTAAACCTTCCGACTTCATTTTTCTGCTCCTGAGTAAATATTTAGTCAATATTAGCATATCAAGTATTATTTAGCCATGATTGACATTTCGAAAACGAGTATAATATAATCTGCATAAATCTAAAGGAAAGGATATATTCAGTGCATGTGAGTTCTTTGGTCGAAGGCAGCCGGATAAACAAAACAAGCGTTACCATATCGTTCGGCGTGCCACCAAGGGCTCAGTGTGCCTTTTTTAAGCTGTTGTAGCTAGACTTTTTACCGATACACATTCGAGCCCGGGCTAAAAATCCTGGGCTTTTTTATTTTCGGCGACAAATAACTTAGAATAAAAGGGAAGAAAATATGCTTAATGTTTCGAATATATCCAAATCATATAATGCGGTATACCTATTCGACGGGGTTAGCTTTAACGTCGGTATGGGTGACCGCATCGCCTTAATCGGGGCCAACGGGTCGGGGAAAACAACCCTGTTTGAAATCATTGCCGGCAACATCACGCCGGATTCCGGCACCGTAGCTGTCCGCCGCGGCACGACTATCGGCTATTTGCGGCAGGATATCCAGCACTCCTCTACCCGCAAGCTGCTGGAAGAGGTCGTCCAAAGCGCCGGCGATATCAACAAACTGGCGCATAAGGTTCAGATGCTGCAGGAAGAACTAGCCGAGGAAAAGGACGAAGAAGAAATCGCCGCCCTGATGCGCGAGCTGGGTAAAGTGCAGCACGAGTTCGAGCTATCCGGTGGGTATAGCGCCGAACATGAAGCAGAAATGATACTATCGGGACTGGGCTTCCTCCCATCCGATTTCAACCGGCGTCTGGCGGAGTTCAGCGGCGGGTGGCTGACGCGCGTTGAGCTGGCCAAGCTCCTTTTTCTTAATCCCGACCTGCTGATACTGGACGAGCCAACTAACCACCTCGACCTGGAGACACAGCGCTGGTTCGAAAATTATCTTAAGGGCTATCACGGAGCTGTGCTGGTAACGTCCCACGATCGCGCCTTTTTAAATAACGTCGTGAAAAAGGTCATCGCCATCGAGCAGGACGAGGTCGTCTTCTTCCACGGCAACTATGACGGCTACGTTACGGCGCGGGCTAAAGACCTGGAGACCAAACAGGCGACCGCCAAACGACAGGAACTGAAAATAAAAAAGGAAATGCGCTTTATCGAGCGCTTCCGCGCTAAGAACACTAAAGCTACGCAGGTGCAGAGCCGTGTAAAAAGGCTGGACAAAATCGAGCGAATCGTGGTGCCGCGGCAGACCAAGAAGATAAAGTTCTCTTTCCAGGAACCACCGCGCAGCGGGCACGTCGTCATCACATTGAAGAATGTTGATAAATCCTACGATACTAAAACCGTCTACCGCAATCTCAACCTGGAGTTTAATCGGGGCGACCGCGTGGCGCTGGTGGGACCTAATGGAGCGGGGAAAACTACATTACTGAAAATGCTGGCGGGGGTACTATCCTTTGAAAAGGGCGAGCGGATATTGGGGCATAACGTTACCACCGCCTATTTTGCCCAGTACTATATCGAGCTGCTCAATCCCAAAAACAAAGTCATTGAGGAGCTGCAATTAGTGGCGCCGGATGAAACCGACCAGCGGCTGCGAGGTCTTTTGGGGGCGTTTTTATTCACCGGAGAGGATGTATTGAAAGAGGTGGCGGTGCTTTCGGGTGGGGAAAAAACGCGCCTGGCCATCGCTAAAATGCTGATGCGGCCCGCCAATTTCCTGCTGCTGGACGAGCCGACCAATCACCTGGATATACCATCCCGTGAAATTCTGACGGACGCTCTGGACGCCTATACCGGCACGATATGCTTCATCACCCACGATAGGACGTTAATCAGGGAAATCGCCAATAAAATAATCGAAATCAAAGATGGCAAGGCGCGGGTATTCAACGGCAATTACGACGAATTTTTAGAAACTCAAGAGCCGCGTATAGATACCGTCCCCGAAACTTTACGGGCGATTAGAGACCATGCACCAGCCAAACAAAAGGAAAAACAGCGCGAACGAAAGACAATCGAAGCCGAACTAAGGAACGAATTTTACCGCAAGGCGGCGCCGGTAAAAAGAAGCATTACGGAGATAGAACAGAAGGTCGCCGAACTGACGGCGCGCCTTGAAGAAATAGAAGAACTCTTCGCCGACCCCGAGCATTATAAAGACGGCTATAAGGTGGCGGAGGTCAATCGGGAATACGTCAAAGCCAAAGAGTCCATCCGAACGTTAACGGCGGAGTGGGAAAAACTGACCGCCGAGGCGGAAAAGCTGGCGCAGGAGCACGAGGAGAAAAAAGGGGAGATTTAAGTTTCTTGTCATTCCGAGGAGTGAAGCGACGTGGGAATCTCTATCATTGAGTAGGTTGTTACTTGGTTATTGTCGCTTGTTGTGCCAAAATCCTGTTTACATTCTCCCGCCTTAGCATCATAATTAAGGCGTGGTCTTGTACCGATTAAACAGTTATCGGTGCTTACCATAAAACGAAACGCGAATCCGCCTATTTTTAAAGCTAAATAAGAAAAAAATTCTTCAAAAACGAATGCCCTATTTCCCCAATTCGTCCTTAATAACATGCTCTTCAACGACCCATATTTTGGGCGGGCTCATGTCGGCTATCTTTGCCCAGTCCTCCATCAGCGGGTCGTTCTTATTTACCTCCCTCGGCTGCTGCCATGACTCAATATCGTCGTACCAGGTCTCGATAATACCGTCACCTTCATACTCTTGTCCCGGCGTTTCAATAAAGTGATTCTGGATGTATTTGCGCAGGTTGGGGACGCTTTTTGCCACCAGCGGCCCGTGCACGTTCTTCCAGTAATTATAAAATTCTTCCTTGCTGATACCCGGCTTTCTTTTTACCAACATCATTACCTTAATCATCTGCTTCACTCCTTTGCGTCAATGATATGCGCCTCCCTGCCCTGCCGTCAAATTGAAAAATTGCCTAGCTTCGGAGTAAAATGGGCATATTTCTAAAGGAGTAACACCCATGATTAAGTCAATAGTAGTCGCCCACCGTAAAGCCGGAATGACCCGCGAAGAATTCAATAAGTACTGGCTGGAAAAACACGCCCCTTTGGCGGCTAAGTTGATGCCCGGCGTCAGACGATACGTGCAAAATCACCTTATTGCCGTGCCGGGGATGGAATTCGAGGGCGACGGAATTGTTGAAACGTGGTATGACGACATCGAAAGCTGGCAAAAATCCATGGCAGCTATACGCGCCTCCAAAGAGCTGGCGGAGGACGGCGCTAAATTCTGTGACCTGCGTAACGCCAGGATGTGGCTGGTCGAAGAACATGTGATAAAATAACCTTAATCTTCTAATGACAAAATGAGAAGGAGTTAATTATGCAGATAATCGGTGTATTTATCTTTTTATTCGTGTGGTTGGCAATTTTATGGGTTGGGGCTATTGCGCTTGAAGCCACCGGCATGGAAAGGTCTAAGGCGTTTTTCCAGGCTCTTTCCGCCCTTAGCAACACAGGTTTCACTACCCGGCAGGCGGAGGATATCGTGGAATATCCAAATCGCCGCCGGATTGTATCTTGGCTGATTTTCTTGGGCTGCGTGGGGATTACAGCCTTTCTTTTTCTAATGATTCTTTACGTCAAGGCCGGCATAGCGGCGCCTTCTACGACGCATATCGGGGCTATCGTGGGGTCTATCGTGCTCCTCATTATATTAGTTTGGACCGGGGTTATCAGGTGGCTAGCTAATGGGATTTTAAAGTTATTCCATAAAGGACCAGTTAATGTAGAGATACTGCATCAAAGTCAAGATTATGGAGTTGCCCGAATTAAAATAACCGAAAAAGATAAAACCGGTTTAACGATTAGCAAACTGATAAAAGGTGAGGTAACGGTTTTAGCTATTGAAAGAGGCGACAAGGTAATCACATCCCCTAAAGACACAGAGCCGGTGCAGGCAGGGGATTATCTGCTCTGTTATGGAAAAGTTGAGGAGTTAAACCAGAAAACAAGTTAAGACCCCGGCTACTTGAATGCTTCCGGTTTAATAGGTCCATCCACGCCGGGACCTCTAAAGATAAACTCCTTGCCGTCCATCGTCTTGGTGAAAACTGGGCTTTGCAGGAGGGCAGTAAAGAAAACCGGCCTATTGATGACGCGGAAATTAAGCGGGCAATGCACCATATTCGGCGGTATATAGACAACAGTTGGCTTGTCGATTAAATACTGCTCCTTTTCCTCTCCCAGAAATAAATCAATCTGCGCGTCAAAGCTGCTGAATAAGTCGGCGGTATCGTTTCCCAGGAAAATCAAATATTCATGAGCATCGTGGGTATGGGGCTCTTTTTCCAGCAGAATCGGTTTAATAAAACACTGCCAGCCAAAATTCATGTTCGCCCCGGGTATCTGGCTTTCCCCTCTAAAGTAACCCTGGGGCTTGGACATGAACGGCAGGTCCATATTCTCTTTAAATTCGGAAAAAACCAGCTTCTGATATTTTTTATTAGCCATGATGCTCCTTATAATATTTGATAAGCAAGATTATATCAGAGCGTTGAGTAAATAACCACCTGCAAATAAACTGGCCAGATTTGCCAATATAACATATGAAAGTGTTACCAGGCGTCGACGCTCCTTGATAAATATTACAAATATACATATTTCAATGATAACCACGAGAATTTCTCCCAAAACCAGGTTAACGTAAACAGGGAAAGAATAGGAATTCACTAAAGGGTAAAAGGAGTTATTAAGCCAAACATATAAAAATCCTTGAGTAACTATGTTAGTAACCAGGAAAATAAGCCACGATATCCATTTTCTATAGCCAAACAGTAAGAAAATGATGCCTTCCACTAATAACGTTAATGCCAGCGTAATGGACGCAAACTCCCACGGCCTCCATGAAGATGTTCCGGGACTTAAATTCCTGTTCTCAAGGTCTAATCTGAATACGTTATTGTACTGCTGGAGTTGCGGTAAAGCTATTTCAAATATATTACTACCTTCAGTGACTGTTAATGTGTATTCTGCATCTGCAAATTCGAGATAAAAAATAAAGTAGCTCTCGAAGGGTTTATCTATCCTTTTGGCTTTTATTGAGCCAATAGTTAACTCAAGGTTTTTTGGAGCGCTGGAAACCACGACGGAGATGGTAGGTGGTGGCGGTGCATTGGCATAGCATATTTTAGTATTGCCCACAACAAGGACTGTAGGTAGCAGCAGAATAAGAAGTAATAATCTTTTAAATGAGATATTCATCTTCTATCCTTTTAGCCTATTATATCAAGAAAGTGTTTTATTGCATACACAAAATAATTGCGGTGCTTTTGGCGGAAGCGGGTGGATTGCCTTCAACTATATTCAGGCCAAGTGAACCACCAACGAATAATTAAGATTGACCTATGATTATCCCAATTATCAAATTTCATCAATATGGTATATAATCATTTTGAAATTCTATCGGTTAAGGCTTGATGCGGCATTAAGACTGAGAAGATTTTCCACATAATCAGCGAAATGACAGAAATGTTATCGCTGACAAATATCCCCGAGCGTTTCCTGGATACCGCCTTAGATACTTTATCCCGAACGCTTGGTACAAGTTGCTGCTGGGTTCAGATAATTACTCCCGGCAGTGATAAATTAGCCCTGTCCGTCCAAATTGGTTTTACCCCACATATACAAGACAAAATGGCGGCTATGGATTTAAGTCATCCCCTTGCTCAAAAGGTAATCGGTATAGGAACCAGTGTAACTATCCCAGACTTAAACCAAAACGGAAATCTCGGCTTGTCTATGTTTGCAGAAGCAGGTTTTGTTACCTTAATTGCCGTACCGATAATTACGTATCGAGTAAACGGTATTATGGGATTAGTTTATCGTACCAGAAAAAGATTTACTAAAGATGATTCTTACTTAATCACTGCCGTCGCCAGCATAATTGGTTTGGCACTAAATAAATGCACACTTTTTGAGCCGACGGATGACGGACAACGAAAACAAGGGACTAAAAAAGCACAGTCTTCAACAATACTTGCGGGGGGTAACGAGATAAAGCAGCCGGTGTTACTTGAATCTGAAATTATCCCTAGCCAAGAACAACCGCAAGTAATCCATACAAATAATGGTGAAGAATACAAAGAACATCTATATAAAATGAGGACTTTCAGAAATTCTCACAGGGCTTTGCATCATAAGTAATTCGTTTTTCCCTGGAGAAACACAGCATATAGGGTCAAACTAAAAAATATGGTGGTAGCGGGTGGATTTGAACCGCCGACCAAGGGCTTATGAGTCCCCTGCTCTACCACTGAGCTACGCTACCAGCCAAAGAAAAATATAACATTTAGCTGATTTGACTGTCAATGTCGTTCGAGAACATGGATGCTGACGGCCTTAATAGCAGCGTAGATTAATGTGCCTCTATTTAGTCCCATTTCTTCGGCCGACCTCTTGGTAACCAGAGCGACTAAAGGGAAACCGCAGTCGATTTCCAGCCGGCAGAGGGGTCCACTAAAAGCTGCCCAGGTAATGGTGCCGGTTAATGAGTTACGAGCGCTGCTCGATAGTCTTTTAAGAGCGATAGTAACGTCTTCCGGGCGGATGCAAACCGATACTGTTTTACCAACGCCGTATTCGGTTATCGCTTCAATTTGCTTGCCGTTGATATTTATGACCGCCATTTTGTCTTCGTTAGAGATGACCACGCCATCAAGGATGTTTTCCATGCCGACAAACTCGGCGACCTCACGGTTTTTAGGCATCTCGAAAATCTCCCGGGCGTTGCCGGTCTGGACAATTTCACCATTAACAAGGACGCAAATTTTATGTGCCAGGCGCTGCCCCTGCGACATATCATGGGTAGCCATGATAACAGTAAGAGCATTGTCTTTGATGATTTTAGTTATCAAATCCTCAATCTTTGCCGAGGAAACAGGGTCGAGATTAGCCGAAGGTTCATCGAGGAGCAATACTTCCGGTCCGGTGGCTAGCGCGCGGGCAATGGCGACTCGCTGCATCTCACCGCCGGAAAGCGTCCGGGCATTCCTCTTGGTATATTTTGTTAGCTCCACCGTTTCCAGTATGTCACTCACTTTTTCTTTTATCTGGTGCCGGTTAAAACCGCGCCACTTTAAGCCATACGCCACGTTATCATAAACGCTTAAGTTGAAGACAACCGGTTTTTGCAGCACGAAAGCCATCCGCCGCCGTGCTGCCAGGCGCGCTTTTTCCGATGATGTTACGTCAATTCCATCAATAATCACCTGACCGGCTGCCGGTTTATCCAGCAT
>Ga0184636_1000080_pt1 | contig 21574 bp, 8 predicted proteins | sample PLM3_60_b2_FD_133164 | JGI IMG/M metagenome (GOLD analysis project Ga0184636, IMG submission 133164) | Groundwater sediment microbial communities from an aquifer in East River, Colorado, USA - PLM4_90_b2 | ecosystem: Environmental > Terrestrial > Soil > Riparian zone | place: USA: East River... | reverse complement strand
CCAATTCAGAGCTGGCAATACCGGCAATAGAGGGATTAGAAGAAACAGTTTGCTTAAATAATGGATAGATCTTTTTGCCATCCACATCACCGGCATTTACTACAACAATATTTTCCTTATTAAATCCCGGGTTTTTGCTGGTCATGAATTTTAATTGTTGCAGAATAATAATGGTCGATGCAATCAGCCCGATTGATAAAATAAATTGCAGCGTAACCAATGACCGGGTAAATAAATTTGACCCTCCCACTCTTATCTTTTGTTTCAGCACTTCTAAGGGTTTGAAATTCGATAGTATCAACGCGGGGTAACTACCGGACAAAACAGCGACCACTAATGTTAACCCAATGATCAGCCAGATCAATTCAGGAAACTGGCGGAATGAAAATAAAAGGTCTTTCCCCGCTAATTGATTAAAAGAAGGGAGCAATAAATAACCCAATACCAAACCAAGTGAAACTGAAAAGATCGTCAGCAATAACGCTTCTGCAAGAAACTGCCACATTAATTGTTTGCGATCACTGCCTACCACTTTGCGAATACCTATTTCTCTTGCACGATTAGCAGAACGGCCAATTGACAATGTGGTAAAGTTGATGCAGGCGATCAATAGTACACCGAAGGCAATTCCCAAAAGTATCCAGATGGTTTTTGGTTTTACAGCGGGTACATCCCCACCCCAGATCTTTGTATCAGTATGAATAGAAAGCAATGGCTGCAAACCATATTTCACCGGAACGCCTTTTTCTTTCCAGTAGCCGGCTTTGCGCGCCTCAGCTTCTTCGTCGGGATAATATTTTTTTCTGAATGATATGAATGCGTTCGGGTCTGTTGCAAGTTTGCTCCCGGTTTTTAATTGAATATAGGTGAGGTAAGCCGACCTGTGCCAGTTGTTCACAGATCGTTTGCCGTTATTTGTCGTTGCGATATAATCATAATTGCCGAGGGCCTGGAATTGAATGGATGAATTGGAGGGAATATTTTCAGCAATTCCTGAAACAGTGAATGATTCAAAACCTTCTTCCCCTTTGATCTCTATCCTTTGCCCGACAGGGTTTTCATTTCCAAAAAGTTGCTTTGCTGTTTTTTCTGTGAGCACAATATTGTGAAGGTCTTTTAATGCAGAAGATTTTGTTCCTGCTTTTAATTTAAAAGAGAACATTGAAAAAATCGGCGGGTCGGCAAACGATACCCGGATACGATCTATTTTATCACCGACTTTCACATAGCTCTCACCCCAGGCTTCCTGTAGTCTTACAAAATTTTGTACATCCGGCAGATCCTGTTTCAGCGCAGGAGCCAGTGGCATAGGAAGATAAACATCTCCGCTTGCCGGATCGCCCTGCATGGCTTCTGTCCAGCGATAAACGCGATAGATATTTTTTGCATTACTATGAAAACGGTCAAAGCTGAACTCATTTACTGCATACAGCAAAAACAAACTGAAGCAGGCAAGTCCCACTGACAAACCAAGAATATTAATAGAAGCAAGGACTTTTTGCCTGCGCAGGTTTCTTAAAGCTATTTTGAAATAATGTTTTAGCATGGTGTTGAATTTTTATTATCTCAACATTTGACGCATTTGACTTTTTTGACTCATTTGACCATTCATTATTCTGTTCTCAAACTTTTTACGGGATTAGCAATCGCTGCTTTAATTGCCTGGAAACTGATTGTTGTCAATGCAATCATTACAGAAAGGAATCCTGCTGCAAAAAAAACCCACCAACTGATATTAATTCTATATGCAAAATCCTGCAGCCAATGATGCATGATGTACCATGCAACTGGTGAAGCAATTACAAAAGCAACCACAACAAGCCGGATAAAATCTTTTGAGAGCAGTATTACAATATTAGAAACAGATGCACCCAACACTTTACGCACACCGATCTCCCTGGTGCGTTGTGCTGTTGCAAAAAGTGAAAGACCAAGTAAGCCAAGACAAGCAATGAAAATGCCGAAGCCTGCAAATAGGGCGAACACTTTTCCAAAAAGCCGATCATTACTGTATTGCCTTCCGAATCTTTCATTAAGGAAAAAATAATCGAATAAATTGCCGGGAAAGAATGCATCGTACGTTTTCCTGATGGCTGTAATGGTTATTGGCAAATCTTTCGTATCAACCTTTACAGAAATAAAACTGTTTGTACTGTATGCAGGAAAAAGCATAGTGGGCTCAATAGGATATCGTAATGATTTTTGGTGATAATTATTGATCACACCGATTATATCCCATTTTTTTTGCCCGCGGATTATTGTTTTTCCAAGCGCATCCTGTGGCGAAGTAAATCCTAAAAGTTTTATCGCACTTTCGTTCAAAATAATATTGTGCAGTCTGCCGAAATTGGGATTGAAATCGGTATACGTAAAATCTCTGCCCGCCAGTAATTTTATTTTATATAAACTAATATAGCCGATACCTATACCAGAATGTCGCATGGTAAAATGCGTAGTGGAATCCTGGTCGGCTCTGCGAACATTAAAACTTCTTCCGGTTTCACCTCCGGGTATATTCCACGAAGTAGCCGCGTCTTTCACAAGGGGTAATTGTTTTACCTGCTCTGTAAAACTATTTTCCCTGCTGATAAATGTTGAATCCCAATTGGTGAGTTCAGGAGGTTTTACAATAAGCACCTGCGAAATATTCATCCCCAGGTCTTGCGCATTCACAAATTTTATTTGTTTATAGACCACAAACGAACCGATAATCAGCGCCACTGTTATTGCAAACTGGACAATCACCAATGCCTTGCGTAATAAAATTCCTTTAGCCGATGTTATATATTTTCCTTTTAAAACAAGAATAGGCCTGAATGAAGAAAGTATAAAGGCAGGATAAAATCCCGAAATAAAAATTCCGGCAAGTATTAACGCAATTAATGCAGCAGTTATATTGTAACCACTCAATCCTTTTTGAAACAGATAAGACAATGATAGCTGATGCTGTGTCAGGCTATTGAAACCATTTTGAACAAGCTCTACAACTAACAGAGAAATGAGTAATGCAATAAAGTTGATGAAAAAAGATTCTGCAAGGAATTGTCTTATCAATTGCTGTTTTGTTGCGCCTGCTACTTTTCTTACGCCCACTTCCTTTGCACGTTCAAGTGATTTTGCGATAGCAAGATTGACATAATTCACCCATGCAATAACAATAATGAGAACAGCAATGATAAGTAATCCCCAAACCACTGTTGAACTGCCTGTCTTACCAATTTCATATTCAAAATCTGAATAAAGATGTGCCTTTGAAAGTGGCTGCAAATAAAATTTTTCATCACTCCCGGAAATTTTATTTCCCTGGAAATGTCGCTGACTAAATGCCGGGAATTTCGCTTCAAGCGCTTTGTAATCGGCCCCATGCTTCAATTGTATGTAATGCCAGAAATCAGAATCGGTAAAATCATAATCCGCTTCTTTCCAGGAATTCGCCCCGGTGTAGAGAGTGATATAAGAAAGAAGAAGATCAAATTGCAAATGAGAATTTTCAGAAACATCTTTGCAGATCCCTGTTACTTTATAAGGCACTGAATCAATGCCAACAATAATTCCTTTTCCAAGAACGGATTCAAAATTATTATCGCTGACATCAAAAACTTTTTTTGCAAGAGTCTGCGAAAGGATCACTGAATGCGGCTCCTGCATCGCGGTTTGCGAATTACCTGCAACAAGCGGATACGAAAACATCGTGAGGAAAGAATTATCTACTGACAGCAAGTCTTGTTCACCGATTTTCTTGTTGTTATAAGTAATTATTTGTCTCCCCGAGGGCTCTACACGGGTGTGGTTTACAATTTCAGGAAAATCATCCTGCATAGCTTTACCAATAGCAGAATAAGTGATCGTACCATGTTGTATCAGCTTACCGTTCTGATACCGGTCGTTATAGACACGATAAATATCAGGAGCGTTTTTATTGAATTGATCATAACTTAATTCAAAGCTCACATACTGAAGTATGAGCAGGCAGGCTGCCATGCCAATAGCGAGACCCGCAATATTGATGAAGGAAAAAGTTTTATTCTTCCATAAATTTCTCCATGCTGTTTTGAAATAGTTTTTAATCATGGCTATATTTTTTATTCGGTTCTCAGGCTTTTCACGGGGTTTGCAACAGCGGCTTTTATAGTCCTTACACATAAAATAACAATTGCAATGACCAGCATACTGATACCGCAGGCCGCAAAAACCCACCAGCTTAAATTGGTTCGGTAAACAAAATCCCGCAGCCATTTATTCATAGCGAGCCATGCAAGCGGTGAAGCGATAATAAACGCAATCACCACCAGCGATGCAAGGTCTTTTGATAAAAGAGAAACGATTTGAGTTACCGATGCACCCAATACTTTCCGTACACCAATTTCTTTTGTTCTTGAGTTGGTGGTATAAATCACCAGCCCGAGTAACCCAAGGCAACTGATAAAAATGCAAAGCCCGGCAGACCATTTCAATAGTCTTGAAATATTCTGTTCTGTTTTATAAAATGCTGCAATCGTCTCATCAAAAAATTCATATTTAAAATCATCTTCGGGATATATTTTTTTGAATTCCTTCTCAACCTTTACCAGGCTTGCTTTCCACAGGCCCGGAGAGCCAGTCTGGGATTTTAATGCAAGGTGAAAAGTGTAGCTGTTTTTTCGTGCACTTGAATAAGCCAGTAGTTTTATGGCCTCATGCGTTGATTTGGTATGAAAATCTGCCAAAACACCCACAATGGGAATTTTCTTTTTATTCTTGTCAATCAATTTTCCTACTGCATCAGCAGGTTTGGAAAATCCAAGAGCTTTTGCGTAGGTTTCATTAACCAGGTATTCTTTTAATGTATCGCTTTGTTCCGGGAATTTTCCCGCTGCGAGTTTCATCTCATAAATGTCAAAATAATCCGGATCGGCATTTACTGTTTCTACCATGAGCTCAATATCTTTTCCTCCGTTGTTCATTTTCATTGTGGTGGAAGATGCTCCCTGGTGAGCAGGGGCGGCGCCACCCAGACTGATCTTTTCAATTTCGGGGATGGCTTTAATTTTTTCAAACAAGGCGAATCGCCTGTTATCCTCTTTATCTGAAAAGAAATTCCGGGGAGTGTGAAAATAAACTATTGCCTCTTTCTTATAACCAAGCTCTTTGTTTAATGAATAGTTTATCTGTTTACTTACAACTATTGTGGCAATGACAAGGAATTGAGCAATCACAAACTGTGTTACTGTCAATGTTTTCCTGAGCCAGGCTTTACGGCTCTGTGTTGTGCCTGTGTGCAATTGATTTTTTAAGACGGTGACAGGTCGAAACTTTGTCAGCACCCATGCGGGATAAAATCCTGAGAACAGCGTCATCAGTAAAACAAGAATTGCAAGAAATATCCAGACATGTGGCTGGCTGATGGAAGAGAATGTTATTTCAGGGGGAATAAAATCGTCGAAAATTTTAAGCAACCAGGGTGTAATTACAATAGAAAGAACTGTTGCCAGCAACGTAAGTAAAAATGTCTCACTCAAAAACTGGAAGATCAACTGCAGTTTACCGCTGCCCAATGTTTTACGGATGCCAATCTCTTTTGCTCTTTGCGCAGCCTGCGCCGTAGTAAGGTTGATGAAATTGATACAGCCCAGCAACAAAAGAAAAGCAGCAACAGCAAGTAATCCATACAATGTAGGCTTATGGGCTTGCCGCTGATCAAACGCATCATAGTCTGCATTAAAATGCATTTCTGTTAAAGCCTGCAGATGATTGTATGTATCATCTTTTCCTTCGGTTGCTTTCAGGTATTTTTTTCTCAATCCCGGCAATTGTGCCTCGACTTGTTTCGGGGTTGTTCCTTTTCCCAGTTTTATAAATAACTGAGAATCAGAAGTGATACTGCTCCATTCATCACCTCCAAAATGGTCCTTCAGCCCGGTAGTCATAACGGTAGCTAATGAAATAAATTCTTTAAACCGGAAATCGGTAGCCTTTTCATCCGGATCTTTAACAATACCCGCTACTGTTGTCTTAATGGTGTCGTTGTAAATAATTTGTTTGCCGATAATGTCAGTTGCGGAAAGATTGCCGAAATAATTTTTGGCCCTGCTTTCTGTCAGCACTACCTGGAAAGGGTCTTTCAGGGCTGATTGCTGAGAACCTGCCAGCCAGTCGTAATCAAAGAACAAAAAATAGAATTCATCTGCATAAACAATCTGGTTTTGTTTTTTAAATTCAGCAGGCGATTGGCCTCCGGCAAAAGGAACCGATACTTTTGCCTGGTAAGTGGTTACAAAATGTATGGCCATTTCAATTCCGGTAATATCGCTTCGGAGAGCTTTTGCCATTGGCATGGGTACACCAGAATTCTTGAATACAGAGCCACCGGGAAAAGTCATATCCGATACGATACGGTAAATCCTGTCTTTATCTTTTCTGAATTTGTCAAAACTGAATTCAAATTGTACAATCAGGTAAATGACCAATGCGGAGCTTATACCGATTGCCAAACCGGATATATTTATCAAAGAGAAAATTTTATTTCTCCGGAAATTTCTCCATGCTGTTTTGAAATAATTTTTTATCATAGCCAAAAATTTTATTCAGTTCTTAAACTCTTCACAGGATTGGCAATGGCTGCTTTGATGGCCTGGAAACTGACAGTAAGCAAAGCAATCAGCAAGGCCATCAGGCCGGCCAGGCCGAATATCCACCAACTCATATGAGTGCGATATGCAAAATCATCCAGCCATTTACTCATAACGAACCAGGCAACAGGTGAGGCGATAAGAACAGCCAGTATAACCAGTTTTAAAAAATCCCTGGAAAGCATTCCGGTAATATCCATGACAGAAGCACCCAGCACTTTACGTATCCCTATTTCTTTGATACGCTGGGAGGCTGTATAGGCCGAAAGACCAAATAATCCAAGACATCCTATAATGATGGCAAGTATCGCAAAGCTGGTGAACAGTTTCCCGAATTTCTGTTCATTTTCATACTGGCGATTGAAATATTCATCAAGGAAAAAATATCCAAAAGGATTTCCTGGAAACGCCTTTGTCCATGATGCTTCCACATGTTTTAAGGTTTGAGGAAGACTAGCTGTGCGAATACGCATGGAATAAAATTCTCCTCCATACACTGAACAGAAAAATATTGATGGCTCCATCGTTTTTTTCAGCGAAAGCTGGTGGTGGTCATTCACCACTCCTGCAACAATCGGATTCCACCCCCCGAAAGTCGGAATGGTGAGTGTTCTGCCTACAGCATCTTCCGGTTTTTTAAATCCCAATAGCTTAGCGGCTGTTTCAGAAATAATAACGGAGGTATCGGGATCCCTGGGAAAACCAGGAGAAAAATTCCTTCCTGCGATCAATTTCATTTTATATACATCCAGGAAATCATAGTCCATGCTATTGAACCGCACTGTAACAGAATCATTCGTATCGGCCCCATATCTTTTTACGATCACTTTGTATTCACGTTGTTTCCCGGGTATGGTAAAAGAAGCGGAAACTCCCTGAACTGCAGGGTTTTTTTTGAGCTCATTGCGAAACAGGTCTATCGATGAATTGAATATTGCACTGCTGGTATCTGCAATGCCCGGCCTTTCCACCACCAGTACCTGGTCAATATTCATTCCCAGGTCAGTTTTCATCATGTATTTTAATTGCCGGTAAACGATCATTGTGCCGGCAATTAATATGATCGAAGCCATGAACTGCATTGTCACCAATCCTTTCCGTAATAAAATACCACGAAAACTATTTTTCAGTTTTCCTTTTAATACTGTCACGGGTTTAAATGAAGACAATACCAATGCAGGGTAAAATCCTGAAAGAAAGGTGCCCACGATCCAAAGCAATACTAACAAAACAATAAACCAGGGCTGTATGAGATAAGTTATAGTTAGTTTAAGTCCTGAAATTGTATTGAAATAGGGAAGAACAGCTGCTGTCAGTCCCCATGCGATTATTATAGAAAGCAGGTTTACCAATGCCGCTTCTGCCAGGAACTGGCTGATCAATTGACGTTTGAAAGCACCGATCACTTTTCGTATACCAACTTCTTTCGCTCTTTCCAAAGCCCTTGCCGTAGAAAGATTCACATAATTTATCCAGGCAATCACCAATACAAATATTCCGATGAGGCCCATGAACAAAACGATCCTGTTACTTCCGTTTGGTTCCGGTTCCTCAGCCAGGTCTGAGTGGAGGTGAATATCGGTTAAGGGCTGAAGAGCGAGTACATCTTTACGTGTTGTCCGGGCCAGTTCAGGTTTATATTTATTTACAAGTGCAGGAAGTTTTGCTTCTATAACTTTTGGATCAGTACCGGGTCGCAATTGTATAAAAGTGTACATATCCTTGCGTCTCCAGCTTTGTCCATAACGGTCAGGGGCCCAATCACCGCGCCTGTATAAAGTTTTATAGGAAAATAAAATATCAAATTTCAAATGCGTATTGGGAGGAAGATCTTTAAATACACCAGTTACTTTTGCGGGCTCATTATTAAAATCGTCATCCTGCAACAGCAAGGTTTTACCCATCGGGTCTTCATTTTTAAAATACATTTTTGCATACTTCTCGGAGATCACTGCAGTATAGGGTTCCGCTAAGGCCGATTTCGGATCACCCGCTGCCATTTTGTACTCCATCATGGTAAGTAATGCAGAGTCTGCATAAAGAAATCCGCGATGTTTGAATGCGACAGGTACAGGTTTGGCTTCTTTATAAGTTATGATAACATTGTTTTTATATCCCATATTATACAGGCGCGCATAACTAACAACTTCGGGAAATTCATTTTTCATAGCCGGCGCTACACCGGGATAATTCTCAGCACTTGCTGTCATCAATTCATTACTGCTGTACGATTGAAGCTGTACCCGGTATATATTCTCTTTACCGGGAACAAAATTTTCATAGCTGCGTTCAAACCTGACATATTGGGCAATCAATAGGAAAACAGTCATACCTGTTGCCAATCCCAGGATATTAAGCAGGGAAAAGAATTTATTTTTTTTCAGGTTCCTCAGTGCGGTAAGTAGCAGGTTACGTAACATAGCAAATATTTTTTCAGAAATTTTGAAATGGCTCCCGATAACTTTCCGGATACTTCTCCCGATTATTCAGTTCTCAAACTCTTCACAGGGTTGGAAATAGCTGCCCGTATTGCCTGGAAACTGATTGTGATCAGTGCGATCAGCAGAGCAAGAATTCCCGCAACGGCAAATGCCATCCAGCCTATATTCGTTCTGTAGGCAAAATCCTGCAGCCATTGATTCATGATAAACCATGCGATAGGTATCGCAATGAAAAATGCGATGCAAATCAGTTTTAAAAAATCTTTCGAGAGAAGCGAAACGATAGCTGTGACATTTGCTCCTAATATTTTACGGATACCAATTTCTTTTGTGCGTTGCGTAGCGGTAAATGTGGCCAGGCCAAATAATCCAAGGCAAGCTACAAGAATGGTCAGGCATGCAAAAATTCCCAAGATGAGCCCGGTGTTTTGTTCAGCCCGGTAAGTTTTATTGAACCGGTCATCAAGGAATGAATAAGTAAAAGGTACTTGTGCATTTAATGATGCCCAGTTTTTTTTGGTGGTAGCAAGCAAGCCGGCAATGTCTGTAGTTTTTGTTTTAATTATTAACGTGCCCGAGTTTTTGCTAAGTGTCATTACAAGTGGCGATATGCGCTCATGCAATGATTTGAAATGAAAATCTTTTACTACACCAATCACGTGGTAAGTAATTTCCGAGCCATGATTATCTCTATGTTTAAGCGTTTGCCCCACTGCATTTTTCTCCCAGCCAAATGCCCTTGCCGTTGTTTCGTTTAATATAATTCCTGTTGAATCAGCAAAATCACGGGAAAAATTCCTGCCGTAGGCCATCTGCATCCCCAGTGTCGGAATGTAAGTGTCTTCAACATCGTACCGCAGTGATTTTATTTGCGAAGCCTCGTCTTGTGCATATATAAAAAAATTGTTTCCGTCGCTTGGGCCCGCCGGTAAATAGCCGGAAGAAGTTACGTTTATCACCCGGGGATCCTGCAACAGCTGCTGGCGCAATACTGCTTCTTTTTGGCCCAACAGCCAGGTCTCTGGCAATATAAGAACCTGTTCCTTTTCATAACCTAATTTTTTGCTTTGTATATACGAAAGCTGCCGGTAAACTACAACGGTATCTACCATGAGCGTAATAGAAATAAAAAATTGGAATACAACCAAACCACTGCGAAACCAGCCGGTTTTCTTTCCTGCAATAAGCCTACCCTTGAGTACAGTTACAGGATTGAAAGATGATAGAAAAAATGCAGGGTAGCCGCCAGCTAAAATTCCTGTTATTAATCCTAACAGTAAAAGTGTAGGCAATAGCCCTGTGTTCTCTGTAATTTGCAGGCCCAGGGTTTTACCTGTAATGTTATTGAACAAGGGTAAAACCAACTGTACAAAAAGAAGCGACATCAACAAAGCAACGGCTGTTATAAGCAAAGACTCAACCAGGAACTGACGCACCAATTGTCCCCTAAGAGATCCCATTACTTTTCTGATGCCTACTTCCCTGGCTCGCCTGGAAGCACTTGCTGTTGAAAGGTTCATGAAATTGATGCAGGCAATCAACAGCATGAAAATGGCTATAGCGCTAAAGATATACACGTATCGTATATCACCATAGGGAGCAAGATCAAACTGTAAGTCAGAATGCAAATGTATATCGGTAATTGGTTGCAGGTAAAAGCCAATATTATTACCTTTTTGCCGGAACTGTTTTAATGTTATTCCCATTGCCTGCTGCATTTGTGGGGCGATGTATTTTTCTACAACGTTTGGAAGTTTGGCCTGCAGTTGCTTGTAATCGTATTCTTTTTGTAGTACCAGGTAGGTATAAAAGTTAGAGGTCATCCATGATGATGACTTAGCATCAGGTACACCTGCCATTGAAGCAAAAAAGTCGAAATGAAAATGAGAGTTGGATGGAACTTTATCAATGACACCGGTAACTTTATAATTGGTATTCCAGCTTTTAAAATATAGTACTTTACCAATTGCCTCTTCTTTGCCAAAATACTTTTGCGCAATGGCACGAGTGATTACCAAAGTATTAGGTTCAAGCAGCGCTGTTTTTTTATCGCCTTGCAAAAGTGGTAGTGTAAAAACATTGAAAAAATTAGAATCAACGAAAGCAACAGATTCTTCCTTGAAAGTATTATCGCCATAGTTGACCATTGGCGAGCCGGCAACGTTCAGTCGGGTAGCTTCTTCCACTTCAGGATAGTCAGCAAGCAATGTTTTTGCAACAGGCGGCATTACACTGGCTTCCTTCATTTTTTCTCCCTGCACTTCCCCCATAAAAATCACTCTTACTATGCGGTCTGCCTTTTTATTATATCGGTCGTAGCTTAGTTCGTTTTGTACAAACAGCATAATGATTAGGCAAGTAGCAAGGCCAATAGATAACCCAAAAATGTTAATGATGGAAAATGCCTTATTGCGCCAAAGATTGCGGAAAGCGATTTTGAAATAATTTTTTAACATGCCTGAAAATTTTTATTCGGTTCTCAAACTTTTAACAGGATTTGAAACAGCTGCTCTTATCGCCTGAAAACTGATCGTGATCAGTGCGATCAGCAGGGCAAGAATTCCCGCAACGGCAAATGCCATCCAGCCTATATTCGTTCTGTAGGCAAAATCCTGCAGCCATTTGTTCATAATGTACCAGGCTATCGGTGAAGCAATCACAATGGATACTGCAACGAGTTTTAGAAAATCTTTTGATAACAGAGCCACAATACCCCCTACGCTTGCGCCCAACACTTTTCGAATGCCGATCTCTTTTGTACGCTGCTCAGCGCTGAATGTAGCGAGACCAAACAAGCCGAGGCAACAGATAACAATCGCAATGACGGTAAAATACCCAAGCAGGGAAGACAAACGATTCTCTGCATCATAATTCTTTTGAAAATCTTCATCAAGAAAACTATACTCAAATGGTTCGTTTGGGTTGAGCTTTTTCCAGCTTCCTTCAATCGATCTAAGAACCGAAGAAACATTAACTGCCTTCGAATGAACGATCAAATAATTATAATAGGGTTGATTGTTTAAGCTGAAAGCATAGGGCTCTATCGGAACATGCAGATCCTGGAAATGAAAATCTTTCACCACTCCAATAATATTATACGAATAGGTTTGTCCCCGCCAATCAAAATGTATTTTACCACCCACAGCGGTTTGCGGTGATGAAAAACCAATTTCTTTTATAGCCGTTTCATTCAGTATCACGTTGTTGCTGGTATCGCCGGGAAATTCTTTGGAAAATAATCTGCCGGCAACCGGTTTAATATTCAGAGTTTGAAGAAGGCTTTCATCCACCCAGTTCGTGTGAACAATTTTTGCATCGTTCACCGTCTTCCCTTCTTTGTATAGTCCAATGTCGCTTGGATTTACTATACCTGGATAATACAAAGTAGCGCCTACCTCCTGCACCTGTGAGTTTGTTTTTATTTCATTTTTTAATGAAGCATACATATTTTTTGCATTGCTGCTTCTCAGGGGAATAATTATCTGCTGATCTTTTTCAAAACCAAGGTCAGTGGAATTTAAAAAATTCATTTGCTTATTGATCACAACAGAGGCAACGATCAGGGCTACCGAAATAATGAACTGAAAAACGACAAGTCCCTTCCTGAGAGCTACGGCCGACAGCGAGCTGGTAAATCTTCCCTTTAAAACTTTAATGGGCTGAAAAGAAGAGAGATAAAAAGCGGGGTAACTTCCGGCGATTATACCGGTAAGAAAGGATAACAGAACAAATCCAACTACAATAAACCACTGATCAGAAAAGTTGAAGGAGAGATTTCTTCCGGAGACATAAGAAAATCCCGGTAACAATAATTTAGCTATAACAAATGCAATGACCAACGCGATCATGCTCATCATCATCGATTCACCGATAAATTGCCCGATAAGCGCTTTTTTCTCTGCACCCAATACTTTACGGATGCCCACTTCAGCAGAACGTTTGGAAGAACGTGCCGTCGATAAATTCATAAAATTGATGCAGGCGATCAGTAAAGTAAATACAGCAATGGAAGCCAGGATATATAGATAGGTTAAGCTACCGGTAGCGCTAACATCGTTTTTCATATCTGAGTGAAGATGAATATCCTTTACAGGTATTAAAAACTGTTTTTTATAAAAGCCCATTGCTTTCAATGCTTTTCCAATGTATTTATCAACAAAGGAGGGGAATTTTGCTTCCAGTTTTTTTGCATCAGCACCCGGCCGCAGCAGGAAGTAAGTCTGGAACATGTTGTTGCTGGCCATGTCCGTTTGTTCCTTCATAAACCGTTCTATCTGGCCGCCTTTTACCGAAATAAAAAAACGTGCATCAATATGAGTGGGCCTGCCATAGGGTTTGAAAACTCCTGTTACGGTAAAATCTCCTTCACCATTTGTATTACTATTAATATGGATGATCTTATTCAATGCAGGCTGATCGCCAAAAAATTTTTTTGCGATCTCCTGACTTAGTACAATGCAATTAGGATTTATCAACGAGACAGATGGGTCGCCTTCAATGAAATGATATGTAAACAACTTAAAAAAGGAGGGATCGGCCATGTATCCCTTTGTTTCATAAAGCGATTTTACGTCGGCATTACCTTGCCTGTATTGAAGCAGGGTTTTGTCTTCTGCAAACAGGGTCATCAACCTTGCTGCGTCGGCAATTTCAGGAAATTCCTGTTTCATCGCGTCGGCCATGGGCGCAGGTGTATTGGGTAACCTGTCCATGTCTTTTCCTTCTTTGATAAAAACCGTCCCAAGCTGGTAAAGTTGCTTTATGTTCTTATGATACTTATCATAGCTCGTTTCATGGTAAATGTATAAAGCGATCAGCAGGCAGCAGGCCAGGCCTACAGACAAACCAAAAATGTTAATGAAAGAAAAAACCTTATTCTTCATCAGGTTTCTCCATGCAATTTTTAAATAATTTTTTATCATGGTTATACGTTTTATTCTGTTCTCAAACCTGCCTGCGTGCCGTCGCCAGAGGCTATGGCCGCCGGAGACCGGCAGGCTTTTTACTTTATTATAGTTTACTCTGTCCGCAATGACTTAACCGGATTTGCAATAGCTGCTTTGATTGCCTGGAACCCTACTGTCAGCAATGCGATCAATAAAGCGGCAATTCCTGCAACAGGAAAAACCCACCATTGAATATGAATCCGGTAAGCAAAATCCTGTAACCATTTATTCATTGCCCACCAGCCAAGAGGAAAAGCGATCAACGCTGCAATGATCACAAGCGCCAGGAATTCTTTTGACAATAACCGGACGATGCTGCTTACACTTGCACCCAGTACTTTTCGAATCCCGATCTCTCTGGTTCTTCGCACAACAGTAAGTGTTGCCAAACCAAATAATCCCATACAGGCAATAAAAATCGAAAGTGCTGAAGCGAGTTTTACAATAGTGGCGGTTCTCTGTTCCTGCCTGTATTGTGCCGCAATGCTTTCATCCAGAAAATGATATTCAAATTCCTGGTCAGGAGTTATAGTTTTCCAGACTTGTTTAAGCACATTCAGATTGGTGGCCAGGTTGCCCGCTCTTAATCTCACTGAAATTCTTGGCTGTGGCGGAGAGACAAAGTTTATATCATTGATGCGGCGGAAAAAAGTATCCGGCTTTATCACCATGGCAAGAGGCTGAACCCTGGTATGCAATGATTGATAATTAAAATCCTTTACCACCCCGATTATCTGTTGTTCTATCCTGCCCGGGAGTTTTTTTCCTACACCCTCCTTCCATCCAAATTGTTTTACCAATGCTTCATTCACGATCATCGCCGAAGTATAATCAGCAGGATCATTTGCAGAAAAATCCCTGCCCTGGGTTAACTGAATTCCCATCGTTTTTAAAAAATAAGGATCGACAGCATTAAATTGAAAATTCCGGTAAACGTTTTTATCATCGCTATAACCGATGCCGATCCATGGCGTTTCGGAAAAACTCATGAGGGAAACTGTAGCTCCTGCAACCTGGGGCTGTTTCATTAATTCGTTTCGATAGAGTTCGGCCAATTCCATTCCTTTTAACCTGGGTTTATTTGTAGGAATAATAACGACCTGTTCTTTTTGATACCCGAGATCTTTATTGCGCAAATAATTCAATTGACCGCCGATCACAATGGTACAGACGATCATTGCAATGGATGTAATGAACTGTCCGGTAATAAGGCTTTTTCGCATCAAGCCTGTTTTATTACCAAGGTTCAGTTTTCCTTTCAGAATTTCCACCGGTCTGAAACCGGAAAGGATCATGGCAGGATAAATACCTGCTATCAAACCAATCAGTATAATAATGAGAATACAATAGCCAATAAAAACGAAATCAAATTGCAAACTGAGCTGGCGGTTTATTATCTGGTTGAATGGTTTTGCAAGCAACACCGTTAAACCAATTCCTATAATTACAGAAATGGCAGTGAGCAAAACCGCTTCTCCCCAAAATTGCCTGATGAGTTGCTGACGTTCGGCCCCTAACACCTTTCGAACGCCTACTTCCAGGGCTCTGGTTGCAGATCTGCCAATGGAAAGCGTGATAAAATTGACGCAGGCAACAAGAAGAATAAGGATGCCTATTGTTAAAAGTATATAAGAATATTTTGGATTACCGGTGGGCTCGATACCTGCAGGCAGGCTGGTATCCAGGTGAATTTTTGTAAGAGGTTGCAGGCTTACTGTATATCCGCCCTCTTTATAATTCTCTCCCAGGTTTTGTTTAACCATGGAAGGAAATTTTTTAGCAAGTTCTCCTGTTTTTACATTTTTTCGAAGCAATACATAGGTTTCGGGATTAACATTGAACCAGGCCTTCATTGCCCTGGGGTTGAAAAGAAATTTTGCATTGGAAAAAGGGATGAGAGCATTGTATTTGATACTGGATTCTTCAGGAGCCGATTTGACAATGCCAGAAACCGAAAACATAATTTTTTCGTTAGCCAATTGCAATTCAATGTTTTTCCCAAGAGCATCCCGATAGCCACCAGGACCTTTTCCAAAATATTTTTTAGCCGTATTTTCTGTAAGGATGATCGAATTACCCGTGGGAAAGGGGTTCTCCCTGTTACCTTCAACAAGTGCAAAATCAAATATCCGGAAAAAGCTTGAGTCAACCATTCTTATATTTTCGCTGAAAGATTGCTCACCCATTTTTACAAGACTGTTCAGGTTGAAAACGCGGCAGGTTGATTCTACTTCGGGGAAACTTGTTTGCAATGCATTTGCAAGAGGCAGAGGAGTCACCATATCTATAATATCATCCTGGTCCTCGTAATGTTCCCTCACCCATGCCCTGTAGATCCTGTCTGCTTTGCCGTGAAATTTATCATAACTGAATTCACTGCGAACAAACAGCATAATAAGAATACAGCAGGTGATACCTACAGCTAATCCTGAAATATTGATTGCGGTATATTCTTTATAGCGCAACAAATAGCGAAGGGCGATCTTTAAATAATTTTTCAGCATAACTATAGGTATTTATTCTGTCCTCAAACTTTTTACCGGGTTGGCAATGGCTGCTTTGATTGCCTGGAAGCTGACCGTGATCAGGGCAATCATGACAGCAATCATTCCTGATACCAGAAAAATCCATAAACCGATATGAACGCGGTATACAAAATCCTGTAGCCAGTTATTCATTACAAGCCAGGCAATGGGTGAAGCAATCACCAAGGCAACCAGCACCAGTTTTACAAATTGATTGGAAAGAAGCACAGCAATACTTCCGGCGGAAGCACCCAGCACTTTGCGTATGCCGATCTCTTTGGTACGCTGCTGAATGGCAAATGCAGATAATCCGAATAGGCCCAGGGCTGCTAACAACACGGCAATTGAGGCAAAAATATTCAGCACCTTACCCAGCCGGATCTCAGAACTGTATAATTTATCGTAATCGTCATCGAGAAAACTGTATTCAAATGGGCGATGGGATACCAGTGTTTTCCATTTTGATTCGAGGAAGGCAATGGTCTGCTGCATGTGACGACCTGAAAGCTTTACCAGCAGGTTACCGCTCCACTCCTCATTAAAAAGAACAAGCGGCTTGATAGGATTATGAAAACTGGAAAAATGAAAATCTTTTATCACGGCTTTTACAGTACCGGGGCGCTGTTCACCCAGGAACATTTTTTTACCAATGGCTTCCTGCACTCCCCAGCCCAGCGCCCTTGCCGCAGATTCATTCAGGATATAATGATAAATTTTTTTATTCTGCTGATCTGCCATTACATCCTTCGTATCCTGTTCTGTAAAATCGATGCCCGCGATGATCTGTGCGCCGATCGTTTTGATAAAATCTTCGTCTACAACATTCGCGTTTACAGATACACCCTGTTTGCCTGATTTGTCTCCGCTGCTCATACTATAGCTACTGAGTATATTAATGGGCTCATTGTTCGCTTTTGAAATACTCAGCACATCGGGATTTGTCTTCAATTCTGTTTTGATGGTGTTGAGATTGGCTTGCATCTTATAATCCAGCGGCAATACGACAATATGTGCCTTGTCATACCCGAGATCCTTATTTTGTATGTAATGCAGCTGGCTTTGAATAATAAAGGTTGCTACAATAAGAAAAGCTGAAATAATAAATTGAAATACGATTAAGGATTTACGCAGCCAAAGCCCGGAACCAGTGTTTTTGAAAGCCCCTTTCAATACTTTTACCGGTTGAAAACCTGAAAGTATAAATGCGGGGTAACTACCGGCAAAAAGACTGATGCAGATTATTATGATTAAAGAAAAACCAATAATGGAAGGTGAGGCCAGGGAAGATAAATCCAGTTGCCGGCCCGCCAGCCGGTTAAATGATGGCAGCAATAAAATCGCCGTGACCACACTTAACAACAATGCAAGAAAAGAAAGAATAAGAGACTCTCCGATAAATTGCCAGAAAATTTGATTTTTATACGCACCGGATACTTTTCGTATTCCTACTTCTTTTGCTCTTTCCATTGACCTTGCCGTGCTCAGGTTGATGTAGGTGAAGCAGGCAATGGCAAGAATTAAAAGTGCAACGATCGCAATGATCTTAATATAAGTGATGCTATTGTTGGGTTCAAAGCCGTCATAGAGTGAATACAGGTGAACGCTTTTAAAAGGTTCAAGATCAAATGTTATATAATCACCTCCGGACATTATTGATGAAGTTTCTTTTTTCATAAACCCGGGGATCTTTGCCTGTAATGAAGCGATCGAAGCCGGGTCTTTCAATAAAAAATAAGTGGTGAAATTTGCATCCCAGTAAGTTTCTTCCTGTGTCACACCAAGCGAAGAGAACGAAGCGAGGAAATCAAATTTGATCTGCGAATTGGACGGACAATCTTCTATAACAGCTGTTACCCGGTACGGGGTTTCATTACTGCCAACGCGGATCGTTTTTCCAACAGGGTCTTCATCCCCAAAATATTTTTTTGCAGACGACCGGGTGAATACAACCACATTGGGGCCTGACAATGCGTACTTCGGGTTTCCTTTTAATAATTTAAAAGAAAACAGATCAAAGAAAGTCGAATCCGCATAGATAAATGATTTTTCATTGAATAGCTTGTCATCATAATTAATGATCCTGCTGGTTTTGCTCATTCTCACAGCAGCCTCCACCTCAGCAAAATTTTTTTTAAACGCCGGGGCCACCTTGGTGCTTGTAAAATTTCCTCTGTTCACAGTTCCGCTCATGCTGTATTCCATTATCACTCTGGCTATCCTGTCTCCTTTTTTTTGAAAATTATCGTAGCTTAGTTCGTGTTGTATATACAGCATCATTAATATACAACAGGTCAATCCTACACTAAGACCGAAAATATTAATAGCAGAGAATTTCTTATTCTTCCACAAATTTCTCAGAGCTGTTTTGAAATAATGTCTAAACATAAATAATGATTTATTCTGTTCTTAAACCTGCCTGCGTGGCCGCCGGAGACCGGCAGGCAGTCTTTTTACTTCATAATAATTTACTCTGTTCGCAATGACTTTACCGGGTTGGCAATGGCCGCTTTGATCGCTTGTGAACTGATCGTTATTAAAGCGATCAGCAAAGCAATAAAGGCAGCTGCTACAAAAACCCACCAGCCAATGCTGACACGGTATACAAAATCCTGCAACCATTTATTCATGGCAAACCAGGCCAATGGAAAAGCAATAATGGCGGCGACCATTACCAGTTTTACAAAATCTTTTGAAAGCATTCCTACAATGCCGGAAATAGAAGCTCCCAGCACTTTGCGGATACCTATCTCTTTTGTTCTTTGTTCAGTGATGAAAGAAGAAAGTCCGTACAAGCCAAGACAAGCAATGAAAATGGCAATAAATGTTATATAGAAAAATATCTTTTTAAAATTCATTTCTGATTGGTAAAGTTTGGCATAAGTTTCATCGAGGAAGTGATATCGGAATGGTCTTGCTTTTACATTCTGGTCCCAGATATTTTTAACACTTGCAATAGTCTGGCTGATGTTTGATCCATTGAGTTTAACAGTATAATTTGATTGACGGTCAGGAATATAAATAAATGAAAAAGGCCTGATCTCATTTTTCATTGACGTAAAATGAAAATCCTTTACAACTCCAACAATAGTGAGATACCAGGTTGTATCATTGTTGGTATCCCAGGCTATTTGTTGACCAATCACAGGTGCTGGCACTTGCAATTGTTTAACAGCAGTTTCATTTAAAATAATTCCACCGGCTTGCCTTTCCTTAATACCCGGTACCCGATAATTTATCGTGTCGGCAAGATGATCGGCTGAAAATCCTCTTCCTTCTTTTATTTCGAGATTCAATGCGCCAAAGAAATCATGATCAATAGTTAAAAAATTCACCAGTTGATTGTTCTTTGAGCCTTTTACATTCAACCGGTTGGTCCAATTCTGGCCACCAACAACTCCGTCGCATGCTGCTACTTTTTTAACTGAGGGGATTTGAAGAAGATCATTTTTCACTTTGAGCCTTTCCGACCGGCTTAAAAATCCTGCATCATCAATTATCATTACATGATCTTTATTCAAACCAAGCTTTGCCTTTTGAATAAAACGGATCTGCTGCATAACAATAATAGTTCCGATAATTAATGAAATTGAAATAGTGAACTGGGTTATAACAAGTATTTTTCGAAGACTGGATTTTTTCAGTCCTGAAAATTTTTCTCCTTTCAACACCTTAATAGGTTCGAAAGAAGAAAGAAAAATTGCCGGGTAAAATCCGGCGATAATACCGATCAGAAGGGCAAAAAGAAATACCGTAAATAAAATATAAAGTTTACCATCTGGCAACAGAGTAAGTTGCTTGCCCGTGATCGAATTAATGGAAGGCAATAGTAATTGCGAAATTAAAACGGCAAGCAACGCCGCCAGCAATGCTATCAAAACTGATTCAGAAAGAAACTGCTTCATTAATGAATTTCGAATAGCTCCGGAAACTTTTCGTATCCCAATTTCTTTTGCCCTCAATGAAGAACGGGCCGTCGTAAGGTTTACATAATTAATACAAGCGATCAGTAAAATAAACAAAGCAATAGTTCCAAAAATATAGATATAGGATCTATCACTGTTAGGACGTAATTCCCATTTTAAGTTTGATGTTAAATGAATGTCTGTTACAGCCTGCGTGTAGAAAGAATCAGTAGCCTCAGGCCTGTTTTTTTTAAATACGTCACGGATTTTTTTGTCTACGGAGGCAATATCACTTCCGGGTTTCAATTTCATGTAAGTATAGAAGTTATAAAACCCCCAAATGGAATTAATATCAATGATCTGGTTGTTATTATTTCTGAATTTTAAAGAAGTGATCAGGTCAATTTTAAAATGCGAATTTTCCGGAACATCTTTTATGACAGCTGTAACTATGCGTGGGTCCCAGGTATCTATTTCAAGAGTTTTACCGATGGGGTTTTTATTTCCAAAATATTTTTTTGCAATGGTTTCGGTTAAAACGATGTCATCAGGAGTCTTTAAGGCGGTGGCAGGATTTCCCTGCAAAAATTTAAAAGTAAATACATCAAATACGCTGCTGTCTGCCCGATAAAGATTTTCCTCAATGAATTTCTTTTCTCCGTTACGCACATAAAATTTATTTCCCCAGCCGGGAAATAACCTGGTTACATGTTCTATCTCCGGAATATCTTTTTGAATAGCGGCAGCAATGGCGGGTGGCGTTGTGGCATCAGGAAGTTTACTGCCATCGTCATTCACAAAATCTTTTACTACACGGTAAATCTGGCCGGCGTTTTTATTGTATTTATCATAACTAAGCTCATCAATGATAAACAAGCTTACCAACACACAACAGCTTAAGCCGATAGCAAGACCAACAATATTGATCAGCGAAAAACCTTTATGACGTATAAGATTTCTCCAGGCTATCTTGAAATAATTTTTCAGCATACTGAATAGTTTTCCTGTTTATATTTTTATTTCAGACCAAGATAAATTCTGCCGCTGCCGGCTCTTACAGTCACCGGCACACCGCCACCATTTAATTTACCTGCTATCTCATCCTCACTCATCTTACCACTAAAGTTCATCTTGCCATTAAAACTCTCCATG
>Ga0184636_1000079_pt1 | contig 21881 bp, 19 predicted proteins | sample PLM3_60_b2_FD_133164 | JGI IMG/M metagenome (GOLD analysis project Ga0184636, IMG submission 133164) | Groundwater sediment microbial communities from an aquifer in East River, Colorado, USA - PLM4_90_b2 | ecosystem: Environmental > Terrestrial > Soil > Riparian zone | place: USA: East River... | reverse complement strand
TTTCAATAACTCAAACATTTCTTTTTTCGGAAGTTGGGAATAAATCGCTTGCCTCTCAAAGTCACCATAGATTTCCCAACTGCCGTTTGCTAATCCTTCATTGAGCATTAAATCAAACAAACCCAAATATTCTTCTCTGATTAAGTCCTGACCTTCATCAATAATAAGTTTGTCAAATTTTTTTCCAATGTCAATCTTGAAAAACTCCTTTAACAAAGTAGGTAAATACTTTGAATAAAAATCTTGTTTGGTGCTTCGAGATTTATCGAAATCAAAACCTTTTGAGAATTCAAACAAGTAACTGTGCAAATTGGAAATAGTGATTTTGTCTTTCCATTCCACAACTTGTTTTTGCATCCACTCTCCAATTATCCTATTGTAGCATGTCAGAAAAACCGTCTTCCCTTCATCTGCTGCTCTGATTGCTGATTCAATTACAATCATTGTTTTGCCTGTTCCTGTGCTTCCCTGTATAACGCTTCTTTCATTGAGTTGAATTGAATCAAGAATTCTGAATTGTTCTTCTGTGTATATATTAACCTGACTGTCAAATTCAGTTAACCGTTCTTTTGTTGTTCGTACTCTTTCAAAATCTCCTCTGAGAAAACTACAAATTTCTTCAAGGTCTTTTTTGCCCGGTAAAGATTCTGTTTGTGAAAACCAAAATTGTGTTTTATGCTTCTCTGTGCATTGATGAACTAAGTTTTGAAAAAATGATTGGTGATTTGAATTGTAATTGCTCTTGTCAAAAATTTGCCACTGCTGATATTCAACACTGTGTTTATCAAAAATCACTTGTGGAAATGCAACGAAGAAACCAAATTGAATTTTGTTGAATCTGTGGTTTGCTCCAAACTCTTTTTTGATTTCTGTTTGCAATGAAAACATTGCTTCTCTTGCCTGATTGAAAGGACTTTTGTTTCTGTTTACATTTCCGTGTCTGTCTATAAACTCCCATACTCCGTTGTTGCTTCTCACATTACCGCCTTTCACTTCCATTACAAAAATTCCTGCATTCGGAATCAACAGTAGAAAATCTATCTCACCATAAAGCCGTGTTGTATGTTGCGAAAGATTCAGAGAGTGAAGAACAATCCAATCATCGGTGAAAGATCCTTTGTTGAGCATGTCAAAAATCATTCTCTCTCCGGTGCTTTTGCAATCCTTGTCAATATATGGTGGTGATAATTTAGCCATTATAGTTTTGCTTTTTCTAAAAGTCGGTTTATATTTCTTATATCAATATTGTCATGTGAGTTTTTTATTTCGGTAATCTCCAAAATTTCTACTTCACCTAAATCTTCAAAGTCAATTATGGTATTAATCTGAATTGAAGAATGTGTGCTTTTGATTTTAGCTTTCAACTGTTCAATCACAAAGTCAGAGGCCTTCATTCTCCACCTTGTCATTTGTCTGATAGCATTTCTTACCTCCTTTATATTATCCGAGAGTTTTATTCCATTTGTCATGGTGGCAATAGCAATTAAATCTTCATCCTTCCTCGGACCTATTCTTAAATCATCAAAAAGCCAAGAACGAATTGTAACAGGGTCCCTGTCGCAACCTTGTTTTTCTAATTCTTTTACCAACCTGTTAAAGCCCCCATTTAGGAGTTTGTAATGATTTTTAAGCAAGTTTTTCCAGAGATCAATCCATTTATTTGTTTCTGCTAAATCTGTTGGAGTAGTTTGCTTCTCTACAACCTTATTCAGTAGCTCTCTTTCTGTTTTTAGAAAAGCAATTACATCTCCATGGTGAAGATTTTCAATTCTGCTTTTATGAATGTATAATGACTTGTTTGAAGGTTGGAAAAAATTCTCCAAAACAAGTAAGCCATGGGTATCTGCAAGGTAGATGAACTTATCGTTCTTGAACTCTACTCTCTTTGCTTTTACACTATCACTCAAATTTCCTCTCACGATATATTTTGAAAATTGAGAATTATCAAGTTTTAATTCAAAATCTGCAATGTCAAAATTGCTGTCAAAATCAGTTGCACTTTTTGAATCACTTTTGTATAAATCAGCAAAGCTATTTTCACTTTCTGATTTGCTTTCAGCCCGAAGTCCTTTCTTGTTAATTGTCGATTTTACATTGCTATTAAACCGCTTGTTTCTACTCTGCAGTGAATAAAAATATCTACTTTCAAACTCATAAAACAAAACAGTCAATTCAGAAAACAAAAAGGATGACAAAATGCGATTGACATTATTTGATTTTGCCCAACCTGTAAGAATTGCCTTCATTGGTTTGTTGTCAAGTAAGGTGTTGTTTACTTCAGCAACTGAAATGACTTTTGGTTTGCGATAATGTGTAAGTGAATTAATATAAAAAGCTAATGCTTGTACTTCATCATCTGTCGTGCAAATGATGTAGTCATATTGATTTACTTTCATCAATTCATTTAACTTTGCAGATTTTTCAGAAGGTATTACTGCGAATTTTTTAACGACTGTTTCAAGCAATGAAAGCGATTCTTCAATTGCTTTGACAGAACCACCTAAATAAAATCTGTTATTAAAAAATTGCGATTCAATCTTGCTCAACATTTCTTTATAGAGGAATATTTCACTTTCGCTAATTGGATGAGCAATTCTTGAAATGAGGTTAGTGAGTTGGACGAGTAAAATTTTCAGGTTAACCAACTCTTTCACCGAATCGTATTTTTCAATTGAGTGAATTAGTTGAGTTATGCTTTCAAGTTCTGTGTTACTGCAAATCTCCTTTAGTAAATTGAACGAAACATACTTCTTAAGTTTTTCTTCAAAAGAACTGAAGGGAGAAAGTTTTTTTATTTCATCAAGTTGCAAATTTTCTTTCGTGAAGTTGAAGAAATCAAAACCATAATTACCGATGTTTTCAAAACTCTCAATTTCTGAAAGGTCTGTAATCAGGGTGGTTGGAATTTTCTTTACATCAATGTCATTGAAATCAACTCTTCTTTCCTGAATTACTGAAAAACTGTCAATAATAATCTGTTTGAGGTTAGTTTGGGTATAAAAAATATCTGGGTTAATCCAATTGAGCGGCGTCTTATTACTATCAGGATTATCAATAGGCGTAATTTTCCATTGGCTAATCTGCTCTTTTCTTTCTTGATCCAGATATAAATAAAGATTTGAGAAATTGTTTGCAATTAGAAGTGGAGCTTTTATATCAACTTCTCCAGTATCATCAATTTTACCTTGTTTGAAATATTCATCAATCAAAAAGTTATTAATTGAGATTTCAGAGATAGAATTCTCAAAAGAAATGTGTTTGCTGATTAAGCAAACTGAATTTTTCAAAAACAGTTTGTTCCCTTCTGTTTGTATTTCAAGAATTTTATCGGTTGGATTTTCATTGCTCTTAGCAAGTGCTTCCATTACTCTTTTATAGGCTGATAATGCTTTGCGGTTTGATGGTGCAGGTTGAATCTTTGAAATTTTTTTGATGCTTATTGTTATTTCATCAACGCCGTTATATTCCTTGTGTTTGAAAATGAATCCATTCACATTTCTACCAACCCATTCTACAACGGCTTCATTATTCAAGATTATTCGATCACCTTTTTTATACTTTCCTAGTGACTCAACTATCTCATTCTTGAATTGAGTATAGTCAGATTCAATTAGAAATAAAACTGTCGGAATACAAAGCCACTGTGCTGCAAATTCCTTTGTCGGAAATACCAAGCAAAGCTTATTATTTGTGTTATTCTTAAAGAAAGCAGAAATTAACTGAAAAGAATCTTTTAATACAAAAGGCAGAGGGTATGATGCGTGGTCATTTCTGTAAGAGAATTTCAATTGGTGGATAAGGTTCATTATGAGATGGCAATATTATTTATTCTTTGAGTAGGATATTTTTTATGGTGATTGCTAATTTTTCGGCGATTAATGGAGGAACTGCGTTACCAATCTGTCGAAATACGGAATTCATTGCCCCATAAAATTGGAATCCATCAGGAAAAGACTGCAATCTAGCTGCTTCACGTACTGATATTGTTCTGGCTTGACTACTATCATAATGAATATGTGAATAGCTATCCTTTCCTAAGTGAGCCATTAGTGTTCTTGCAGGTTTATCTTCTTCCATTTTACGCCATTTGTTTGGAAATTTTTTATCGTCGTATGGTGGAATAGTTTCCTGCAAAAGCCTTTTATATTTTTTTGTTCTTTCTGACGGTATAATTCCTGTTGATCGACTTTCTTTGAGTAGCTTAGTCTGAAAGATTTTTTTTGCAATTTTTACAGCCTCGGGGTATTGATCTCCAGGTTTCATTTTTCTGAAGATTGGATAATCTCTAGGTAAAAGTCTAATGGCATTTGCAGTAACATTCCCGTTACTTTGAAGGTCAGGCCAAGATCGCATTAATTGCTGAAATTCATTTTCTGCATTTCTGTTTTCATAAGGAATAGATGCATTAAGATTTCTTGCGCCTCCCTTTAGTTTGTTTTTCAAATGAACTGTAATTTTCGGAAGATCAGATAAAGCATCTTTTGCTGTCAATGCAACTTTTGAATTATCGGAAGGTTCCGGTGGTTTGATGAAGTACCTATTTTCTATTTGTAATTTTATTAGTTTAAGTGCAACACTTCTTGATCCGTGGTAGCCTTTGGGTAATTCCACATGATGAGAGGGCTTAGGAAAATAAATTTGGGATTCAACACATTTATGTACTGCAATAATGAATACACGTTCTCGCATTTGCGGTATTCCGAAATGTGCAGTATTAAGGATAGTATAGTTACAATTATACCCAAAAGAACTTAAATCGTTGCACGCAAGATCAGCAATATTAATACCTCCATAATTAAGCATATCTGGCACGTTTTCCATGAGGACTACTAAAGGCATTAATGCTCTTACATAATCGAGGTAGGTTTTATATAATTGACTTCTCTGATCTTTCAAAAAAGCTTTAGAATCCTTAAATGTTTCTCTAAGCTTGGCTCGTCCGATTCTTGTGAAAGCCTGACAGGGAGGGCCACCAACAATAACATCGACTAATTCCTCTGGCTTTTGCAAATAACCTAATTCTTCAAAAAGTATTTCGGGTGTTATTTTTTGTATATCTCTTGGTTTGGAAAATTGGCAAAAATTAGCATGATCCTTATGAAAATTTATAGCATGGGAAAGAACAGCTTCTTCATCGAGTTCAACGTTAGCTATGATTTCATACCCTGCTTTATGAAAACCTAAGGATAAGCCACCACATCCAGAAAACAAATCCAGAACTCTTAAATTTTGCTTTTCATTTAATCTTTCTAATTTCTGCCGGATACAGCCATTTTTGTAAACTATGTCCATATTGTTAAGAGTTACTGAACTTTTTTGAAACCGATATATATTTTAGGTCAATTTAATAAAAATGTTCTGAAAGTTGAATAAGAGTCTTTTCTGCAACTATTGGTTTTAATTGACATTCCCAGATCTGAATAATTTTCCAGCCTCGTTTTTCTAAAGCTTTTCCAGCTTTTGTATCGTTGGCAATATTGGAATTTATTTTATTCAGCCACCATTCGGTTCTGGTTTTTGGAACAACAAAATATTTGCAGCCTTTATGTCCATGCCAGAAACACCCATGTATAAAAATTATTGTTTTGTATTTTGGTAAAACAATATCGGGCTTACCGGGAAGTTTTTTATCGTGCAATCTGTAACGAAATCCCTTTGCATGTAAAAATTTTCTCACCAGTATTTCAGGCTTTGTATCCTTAGCCCTGATGCGGCTCATATTATAGCTTCTCGTTGCCTTATCATGCACATCTGCCATGCTGTAAAATTAGTTGAATCACCCAAAGTCCAGAGCACAACACAACGGTAACCTATAAGACCGAAAGCAAAGTACCTAAACCTAAATTGTTTTATCAACCGTAGTAATACGGTATTTTTGAACAATTGTCCTCATGGAATTACCGAACGTACAAATGAGTGGCAAAAGCAATCACTAATATTTTGGTAATCAGGTGAGACTTAATCTAATAGTTGGGTTAATGTTACCTCTTGCTTGCTTTCTTACCAAAAAGCGGGGAATCAAAAAATTGTTTGAGCGTTATATTATTTTCTATGCAAAATTTATTAACCGTATAGATAGTAGCTCCTTTTCCCCGTTCATTCTTATTATAAGATTGTTTATCCCTGCCGGATTCATGAGCAAATGCCTCCTGGGTTTTGCCGGAAACTTTTCTGATTTCTTCAAACCTTTTTGCGATGGCAAGTTTCAATTGAATATCAATATTGTCCAGCTTGGCAGGCATACTGCAAGCTGAGAATATTTTAAAAAAAAATGGTAAGCCATATAGACTACTATCAAAAATAATATTATATTTGATTCAGAGTTCCGCAATTTCCCGGAATATCATCCACAATTCACTATGAACATACTCCCCGAAATACTCAACAACCTCCGGCAGGAGCTCGTTGCTAAGCAAACAAAAGAATCTGCCTGGAATATTATTGATGAATACTTCAGCTTCTTTGGACTGGAGGACGTTCACAATGAGCTATGGGTACTTACGGCAGGCACCCTCACCAATGATGAAATACAGCAATTGCAAAAAGGTATAGACAGGCATAACCTTATCTTCTTCTTCGAGTACACGAAAATGTTTTTTGAGGCGGTTGATCTCTTGCACAACAAACACAAAAAGGAACCAGAATTCAAGATTTAAGTCCGCCCGGGTCTTGTTGCAGGGAATCCCGGGCTAACAAGAAAAATTTAAGTTTATATACTAATAGGCCGCAATAAGTGTTTCAGCAGGTATTTTCAATTTTTCATGTAACTCCCGTATCATATTAAGTGATAGTTTTCGCTTACCGCTTAGTATTTCGGACTTGCGGCTGCGGCCACCCAGAATTTTATTCAATTCTTTTTCATCTATGCCACTTTGCTCCAGCCGGAATTTAATAGCTTCAATAGGATGGGGCGGTGGAATGGGGTAATGTTTTTTTTCATAGGCTTCCACTAAAATCGAAAGTACTTCCAGTTCATCTGAAAGAGCAGAACCTGTTTTCAGGTCTTTCTGCATAAGTTCATAAACACGTTGCAGAGCAATTTCGTAATCCTTTTTTGTCTTAATCGGTTTTAACATATACTACTTTTTTTGCGTCAATTTTATCGTATTCATTATGTGTGCCCGTCCACACAATAAAAATAATTTGCAAACGATACTCTATATCAACGATCAGCCTGTATTTGTTTCCATGAATATTAAACACTACTCTTTTGTCACCAATAACCGAAGCATTACCAATCTGTTCCTTCAGGTCATGATGATTTTTCCATCTGGCTTTACAGGCTTCTTCATACCACGCAAATAAAGACTGTTCCCCTTCCTTTTTCCTTTTTGCATACAGCTTCAGCGTTTTTACTGAAATTACTCTCATGGTATTGTACAAATATACTAAATGTTACCAATTTGGTAACATAAATTTCCGGTGCCCGATTCTTTAATCTTCATACCGGTTTTGGTTTTTTGACGAATACTTCAGCTTCTTTGGACTGGATGAGGTTCACAATGAATTATGGGTGCTTACGACAGGCACAATCACCAATGATGAAATGCAGCAATTGCAAAAAGGTATAGACAGGCATAACATTATTTTCTTTTTCGAATACACAAAAATGTTTTTCGAAGCAGTTGATTTCTTACACAACAAACGCAAAAAGGAACCAGAATTCAACATTTAGTCCCCGGCTCTTCCTTACCTGCCAACAGGCAGGTTGCAGAGATCTCTGAACTAACAAATGCTCAATAGAATTGAAGGTCGCAATTTGCCAGTTCAAAGACTATCAGAATTATAAGCGACTTTAGAAGACAGGATTAAAATTGTAAATTGCAGTATGCCTGATAAACAGATGATATTGTTAACGCTTAAAAAAGCTAAACCCTCACTTGCAAAAAAATATGGGGTGAAGGACCTGGCCCTTTTTGGTTCTTACAGCCGCAATACAGCTATTGCCGGTAAAAGTGATGTGGATGTGATGGTGGATTTTTCACAACCAATCGGTCTTGCATTCGTTGATCTTGCTGATGAATTGGAGCAACTGCTTCAAACAAAAGTGGACCTGGTGTCCCGTGGTGCTATTAAACCAAAATACTTCGCACTCATTGAACCCGAACTCATTTATGTCTAAGCGGGAAACACAATTATTACTTGAAGATATTCTGGAAGCCGCTCAAAAAATTCTTTCCTATACCAGCGGAATGAACTTTGATGATTTTCTGAACGATGAAAAAACGATGGATGCTGTAGTAAGAAATTTTGAGATCATTGGTGAAGCAGCTCAAAGGGTTCCTGAAGATTTTAAATTACAACATCCGGCGATTGAATGGCGACGGATGGCAGCACTACGCAACCGTATTATTCATGAATATTTTGGTATTGACTATAAAACGGTTTGGAAAATAAAAGAAGATAACATTCCTGAATTACTTGATTCTGTTCAAAAGGCAATTGATAGATTAAATGACGGTCAATAGAATTATCCGGAATCTTATTGTTCCTTTATCATGAGATGTCAATTCTAATATTAAATCATCTGGCTAAGTCTCTATCTAACATAACCTTTTGACCTCTGATAGAATAAATTTTATTTATGATTAATTCATCTGGTATTTGAATTAAAGATTTCGTCATACGATTTATTTTATGAAAATTGGAGGTCACAAATTGTGGCCTCCAATTAAGACCATCACAATTTTGATTTGTCAATAAAACTAAAAGAATATCAAAAACCATAAAATAACACGAACTGGTAATTGACGAATACTTCAGCTTTTTTAAAACTGATTAGGTTCACAATGAACTATGGGTGCTTACGGCGGGTACACTCACCAATGATGAAATGCAGCAATGGCAAAAAGGTATAGACAGACATAACCTTATTTTCTTTTTCGAATACACAAAAATGTTTTTTTTGAAGCAGTTGATCTCTTACACAACAAGCGAAAAAAAGAAAGTAGTGACTAACATTGACATGTGTTCATCCCATAGCTATCAGGATTTAATCTTCATTACTTCTTTTAAAACCAATTTTTCTCCTTTGCTGCTGAGGCGGGTTTAATAATTGTTTCAAATACTTAAAGATTAATTGTATGTCTTCATCATGCCCGGTTAGTTTTCTTTCAATTTTTTCCAGCTGTAACAGAATGTCTTTATGCGTAAGCAACATTTCCTTCATTTTTGTAAATACTCTTATGATCTGGATATTCATCCGGATGGCGGTTTCACTGTTAAGAATGCACGCAAGCATGGTTACTCCCTGTTCTGTAAAGCAAAAAGGTGGGTGGCGTAATCCCATTTTTTGCCGAATTGGAGGTCGCAAATTGCGTCCTCCAATTTTCCAGTTCTCCAGGTGTCATTTCAAACATAAAGTCTGACGGAAAGCGGTCAATGTTTCTCCGTACGGCTTCTTTCAACCGCTTTGTCTCAACATAGAACAATTCCGCCAAATCTCTATCTAACATAACCTTTTGACCTCTGATAGAATAAATTTTATTTATGATTAGTTCATCTGGTATGTGAATTAAAGGTTTCGTCATACGATTTAGTTTATGAAAATTGGAGGTCACAGATTGTGACCTCCAATTAAGACCATCGCAATTTTGACTTGTCGATAAAACTAGGAGAATATCAATAATTATAAAATAACACAAACTGGTAATTGACGAATACTCCAACTTCTTTAAACTGGATGAAGTTCACAATGAACTATGTGTAATTAGGACAGGTATAATCTCCAACGATGAAATACAGCAATAGCAAAAAGTTCAGCTGTCAGGGATTCCCTGACAGTTCAAAAAGAGCCAGGTAGTTAATGCTTGTTATTGTTATTGTCTTTCCGCCCGGTTGGTTGTATAGTTTCGATGACTAAAAATTCAGGTGGCTCAGGAAATTGGCCGATCAGCTCTCTATATTTCATTTTAAGACTGCGCTTGAATTTGCCAAGGTAGCCGGGCTGGTGGAGAGCTTCTTTTTGCAAAGGTATGGCTTCAATGAGGTCGTTTCCGAGATACATCATTAATTTCATAGTAATTGGATTAGTACAAAAAAAATGAATTATTTGCCTTACTGCAATCCAACAACTACTCTTTTTTAAAAGTAAGTTTACGATCCTGTTTCCGTCGGTAATTTGCCAGTGAGGCTGTGGACCTGACAAAGAATTGTCTCTTACCTGATCAAAACAACAGTTCCTTTTTGATCAAGTCTTTGTCCTGATAAACTTTCCATCTCTAAAAAATAAATATATACCCCGATTGGCTGAGCGATGCCTTTCAGCCTTCCATCCCAGCCATCATCCGGATTTGTTGTTTTAAAAACAAGCTGTCCCCAGCGATTAAAAATACTTAAGCGGCGTAATTTATTTTTATTCAGGGCCGGAATTTTCAACACATCGTTTAAATGATCGCCATTGGGTGTAAATGCACCCGGGAAATAAATTGGAAAATCACAACGATCATAAACAATGATCGTAGCTGTCTTTGAACCGCAACTATTTTGCACTTTCACTGTATAATTTCCCGGAGTATGAATCTGGTAAACAGATTTATCAGAGAGAATATTATTCCACCAATAATCATCATATCCTTCCAGGGCCCGTAGTTGAATGGAGGAAGCACCGTTCATACATGTATCGGGGGAGGTCGTTAAATGAGAGGGTGATTTTAAAAGTTTTATATTGTAAAACACGATACTGTCACATCCCCTGGTTGTTTTTAAAGTTGTATAATAAGTACCTGTCTTTTTAACAACCGTATTATCGGGAAGAGTGTATGTCTCATTTTCACATATAGAAATAATATGAGGATGAAGGCTGTCTATAACATCTGCGCAGCAGCCTTGCTGATATTGGCAATCAGTTGCCTGGGTCAATGGATGAGCTTTTATAGCAAAGAGGAATGGTGAATAGCGAAAATCAATATCGAGGGGCAGCAGCATGTTAAGATAGACTTTGTTACCATACCAGGGCCAGGGAAATTCTTCCGTTACTATCGTCATTGCGGGTAATTGTGTACAGGGAATGTTTCCTATGTCATTGGTAATAGAAACATGAAAGCTGATCAATTCAGGATCGGTCTGGAATAGGAAGAACCCTTTATTATTTTGTTTTTCCATGGCGATGCCGGATAAATTGGGGGTAGCCAGGGCATTGGCAAATGATTTACTCCATTCGATATGTGCATCCGGCGCGATCTTAAATAATACGAGCTGCTGACTTGAAGAATCCACGGCTAATGCAATTTGTTCTCCATTGTTTCCTGTTGGCCAGGCGTTTTGCAAAACGATTGGGCCATTTTGAGAATGGTAAGCAAAATGCAGGAAGAAGCCTCCATCCATATTGGTAATTAAATTCACCACAGTCCTTGAAAAGATACGGTGATTATAAAATATGACACTATCTGCCGGTATGTACATATCTGCCAAAATGGACAAATTTCCACCGGGTAATTCAGTAACATTTTTGATCCGGGGAACAAAATCAGGAGGAGCATTTGTATTGGTCAATGGCGGACATTGATAGCTGTATTCCTCCAGCAGGTGGCCATTACTGCCATCAATGGTAAAGAAATGAAAATAATAAAGGGGCGCAGGAACTATGATCGGCGGTTGAAAAGGGTATTGCAGCGTATCATCCAGATTCCGGACCATTTCATTTTCAACAATGATATTACCATTGCTCAGTTGTTTCATTACCGGATTTGCCGTGCTGGCTTCTTTGTACAGACTATTTGTTTGTAAGGGTGTGGCCCAGATAATAACTCCTGCCGCGTCAATACATAAAACTTTACTGGTGTAGGGAAAGAAATGCGAACGCAGGTAAACAATCAGGTTACCATCGGGAAGCTGGATCAGGTTATTGACTGAATAGCCGGTTCTCCAGTTGCCAAGATATTTTCCGGAAATAACATTGCCGGATTTATCAAGATGCAGGATCAGGCCAGCCTTGTGATCGGGAGGACCTGCCCCATTTAATGTCGTGCCGTGTTCTGTTGTGGATCCATAAATAAAACAGGTAGAGTCATTGCCCATCGTCATGCCTTCCATCAATGTATTTTCGTACCAGGGATATTGCCACCAATAATCAAAAGGGTAATCGGGAATATATTCATTCGACCATATGACCTTTCCCTGCGAGGTGAATTTCGTAACAAAGTCGGAAAACACGGAATGCCGGGTTAAACTAATCACTTCGCTTTGTGATATGGCTGTTGCGAAACTAATATGATTCTTATCCAGACCCCTGTAGGTTATAGAATAAAAATCACTATCCTTTATACATTGGGAAGCTGCGTTGGCCGTTAAGAAAAACAGTACGGTACAGAGGTTGATATTTTTTAAGTAACAAATCGTCAATTTGTATTATTGATCCCAAAGGTATTATTGATCTATGAACATTCGATGAACCCTCCGTATTACTCCGTTGAGCGTGTTATGCTAAATCGCTTTTTTTCTGAATTGTCATCCACAAATTGCGTCCTCCGGTTTTCCCATGTTGTTGTTGGTCTGACCAACTAAAATAGAAACTATTAAGCCACTCCTGAAAGCCTTGCCAGCGACACAGCCCAATTAACAGCACAAATCCCTCACAGCTCTTTCACATTCAATCCTGTTTTTCAAACTTCATCCTCCTGATAAAATCGGTATCAATCTTATAGCAGATGTTATTTTTGTTTGTATAATTGAATATTCTTTTTACCTCCGGCTGAAGTAAAAGATCATCAAGCGATCTGTCACCTGTGATTACAGCAGTTGCTTTATGCACCTCTTCGAGCTTTTCAGGGTTATTCCAGAAAAATTCGGATAGTTTGGGATATTGAAGCTTGAGGATAGTAAATAATACAAGAGGTTCAATATTTACTTTCTGGCTATACAGTATCGTAATAGCCCTGAGGGTTGAAATATCATTGATGATCCGCTTCATGGCCCGCGGATTCGGCTCTACGATATCATAAAAATCAGAAAGCTTTTTTTCCAGCATTCTCTGTTCTTCGCCGATCGAAAGAGAACTTATCACTTCTTCTCTGACTATCTGGCTTTCCAGGTCATTACTTACTGTTGACCTGGCCATTTGTATTTTCTCTTTGTTGGAAAATTTCGTTTCAACATTCCTGCGTATCTCTTTTCTTTTTGCAGTAAGATCCTGGCCGTTGATCGTTCCACCATTCAGTAAATAATTCCAGTAACCCAGTTTTTGTACAGAAGAAATGTGGGGAAGTTCGACAATATACTGGAATATCTTGTCGAGAAAGATCAATCCGAAAGGCTTGCCAGGTTTTGCAACAGCGTCGGCAAAGTTGCCGTACTGGTTCTCATACATCTTTCCCAGCCATTTGCGATCGGCAGCTACAACATACACGATCGGTGCTTCGCGGAAGATTGTCTGCAAGCCTTCCAGCAGATGAATGCCATATTCCTGGTTGCACCTGTCGAGGTTGTCTATAAAAACGGTAATGGGCTTGTTAATGTATCTCACCTGTTTTTTAAAATGCTTAGCAAGAACAGACATGGGATCGCTCCCGTTGCTTTCGATAAAATTCCTGGCTGCATTGGCTGAAGCGGGCACAAGGCTTGTATTTAAGAATTTAGTTGAAGACCAGACGAAAGTGACAAAGGATATGAGTTGAATAACATTCAGTGAATTGAAACCGGTTTTGGAACCGATGCCTGCACTAAGGGCTACGACGGCAATGATCGCCGTAACGATTGCCATTAACAAATAGTTGGTGCCGGTGTTCAGTCGCCAGAAATGTTCTCTCAACCAAAGCCCCGCAAACCTCCCGTATTCACCTCCATTCCAAAGCGCCTGCTTCGAACCTCTGTAAACAGCTTTCATAATAAACCACCAGGGAGGATTTAACCGCTGGTTGGCCCAGGCATCAAAATCAATGACGATCCACTGTTCATCTTTTGCAGGTGGAGGGCCGGTATCATTTTCTTTTTTGTCATTGCCCGTAAGATATTCCCTCATAAAATTCAGCAACGTCGATTTGCCAGATCCCCAGGCACCATCAATGTGCATAAAGAATGCTCCCCTTTCTGTGACATGATTTTTATAGATAAAATTGAGACGCTTTGCAAGGTACTTTGCCAAAGCCCTGCGCGACAGCACATCTTCTGCTGCAGGATTATCTGATATATTTGTTGCTTCGATGAATTCATCATCCGGATCATCGAATAATTTTTTCCAGTTTCTCACCCCTGTTTCGGTCAGATAGTCCTGCAGCTTAACGGAAGGACTTTCATTTATCAACTCTTCACCTAATAACCTGAGCGTTTCTATTACAGTATCCTTGAATTCCCTGGCATTCCCGAGCAGCGTATAAATCGTTTCAAATTGATCAAGAATGATGGCGGCAATAAAAAGCCTGATCACAATTTTTTTTTCTTTGCTGTTCAGCGGTACAGGTCTGACATTGTCCAGGGCGATCCTGGCCAGTTTCCCCGTTGAGTACGAAGGCAATTTATTTATATCGAACCGGCTTTTTTCCAGGTAACTTCCCAGTTGCATCAGGGTGGTGCGACTGGCATTAATTTGTGCATCGTTTCTATTGACCTGGGGATAATTGCTATATGCCCAGATCAGATCAATGATATTATTCGCGGTTCTTTTGGCAAGGTCTTTCAGTAAGCTGTTTGATGAAACAGAAAAATCTTTTTCATTCCAATCGTTTGCAATATTTGGACTGTTGGATTGCGAAAATGACCCGGGCTTATTGGATTGCGAAGATGAAGAAATGGGGCTTGGCATACAATCGATTTATTAAATTTTAAGATTGCGATCGCAGACAGCAGGTGTCAGGATAAACAGGAATATGCAAAGTGAAATCTGCAATGCATTGTAAGCAGAAGGTAAGACTATTCGTCCTTAAAAAAAACAGTATTTATGCCGTTGTTATATTACAAACATTTTTTCTGCCCTTTGTTGCGGTTAGTCACCTGGCCAACAATAAATAAGTTTAATAGAATTAAACAAATGTAAAAGTCCGGCTTAGCCGTGCCAAACATATGCTGCGGGAAAAGGTAAAAAAAATGTACAAGCCGGAAGATATTTTTGAATTCAACCTCATTTATTTCGATAAGATAGTAAGCAAAGTAATGAAAGCAATAAAAGAGCTATGAGCTTATAGCATTGCAGGGAGTGATTTAATCTTCGTTACTTCTTTTAAAACCAATTCTTTTGCGTGGTTGTTGTGAGGTTCAGCAATAATTCATGTGTATGGCGGCAACCGATGAGAAGGAAAAGATCAATACCTTGTTCTTGTTGCAGGACAGCCCACTTTTTTTTGCTTTCTCGCAGCAGGAAGACCTGCTATTTCTTTGTACTTGTCAAAGAAGTAGCGTACAGTGTAAGTGAGGGCTATATAATAATAACCGTCTTTGTGTGTGCTATTACCACGCGTAATGCCCCCTGCAGGGTAAGGGCTGCCGGTTTTTTCATCTCCCCGCCAGGCAAGATCAACAGCTGTTTGTCCTCTTGCATTGAGTAGGCTGGTTTGATCTACATATACAGTACTGACATCATCGAGATAATCGGTAAAAGTTTTTCGGTAACCGAATTCGATACCTATGCGCATGTCTTCGTTGAGTGAATATTCTGCACCAAAACCGATGGGCAAAGAAAGTTGAATCAGTTTATAATTTTTAACACCGGGCATAAAACCCTCTCCTTCGGTGCTGAGGGGTTTCAGAAGGACTTTGTCTCCGGCGGTATTTTTTGTATAGGGGTTAAAATGGAATACACCAATGCCTGCAAATATATAGGGCGTCCACCAGCGATCGTTGAAACTAAATAAATTGTACTGGGCAGTAAGTTCCAGGTCAAGAATTTTTGTTTTGAAATTAAGGTTACGCAGTTGCATGACGGCTGTTCCCTTTTTATCATCGGCCTGTAGAGAGGTAAGACTGAAATAACTCCGGGCTGTAATATGCTCTGAGAGATCATAACGTGCGCCAATTGACCCCATTAAGCGGGACTGTGAGAACGAGATTGCCTTAGCTTTCAGATCGCCCTGGTAATTGGCAAGGCCTGCCCGCCCCGAAAAATAAAAATTCTGAGCCTCAGTTATAATCGGGAAACAACAAATTGCAAGGAATAGATTTTTCATTGGTTTAGAATCGATAGTGGTTCATGAATAAGAAACGTTTTTATATTCCTTTTATTTTTCGGGCCGGCTATTGATTACGCTAAGTAACCGGCTGCCTGCCTGGGTTTTCCCGGTACAAAATCATCTCGTGCGGCTCATGTTCCGGCTTTTTGTTGTTTTAACGACACATCTGCCATGCTATAAAATAAATTCAATAGAAATTACCATGTTGCAGTTGTTCGTCCCGATAGATCGGGATAAACTCTGGTCAACGCAGAGAAAATACTATTTTGTTCAAAGTTTATCCAAAACATCCTGAAGTTCATTTTTATTATTTGACAAAAGCAGGAGTCGATCGCCGCTCTGTAACTTGTCGGAGCCTGTAGGCTGAATAAATTGTCCGTTTCTTTTTATTGAAATGATATATGTGGAGGATGGAAAATGCAGGTCAACAATTTTTTTCCCGATGGCTTTTGATTCGCTGCTGAGAATGACTTCTTTCATTTCATTATTAACTGTTGAGGGTTCTTCAAATTCTTTTTCTTTTTCCACAGTGGGTGGTTCTGTTACCTGCAGCCATTTAGCAACCATTGGCAGCATAGTGCCCTGCAATAAAACAGAGGTTACGGAAATGAAGAATACAAGATTGAAGATGATGCCTGCTTTATCAAGCCCGGCGATCATTGGGTAGGTGGCAAATACAATCGGCACGGCTCCCCGTAAACCCACCCAGGAAATAAACAGCTTGCTGCGAATACCGGTTTTTGAAAAAGCCAATGCTGCAAAGACGCCTGCAGGCCGTGCAATAAAAATTAAAAAAGCAGCGATCAGTAAACCGGTTCCCATTACAGGAATTACTCTTGAAGGAAAAACAAGCAGGCCCAATGTGAGAAATAAAATAATCTGCATGAGCCAGGCTTGCCCATCATAAAATTTTACCAGGCTCCGCTTGTGAATAAAATCGCGATTTCCCAGCACGAGTGCGGAAAGATAAATGGCCAGAAAGCCATTACCACCCATAAGATGAGTAGCCGAATAAGTGAGCATAGCCAGGCCGAGTACAAGAACGGGATAGAGCCCGTCGCTGTCTAATTTTATATGATTAATGACCCAATGGCTGAGCCTGCCCATGATATAACCCATCAATCCGCCGATCAAAAATTCTTTTAGAAAAAGAAAGATAAAATGCCAGCCATCAAAATGCCCGCTTGAAATGATGGCGGTGAGAGTGATGGTAAGAAAATAAGCCATGGGATCATTACTGCCACTTTCGAATTCAAGTACTGCTCCGATCTTTCCTTTTAATTTTATTCCCCTGTTGCGTAAAATAGAAAATACAGCTGCGGCATCTGTAGCTGAAACAATCGCTCCCAATAATAATCCTTCCCGAAAACTGAAATGGAGAATGAAATGTACAAATATGCCAACGGTCAATGCAGTAATAAATACCCCAATAGTGGAAAGAGAAACCCCCCGCCACACTACCGGTTTAATGGTTTGCCAGTTTGTATCAAGTCCGCCTGAGAATAATATGAAATTGAGAGCAGTGACACCTATAAACTGTGCAATTTTCGGGTTATCAAAATAAATACCGCCGATTCCTTCGGAGCCGGCCAGCACACCGACAATTAAAAATAAAATGAGGGTGGGAACGCCGAAACGACTTGAGGTTTTACCCGCCAGTATACTAATGAGTAGAAGAACAGAACCAACCAGTAATATATTTTCAGGCGATAAGACCATTTAGATTTAAACTGTTTTAGCATTTGGAATAGTTAACCACCCTCATTAAACAATCTCAGAAATTAATTCCCGGATTCTCTTTTCCTGTCACGATTATTTACATAGACCAACAGGCAAATAATCAGGGCAAGAGATCCTACTACTATTAATGCGGTTATTATAGTTGAAGTCATAATTTAATTTTGAATGTATAAAGAGATAATGTATATGCGGAAGCATTTAGTTAAACAAATGAAATGAGAGAAATAAAGAATTACCAGAAATTGTGAGAGGGGTAGATATGAGAAAGGTAATCTTTGATCAAAAGAGAAGACCCTTTGATCTGTAAATTTTCTAAAGTAACGGGTTTATAAAAATCTGCTACGAGAGACAGGTGTAATTGAACTGAACTCTTTTGAACAACTATATGCCCCGGAGCGGCCACCTGGAAATGAACTCCTTCCAATTCAGAATTCGGAAGTTGTCCCGATTGATGAGAAAGAGTTTTATTTTTTAAATCTCCAACCGCTGAGTGAGAGAAAGGGAATGCTGTTTTTACACCGAAACAGGCAACAGTGAAAGCAAAAAAGATGAATAAGATTTTTGTACCAAATTGCCTGTTCATTGCGACAAAGATAGGCAAGATTCAGGGAAGGAACGAATTATCAAAGTCATAGTACCAACAGATATTGAACAACTCCGATAGGCAGCGGTTAAAATGCCGGCTATTAAAAAATAATTAAGGGAGCATGAAGACTCCCTTAATAAATTGTTCCAATAGGGTTTTATCTTTTAATAACGGTTAGTATATCTTACTTCACGACCCCTTTCATCGTAATACACTTTGCGGTTATTATTTCCGCCGAAAGTTATTTGAAAAAGAATTCCTCTTCCTGGCCGCTCAATCCGGTATACATTATAGTTTTCATCATGGTATCTCTTCCTGATCCTGTCTCTTACCGGAACGGGAACATTATCACGATCCCAGTCGCTTTGTGCAAGCATGCGACGACCATTTCTGTCGTAATAAACATCTACATACCTGTTGCCATGATCCCTGTCCATGTATCTTGTATGCCATTCATTGTTTCTCCGATCCCATGTTGAATTATTATAATTGGGATAGTCCCGCTGATAAGACTGTTGCACTACTGCAGGAACATTTTCCTTACGGTTTTTGTCCCTGTATTTATCATTTTGAGCAAACAATATAATACTGCCTGTTGTAAGCAATACTAAAAAAAACATTTTTTTCATATATCTTAATTTTATTACTGTAGTGTACACAATTAACGAGCCAGTAAGCAAATAGTAAGTTTGAACTGTAAATAATCGCCACATAGATTTTTCTTTTTTATATTAATTTTTTTTAGCGATTGCTATGCTACAGTTGTTTGTCAGGAGACCAACAAGGCAAAACAGATAAATAGAGGCCAATGCTAAGTTGTTTATCAGGAGAACAACAACGACAAAGGTTAAATGGGAGTATAAAAAAAATTCTCATATTGCTACTGGTTGGAAATAAATTCCTGTTTCCTATTCATTCATACAGGTAAGACATTAACACTTCATCCAAAAAAACATTTTTCTTTTCCAGGTGGGTGTACTTTCTTAAAATTCCTTCTTCTTTAAATCCGGCTTTTTTATATAGCCTGACTGCTTTTTCATTGGTAATGGTGGTACTTAACTCCAAACGCATTAAACCAATTTCTTTGCCCAATAAAATAATTTCCCGCATCATTTTATCGCCCTCTCCCTTTCCCCAATAATCAGGATGAATAGCCAAACCTCCCAGGTATGCAATATGAGATGTACGGTGCGTGAGTCGTACTAACTTAAACATACCGATGGATTGAACTGGTTGTCCGTAGAGGTATAAAACTTTTGTCTTTTTTAGCTGGTTAAAAATTGGTTTGAACATTTCCTTATCCATCATTTCATACAGAAGAAAATGATTGATTTCCTCATTCATGTATAATGAATAGACAAAATCAAAATCTCCGGGGACTGCTTTCCTGATCATACAATAAAATATTCAAAACGGAAATTAATAAATCTGATTCAATGGGTATTATTTTTCCCATCCTGAAATGGTTTGATACTTGTCTTTTTCAGCCGTTGAGGAAGGTTACATAGAATTGAATTGTACTCTGAGTGTCGCTGCTTCTTTATTATAATTAATTCAATTTCTCAAACCTGGCCTGAAAAAAACGAAGGTATTTAGGTTCATAGACCATTTTCAATCCTTTGATTTTTTCGCAGTGTTCATAAACCCTGCCAGCTGATTCTGCGATTACGTCCATATGCGCCTGGGTATATACACGGCGGGGAATTGTAAATCTCACGAGTTCAAGTTTGGGATAATAATTTTCGCCATTGGATTTTCTGCCAGCGGAAACAATGCCTCGTTCCATCGTTCTCACTCCTGAATCCAGATAAATTTCTGCTGCGAGAGTTTGCGCAGGAAAATCGTTCTGCGGAATATGCGGCAAAAATCCTTTTGCATTTACAAACACACCATGGCCACCAATCGGTTTTACAATCGGTATTCCGAAGTCCAGCATTTTTTCCCCGAGATAGATCACTTGTCCAACTCTTGCCCTGATATGATCATCACTTATACTTTCGCCAATACCTATTGCCATTGCTTCCATGTCCCTTCCTGCAAGTCCGCCGTACGTGTGCAGACCTTCATAGACCACTACCATATTTCTTGCTTCTTCAAAAACATCCCAATCATTTACAGCAAGGAATCCGCCGATATTCACCAGCGCATCTTTTTTTGCACTCATAGTGGCACCATCGGTGTATGAACAAATTTCTTTTACAATTTCTTTTACGGATTTATTCTGATATCCTTTTTCCCGTTGCTGAATAAAGTAGGCGTTTTCCGCAACTCTTGTCATGTCATGAATAATGCGGATGCCATGTTTTTGCGTGAGCACTCTCAATTCTTTGAGGTTTTTCATACTGATGGGCTGACCTCCGGCCATGTTCACGCTGGTGGCAATACTGATATAAGGAATTTTCTTTGCTCCCTTTTTTTTGATCAGCCTTTGGAGTTTATTCAGATCAGCATTTCCCTTGAATGGAAATTCATTATCCGGGTCATGGGCTTCATCAATGATGATATCTTCAAACCTGCCGCCAGCCAGTTCCTGGTGGAGGCGGGTAGTGGTGAAATACATATTGCCGGGGATCACGTCTCCTTTTTTGATCAGGATCTTCGATAAAATATTTTCTGCACCTCGTCCCTGGTGTGTGGGTATAACATATTTATAACCGTAAATGTTTTTCACTACTTCTTCAAGGTGATAAAAATTCCGGCTGCCGGCATAGGCTTCATCACCCATCATCATGCCCGCCCACTGGCGATCGCTCATGGCGGAAGTGCCGCTGTCTGTTAGCAGGTCGATGTACACATCTTCGGATCGTAAAAGAAAAGTATTATAGCCAGCCTGCTGCAATGCCTTTTTTCTTTGGGCAGGAGTTGTCATTTTCAACAACTCTACCATCTTCATTTTATAAGGTTCAGCCCAGCTTCTTTTGATGTGTTTGTTCATTTGAGGTTTTATTTATTTTTTTTATCCCTCCGACCTGAAGGTCGGGGCCATTCATTCATACCGGTTTTAATTTGGCAGTAAAATGTCTCAGTACCGGCGCTTCTTCAATTATTTTTAATCCTTTTATTTCATTCCGGTTAGTAAATACTTCAATGATCACTTCGGCTACATAATCGATATGACTTTGGGTATATACCCTTCTGGGAATAGCCAATCGTACTAACTCCATTTGTGCAGGGATCAGTTTTCCATTCGCATCATATTTTCCAAACATGAGCGAACCGATCTCCACAGTTCTGATTCCTCCTTCAATATACAAGGCAGCAACAAGAGCCTGGCCCGGGTATTGTTCCAACGGGATATGAGGCAAAAATTGTTTTGAATCTATATACACAGCATGTCCGCCTGCGGGTTGCATAACCGGAACACCGGCGTTGATCAATTTGTTGGTGAGGTATTCAATGCTGCGGATGCGGTAGCGTAAATAATCTTCCTCCATCACTTCATTCAAACCAATGGCAAT
>Ga0184636_1000078_pt1 | contig 21888 bp, 21 predicted proteins | sample PLM3_60_b2_FD_133164 | JGI IMG/M metagenome (GOLD analysis project Ga0184636, IMG submission 133164) | Groundwater sediment microbial communities from an aquifer in East River, Colorado, USA - PLM4_90_b2 | ecosystem: Environmental > Terrestrial > Soil > Riparian zone | place: USA: East River... | reverse complement strand
GATAAGGTGGCTAACCGTAAGACCATGCCCATCACCATTGGAAAACGCAAGTCTGCTATTTTTTATGCCGTCGTAGATATTACAGTGTATGTCTGGATAATCGCCTGGGTGGCGGCCAGAGTAATGCCTGTCTGGTCATTACTGGCGCTGCTATCCCTGCCCCTATCGATAAAAGCAATTGGCGGGGCGATGCATAGCGAAAAACCCGAAAAACTAATACCAGGGATGGCAGCCAACATCCAGAACATTTTGCTGACACAGCTGCTGTTGGGCATCGGTTACGTCATAGCACATTTTGTAGGATAACATTATGGCAAATTCTCCACCCTCCCCAAAACCTCCTCTGCATAATATATTCACAGCAGTCCCGCCGCATTACGACCTCGTTAACCGCATCGGTACGCTGGGAATGGACAAGCGATGGCGCAGGCTGGCGGCGCAGGCATGCCTTGAAACAAAGCCACGCCGTATTCTGGATATCGGCTGCGGTACCGGCGACCTGACGATTAACATAGCCCGGCTGGCGCGTAAAGATACCGAAATCGTCGGGCTGGATTACAGCCTGCCGATGCTGGAAAGAGCGCAGAATAAAGCGGAAAAAGCGGGCGTCAGTAAAAGTATCCGTTTTATCGAGGGCGAAGCATCCCACCTGCCTTTTCCCGGCGCTTCTTTTGATGTTGCAGCGATATCATTCGCCTTCCGTAATCTCACCTACAAAAATCCAATATGCCAGCAACACTTTGCCGAAGTATTGAGAATTCTAAAGCCCGGCGGACGCTATGTTATCGTGGAGTCCAGCCAGCCGGAGAATAGCTTTATAAGGGCTTGCTTCCACCTGTACATGCGGGCATTCGTGAAGCCCATGGGGATAATCTTTTCAGGGAATACGGGCGCTTACCGCTATCTGGCCGAATCAACAATTAAGTATTACTCGCCGCGGGAGGTCAGGGACTTACTGACGTCAGCCGGCTTCCGTGAAGTGAAATACCGTCCTTTATTCTTCGGCGCCGCCGGCATTCATGTGGCTGTCAAATAAAAACTAAATCTGGTGCTCAATATGGTATTCACGTAAAGTATTAAGCGCCGCGAAAAACTCCCGCATCATAACGCTGACCGGGTACATGCCCTTTTCTGTTACCTGTAATATGTCTTTACCGGCAACAACCCCACTCGCTCTAATAAAAGCTATCTCCAGCCACAGCTTTCGTTTGATGTCTGCATCGAATCTACGCTGAAAAGCCTCTTTATCCACTTTCAGGCCAAAGAGTTTAGTCAAGAGATAGTAGCGTAACGTCTCCCTTTCCGACAGCTTCCGCCAGCCGACAATGGGCAATTTACCGGCAGCAATCATCTCGTGATAATGGTTCAGCGCGAAGGAATTGACGTAGAAATTACCATTCACAATACTCACCGAGCCCGAACCGATGCCGACATAGTCATCCGACTCAATGATATACTCGTCAATCAAACGTTCGCCGCGGGAAAAGCACCATGCCGTGGACGCTTTATAGCCGCCGTGATAGAGTTGACTCAATATAATATCGTAAAACTGCTTCTCGCGGGAGTTTTCCACGCGGTTGAAACGACGTTCCATAGCGTCCTTTTTATGCGGCGAAGCCATTAAGGGATAAAACGTCGCCTGGTCAATACCTAGGTCCTTAAACGCCGCTACGTCATCAGCGAACTGTTCCACCGTCTGTCCCGGGAAATTGAAGACGAAATCTACGTTTAGAGTATCGAATTTCCCCTGGGCTTGAAGCAACCGCTTTTTTACCTCCACCGCCGGTCCGTTAACCCTACCCATAGTTTTCAGCACCTGTTCGTCGAAACTCTGGACGCCGATGGAAAGCCGGTTAATGCCATAGTCTTTGAGGAGACGGATGTTTTGAGGAGTCAATTCACGCGGGGTCGTCTCCAGCGATATCTGGTTAATGTTGAATCGTTTGCGTAAATGCCCGATAAAACCGCCAAGTTCATCCATCAAAACGGTAGGTGTTCCTCCACCGAAGTAGACATTGCTGAAACTAAAGCCCCGCGCCCGGTACATGTCCACTTCTTGCTTAAGGTCTTTAAAATAGCGACGCGCCAGGTCTTCATCAAAAAGGTAGCGATTAAAGCAGCAGAAAGGACACAGCGAACGGCAGAATGGGATATGGACGTAAAGCGACAAGCCTTCACCTTTGACTAATGTGTCGGCATTGATAATGGATTGATTAATAACATTGAGGCGAGAGAATTTACGCCCTTCACGTCGAGTAATCAGGCCGGCTATTTGAGCAATCATTTTTATTTCAGTTACCAGAAAAATGATACCATAGCCGGGCAGGTTTAAGCTAACGGGACGCTTTAAAGGATGGGCTTGTATTTGGTCAAGCCATGAGCCGTCTTTTCCCAGTAGAAAGGTTTGAATACCAACTGCCAGAGCCCCTTATAGGCGCCAATTGACTGGAGCATCCAGTAAATAGGGCTCAAGAGAGCGTACGGCAGAAGTTTAAAATTCTTACGCGGGAAAGTCCCCAGTATGGAGATGAAGATAGCGATGGCATTGCCGATGACCAGGTTGAAAGCCGAGAGATAAAATAACACATCGGGAATGTGGATATTGCCATAGATGTTGACGAAAATGGACGCGATGAAAAGAGCCCACATAATGGGGAAAAGCAGGAAGTTGATTGGCGTACCACCGATGAGCCAGGCATAGCCGAGCCAGCGCCAGAAACCCATCGCCTTGATAGATTTAAAGGGATGGCGGCTGTGCACCAGGAAGGTCTGCATATAGCCCTTGACCCAACGGGAACGCTGTTTAATCCAGTTAGGCAGACGGGAGTTGGCTTCCTCATAGGTGGTTGAGTCAATGACGCCGACCTCATAGCCTTCCATCGAAGCCCGAACACCAAGGTCAGCATCCTCGGTAACATTGAAGGGGTCCCAGGCGCCAATGTGCTTGAGCTTTTCGACATCGAAGTGGTTGCTCGTGCCACCCAACGGGATAGGCAGCCTGGCTTTAAATAGACCCGGCAGGAGACAATCAAACCAGCTGGAATACTCCAGCGTAAACATCTTGGTCAGGAAGTTTTCATCTCTATTGAAGTAATTGAGCGCCGCCTGGAAACAGATATAATTACCGGGATGCGACCGGAAGGCTATAACTGCTTTTTTAAGCTGTTCCGGTTCCGGCATGTCCTCGGCGTCATAAATAGTCAGATATTCGCCCCGGGCGAAGTGCAAGCCATAATTCAAAGCCTTAGGCTTAGTCTTGGGGACGCTTTTGGGCAAAACCAGGAAGCGCCAGTTGGCCGGCGGCTTTTCTGCCTTGGCAGCCTGTAGAGTTTCATCATCGTCTTCTTCCATGAGCAGGATGATATCCAGTTTATCTTCAGGATAATCGAGCTTTTTAAGCGACTTAATCAGGTTCCCGATGACTTCTTTTTCGTGGTAAGCGGTGATAAGAATGGTATAAACAGGCCAGTCACCGATATCCCAGGGACTAATGATATCGCTGGCATCAATATAACTGTGTTTTGGAGTTGACTTGACTTTGCTCCAGAGACTAGCACCCAGTTTAAAAAGCAGCGGGATGACAAAGAAAAGCTGGACAAGATAGAGCAAGGCGATTATAACGGTGTCTGCCTGGAAAAAAGCCCAGACCGCCAGACAGGATACGAGACTGGCCAGGAAAATCCACTGCGAACGGGTGACAACTCTATGGGCGGATTCTGCCGGGTTGCGGTAAAACAGCCCATTAACCGACTTATCAATAATACTCTCGCGGTAGAGTTGTTCGGAAATTTTCATCAGGTCAAGATCGGTGACGACTATCTGCTTTATTTTTATGTTGCTAAAGCGTTGACGGATAAAGTCCAGCGTTGGCTGGGCGTTAGGGTCGGACGTAAGGATGGAAAGTACATTGTCTTCACCGAGTTGGAAAAGAATGACCTGGTACTTGGTAATTTCTTCATGGGTCAACATCATCGCCAGGGGTTTATCTATTTTTTGTTGGAGATTAGCTACATCTGTTTCAAATTCCAAGCCAAAGTATTTAGCCAGCACCTCGTAAAGCTCCAGCCGGGTGACATAGCCCAAAGTAGCCAAAATCCAACCCAGGCGGCCGCCCTTGAGCTTTTGATATTCCAGAGCGCGGTCAAGCTGGGTCTGGGTAAGGTAACCATGCTGTAGAAACCATTGGCCTAATAGGCCGGAGCCTATGGCGGTTTCCAGCCGGTCAACTGTCCTTACTGAATCAATCATTACCATGGTTTAAACACACTTTCCAAACTTGGTCACTTCTCCCCCAAAATCACTATGTATTACTTTAGTACCAAACCTGTAAATAACCGATAAACGCCGAAGTTGCCAAAATAAAAACAATGTAAACAACGGAAAGGTGATTTTTGAGTACATTCCCCTTCTCTTGCTAAAAACAAGTCACCATCGCAACGTTTGCATGCCTTTAACTTAATAGTGTCCATTTTCCCCTTGTGCCTTTCCTGATATTCATTGCAAATGTTATGTTTGATTTAATATTAACTGTGTTGTGTCATTTTTAAGTCACAATTTTAAGGTAAGTAGTCACAAAGTAGTCACATTGTTAGATTATTGACAAAGTAAATTAACATGAAAATGTATTGACACGGCTAATACGCCATGCTAAAATAAAATCTTCCTAGGGGCTTCGTTAGTTCCATTAACTATTTTTCAAAGGGGAAATTGTTCTTCTTTTAGGGGAAAATTGTTTTTATGAATACCATATACGCCATCATGGCGGCTTTCCGGCAGCACTGGAAGAACACCACGGCCAATCTGTGGAGCTTGAGTTTCTTCTTTGGTGCCGTGCCGCAGGTAGCCGTTTTTGCCTGGATAGCATCGCAAAATCCTGACCGCGCTGTTTTAGGTTACCTCATTATCGGCGCGCCGTTCATGGCTATCTGGAACAGTGTGTTCTTCGGCATCGCCGGGGCGCTCAGTAATGAAATCTGGGACGGTGTCATCGAATTTACGATAATATCTAAAACCTCAATATTGGTTTCGCTCCTTGGCAAAGCCCTGGCGATGATGGTTTTTGGCATCCCGGTCGGACTTATATCAGCGGGCACGATGCTCATTGTTGGACGCCAGATGCCGGTAATAGATAACTGGCCGATGTTATTCGTCTCTATTATCGTCATTTTTATCGGTTTGACATCAATAGGTCTGGTTATGATGCCGGTCATAGCCCTATCCCGAGGTCGGACAAGCGGCATATTCACCCCCTTAATCCCGCTGGTTATTACCTTTAGCGGTTTTTTATACCCCATTACCAGCCTGCCTTCGTGGCTGGGATTTGTATCCCATATCCTGCCGTCTGCCTGGGGTATGGAGAGTGTCATGCAGGCAGTTAAGGGGCCGGATTCCGCCTGGGCAGTGATTAGCGGGTGGGTTTACAGTCTATTGCTCTCGGCTGCCCTGCTGGTAATAACATATTACTTGTTCAAAATGGTGGAAAAACGGCTCCGCATTACTGGCATGACAGCGCATTAAAAAATAAGAGGCAAAGCGGATGTACAACTTTTGGGTTCAAAACTGGTTATTATATAAAGGCCTTTATGACTACAATCATCTCCGCGGGTATATTGCCAACGTTGTTATGCAGCCGGCATTAATGGTGATGATGTATGCCCTGATGGGCAGATATGCGATGGATGCTAAGACTTCAATCTTCATCGCTGTTGGGATTAACGTGTCCTCAATAAGTTATAACGTCATCAGCGGCATCACCAGGAGTTACGCCAACGACCGCTGGTATTCTATGTTTTCCATTCTCTATATTACCAAAGTTAACCGGTTTTGGAACTATACTGCCCGGAGTATCTTGTACTACCCTACCGGCCTGTTATCCGGCATCGTCGGTCTTGTAATGATCAGGCTGCTGACACCAGTAGATTTTGGGGCGATAAATTGGGCCGGATTAATAGTGGCGACGCTGGTAATCAATGCCGCTGTCTGTGCCTGGGCGGAATTTTTAGGTATCTTTGCCATTGTCTTTTCCGAGTGGTTGACGATACTGGCTTTTGCCCTTAGCGTTACACTCATCCTTTCCGGCATGATTATACCACTGGAAGTCTTCCCCACCGCACTACAGGAGATTGGCAAGCTGCTGCCTATGACCAATGGGCTGATCGCTATCCGGGAGGTTTTTAATGGGGCGCCTTTCTCCGCTTTTTCTTTCGATATTCTGCGTGAGGCTTTGACCGGCATTGCCTATTTTGTTATTGGTTACTTTGGCTTTGTTATCTTTGAACGCGTTGTGAAGCGCACCGGCAAGCTGGAAATGGAGCAATTCGGTTAAATGAATCAGTTTAATACCATCGTGCCGACTGTAATCAAGGAATGGAAGATGCAGTCTTTCGCCACCGGCAGCATCTTTATGTGGCTTGGCAACGCCACGCGGGCAGCTGTACTGGCCTGGATAGTTTACCAGAGCAATGCCTTCGGGACGCTGGGCTATGTCGCCATTGGCACAGCACTGCTGGCTATGTGGACGGGCGTTTTAACGATGGGCGGCTGGACGCTGGAGGGCGAATTGTACGGAAGGACATTGGACTTCATGATGATTTCGCGAACCAGGATGCCGGTGATACTCTTCAGTAAAAACATAGGACAGGTGCTTTATCAGATACCGACGGGACTGGTATCTTTCTTCACAGCGATAGCCGTAGGCCGTATGTGGCCGAACTTTTCCAATGTGCCTACGCTGATTTTAAGCCTGGTATTAGTCCTATTAAGCATGATAGTCATTGGCTTTTTCTTTTCCGCGCTGGTGGTGCTGGTATCGGGCAGAGCAGGGTTCTTTCTAGGCCTTGTGCCGTTTATCGCCGTCATTATGGGGTTTATCCTGCCGGTTAACCAGTTGCCGCTCTGGCTGGAAATCCCCGCCCGCATCACGCCATCCGCCTGGGGCATGGATACCGTTTGGGCAGCTATCAATGGGATAGATTCATGGGCCACAGTAGCCCGGGACTGGGGCATCTGCCTGCTGCTGATAGCGGTATGGCTGGGATTTATTTACTACCTTTGCAGTATCGTGGAAAAACGAATCAGGATTACCGGAAATCTGGGCGATTATTAGGATTTTATGTACAATTTTTGGGTGCAGTCAAAACTAACATATAAGGGATTATTCTTCTGGCTGAACTGGCAGGGGTATACATCGGCCGTTTTCCTGCAGCCCTTTGCCACGGTGATAATGTTCGCCGTACTGGGCCGGTACACCAGCAACCCGGACCTGGTGCGTTCCTACATATTAGGAATTGCGGTTTCCAGTTTGACGTTCATCATCATTGCGGGGCTGACGCAGGGCTACACCCGGGAGCGCTCGCTGGGGGGCACGCAGTTCCTGTTCGTGACGCCAGCCAGCCGGTTGACCAACTTTATCGCCCGTTCGGTCTTCCACTTCCCTAACGGATTAATCTGCTTTGCCGTGGGGATACTGGCGGGGTGGCTGATTGTGGGCATGGATTTTGGGGCGGTGAACTGGCTGGGGTTCGTCCTCACCACCCTGGTCGTATGTTTTTCAGCCACAGCTTTGGCGCAGGTGCTGGGAATTATGTCTGTCGCCACCCGGGACTGGGTAAGTATCGGGGGAGTTTCCAGTGGGGTACTGCTCATCTTAACCGGTATGATAATCCCCCTCAATGTCTTTCCCACCGTTATTCAGGAGATTGGCAAACTGCTGCCGATTACTAGCGGACTCGCCGCCATGCGGAGCACGTTCAACGGGGCGACGCTGGGTGATGTCTACGGCGATATCGTCCGGGAGCTGATTACCGGCATTGTTTATTTTGCGATTGCTTATTTTGCGTTCATCTACTTCGAGCACCGCGTGAAGCGCACCGGCACACTGGAAAGAGATATTCAGTAGGACATAAAGGAGTTGGATATGGAAAAGATAGTTGAATGTAAGGATGTTGTCCGCGTCTTCACCTCAAGGACATTTTTAGGTAAGAAGCAGGAGACGCGCGCCCTTGACGGCTTAAGTTTCACGATTCCGCAGGGTATCGTCTTTGGTTTGCTCGGGCCTAATGGTTCCGGCAAGACGACTACCATCAGAATACTGGCTACGCTTTTAACGCCGACCTCCGGTCAGGCGAAGGTGCTGGGTTATGACGTCGTTAAAGAAGCCAGTAAAGTACGCGGGCGTATCGGTTTAATACTCGGCGGGGAGCGGGGTCTTTACGGACGTTTAACGGGTGAGGAGAATCTTAAATACTTTGCCGCCCTCAATCACCTTAACCGCGAAGCAGCCAATAAACGCATTAAGGAAATTCTAGAGCTGGTCAACCTGGCGCAGGACAGTAAACGAAACGTGGAACAATACTCCCGCGGTATGAGACAGCGCCTGCACATCGCCCGAGGACTACTCACCGACCCCGAGGTGCTTTTCATGGATGAGCCGACCATCGGACTTGACCCGGCGGGCGCCCAAGAACTGCGTCAGCTTATTCCCTCCCTGGTAAAGCGAGGCAAAACCATCCTGCTGACAACGCACTATATGTCTGAAGCCGATGAGCTAAGCCAGCAAGTTGCCATTATCAGCCGTGGTAAGCTTATCGCCACCGGCACGCCCTCTGTTATCAAACGGAGTTTTGCTAAGATAACCGTCTGCGAAGTAATTTGTCGCCAGACCCAGACGAACGCCGTGGATGCGGTGCAGGTTCTGCCGGGAATTCAGCGGGTTACCGCCATTGCCGACGGCCCGATACAGAGAATCACGATTCAGATGAAACCCGGCACAGAGTTTAAAGCGAAAGTGACGGAAATTCTGGGTAAGAGTAATATCGAGTCGCTGGTAATGCGCGACCCCACTTTAGAAGAAGCTTATTTAAGCATCATCAAATAATCGGCATAAATAAAAAAGAAAGAGGCGGATTCTAACTAATTAGTCCGCCTCTTTTTATTGTCGACGATTTATTAGAAAATCTACGCTTTTAGCTTCTTCTTAGCCGTCTCCACTATCTTTGACATGGTTTCGCCGGTTTTCTCGGCAATAACGATGTCGGCATATCTATCGTGGGGCGTGTCAGTGATATTGATAATAACCAGTTTGGCGCCGTTCTGTTTTGCCAGCAGCGGCATCTGCGCCGCCGGATAGACCACCAGCGATGACCCCAATGCCAGGAAAAGGTCGCAGCCAGATGATCTTTCCATCGCTTCATTGGTTTCTTGCACCGGCATCGATTGGCCATAAGCTACCGTGGCCGGCTTTAAGATTCCTTTGCATTCACCACAGCGCGGCACCTTTTCGCCAGCCAACATTTTCTCATGGGCATAGTCCCGGGGGAAACGCTTATGGCAATCCAGGCAGTCCACCCAGTGCATTGTGCCATGGAGTTCTAGCATTTTAGATTCAGGCGTGCCGGACTTCTGGTGCAGTCCATCGGTGTTCTGTGTGATAACACAATCCAGCTTGCCAATATTGTTTAGCTCGGTAACGGCATAATGCCCGCTATTCGGCTTGGCGTCTTTAACCGCCTCCCAGAATAAGCGGTGCACCTGCCAGTATTTTTCTCTTATCTCTTCGCTGCGCAGAAAGTTGGGCAAATTCAGTTCATCGGGATCGAACTTGCTCCAGACGCCCTGCGGACCTCGAAAGTCCGGTATATTGGATTCAGTGCTGAAGCCCGCCCCCGTAAAGACAACAACCTTTTTGGCGCCGACAACCATATCGGCGACCTGGTCAATATAATCCATGGAAATCCTTTCTATTGCGACCGCACCACGGCTTTGGCAAGCTCCCAGGCATAATCGTAAATATGCAAACCCTTGCTCATTGCCACCAGCTCGCCGTCCTCAACCCCTATTTCGCTCGCCATGTATTCTTTTAGTAACTGTATAGCCGCCAGGTTGGAGGGGAAGCCCGCCCACAAGTCCCATGAGCGGAAATACACCACAAAATTCAGTTTACCGCCCCTGATGCGAGTATCTATCATGCGGAGGCAAGGCGGGTCGGGCAAATCTATGGAATTCTCGTTACCCACTGCCATATATGCCTGGTTGGTGTTAATCCCATCCCGCTTATACATTTCAATTACTTTGGCTATCTGTTTCTCAAGGTATTGGCCGTAAGTGTATTGTTCCCCCTCTTTTTTGTGGGCGGTCATGAGGTAAGGCAAATAGCTTTCGATGTATTCCATTGTGGTTGGCGGCGGTACGCCCTGGGGAACGTCGGGAATCAGCGGGCGAGCGCCCGGGAAGGCTATGTGAATAACGACCATATCCAGCTCTTTGCGCCGTTGGCCGGCATAACTCCCACGGTCGATTTTGTACTCAAAGCCTTCGTTAAGAGTTTTAGCCAGGCAAAGGAACCATGCCTCGGCCAAGTCGCGGGCTTGGATAAATGATATATTCAACGGTTATTTTCTGCCTTTCACCAGCGCAAAGAACCTGTCCTGGTACTCCTCGAAGACGCCCCAATGGTTCAGCTCTCGCTCCAGTTCATAAGCCTTAATCTCGCCGCGATAAGCCTGCTGGAACATATCTTCGATAGTCTGTCGCACTCCAACAGGTATGCCGCCTGGACTCATTCCGAGTAACCCCCTTGAGCCCAATTGGGCCATATTACTCTGTACAGAACGGCTGGTCATTTCATAAATAAACTTCAGCAGCGATACGTCCCAGAGGTCATCCTGCCCCTTGATAATCGCCGCCAATGGGTCGTTCTTTTTATCAATTTCGTCATTCAGCTTTTCGACAACAATCTGCCACGTATCGGACACAATATTTAGTTCCTTCGGTTCGTTCTTGTAGGTATAAAATAAACCCGGCGCGTTGGGCCCGTGCATCATCATCAGTTTCTGGAAATACTGGCGGGCATCGTAGCTAAAGCCTTCAAGATGGGTCAGGTAATAGGGGGTAACGATTTTCGGCCTTTCGGCGATAACCCTCCCCTCCCGAATCACGGTTTCATTGGTATCATTAGATATCTCCGAGTAGGTCGGCTCGGTAACCAGGTAATAGTAGATATTCGTCACGCCAAAGGTATCGAGGTGCTGACGGGGATGCCGGATTATCTCGGTATGGCGCGCCGCGAACTCGATTCTTTCGTTTTCAATATCCATTACTCGATAACCGCCAATTCTTTTTTGTAGTCGTCCAATAGTTTGGTGTATTGTGCTTCCATTTGTGCCTGTAGCCTTTGCCATTCTTCCTGAAACTGCGGCTGCTTTTCGACGTCAATATTCATCTTGGCGTTCACACCGGTTTGCTGCCGAACGGCTTCCTGTATTTTTGTTTCAAACTCGGCTTTAAGCGATTCGTAAGCCTGTTTCTTTTGCTTAGCGCCTTCCTGAACATAGTGATCAAGAACGTGACGTATGCGACTTAAGACATTCTCTACGGCAGTTTTATCTTTTTTAAGCGCTTTCAAGCCGTCCATAGATTTTTTATTGGTCTTACTGGCGGCTTCGGTGCGGGGAAGACTGATATTTCTCAAGAGTATATCGTTAACGTTGGTGCTAACGATTTTTCTGGCTTTTTCCTCGAATTTGCCGACTTCACTGGCAAGGTTAACGTCTTGCTTAAGATAAAGCGCAGCGAGCTTTTCACCTTCCGGTCCGTATTTCCACTTAAGGCGTTCCTCTTCCGTGGGCTCGCCGATTTTCTCCAGTTTCTCTTTGGCAATTTCCGCGGCGGTTTTAATGATGCCCATGATGACCTCCGGAATTGATAATAGATAATATTCTCTTCAAGAGTATTATACTACAACACAAAGAAAAAGAGGGGCATTTTTGATACGCCCCTCGAAGAATTGACAAAGATTGAGATTACTTTTTGTTCTTTACCAGCCACCACTCCAGCGCGTCGGCTAAAGCGAGCCAGCTTGCTTCGATTATGTTGGTGGAACCGCCGACGGTATGCCATTCATTGACGCCGTCGCTGGATTCTATTAATACGCGCACCTGACTTTCTGTGCCGGTGCTTTCTTCTAAAATGCGTACTTTATAGTCCACCAGTTTGACCTGCTTCAGTTTGGGATAATACTGTAAAAGCCCTTTGCGCATGGCGAGGTCGAGGGCATTAATGGGACCATCGCCCTCCGCCGCCGTATGTATAATTTCTCCGCCCACCTTTACCTTAACCATTGCCTCGGATATCATGCCCTCTGCGGTTTCACGTGTTGAAGAACGACGTTTAGATTCCACCACAACCATAAAGTCTACCAGCTCGAAGGGCGGTTTATAATCGGGTCGGGCGCGGTGCAGCAAAAGCTCAAAAGATGCCTCGGCGTTATCGTACTGGAAGCCAAGACTCTCCAGGTGCTTGACCTTCTCTATCAGTTCTTTTACTTCCTTATCGGCGCTGGAGAGTTTAATACCGAGTTCCTTGGCTTTGGCGATAACGTTATCTTTGCCGCTTTGGTCGGAGACAACCGTTCGCTGTTTGTTGCCGACTTTAGCCGGGTCAATATGCTGATAGGCGTCGGGCCATTTGGTAATGCCATCCATATGGTAGCCGGCTTTATGGCTAAAGGCGCTGTTGCCGACATAAGGGGCAAAGGGGTCGGGTGCTACATTCGCTAATTCACTAACATAATGGGCAACCTCGGTTAAGGCAGCCAATTGCTTATCACTAATGCAACTGATGCCCATTTTCAGTTTAAGTGCCGGGATGATAGTGCAGAGGTTGGTATTGCCGCACCGTTCACCAAGTCCGTTAATAGTACCCTGCACCTGTGTTACGCCGGCCGATATGGCAGCTAAAGTATTCGCCACGGCCAGGCCGTCATCGTTATGGCAATGGATACCCAGCGGCACTTTGGTGACTTTTGCCGCGGCTTTAACTGCTTTGACTATTTCTTCCGGTAAGGCGCCGCCGTTAGTATCACAAAGAACTAGACAATCCACTCCGGCTTTAGTGGCGGCTTCCAGCGTCTTTAATGAGTATTCCGGATTATGCTTGAAACCATCGAAGTAATGCTCAACGTCCCAGAAAACGTCCATGCCCTTTGACTTGAGGTACTGTATCGAGTCGGTAATCATGTTAATGTTTTCTTCGAGGGTAGTTTTTAGGACATTTTTCACATGCAGGTCCGAGCCCTTACCGACTAATGTGGCTATCTTGGCTCCAGATTTAAGTAGAACCGAAAGAAATTTATCTTCTTGAACCTTTACGCCCGCCCGACGCGTACTGCCAAAGACAGCGATTTTGGCGTTCTTCAGACGCAACTCATGGAGGTGTTCGTAGAATTCCGCATCCTTGGGATTGGAGCCGGGCCAGCCGCCCTCGATGTAGTGGACGCCAAGATCATCGAGCTTTTGAGCGATGTGCAGCTTATCCACCACAGAGAAGGATATGCCTTCACTCTGAGCGCCATCTCTTAAGGTTGTATCGTATAGCTTAACCGCAGTTGCCAATTACTTTCCTACCTTGCCCGCGATAATGTCCCCCATCTCCTTCGTCCCCACTCTGGTTTTGCCTTCACTCATTATATCATAGGTTCGGCAACCCTCATTCAGAGTATCTTCTACCGCTTTTTCTATAACACTGGCTTCTTTTTCCAAAGCACAGGAATAACGCAACATCATGGCGGCGCTAAGAATGGTGGCGATAGGGTTGACTTCATTTTTACCGGCGTGGCGCGGGGCGCTGCCGTGAATCGGCTCATAAAGACCGAATATCTTAACGCCCGGCTGGGGCACGCCGGCGATGCTAGCCGATGGCAGCATACCCATCGAACCTGCCAGCATAGACGCCTCGTCGGTTAGAATATCACCGAAGGTATTTTCCGTCACCAATACATCAAGATACTTAGGATTCTGGATAATACGCATTGAGCAGGCGTCTACCAGCATATGTTCAAGTTCAATGTCAGGGTAATCGTTAGCGACTTCGATGGTTACCTGCCGCCATAAGCGCGAGGACTCCAGCACATTAGCCTTATCTACGGAGATAAGTTTCTTCTTGCGTTTTCGCGCCAGCTCAAAGCCAACCCTGACGATACGCTCGATTTCCTGCTCCGAGTACAGCATGGAATCAACGCCCTTTCGGCCGCTTTCCGTCTGCCAACGCCGTTTCGGTTTACCAAAATAAAGCCCACCGGTGAGTTCGCGGATGAAGATGAAGTCCACCCCTCTTATCACCTCCGGCTTAAGGTTGGTAGAATCTACCAGCACCGGATAGACATGCACCGGGCGCAGATTGGCGAAAAGCCCTAGGCTCTTGCGCATTTCCAGTAATCCATCTTCGGGGCGGACCTTGGCTAACGGGTCATCCCATTTTGGTCCCCCTACCGCCCCAAGCAATACAGCATCCGCTTTCTTGCAGATATTCAAGGTGGCTTTAGAAACTGCCACACCCTCGGCATCAATGGCGGCGCCGCCGACTAACCGGTTGTTGAAGTTGAACTGATGCCCATATTTTTTGCCAACAGCTACCAATACTTTAATAGCCTCATTAACGCACTCCGGTCCTACGCCGTCGCCGGGGGTAACAACGATATTAAAATTCATAAATCTTCCTCTCTATCCTAAGCTTTAGCACGAGCCAATCTCTTTTTAGTATAAGCAACCAACCCGCCAGCCGCGATTAAGTCCGACATGAAGTCCGGGTATGGCTTGGCGATGAACGTCTTGCCGTTAGTGGTGTTTTTAATGGTGCCTTTAGCCAAATCGACTTCTAACGTATCGCCGACTTTGGTATTATCCACTGCTTCGGCGCACTCAAGGAGCGGCAAGCCGATGTTAATAGCGTTGCGGAAAAAGATACGGGCAAAGCTATAAGCAATAACGCAGGAGATGCCCGACGCTTTGATAGCCAGTGGGGCATGTTCGCGGGAAGAGCCGCAGCCAAAGTTGGTGGTTGCCATGATGATGTCGCCGGGCTTTACCTTCTTTAGAAAGCTGTCATCAATATCTTCCATGCAGTGCCTGGCGAGTTCGGCGGGGTCGGAGACATTAAGATAGCGGGCGGGGATAATAACGTCCGTGTTAACATCGGCGCCGTATTTAAAAACTTTACCTTTTAGTTTCATATAAACTCCTTTTAGGTACTAAGTAACAAGTGCCAAGTATCAAGTAACAAGCCCCACCCCACCTGGATTCCAGCTTTCACTGGAATGACTAATCACTAATATTTTAGTTTTTGTCCCAATATTTGCACACCGGACTTCCATGTCCTGCCGCGTTCCGGCATTAAGTCCTGGAAAAGCTCAACTCCTCCAACAATGTTAAACCCAAGTTTTATGTAGAGTTTAAAAGCCTCTTCGTTCCGGAGTCCGGTTCCAATAGTAATAAACCGATAGCCTTTTTCCCTGGCTTTTTGTTTAGTGTGTTCCACAAGCTTTGAACCGATGCCCTTATCACGTAAAACTACAGACACAACCAGCGGATCAATCTCGACCACACCTTCTTCATTCAAATATTCGAGAAGCCCGGTGAAACCGACTACTTTACCATTAACTTCAGCGACCCAGATGCCACGTAGGTTACTCAAACTTAAATGCTTATCAAAACCTCGCCCTGGGTCATCACCGGCGATGGTGGAGTCTTCATATATTTCAGCGTAATGCCGGGATAGTTCGCCATAAAGGGAACGGCAAGCAGCATAATCGGCATCCTTATATTCACGGATTACAATCTTCACTTCATCACCTCGTCTGGGTGCGTAATTTTACCGGTAACGGCGCTGGCAGCAGCGACGGCGGGGTTGGAGAGGTAGACTTCCGATTTGGCGCTGCCCATACGTCCGACAAAGTTGCGGTTGGTAGTAGAGATACAGCGCTCCCCTTCCGCCAGGACGCCCATGTGCCCGCCGAGGCAGGGTCCGCAGGTGGGTGTGCTGACAGCCGCGCCAGCCTTAACGAATATTTCAATCAGTCCCTCGGCTAGAGCGTCGAGGTAGACCTGCTGTGTGCCGGGAATAATGATACAGCGTATACCGGGGCGCACCTTATGTCGCCGGAAAATCTGGGCGGCCAGGCGCAGGTCTTCAATACGGCCATTGGTACAGCTGCCGATAACCGCCTGGTCGATTTTAATGTTGCCTGCCCTGCTGACCGCTTTAGCGTTGGCCGGCGAATGCGGCAGCGAGACCTGCGGTTCAATCGTGGTAACGTCATACTCTATTACCTTTTCGTATTCGGCATCGGTATCCGATTCGTAAACAAGGTAACTCCGTTTAGCTCTGGACTTTATGTAAAGTTGTGTTTTGTTGTCCACATGGAATAAGCCAGCCTTGCCGCCTGCCTCGATAGCCATATTGGCCATAGTGAAACGCCCATCCATGGATAATTCATCGATAGCCTGTCCCGTGAACTCCATGGCGGTATAGAGAGCACCATCAACCCCGATATCGCCGATAGTATATAGGATGAGGTCTTTACCCCCTACCCACTTACCCAGCTCGCCGCGATAGACGAACTTAATGGTCGGCGGGACCTTCATCCAGATATCACCAGTAGCCATCGCCACGGCAATATCCGTCGAACCCATGCCGGTGGCAAAAGCGCCTACCGCGCCGTAGGTGCAGGTATGGGAATCCGCCCCGATAACGACGTCGCCGGGGAGGACCATCCCCTGCTCCGGTAAAAGGACATGTTCAATACCCATTTCGCCAACGTCATAGAATTTAATGCCCTGTTCTTTGCAAAACTCGCGCATGTGCTTGGATTGCTCGGCGGAAAGGATGTCCTTATTCGGTACAAAGTGGTCGGCGACCATAACGATTTTGGACTTATCAAAGACTTTATTAACGCCGAGACGCCGGAACTCATTGATAGCGATGGGGGCGGTAATATCGTTGGACAAAACCAAATCAACCCTGGCGTTGATAAACTCGCCGGGGGTAACTACTTTTTTACCAGAATGAGCCGCTAATATTTTTTCAGCTAGATTCACAGTTTTCTCCTGATTATTTTTTTGGTAAACCGTTATTTTTAGGCTTCTTAACATGCGGCAACATCAATGTTACCGTTACCAGTACCGTTGCCGCCGGCGCGATGTAATACATCCCCGCGCCTGCCGCCATACCAATAGCCGCCACCGCCCAGATTGTAGCTGCCGATGTCAGTCCAATGACTTCACCGCCGCCTTGATGTAATATAACACCGGCGCCGATGAAACCAATGCCGGTGGCAATACTGGCGGCGATACGGGAGGGGTCACTGCCGGAGAAAGCATAAATAGAAAGCACCGTAAACAGCGCCGAACCCAGGCTGATAAGCATATTTGTCCGCAGTCCGGCTTCCTTGCCGGACATTTCCCGCTGGAAGCCGATTACTGCCCCCAGGAAGGTAGCCAGTAATAACCGCAGCACTATTTCTAATTCAACGTTCATTTTTTACCAGCCTTATTTTTCCGCGCGGTGAGTAAACGGTTAAGCGCGTTGATATATGCCTTGGCGCTGGAGACGATGATATCTGTATCGGCGCCGCGACCAGTATAGGAAACTCCTTCGCTCTCTATTCTTATCAGAACTTCGCCAATGGCGTCAATGCCCTCGGTGATTGATTTTACCGAGAACTCACTTAGCTCGTTCGGCACTTTCACCAGACGGTTAATGGCTTTATACACGGCATCGACGGGACCAGTGCCGAGAGCAGCATCTTCTAAAGACTTACCGCCCGGACCAATGAGTCGAACTGCCGCCGTGGGAATGCCGCGGTCGCCGCAGGTAACCTGTAAGCGGTCAAGGTGATACTCCTCGGAGACTGTACGCTGCTCCTCGGCTACCAGTGACTCGACATCGCGGTCAGTAACATCTTTTTTCTTGTCCGCCAATTCTTTGAAGGCGGTGAAAGCTTTATTCAGGTCTTCATCGTTCAATGTATAACCCAATTCAGAAAGGCGCTCCCGGAAAGCGTGGCGGCCGCTGGTTTTACCCAGCACCAAAGTGCTGGAAGGGATGCCCACCGAACGGGGGTCCATAATTTCGTAAGTGGAGGACTCTTTGAGTATGCCGTCCACATGGAGACCGGAGGAATGGCGGAAGGCATTGCCGCCGACGACCGCTTTATTGGGCTGCACAGGAAAACCAGTGAGGTCGCTAACCAGACGGCTCGTTCGATAAATCTGCTTGGTGTCAACATGCGTCGTGACGTTTAAAAAGTCGCTGCGGGTTTTAATCGCCATCACGATTTCTTCCAGAGCGGCGTTACCGGCGCGTTCACCGATGCCGTTGATACAGCCCTCTACCTGGCGGGCACCGCAGCGGATAGCCTCCAGGCTGTTAGCGACAGCCAGACCGAGGTCGTTGTGGCAGTGCACGCTGACGACGGCTTTATCAATATTAGGTACGTTTTTAAAGACGCTGGCGATAATTGCACCCCACTGGAACGGCATGGCATAGCCAACGGTATCCGGAATATTGACAGTGGATGCCCCGGCATCAATCACGGCTTGGAGCAGCTGGTAGATAAAAGCCGGTTCGGTGCGTGAAGCATCCATCGCCGAAAATTCGATATTGCTCGTGTATTTACGGGCGTGCTTAACCGTTTCGCAGGACATCTCCAGAATTTGCTCGCGGCTCTTGCGTAGCTGGTAGAAAAGGTGGATATCCGAAGAAGAAAGGACGATATGGATACGCGGATTAGCCGCTTTCTTAATCGCCTTCCAGCTTTCGTCAATCGCCTTGAGATTAGCATGCATCAAGGCGCAAATAGAAGGTGTACGAATCTTTTCGGAGATAAGCCGGACGGCTTCAAAGTCGCCGGGGGAGGTAACGGGGAAACCGGCTTCAATAACGTCAACGCGCAGTTTTTCCAATTGACGCGCGATTTCCAGCTTTTCCTGAACGTTGAGAGAGCCGCCCGCCGCCTGTTCCCCATCCCGCAATGTGGTATCAAAAATAATAACCCTGTCCATTAAATGTTCCTCCTAAAGAGAATAGTTTCGAGGTGCAACCGATTAGTCCCCTCTCCTTAAATCAGAGAGGGGCCAATAAGGATGAGAATAATTCTCTTTGGTCCGGAACAATTTACGTTCGACATGGGTTTATGGATACATTATACAGATGTTACGTTAATTTGTCTATATGAAGGAGTGAAAGACCCTAAGGAGCCCGACAGTACCGGCAATATATTACTTTTAGGGGGGTGAAGCCATGATAAATGTGTCTAGAAAGAGCATAAGATAAATAATACAAAATACGAATAAAACGCGAAAAGTAGAAGCTATTTGTCCATATAGTTGACAATTGGGCGATTTAGCTTTACACTACTCTTACAAATAGAACATTAGATTCAAAAACACCTCTTAAAAATATATACTTGGAGGTGTACTGATGAAACAAGGGCGTAAAATCAACTCTTTAATAGCGGTTGAGAGCGCCTTTTTCTATTATATGAATATGCAGTATTTCTAGTGATAGAGTGTATGTAAATGAAAAAAATATTGATACTGTTTATCTGTCTTATATTGTTTGGCACTGCCGGAATCGGTACGGCGGCTTTGGCGAACGACACCATGGTAGTAAAAGTAGGTATATACGAAAACAATCCGAAGATTTTTACCGATGACCAGGGGAATGCCGCGGGCTTCTGGCCGGATATAGTTAATTACATTGCGAATAAAGAGGGATGGCAAATAGAGTGGGTGCACGGCACGTGGACCGAGTGTCTCACCAGACTCCAGAATAATGAAATAGACATGATGCCGGACGTCGCATACTCAGCAGCAAGAGATGAGATATATGATTTTTCACAAGAAGCAGTCTATGTAAGCTGGTCTAGAGTGTACGTAAGAATCGGTTCAAATATAGAGTCTATCTTGGACCTCGAAGGGAAAACCGTAGCGGTTTTAGAAGGCAGCGTTAATTATATAGGGCCTGAAGGTATATTAAAACTTACAGAAACCTTTAATATTCATTGCACATTTGTACCGGTAGATAGCTACGGTAAAGTGTTTGAGCTGCTAGACAAAAATGAAGTAGATGCTGGAGTTGTCAGTAAGGATTTTGCCTATGTCAACAAAACTGATTTTGATGTAACTGAAACTGATGTTGTTTTCCAACCGGTGCGTCTTTATTTTGCCTTTCCGCCAACCTCAAGTCTAAAGACATATCTCATCAGCATCATTGACTCAAATATGATACAACTAAAAGCAGATGGAAATTCAATCTACTACCAATCACTAAACACGTGGTTCGGGACAGAACCTATTGAAAAACCCGTAATTCCTACCTGGCTAATGTGGGTATTAATTGGGATTGGAGCATTATTGGTATTGGTCGGCGGCGGAGCACTGCTATTAAGAACCGAAGTCAGACGAAGGACAAAAGAACTAAAAGAATCAGAGGAAAAATTACGGTTGATACTAGAGACTATACCTGTAGGTTTGTCTGTTTCTGATATCAAAGGGAAAATTTTACAAGTTAACAGAGCGGCGATGCAACTTAGCGGTTATAGCGAGAAGGAATTAGTTGGTAAATCCTTCCGTGGTTTTGTCGCAAAAAAGGACCTAGCCAATATAGAAAAACGACGAAGTGAAGAATTGGCCAGAGGAAGCGAGCTCGCTGGCGAGTTCTCTTTAGTAAGAAAGGATGGCACGACATTCCCCGCGAAGTTAACCGGGACACTGATTAAAGATGTCAAGGGACATACTATCGGGACATTAGCGATGATTGAAGACGTCACCGAACGCCGGAGGGCTGAAGAAGAACACAAGAAAGTGGTTGAATACCGCGAGCTAGATAGATTAAGAACAGACCTGCTGTCTACAGTTTCGCATGAACTGCGCACGCCGCTGGCTGGTATTAAAGGTTACACTACCCTGCTGATGGATTATTATAACACACTAAAACGAACCCAAAAATGGGAATCACTCGAAGCAATAGACAGCTCCACCGACCGGCTGGCCGACCTGATTGACCATTTATTGGATATATCCAGAATGGACTCAGGCTTGTTCAAACTAAAAATACAGCCAATTAATCTTAATGAACTGTTGAAGGCGGCGATGAATGAAGCTAAATTGCGATCGCCAAAATTTAGATTTAAGACGAAAATAAACAGACAGTTACCACAGGTGACTGCCGACCCCCAGCGTCTGCGACAAGTTATAGATAATTTACTGGATAATGCCGTCAAGTACTCTAAGGAAGGAACAGAAATATCCCTGCAAACCGAGTTGCGGCCGGAAGAAATATTGGTCAGCATTTCTGACCATGGGATGGGCATACCGGCGACAGAATTAACTAAGATATTCGACCGTTTTTACCGTATTGAGGAAAGGCTAAAGAAAGACCCGGGAGGACTCGGTTTGGGTCTAAGTCTCTGCAAGTCTCTGGTAGGTGCACATGGAGGCAAAATCTGGGTGGAGAGTGAGGTAGAGAAAGGAAGCACTTTTTACTTCACTATACCGATAAAGAAAAAGGGTAATAAAAGGCAGTTATCTCTTGAAATGTAAGATTGATATTGTATACAACAAAGCAAACTACTAACTAGTCTGTTTTTTAGCAGTTGGCAGAGAAAAGGAGGTTGTGTAATGGTAATAAAAAAAGATGAGTCAAAGCAAAAAACCAAGCAATTCTCCAACAAATCAAAGGAATCCCTGATAACTAACCGGGTCGGGAAAGCTGTTTCTCCCAGACAGAAAGCAGATGAAGCCAGTGAATTCGCCGAGAGTATCATTAACACCGTACGTGAACCCTTAATCGTTCTGGATCAAGATTTAAGGGTGGTCTCCGTCAGTCGTTCCTTCTATGAAGTCTTCAAGGTAAAACCCAAAGAGACCGTGGGGCAGCTGATTTATGACCTGGGAAATAAACAGTGGGATATCCCCAAGCTGCGGGAACTGTTGGAAACTATCTTACCTCAAAAAACAACCTTTGATAACTATGAGGTTGAACACAATTTTGCTACTATTGGCAGGCGCATCATGCTTTTGAATGCCCGGCAAATTCAAAGAGTGTTGGGCAAAG
>Ga0184636_1000075_pt1 | contig 22260 bp, 9 predicted proteins | sample PLM3_60_b2_FD_133164 | JGI IMG/M metagenome (GOLD analysis project Ga0184636, IMG submission 133164) | Groundwater sediment microbial communities from an aquifer in East River, Colorado, USA - PLM4_90_b2 | ecosystem: Environmental > Terrestrial > Soil > Riparian zone | place: USA: East River... | reverse complement strand
TCTTTTACATGCACGGTAAAGATCTTTTCAACAATCTCCCCCTTTTTTGTTCTGACATTCTGCAAAAACAATCTCCTGCACTCGGCACGGACCGTTGTAGCAGACGTTCCCTCTTTGTCACCCAAAATAATTTTTACATCGTAATTACCTTCGGAAAGTTTCAGGGAGAAATAAAAAGATTTATCGCTGGTAATATAATCGTATCGCAAAATATCATTCCCTTTTCGTTTTATTGATCGCACAACCGAACCCTGGTCAAAACCAAATCCTGTTGCATAAGAAAATTTCGTTTCAGGTGTAACTTTTGTGTACCCCTTTGCTGCTGCACCGGATCCAAGATCAAATTTCCATGATTGTGCAACAACACAATGTGTAATAAAATAAAACAAAATGGTATTCAGGAATCGCTTCATAATTGTTTTGTGCTATTGAATTTCCATAACAATCGCAAAACACAGCAAACAAATAAAATTCTTTATTTATTCTCTGTTAGTTGAATAGAAGAATCATTTATTTGGAAAGCATGATTCTTTAATAAATTAATGATCTCTGCGCCGGCAAGTAAGACGGGTCCGTAGCCATGTGCTGCATAAACATTTACCGGGCGATAATAATAAAAGGCTGGATCAAAAGCCATCCCGGTTCCTACACAGGTTCCCTCTACCTGCCCTTTGTCATTTACTTTTGTTGACACCGCATTCCATGCAAGTATTGCCACAGGTGCATATGCTTTCGCATCTATCCATCCTTTGTTAACAGCCCTGGCAATACAATAAGTATAGATTGCTGTTGCGGAAGTTTCGGGGTAAGAATCATTCCTGTCTAATAACTGGTGCCAGAAGCCTTTGCCTGATTGAAGCGGAGCCAGGCCTTTAATAAGAAGCTGCAACTGTTTTAATACTTTTTCTCTTCTGCTATAATTTTCGGGTAATACATCAAGTAATTCAACCATTGCCATTAATGCCCATCCATTGGCCCGGGCCCAGTGAAATTCCGGATGCACTTTCATGTCCTCCACCCAGCCATGCATATAAATATTCAGGTCTTTATTAAACATTCTATCCGAAAACTGAAGTACTTGTTTTGCCGCATCATCAAAATATTTTACATCGCCGGTTAGTTTTCCCATTTGGGCAAGTGCAGGAACACTCATATAGAGATCATCAAGCCATAATGTATTCTTCTGTGGACGGTTCCTGGCGAGGGTGCCATCACTTAGCCTGTATTCTTTAGCAGAGATATAATTGATGTAGTTATCAATAACAGGACGGAGTATAACAGATCCTCCTGAACGAAACAGCTTAATATTAGCAGCACATACAGCGCCTGCATCATCCAATGCTTTTGGATCGATCACCTGTCGTAAAGGATTTGAACTCTTTGGTGTTTTTTGATACAAAGACCGGAAGGTGGGAACTGCACCAGCGATCCACTCCAGCCTTTTTTTGGTATATGCGGCAAATTTCGGATCCCCGGTCGCTTCTGTCACAGACAACATGCCTGAATACGTTACTCCCCATTCATAACTGGTCAAACGAAAATCACCCGGCTTGAATACAATGTTTGTGTCGGGACTTGTGGGATTTGTGGCAATCGTATTTGTAGCCTTGTTGATAAATTCAGCCGGTGTTACCGAATCCAGGTAATTAAAAATCCTGTCCAATAGATTTCTGGTGCCGGTTACAGTTGGAATGACATACGGAACGGGATAATCCGGTTGCAAGGCATGTAAAGGAGACGTTACATCATTTCCTTTTTGTTGCGCAATTACAAATGATGAAACTGAACAGGTCAATATAGCAATACAAAGAAATCGTTTCATACTTCAAAATAATTTTTGTTATGACATCTCCGTTCGCTAATGAAAAAGACAGGTGTATTTTCCCTGCCTTTTCACTCATTGTGCGATTGCTTATCGAAAAACATTTCTGTCTAAAAGCTATTACCAGTTAAAGGGCAGGAACCAGTCTTTGCTTAAAAGTTTAGCCCTTGCCTGCCCTGCTGCGCCTGCAGATATACCGGATTTAAGTAGTTTATTATAAATTTTATCAGCAATAAAAGATGGATCATTTCTTCTTATAGCAACCCGTAAAAGATCAGGCCAGCGTTCACCTTCATAAGCCAATTCCAAAGCATCTTCATTGATGATCATATTTTCATTTTGGAGAAGACTATCGGCAGGATTGGTAACAGGCACGGGTTTTAATGCTGCCCTGCCTCTTATTCCCTTATTTCTATACCAGGTATTTCTATACGGAGGTGCATCTCCTACCCGTGCATCAAAGTCGTAAGGATAAGGTAAAAATGTTTGCTGAATATTTGTTACGTCCCTTGCGTTACTGCCTCCGGGTATAGGGTCATAAGTAAATCCAATTCCCTTGTTTACAATTGCATAAGCAACCTTATACTTTCCTGCCCTGTTGGCGGCTTCGGCATAATGTAAATGCAATGTTGCAGCCCTTGTTAAAAACCATTTACCCTGTTTAGCCAGGATATTAAAGGGTAAGTTATCAGCATTCAAACTACCTGCATTCAGGTAATTATAAAGAAACTTCATAATAACGGGTTGGCCATTGATATATTTATAGGTAAAAACACCCCGGGAATCAAATGGAAAATTATCCGTGAACACTGCGGGAGCCGTTCCTGTTCCCCCGGTAGAAGTGTAAATCTGGGTCTGGCTATTCCAGTTGTCAATAGCCTGTTGCGAAGGTCTTACGAGATAACTGCCTCCGTTGGGCGAAAAAAGGTCAATAAAAGGATCTGCCGGTGCAAAGTTTTTATCAAATGGAAGAACCCATATCCATTCATAATTAAATGCGTTATCTGTTACCGGCCTTTCAAATAAATACCTCCAGCCATCTGTATATAAAAGCGAGCTAAAATCCTGGGGCCTTGCATAACTTATACTATTTAAGGGAGGATTACTTGCGCCATCTGAAATGCGGTACTGATCATAGAACTGAGCATTATTTCCCACAGGCCCGTTAATTTCCATAACACGTTTAAAGCGATCTGCCGCTTTATCGTATTGTCCCTGCCATAAATAAAGATCGCCCAGCAATATGTTTTTATTAATATAAAACTTGGAAGTAGGATACCCGTCAACTACCGTTTGCAGATTTGTCCCGGCCGGATAATTTTCAAGAAAAGGTAACGACTCTGTAAATTTTACCAGCGAATCAATAAGCTGATTAAGCGGAATCATAGGAAATTTGGAAGGATCATGAAGATCGCTTACCTGCGATAAAGGATCTGTTACATAAGGTATGTTGCCAAAATGAATGCCTAGTTGCAAATACAGCCAGGAGCGGAGAGTTCCTATGTCCGAATAACGCTGATTATATTCATCAGTCTTCAGCTTATTTTGCTGAAGCATTATTGTAAAATTTTTTAGTGCATCATTGCAGTTAATAATGACATCATAAAATGCCTGGGGATTGATATAAGGGTTGTCACTGGTTACTGACTGTTCGCTTAGCTGCCTCAAATACTGGTCAGCGTTCACTGTAATATCCATCAGGTCACCCCTTAACTCATTCCAAAGCATATACTGCCTTGCCAGTTTCATAAACTTACCATATATGCCGATTACCGTAGCGTCAGCATCATACACATTCCGGTATGCCTGCGTTTGATCTACCTGTGACTTTGGTTTAACATCAAACATTTTTTTACAGGAGACACTTGCAAGGATAAGTAACACTAAACCCAGCAGGCTTAAAAAGTTCCGGGAAGTTTGACGTTTCATTTCTATGATAACTTTTAAATTGAATAAATTATTACAAACCGATCCTCAATCCAAGCTGCACCGATCTGACCTGGGGCTCAAGCGTATTGTCGATACCTTGTCCAAAGATGCTTTCACTGGCACTGAACTCAGGATCAAATCCTTTATACTTTGTAAGCGTAAAAAGATTGTTGCCGGTAATATATAAAAGTGCATACTTTAATATTCCCTGTTTAAATGGAACATTGTAGGAAAGTGTTACTGTTCTCAGGCGCAGGTAAGAACCATCTTCAATCCACCTGTCAGAAAATCGGCTGTTCCCCATAGGATCACCCCACGTGGCTTTAGGAATATTTGTAGCATCCCCGTTTGTTTTCCACCTGTTAATGACTGCGGCAGTTTGATTATAATATCCTGATTCACTCTCTAACTGGCTCCTGGTATAATTAAAAACATCATTCCCCTGCATAAATGTAAATAATGCATCCAGCGAAAAACGCTTATACCCTACCTTACTTGTTATAGCTCCAAAAAAATCAGGGTTTGGATTACCTATTACCTGCCTGTCATTCTCATCAATAACATGATCGCTGTTCATATCCGCAAAACGAACATCACCTCCTTTAAAAGCAACCAGTGAGCCAGTTGAGTCCCTCAGTGAAAGTCCTTCCTGGGCAGCAACATTATCAGAGATAAATACACCATTGGTTTTATATCCATAAAAAAGATTAGGAACACCGGATGTCTGCGTTATATAAGTTGCACCGGCAAAAGAAGTAAGAATCCTGTCAACAGGAAGACGATCAATTTTGGAAGTTGATTTGGCAATATTAAATCCCATATCCCACTTAATTACTTTGTTTATGATACGGGCATTTACAGATGCTTCTATACCTTTTGTGGTCATTGCTCCCGAGTTGGTAATAGTAAAAGAGGAACCTGATGCTACCGGAGCAGATTCATAAACAAGCATTTTATCTGTTTTATCCTGGTAAGCATCAAAAGTCAGGTTAAGTCTTTCATTTAAAATGCTGACATCTAACCCTACATTCAGTTTACGAATTTTTTCCCATTGAAGCTGGTCATTTCCAAAGCCTGATCTGACCAAACCCTGCAGCCCTAAAAGATTTTGAGAGGTATAAGTTTGCCGCGCTGTATAATTACCTATATCATCATTACCCGACAGACCGTATGAAGCCCTTAACTTTAATATATCTATGAAATTGCCCTTCACAAAATCTTCAGAAGAAATTAACCATGCAGCAGCAATGGAGGGAAGAACAGCGTATTTATTGGAACCAATGTTCAACGCATCCGGAATATTTTTTCCAAAACGGGATGAACCATCTATGGCCATATTGAAGGATACAAAATATTTATCAGAGTAACTATAATCTGTATTAAAATACGTGTTGAGCCAGGTAGCTTCACCAATTGATCCACCTACCTGCCTTAAAGCATTTGAACCGAATTGTACGCTTATTAACTGATCAATAGGAGAATTAAATCCTAGCCCAAAATCCTGTTCTGCCTTGCTTTTGAGATACCTGAAGCCAATCCTTGCAGAGAGATCATGAATGTTGAGGAATCTTTTGCTATAGGTTAATCGTGTATCATTATAGAGGGAAAAAAATGATTTAACCATAGAGCCGGAACGGCTTGAGGCAATAGCAGAGCTTAATGTATCTGTAGTTACCCCCTTACCAGGTATAAAAAAACTCTCGCGGGTTTTATCATATGTTACGCCTACTGTAGTAGCAATTGCCAATGATTTTAATAACTGGTAATTAAATCCTAGTGAACTCAAAAACCGATAACTCCTGTTATCCCCGGATGCATTATCTGTTAGTACTAAAGGATTACCTATATTAAATGTATCTCTGTCGGCTAATACAGGCGACTCGATCCCGCTATCCGATACTTCTTTGTAACGAAGTAAAGGTGATTTAACCAATGCCAGAAATATTGGGTTTGTTTTAGACGCGGTTCCCTGGTCTCTCAGATTTTGCTCATTAAAAGTGAAACTCAAATTGGTTGTTGCTGTCAGCCTTTTGTTAAGATTCAAATCCCCGTTAAAACGCATATTGTAACGTGTGAGATCAGTATTTTTTACAACAGCCCCGTTGTTCATATAACCTAATGAAAGAGCATATTTGGCAATATTATCACCGCCTGTAACTTTTAAAAATATATTCTTTGTATTGCTCTTATTAAAAACAAGATCCTGCCAATCGGTATTATTATGATAGCGGAAATAATCGCTATTAGTTTTATCATCGATCATATAGGGCTGTGCCTGTATCTGGGCATCTGTCAGTCCTTTAGATTTTAAGATCTCAGATAAATAAATGCGGTGATCAGTAGCATCCAACAAAGGAATTTCAGCAGGTCTGAAATTAATACCCCCATAAATAGCAAAATCAATTTTGGTTCCCAGTTCTTTTGCTCTTGCCGTAGTAATAATGATAACTCCATTTGCTCCTTTAGTTCCGTAGGTAGAAGACCCGTCTTTTATTACAGTTATATTGTCAATATCCCTGGGGTCGATGCTTGATAAAGGATCGGTATAATGTCCGGAAATAAGACCCCCATAATCTGCATTATCAAAAATAATTCCATCTACAATAATAAGAGGTTGATTGGTTGCATACAAAGAATTTATTCCCCGTAAGAACAAAGTAGCTCCAATGTTGGGGGTGCCGGAACGCCTTATCGCATTTAAACCGGTTATCCTGCCTTGTAAATAAGAAGAAGGAGTTTCAGTGGCCTTTGCCCAGTTACCATCTGTTTGTACAGAAGTAGCCGCAAAAGGGGTCTGATTCTTCATTATTACGCCAAATGGAAAATTGGCAAGATCATAAAAAGAAGTATAGGTATCTTCATATAAATCTGCTGAAATGCGGTTATTCCCCTTTAAAGCAATTTGCCTGGATTGATACCCCTCTCCTTCCAAAAGAACAGATACATCCGGTGAAGGAACATTTAAAACAAAAGCACCGGTACTATCAGTAATAGCGGCCGAATAATCTTTATACGTAACCCGGATACCGCGAAGGGTTTTACCGGTAGCGGCATCTTTAATTACTCCGGATACACTAAAAGCACCAGCGTATTGTTTGTTTAAAACAATTATAGAATCCTTGTTTCCCTGGGCTTTTGAATAAAAACACATCAGAAGAAGTGATAAGCCCATTAATATTTTAGTTACTTGCATGTTAGTTAGATAGATAATTGGTCTTAATCAAAATTTATGGTACGGGAACTATTCGTAAATAATCCAAAACTATTGGACCCGTGCCCGTTGAGCCGAGTGTGGTACCCCCGGAAGTTAATCTGAAGTCCAATGTTCCAAATAATGTTGAAGTAAATGTGCCTAAAAACACTTCATTATAAGCCCCCACAGCGGTTTTCAAGGGCACCGCATAATTCAATGGCGATGGTGTTGTTGCTACCGCCGTATAAGTGGAAGGGGGTGTAAAATAATTGACAACTATCCGTTGAAATACATTAGCGGCTTGAAAATCATTTACTGCAAATGCATATACATTATATTTCATTGAAGGCATTTCCTTTAACTGGTAATAAGAATAATAACTGGTTACGCCATGGCCGCTTACAAGAATATCTGTATAATTTTGATTCGTAACGGGATTTGGCCTGACACGATAACTGGTATTGCCTGTCCTGTCAATTAAAAATCCGGAAGGATTCTCACCCTGTATAACGGTTTGCTGAAACTTAGAGGCAGTTGTAATACCTGATGAACTTAATACATAAACAATTCCATTGCTGACTTTCTTCGTATCTGTAATCAATGAACTGTTGATGGGTATTGCTATACCAAACTTTGAAAATAAAACAGCTGGAAGAGAGGCAACTGTCGGATACAACGTATCCACGATCAAATCTTTAACTATATTCCATTTATCAAGGCTATCAGTACTGGTAGTGCTGGTAGTATTAAAATAAGGCTTTAAAGAATCGGCTTTTAAGGTAAAGCCTGTATTCGCTATAATAAAGTAGGTGTATTGCTTGTCTTCCCTGCGTGTATCAAACACCTTTTCATTAAATAAATTTTTAATTACTATCCCCGTACCGGGATGATAAACCGGTAACCCGGTGGAAGCACTGATACTGTCAATTGTTGCCAATGAAGGATCAAAAGTGGAAAAATTTAATCCTGCAATAAAATTGTTTTGCGTGTATTGGGCAGCAGTGGAATTTATATGATCCCATAAGTTGGGAAGCACTAAAATGTATTTGTCAATAATATGCAGGACACCATTTTTTACAAATCTGTCCGCGTTGGTAATAGTGGCGTCTTCAAATTTATTGCCCTTGAAATTATTATACTTTCCGTTCAGCATTCCTATACGCTTTGATGTTTGTGCATCATTAGTAAAGTACAACTGGTTGGAAATATGATTCAGGACAAAACTTCTGAGCTTATTGATGTCATTTGGAATGGAAGGATCCAGCGTTGCCAGCGCATCATTTGAAGGAGCCCATATCGTATAGGTTTTGGATGTCTTGAGCAAACTGTCTAATCCGGCCTTATCTACAAAGTCGGCAAACTGGCTTAGGGTTGGGTTGTTTTTAACTACCGTGTAGAGGTCCTGGGTCAGGTCCTGGTTATTAATTGCTATATGGTCATTCCATTTTTTACAACCACTGATAATGATTGTGAATGTAACAGCAATTAAAAGATATTCTTTTTTTAAACGCATTATGTTATTGTTTGTAAAGGCATCTGAATTTTATTAAAAATTTACCAGTGAACCATTCGTACCCATGCGGGGCAGGAACTGACTTGGCCAATCCACAGGTATAAAATGTATCATATCCAGATAATTGGATGGATTACCGGTTCCTGCTGCGGGTTGTACATCAAACCGGATGATATGCCGGTCAGTAGTTGATACATCAACTATACCTACAAATTTTCCAGACATAAACTGAAAAGCTGTTGAGTTCGGTATTCTTGATGAATCGGCATATTTTTTCCAGCCCAAAGCCAGGAGCTCACCATCGGATCCAAGCGGCCTTTGAATACAAAAATTAAATTGTCTTGAAGTGGGTACCCCATCAAACGAAACCTGGACCGGGCAATTGGACCCCCCGGTAGGGGTGCTGCTTGTTAACGTTCCTGATCCTTTGGCAGCCCTGTAACATATCCATATATTATATCTTCCTTTGACTAATAATGGGGTCCTGAATTCGAGCCAATGGTGACGACTGGTTGTTCCCATTGGTATGTATAAATGATCGCCATAATAGGTTGGAAAAGTATTATTAGCAGGCCCATCACCAACGTAACCGGCGCCGGACTGCCCGGCACCTAAAGTATTTGCAGGGTTATCCCAGGTAATATCTTTTATGGTACCATAAGCAAAATCAAGGTTTGTACCTGCTCTTCTGAATATGGCAGGTAATTTTCTGACTTCAGGAAAATCGGCAACATCCCAATACACCGGGAAAGGAACACGGACCTTAGGGCGAAAATGAGACAATGCCGTATGTAATACACCTGTAGTTGTAGATATATCACTTGTTGTCCGTTGCAGTTCTACACCCTGTTCATGCACACCATTAAAATCAAGATCGTTTATCAATACCTTTTCTCCTGAAAGTTTTGACGAAAGCACTTCCAATGGCTGCAACGTAAAATGAGAATTTGCAGAAGCAATATCAGCAAGGTACTTCGCCTCCGGAATGATATGATAAGCAACATAAATATGCAGGCTATCCAGTGGATTCAGGGGGTTACCTGTATTAGATAATTTTGTAAATAAAGCATTGTAACTGGTAATCCCGGAGTCTGTAAGCGCCTGGTTTGTTTCTGCCAAAACAGTAAACCATCTTTTGGGGTTAGCCGTATTAATTATATTTAAAGTATCATAAAATCCTGTAGCAACCAGGGCCTGTTTAAAAATTGAAAGGGCGGAATTTTCTGAAATTAACTGAGCACTTGATTTTACTGCTGGCTTTAATACATGATCCAGCGCATGAATATATCCATTACCCGTTCTGATGTTCCCTTGTGTAATTAAGGCCTGCCGGTTTATTGTGATGCTGGAAACACCAGCTGTATTAGTAACGCCTGCAACAAGATATTGTCCATACATGGTTACAGTAGGTAACTTTCCGTCTTTGAATGTATTGGTGGCAAGCGTATCCTGGATCAAATGGAACGCAACAATATCTTTTGCCTCTGCTACCGTAAAATCGTTAACCGATGTTTTATTGACATCCGTTAAATAAAGACTAACGGCATCGTTTGTAGGTGCGAACATTGTATAAGCTCCATACGCTGTCAAAAATCCGGCATACTCTGACTTATCAACTATTTTGGCCCACTCAGAGAACTGTGATGGGTTATTCTGCAAATAGGGGTATATATTCAGATCAGAAGTGGTCATTGTCTCTATCTTTACTTTATGACAACTGCTGATATAGGTGAAGGCGATAGCACATACACCTATAAGTATGGTACCAGTGATATTATTTTTCATAATAGTTATTTATCTATTATCTATAAAATGGGTTTTGCACTAATTGATTGTCGGTCTGCAATTCATAATAATAAATAGGAAAATAATGGCTGTTCTTATCCATGTATTTAGCGATAGCCGATTGCTGCCTGTCGGGTGGTACCGTATTGGCAACCATCTGCAATAAAATATTTAACCGCTGATAATTATTACGTTTTGCATTGCGTAAGAGATCATACCATCTTTTGCCTTCAAATGCAAACTCTCTTGCTCTTTCAGCTAAAATAAAATCAGCTACTCCATCTTTATCAGTTGGGCTTGGGTTTGTATTTGTTATTGCTAAAGCCGTTGCGCGGTTCCTGATCGCTGTAATTAAGTCTAAAGCCTCCTGTCCGTTACCCAGCTGGTTGGTGGCCTCGGCTTTCATAAGGAGAATATCTGCGTAGCGGTATACAAACCAGTGCGCAGAATATTGAGTGGATGCCCTCTGTGTTCTGTTATCATTGCTTAACCCGCTATACTTCCATATCATATTATCCGTAGAACGTGCCGACGCTCCGTCGCCGCGTATATCTACATTAAGCGGATTAACAAAATCAACTGAAAAAATATCGGTTAATACAGTGGGATTAGCTATGAGATGCCTGCTGGAAATACCTAATAAAGGATAAAATGTATTTTGTCTTTGATTATCAAATTGAAATTCAAAAATGCTTTCATTTGAATTCCCATTAACATACAGTGTATTAAACCACGTATTCGCGACCGTTCCGTCTATTAATCCAAATTGGCTGGAATTGATGATTTTATTGCACGCTGTGATACACCCGGCGTAATTCTCCATCCATAAATAAACATCTGCCTGTATTGCATTGATTGTATATTTTGTTATTCTTCCTTTATCAGAAGCCCTGTCGCCATAAGTACTGACAGCGTAAGGTTCTGCATCATTAAGGTCTTGCAGGATCTGAGTAAGTACTGAATCCATTGAGGCTTTAGGTATCTGCTCAATATCTTTATCGCTGGAAGTTGATTTAATTTTCAAAGGCACATCACCAAAACTCCTTACCAGGTAAAAATACATTAACGCTCTTAATGCTTTTACCTCGGCAATGCTTTTATTCAAAGCCTCCTGCGTAAAAGTTTGATCTTTTCCTATTACCTGTGGTGCAAAGTCTATAACCGTATTGCAATAATTAATTGTTTGATATACCGAACGCCAGTTGGTGATACTATTGGTAGGAAGAATGTTTACATTCATTATATCAAGCTCTTCATTAGCAGTAAAAGTTGTGGCAGCCAGCATATCAGCCCTTAATTCTCCCCATAAAAAAAGAAGTTCCGCCAACGATCTGCTGCCATTTGGAGAGCCAAGAAGTGAGGCATAGCAGCCTGTCACGGCCGCCTGTACCTGCTCTTTAGTTTGCCAGTATGCCGCACCCGTAATACCATCATGCGGCTTGCGATCAAGCCATTTTTTACAGGATACACCTGATACCAGGAGTATTGCAAAGGCGATTTTTATAGTTGTACTCTTAAACATCTTTACACAATTGATTTTTCTTAAAAAGATCCTGTTAACCCGATGGTAAAAGTTCTTGCAGGGGGTGTAAACGACTGATCAAATGCCACCCTGAATGGGTCAGATCCACGTAAACTTACCTCTGGATCCTGGCCGGTATAGTTTGTCCAGGTGTAGATATTTTCAACAGTAATATAACCGCTTAAATTTTTTAATTTTAATTTATCTGTTAGTTTTTTAGAGGCTGTATACCGTAAGGTAATTGTACGGAAACGAAGAAATGATGCATCCTCCACATAACGATCCGAGCCCAAAAAGTTATATCCACTCCTGTATAAAGCACGGGGTATATCAGTAACATCACCCTCTTTACGCCATCTTCTTAATACAGCAGTACTCTGATTATCGAAGCCATACATATTTGTCGTATTCATCTTAGTACCATTTATCACATCGTACTTAAACCTGTAATTGAAGAAGGCTGTAAGTTTCCACTGGCCTTTATAAGAAACGGAAGCTCCAAAGCCACCTGTGTATTTGGGATTGCTGTTACCCAAATACACAACATCCTGGTAGTTTATATTACCATCGTGATTAATATCCTCATACATTGCATCACCCGGTTGAAAAGTATAACCAATACTGGGATAATTAAACTTCATATAAATAATTTGTCCATTGGGCCCGATAATGGGTTGGCCTTTTTCATCTATTGCAATGGTAGAGGCCAGGTCCTTGTATACACCGAGAAATTTATATCCATAAAAAGAACCAAAGGGATTATTTATCTTCAGGAATGTTGCATACTGACCATTCGTTGTCACATCACCTTTCGAGGAAGGATAGAGCGGGGAAATTTCTCTTATAATATTTTCATTACTGGAAATATTAAAATTCAGATCGACCTGCCAGGTTTTTGATCTGTATGGCGTAGTATTCAATCCAAGTTCAAAACCCTGGTTATCCAATGTACCTACATTTAAATCGATGTTGTTAAATCCTGTAAAAGATGAAATCTGCAAGCCTGGATAAAACAGATCCTTTGTTCTGTTTTTATAAAAATCAAGGGTAAAAGTGATACGCCTGCTGAACATTGTCAGATCAACGCCCAGGTTTTCTCCAATAATAGTTTCCCATCTTAAATCCTTAAGCTCAGGATTAGAAGGATATATTCCGCCCTGGCCAAGATAGCTGAACGGCGTACCAATACTGGCAGTAGGGCCTGCAGTGATAAGCGCATTATAAATACTGAAATATGCATAATCTCTTACGGGGTCATTTCCACTTTGACCATAACTGAGCCTCAAACTCAGATCATCAATTGATTTTATTTTTTTCATAAATTTTTCCCCGGAAATTCTCCAACGGGAAGACACAGAAGGGAATAATCCATACCGGTGATCAGGCCCAAATCTCGAGTTGCCATCTCCCCTTAATCCTGCATTAAGTATGTATTTATCCAGATAGCTATACTGAGCAGTTAGCAATAAACCCATGCTTCTCGTTTCGTATTGTTTGGCTTGTAATTTTGAATCAGAATTTTGTGTACGTGATGGAGAGGAAGGATCCTGTAAAATGGATGAGGCTGTATTGGATGTGAGTACTTCATGCGAAGTGCTCTTATTATCATACGTATTTAATGAAATATACGAAACTAAATTATGTTTCTCATTCTTAAATTGAGGCGTATAAACAAGGTTGGTTTTTGTTGTAACATTAAATACATCTATATCCCCGTCATACGCTCTGTTTACGGCAGGTTCAGTTGATAAACGACCTGTTGCAGTTTGCGGTAAAAAGCTTTTGTTCTTTGTATTGTTTATATCAAACTGCACATCAAAACTAGCCTGTAAAATATTCTTTCTAATGGCATAATCAAGCTTGAAATGGGGCGTTACCCGTTGGGAAATAAAATTATTTGTTGCCTCATTCGCCATAGCTACAGGGTTAACTGTACCCAAAACATTTCCTTTAGCGTCAAGACCCAGGTACGAACCCTGAATGTTAGAAAAAGGCGAAAAATAATTACCCGAGTTATTGCCAAATTCATCGAATTCATAAATACTCATATTAGGCATTTTCCTGTAGGCTATATCTCTTAAGTTGATACCAAAGTTCCTGTCATTATTAGTGTAGGAATAAGAAAAATCAGATCTGAACTTAATCTTCTCTGAAACTATATAATCAAGATTAATCCGGGTATTGATACGGTCTAAGTTAGTTCCTATGGTTGTGCCTTTTTGATTAAAATAACCCAACGAGGCAAAATACCGTGCTTTCTCTCCTCCGCCTGTCATGGAGATATTATGATCCTGGATGAAACCCAACCGGGTGATAGCATCTATCCAGTTTGTGTTGTTACTATAATTATGATACCAGTAGGGATCGTTTGGATCATATTGAAATTCTTTAATAGTCTGAGGTAACGCTGTCCCGGTTGGATTCATATACTCCTCAGGAATAAGTGTGGAATATTGATCCCCATTTAACATCGGAAGTGCCTCCGGTTGTTTGGTAACGGAACCCTTAAAAGTATAAGTAAGAACCGGGCGGCTTACCCCCCCTCTTTTTGTATTTATAACAACAACCCCGTTTGCTGCCCTTGAACCCCACACGGCCGTAGCAGCAGCATCTTTTAAAATAGAAATATCGCGGATATCGGATGGAGCAATATTCAAGAGCTGTGCATACCCGACTTCATCAGAAGTTCCAAAATTAAAATCTGATGGTATGGATGTTTCATAAGGCAATCCATCAACAACGATCAGTGGATTAGTAGCTCCATTAATAGAAGATGTACCCCTGATGCGGATTTGCATACCAGCTCCCGGATCGCCGGATGCTGCAGTTATATCAACCCCGGGTAAACGCCCCTGTAAAGCCTGGTCAATGGAAGCTGCCTGCATTTCTTCAAGGTCCTTTGCATTTATATGAGTTTGGGAAGTAGTTAAATTTTTTTCTGCAATCGGAACCATCCCATTATCTGCTTTTCGCGAGGAAATTACTACAACCTCTCCGATGTCTTTTGAGGATGATTGGAGTGTTTGATTAAAAACTGTTTTATCCCCAATGCTAAGCTCTACTGTTTTAAAACTGATATGAGAAATGGATAGTTTGTGTTTTTTATTAATTATCTTAAGAGAAAAGTTACCATCAACATCAGTTCTGTCTGCCTTAATGGTACGGCCATCTTCATCTACCTCCGCCACCGTTACTCCATATACAGGTTTACCGTCACTATCGGTAATTTTACCCTGTACAGTTACAGCCTGGGCCTGCGCTTTGCTAATGATACATGATACTGCTACCAGGCAAAAGCAAAACATAAGTGGAAGAAAATATTTTTTCATAACTGTATCAAAAGTTTAGTTCATGGATGTCTCAGGTAGTTATCTATAAGATGTATAACTGTCCGGTTTGAAAGCTGGTTGCTGGATGTCTGATTAGATGATCCATTTACCAAATGCGCCGTTCGTAAATTAAATTGGTCACTGACTGTAAATACATCTCCCGGGTACTGAATATTTACCGTAAACGGATCACCATTACCTGATTTTAATAATGTGGGAAAAAAGCCAATATTCTTTTTATCCGGAATAATCGTTGTTCTGTCAACCACATGGTACAGGATAAAATTCGATACTAATAATTTATCTGATATAAGCGTTGGATTGAAATTAGGATTTGCAGGAGTACCTGGTAATAACCCGTCGGTTATCGCCTGCCGTATGGCATTATTATTCGGTGCAAAAACAGTGTAAAAAGATCCTGCCGAAGTACCTAAAATAGTGTATAAAACAGAATCGTAGGCTGCGGATTTTTTCATGTAATTCCAAAACAAACTATATTCAGATGAGGGAGCCGTACCCAGCGCCTGGAGATGATGTCCTATCTGCAGATAAGTAAAATACAAAAGGTTATTAAGATATATTACACGTCCGTTTTTAGCAGTTTTAACACTGTCGATCGTAACGGTCAGATTTCTATCCGAAGTTCCTGCCGAAATAATTTGATTGCCATTATATTTAATGGCTTCTCCTCCATAAGTGCTGATTATTCCGCTGCCTGTAAAACCGGGCGTACCCAGATTATCCAACTCGCCATTTGGTGTTTCAACTACGCTGGTGTTTAAAATCCGCAAAAGGTTTAGCCTGTTCGTATCGTTACCTACCCCATTAAATGTAAAAAGGTTGGTAGCAGAATTGTAATCATAGCCCTGGGCACGTAATACGGCATCAGGCATCATAAACACGGTATATTTTGCAATTGGATTAGTAATAACCGATTTCAGGTCATTATCCAGCAAGCGGGTCATCAAAGAGAATTTAGGATTGAGATATGCTTTACCATAAACCGTAGAAAATACATTGGGTTCGTTTACCTTGTTACTGCCGTAAAAAATTCCATTGCTCAAAATTTTCCGGTCAATAATATTTGATTGAAAATTCAGATGAGGGGGTTCAACAAGAGAGTTTAAGGTATTACTGAATTTACCAGGCCATAGTGTTGTTTGCCACATATGGGAATTCAATAAATCAGCAATGATATTTAATGGCAATGAATTGACTGACGGATAATTTTCCAGCAAAACGGTATTGATATATTTCAATAAGGAATCATTTTGGGGAATAACCATACTCCATCCGTCCCTTTGGCCGTCATTATCCTGCAGCTTAAAGAAATTCTCATTATTAGGAGAAAAAGATAACAAGCTGGAATATACTTTTACCAATACGTTATCCGGTTTACCGGTAAGCACCTGGTAGCGATGGGTGGCATCAGCATTTTGAATGAAGAGTACCATGAATCGTTCAAATAGCTTTCGGAATTCGCTATACTCCGGCCTGGTTCTTAAATATTCATCCAGACTGGGCAGCGGGGTTACAACATGATCAATAATATGTATCACCCCGTTTCCGGCGGCAATATCCTGTTGCATTACTTTTGCATTTACAACATTAAAACCCGAAAAAACCGTATTGGGATAAAAATAATTATAGTCTGATGCAGTCAAACCATTATTTGCAAAGAAATCGCTGGTAAAAAAGGGAATGTATTTATTATTATAATCTGATGAAACATAATAAGGAGTTCCTGCAGTCGCAATATTTTGGTTATTTCTATTAGAGGCAATGGCTATAACCGGCTGCCCCGTTGAGGTAGTATCATGGTAAAACCCGGTATAATTGGCGGTGCGTCTTTTAAAAGCAGTATTGGTTACCCAGCCGAGATTTGACTGGTAATCATCCAGTCTGTCCTTATTAAAAGCATTAAATACCAATAAATATTGTACAATGCTCTGAGCTGTGGCAGAATCTATAGCACTTACACTGCCAATACCTTTGCTTTGCAAAAAAGCAGCAAATTCGGTATCGCTTTGAAAAGCAGAATCAGTAGGAGCAAAGACCGTCCAATAGCCCGCGGTACTCAGGGTTTGTTTATACCCCGCTTTATCAATTAACGACAGGAATTGGGTAAACTTATCTTTTGCCAGTAATTGCTGATAAACCGGGGCCTCAAGATTAGCGGGGGGATCATAATAAGTATTAATCTTTTTTTGGCAGGAAAATAAAATGACGCCGCCTGCAAAAAAAAGTACAATGCTTTTGATAGAAATACTCATAATAATCTTGCTTTAATATGAACACTCTTTAAAAATGATTAAAAAAAATACCCGGTTGAAGCCATGTTGAATACTAGCACTTTGTAAAGTGACCAAGTGCTTTTTAGAAGAAAAGTATTTTGAAACAAACTGTAAACCAGTTGTTGCAGATGGCATTGAGAAGTCAGTTGTTTTCCTCATATAGAAGTCCGACAAATTTCAGCAACCGTTATAAGCAATTATGTGTCAACTAAATTAACTCAGTTTTAGCGAAATAAATATATCTTATATTTTCAGGAAAACTATCCTGCTTCATCCTGTTTAGTGAGATCTTATTAAAATCGCTTTTTATAGAAAAATATTTATTACCGCCGGCATCCTGATTCCTTTGAGCTGATTTTTGTCAGCATAATTTTGGCAGGCCGTTACATCACTTACGATAGAAGGATTTCCGTTCTTTGTTTACGCAATATTTTCGGTAATGGAACTGGTTTAAATTTGTGATAAGAGTCCATGTTAATTGCATCTGTATTATAAAAAAAGTGCCTGCTGCATTTTTTTCGAAACAGGCTGGTGATAACATAGAAAGTTTAGCAATAAGTTCCTTCTTTCCATAATAAAATTTAGTATCCGAGGTTTTGTGTATATAATCCCGGCGTAGCATCCAACTGCGTTTGAGGCACAGGATAAATAATATAATTTGCTGTTACCTGGTTCATCTTGCGTATAGCGGCATCTTCAACAGCTATCCATGCATTCATTGTGGTTACCAGGTTGCCGCTTCTTTGCAGGTCAAACCAGCGTAAACCTTCGCCGGCAAACTCTCTTCTGCGTTCATCGAACAACTGTGCCAATGTAACACCTGCTATAGCAGGTTGTGCGGCCCTTGCTCTGACCTGGTTTACTATCGCATCAACATCGCCCTGTGTACCGGGGGCCCCATGTAAAATGCACTCTGCTTTGAGCATCAATATATCCGTATACCTGATAGCTATAAAATTGATACCCCAGTCAAACCGACTGTTTGTAGCAGGGACTTTGGTAGTATCCAAATATTTTCTAAAAAACGGAAGCGAATAAGTTGTACCGCTATAAGTGTAAGATGTAGTATGGAAGGTGGGCGATCTGCGTGTATCAGTTGCAGCAAAACTATTGAACAGATTGGTTGATACAGTAGGCTCCCCAAGAGCTCCGCTTGTTGAAGAATTACCGTATGCATTAAAATAGTTTTGAGGTACAAGTTGCCAGGGGAATGTAGCTCCTAAACCCGAGTTTGCTTGTGTAAAATACATTACATCAAATATGGCCTCTTTATTAGTGCCGGGGCTTTGATTGGAGTATGAAAAAATGCCTGTAGCCCCACCGAAATTAGGGTTGAAAACAAAAAGCCCGCTGCTAATAATATCCTGCAATAAAGGCAAGGCTAAATTCCATTCGCTTAATCCCATACCAGGCCCTGCAATACCATAATCTGAACCCGAACGTGTCATATAAACTTTTGCAAGAGTTGCCTCAGCAGCATATTTGGTAGCTCTACCCACATCGGATGCGGTATAGGCAGGAAATGCGCCGGTGAAGTTGGCAGGCAAATTTGCAATTGCGAATTGAAGGTCGGCAATGATGAAATTATAAACATCAGTTACCGCGCTACGCCCGATCGTATTCGCTTCGAGTGCCGATACGGTGTGATCAATAATGGGTACTTTGCCATAATACTTTACAAGATCGAAGTAAAAAAAAGCCCGCAAAAATCTTGCTTCTGCAGTTAATCTTGTTGCTAATGGCACAGAGCCAACATAGCTCCCATTCTTGGCAATTTGCTCAAGTACTGTGTTGGCCCTGAATATACCAGCAAAATTTGCAGTCCACGCTTCTTCAACATAAACATTGGGAGCTATTCCCAGAGAAAAATTATTAATAGGATCAGGGTCACGACCAACAGCATTTGTAGGATATATGTTATCTGACCGTACTTCAGAGAGGAAGAGTGATCTGTCAGGATAGCCTCTCAGCGAATTGTAGGCTGCATTAACAGCTTGTATAAAATCGCTCGGTTGTTTATAGAAAGTTGCAGTTGTTGCCGTAGAAATCGGCACCTGGTTTAAATCCTTTTTACACGATGATGCAAGAATCACTACAGCTATTATCAATATAAAAGATATCTTTTTCATTTTTTAAAAATTAGGGTGATTAAAATGTAATATTTATCCCGAATATCAATGATTTTGCCAATGGCATAGCGCCATAATCTCCTGCCTCAGGATATGAGCCATTGGTGCTTACAGAAGTGTTGGCCGCTTCAGGATTTAAACCGTTATAATATTTATCATGACCAAAAAAGTTTTCTAAAGTGAAATAAAACCGGGCACCCTGTATAAAGTTCTTTTTAAACAAGTTTTTCAAATTATAACCTAAGGTTATATTCCGTACACGTATATAATCGGACGAGTACAACCAATCCGTAGCAGCAGCAAAGGGGTTATTATAGCTTGAATAAGCCTTACTAAACCGTCCATCCCCCTGGTTAGTTTCCGAATACCATCTGTTTACAAAAGAGGCAGTATGGTTATCTGATCTTCCTTGTCCCGGCCGTGAAATAGCCCTGCCTAATTGTGAGTATATTGAACCCCCCGATTGACCCTGAACCAGAAAACTTAAATCAAAACCTTTATAACGAGCTGTATTGGTAATACCATACGTATAATCGGGATTAGGATGCCCTACTATCACTTTATCAGCTTCAGTTATTACACCATCGCCATTTGTATCCTGGAATTTAAAATCACCGGGCTGCTCGGTAGTACCATTATAGCGGGCTACATTGTCGGTGATATCCTTTGCTGATAAAAATCCTATCACTTTTAAAACATATATACTGTTTATCGGGGATCCAACACGCAAAATCGCATCGGATACGGTAAACCCGTTAGGTATAATGATCTGGGTTTGTCCTGGCGCCAACGCTTCTATCTTATTTGTATTATGGGTTAAAGTTGCTGAAGTGGTCCACTGGAATTTACCCACCATATTACGTGAGGTTAGTTCTAATTCCTGACCTATATTCCGAACCGAACCTATATTAGTGAGATAGCTTCCAAACCCGGTTACTGCCAGAACCTGAACATTTAATAAAAGGTCTGTGTTTAATTTATTGTAATAATCAAATGATCCGGTGATGCGGTTCCTTAGTACTCCGAAATCAAAACCTATATCATAAGTCTGCGATTTTTCCCATTTCAGATCCGGGTTGGCTAAAACGTTTGGTGTTTGGCCGATTACTACTGCTGGCGCACCAAGCACATATCCGGCAGAACCGATGGTTGCAATAGAGGCATAATCATTAGGCAGATTATTATTTCCATTTACACCGTATGATACTCTTAATTTAAAGTCACTGATTACAGGTATTGCGTTCATAAAATTCTCCTCTGTAACTATCCATTTCAAAGATGCAGACGGGAATGTGCCAAACTGATTATTTATTCCAAACCTGGAAGAACCGTCTCTACGCAAACTTGCTGACAAAAAATATTTGTCTTTATAGGCATACTGGAGACGACTGAAATAGGAGATCAGAACACTTTTAGTTGAAGTAGTATTACCGGTAACAGCTGCAGCCGCGTTTAAAGTTTGTATTGCTGCACTGTTAAATCCGCCACTTGAACTCATTGTTACCCTATCAAAACGATCCAGGTTGTATGCGTATCCTGCCAGTAGATTTATACTGTGATCTTTTTTAATTACAGTATTGTAAGTAAGTGTGTTTTCATTTACAAAAGTTTGCCTCCTGTAACTGTTATAAGTGCCCGATGTATTACCAAGCAGATTATTTGTTCCGTTAAAGATTCTTTGTGCTTGTGTGCCTACTGTCAGATAGGGGACATACGTAGTTGAAATGTTATCGGTATTGTCTAAATTGACTGAAGTTCTAAAATTCAAACCTCTAATAATTTGGTATTCTCCATAGACAGTACCTAAAGTACGGTATCGTTTAGCTGTACCTTTATTGTATGTTAATTTGCCATAAGGTGAATTGGTAGTGCTGCTCCAGAGATATTGTCCATTCTTTCCGGTATTAGGGAAGAGAGCCATTGTATCTTCCTGTACAGGCGCCAAACTTAAAGTCTGGTGAAAAATCGCATCTTTCCCATCTATACCCGGATCTTGTGTAATGGAATAAGCAGGAGCGATGTTTAGACCAAATTTTAAGTTTTTAGAAGCATTGATCTCTACATTTGCCCTCAGAGAATACGCCTTATAACCGATGCTAATAACAAAGCCATCCTGGTTTAAATAGTTTCCTGAAAGAAAATATTTTACAGCATCCGTGCCACCACTGGCCGAAACTTCATAGTTCTGAATTTGACCTTTCCTTTCTATTTCGTCCTGCCAATCAATATACCTTAAACCCGGATGCCCCGGTTGTGTCCATCGCGGATCGGGGATAAAGCTGGCATTCAAAGATCCAACCCTTGCCAAACGTGTAGCATAGTCATCATTGGCAGTTGCCCCAACAGATCCGTATGTTACCACATATGTTGCATTAATTACTTCAGTAGCCTGGTCGATCCATTGGTCACCGTTCATCATTTTTAATTTTTTTGCAGCTTGATTATATCCTGTATAAGCATTAAAACTAATTTTCGCTTTACCGGCTTGTCCACGTTTGGTTGTAATCAATACCACACCATTTGATGCTCGTGATCCATAAATAGCAGCGGCCGCTGCATCTTTTAAAACTTCGATACTTTCAATATCATTGGGATTGATATTATCTAATGGGTTGCCTGTTGTAAAGCTGCCATTGCTCACATTGCTGGAATTAACGGATAAAGGGAAACCATCTATTACATATAATGGTTCATTTCCTCCGCTAATAGATCCTGAACCACGTACCTGCACACTGAATGCTTTA
>Ga0184636_1000073_pt1 | contig 22779 bp, 21 predicted proteins | sample PLM3_60_b2_FD_133164 | JGI IMG/M metagenome (GOLD analysis project Ga0184636, IMG submission 133164) | Groundwater sediment microbial communities from an aquifer in East River, Colorado, USA - PLM4_90_b2 | ecosystem: Environmental > Terrestrial > Soil > Riparian zone | place: USA: East River... | reverse complement strand
GGAAACTATCTTACCTCAAAAAACAACCTTTGATAACTATGAGGTTGAACACAATTTTGCTACTATTGGCAGGCGCATCATGCTTTTGAATGCCCGGCAAATTCAAAGAGTGTTGGGCAAAGAGCGAATCATCCTCCTGGCCATCGAGGACATCACCGAGCGCAAGGAGATAGAAGCCGGCCTGGAAAGAGCCAATAAAGAAATGGAAGCCTTTGCCTATTCCGTCTCCCACGACCTGCGGGCGCCGCTACGCGGTATTGATGGGTGGAGTCTAGCGCTGCTAGATGATTATAAAGATAAACTCGATGAGCGGGGACAAAAATACCTTATTCGAGTGCGTTCAGAAACACAGGCTATGGGAAAACTGATTGATGATCTGCTGATGTTTTCGCGGCAAAGTCGCAAAGAGATGAAATTGCTGCAGCTGGATATAACGGCCATGGCTCATGCCATTGTCTTAGTCCTGCAGGAGCAAAACCCCACCCTCCAAGCGAACTTCGTCATTCAGCCGGGATTGAAGGCAAAAGGAGACGCCAGCCTGATAGAGATCGCTCTGAACAACCTGCTCGGTAATGCGCTCAAATTCAGCAGCAAAAAATCGCATAGTCGCATCGAGTTCGGTGAAACCGAAAAAGACGGCAACAGAGCCTTTTTCGTGCGTGACAATGGCGTGGGTTTTGACATGGTCTATGCCAACAAGCTGTTCGGAGTGTTCCAGCGCCTGCACAGTTCATCGGAATTCCCCGGCACCGGCATCGGCCTGGCCACTGTGCAGCGCATTATCAATCGGCATGGAGGCCGTATCTGGGCAGAGGCGCAGGTAAACCAGGGCGCAACCTTTTATTTCACACTGAAGGAGGGAGCATGAAAAGTAATAGAAACATTCTACTGGTCGAAGATAATCCTAGCGATATCGAATTGACCGAACGGGCATTAACAATGCACAATATTTCTAATAAATTGGTTGTCGCCCGGGATGGCAAGGAAGCGCTCGACTACCTTTTTGGCACCGGCACGTATGCAGGGAGGGATATAAAAGAGTTCCCCGCCGTGGTACTGCTGGATCTTAAACTACCCAAGATAAACGGGCTGGAGGTGCTCCAGAAAATACGTGCCAATGAGTTAACCAAACTCCTCCCGGTGGTGATGCTCACCTCGTCTAACCAGGAAGCGGATATGCTCTCCAGCTACCAGCTGGGAGCCAACAGCTATATCCGAAAACCGGTGGACTTCAACCAGTTTGCCGAGGCGGTGCGTAACCTGGGTTTGTACTGGCTGGTTCTGAACGAGCCGCCGCCTACAAAGTGAGGTAATTATGGCTATTCCGCTAAGTGTACTGCTAATTGAGGATTCAGAGAGCGATGCCGCATTAGATGTCCGGGCGCTGGAAGAAGCAGGTTATAAAATCACTCATGAGATAGTGTCGACTGCTAAAGAGATGAGAGCCGCCCTTAATACCCAGACCTTTGATCTCATCATTTCCGACCATAATCTGCCGCAGTTCGATTCTTTGAACGCCCTGGCGATACTTAAGGAAAGTGGCTTGGATATCCCGTTTATCGTCGTTTCCGGTACCATCGGTGAAGAGACTGCAGTGCAAGCAATGAAGGCTGGCGCCCATGACTATGTTATGAAGGGCAACCTGTCCCGCCTGGGTACTGCCGTAGAACGTGAATTGCGGGACGCAGAGGTGCGGCGTAAGCACAAGCAGGCGGAAGATGATCTCAGAGAATCCGAAGAGAAACTGCGTTTGATACTGGAAACCATACCGGTAGGGCTGTCTGTTTCCGATTTGAATGGGAAAATCATACAGGTTAACAAGGCAGCGATAAGGCTTAGCGGTTTTAGCGAGAAAGAGTTAGTGGGAAGAAAATACCTGGATTTTATCGGAAATAATGATAAAGATAAGGTGAAACAACTGCGCGAGGAAGCGGTCAAAAGCGGAGTCAACCGAGATCAGGAATGTATTTTACACAGGAAAGACGGCAGTGAGTTTCCCGCGAGGCTATCTGGGGCGCCTATAAAAGACGCAGCGGGAAAAACTATCGGCACTCTGGCGATGATTGAGGATATCACCAAAAACCGCCAAGTCGAAGAAGAGCATAAGAAAGTGATTGAATACCGCGAACTAGATAGATTAAGAACAGACTTGTTGTCTACAGTTTCACATGAGCTACGTACACCGCTGGCTGGTATCAAAGGTTACACTACCCTGCTGATGGACTATTATAACAAGCTAAAACGAACACAAAAATGGGAATCGTTGGTGGCGATAGACAGCTCCACCGACCGGCTGACTGACCTTATTGACCATCTATTGGATATATCCAGGATGGACTCCGGCTTATTCAAGTTAAAATTACAGCCAATTAATCTTAATGAACTATTGACAGCGGCGATGAATGAAGCTAAATTGCGGTCGCCAAAATTTATGTTTAAGAAAAAAATAGACAAACAGTTACCACGGGTTACTGGCGACCCACAGCGCCTACGACAGGTAATTGATAACCTGATAGATAACGCCGTCAAATACTCCAAGGAAGGAACTGTAATAACTCTACGGACCGAGGTACGACCAGAAGAAGTTTTAGTCAGCATTTCTGACCAGGGGATGGGTATACCAGCGACAGAATTAACCAAGATATTCGACCGTTTTTACCGCATCGAGGAAAGACTGCAGAAAGACCCGGGAGGACTCGGTTTGGGTTTAAGTCTCTGCAAGTCTCTGGTGGAAGCACACTGCGGCAAAATCTGGGTGGAGAGCGAGATTGGTAAAGGAAGCACGTTCTATTTTACTATCCCGCTAAAGAAAATAGGAGAAAAAGTAGAAACGCAAACAAAGCTAATGTAATTCACTTAAGGGCGGTTTAGCTCTCACTCACAACTATGCATTCTCTCTTTTTACGCGAGCGCGGGCAGGTTTTTCTTCCGGGGGCGGGGTACCCAAAATACCACGCACCATGGCAACGCGGCCGGTGCGGGCGATTTCTTTAACGCCGAAACCACGCAACAGCTTAAGCATTGATTCTATTTTATCCTCGTCGCCGGTAATTTCTATCGTCAGTGAATCCGAAGCAACATCCACGATATTGGCGCGGAAGATATCGGCGATTTCCAGAATTTCACTACGCGTGGTAGAAGTAGCTTTAACTTTCACGAGGGCAAGTTCCCGACTGGTGAGTTTTTCTGCAGTGATATCGGAAATTTTAACGACATCGATAAGTTTATCCAGCTGTTTACGCACCTGCTCGACAATAGCGGTCGTACCATTAACAATAATAGTGACGCGGGATAGATGCGGCACTTCACTATGGCCAACAGCGATGCTGTCAATATTAAAACCGCGACGGCGGAACATGCTGACTACACGGTTAAGGACACCGGGCTTATCCTGAACCAGAGCAACTAGGGTGTGCTTCGTCGTTGCCATGCGCTTACCTCTTTCTTCGGCTGATCGATAAACTCAATATTTGACGCTCCCGGCGGCACGATGGGATAAACATTTTCCTCCGGCTCCACCATGAAGTTGATTAAAAACGACCCCTTATGCTTCATCGCCTGCTCGATGGCTGGTTTGATTTCTTCACGTTTGGTTACCTTTAAACCAGGGACGCAATAAGCCTCGGCGACTTTAACAAAATCGGGACAGGAGAGAGGCGTGGCGACGTAGTTTTTCTTATAGAAAAGGTCCTGCCACTGCCGCACCATGCCGAGATAGCCATTATTCATGATAGCGATTTTTACAGCGATATTATCCTGCACCAGAGTCGCCAGCTCCTGAATCGTCATCTGGAAGCTTCCATCTCCATCAATGAGCCAGACCATTTTTTCGGGGCGACCCACTTTGGCACCCATGGCCGCGGGTAAACCGAAGCCCATTGTGCCCAAACCGCCGGATGAGATAAAGCTGTCCGGTTTATCGAAGAAATAGTGCTGCGCCGCCCACATCTGGTGCTGACCTACACCGGTGACGACGATAGCGTCGCCTTTAGTGGCTTCATACAGTTCACGGATAACACGCTGCGGGAGGAGTTTATTGCCGTCGTGGATATCCAGCATAGGATACTGTCGACGCCATTCATCAAGCTGCTGAAGCCATTCGAGACGGTTATTGCTTTCCACCATCTTGTGCATGGCATGAAGCACCATCTTCACATCACCGACGATGGGGACATCAACAGGCACGTTTTTACCGATTTCCGCCGGGTCTAAATCAATATGGATAACTTTAGCATGAGGAGCAAAGGCACTCACTTTACCGGTGACACGGTCATCAAAGCGCATGCCGATAGCGATTAGCAGGTCGCAATTCTCCAAAGCTTTATTGGCGTAGCCGGTGCCGTGCATGCCCGCCATGCCGTAGCTTAACACATGGCTTTCGGGGAAGCAGCCAATGCCCAGCAGCGTAGTAATTACGGGTATCTGCGCTCTCTCCGCCAGCTCCTTAAGGGCGGCGCTGGCACCGGAAATAATAACGCCGCGCCCGGCGATAATAAGTGGACGTTTTGCTTCGTTAATCAAATTGGCGGCGTTCTTGAGCTGGGTGGGATGGCCATGAGTCGGTATCTTATAGCCGGGCAGGTCTACCTTATCCGGATAGGCAAACTCCGCCTGGTCGGTAAATACGTCTTTGGGTATATCCAGAAGCACGGGACCAGGCCGGCCGGTACGGGCGATATAAAAAGCTTCTTTGATGGTTCTGGCCAGATGGGCAGTATCCAGCACCACATGGCTATGTTTGGTGATGGGTAAAGTAATACCGGTGATATCAATCTCCTGGAAGGCGTCCTTGCCTATTTGCGCCCTGACAACCTGACCGGTTAAAGCTACCATCGGCACAGAGTCCAGATAAGCGTTGGCGATACCGGTGACCAGATTGGTAGCGCCAGGGCCGGAGGTAGCCATACAAACGCCTACCTTGCCAGTAGCGCGGGCATAACCGTCGGCGGCATGGGCAGCGCCCTGCTCGTGGCGAACGAGGATATGGCGGATTTTCGGATATTGCGGCAGGGTATCATAAAATGGTAATAAAACGCCGCCCGGGAAGCCGAACATAACATCCACGCCCTCGGCGATTAAGCTTTCACATAAAATCTGGGCACCAGTTTTCTTCATAAGGACTCCTTATTTCTTAAACACCGCCCCGGTGCTGGCCGAGGTTACCTTTTCTATATAACGAGCGAGGTAGCCAGTTTTAATCCTCGGCTGGAATGCCGGCAACTTAGCCAGGCGGTCGGAGATTTCTTTGTCAGACAGCTCAACATCGAGTTTATGACCGGGTATATCAATATTTATCATGTCGCCCTCTTTAACGGCGGCGATAGGTCCACGGGATGCCGCCTCCGGGGAGACGTGGCCGATAGACGCGCCGCGGGTGGCGCCGGAAAAGCGACCATCGGTAATCAAAGCCACATCTTTTTCCAGGCCGATGCCGGTAATCAGAGAAGTGGGCGTGAGCATTTCGCGCATGCCGGGTCCGCCCTTGGGACCTTCGTAGCGGATGACCAGCACGTCACCGGGTTTGATTTTCTTGCCCATGATGGCTTTGGTCGCTTCTTCCTCGGAATCAAAGACGCGGGCAGGACCGCGGTGTTTCATCATTTCCGGAGCGACAGCCGCTTTCTTGACGGCCGAGCCTTCGGGGGCGAGATTGCCAAAGAGCAGCACGAGGCCGCCAGTGGGCGAATGGGCTTTATTCATCGGGCGGATGACTTCCGGATTAAGGTTTTTCACTCCGGTAATATTCTCGCCGATAGTCTTGCCGGTGACGGTCTGGCACTTTAGTTTAAGGAGACTTTTTACTTCTCCCATAACCGCCGGGATGCCGCCAGCCTTATCCAGTTCTTCAATGTGGTAGGGACCGGAGGGGCGTAAGCTGCAAAGATACGGCGTCTTTTGTCCGATTTCATTAACCATCGGCAGTTTAAAATCAATACCCGCTTCGTTGGCAATAGCCATCAGGTGCAGCACAGAGTTGCTGCTGCCGCCTAATGCCATGTCCACGGTAAAAGCATTAAAGATAGCGTCGGCGGTGATGATGCTGCGGGGCCGAATATCATCCTTGAGCAATTTAAGCACCTGCTCACCGGCTTGACGCGCTAAAGAGCGACGGCGGTCGTCCACAGCAGGTATGGTGCCATTACCGGGCAAGCCCATACCTAAAACCTCAGTGAGGCAATTCATCGTGTTGGCAGTGAACATACCGGCACAGCTGCCGCAGCCGGGACAGGCCTGTTGTTCTATTAGAGCCAGTTCAGCCTCGGATATTTTGCCGGCGGTATAAGCGCCGACGCCTTCAAACACTGTATTAAGGTCAATCTTCTTACCATCCAAGCTACCCGCCAGCATAGGACCGCCGCTAACGAAGATAGCGGGCACGTTAATTCTTAAGGCAGCCATCAACATGCCGGGTATAATCTTATCACAGTTGGGAATAAAGACTAACGCATCAAAGGCATGAGCCTCCGCCATAATCTCCACGGAATCGGCAATCAGCTCACGGCTGGGTAAACTATACTTCATGCCGGCGTGATTCATCGCAATACCGTCGCAAACCGCGATGGTACTGAACTCAAAAGGAACGCCGCCGGCAGAGCGTACACCCTCTTTGACCGACTCGGCAATCTGGCGCAGGTGGGCATGGCCGGGGACGATATCCGTATAGCTATTGACGATGCCGACGAACGGTTTTCCGATATCTTCCTTGGTGCACCCTAGTGCGTAAAGGAGGGAGCGGTGTGGAGCTCTTTCAATACCCTTTTTAACAGCGTCGCTCTTCATTTTCCTGTCCTTTTTCAGGCTCTACTAAATTAAAAAACCGTCTTTCAAGACGGACCGGGGAAGAGAATTTTGGCTTGAAGCCCGTATTTAAAGATAACATGTGATTAAGTTTATTGTCAAGCTAAAAAGGGATAATTGGTGTACAAGTTGACAAACACTGATACTACTGTTATAATACTTATATAACAGTAAGGACGCAACAATGCTGATATCAATAGATAAAAACGACGCCAGACCTCTATACCTGCAAATAGTTATCCAGATAAAAGAGCAGATACGCCGGCGCGCGCTCAAGCAAGGGGACGAACTGCCGTCGGTCAGGGAGTTGGCTGATACTTTAGACATCAACATGCACACCGTACGGAGTGCCTACATCAAACTGCGGGAACAGGGCATCATCAACCTGGCGCTGGGGCGGCGGGCAACGATAGCCCGCATGAAGCAGCCGGAAAACAAGAGGGCCACCGAAGCCGAAATCACCGCCCGTTTAGAAGAGCTAACAACCGACGCCCTGCTGATGGGGCTGAAAACGGATGAAGTTAAAAAGATACTCAATCAACAAACCGAGCGTTTAGCGAAAAGTGAGGGGTATTAAGATGAAATTCAGATTATCAAACCCATTATGGACGCACTTGCCAGTCTTTGCCATTTTGGTAACGCTAGTAGTTTACACCATAATCTCAATACCACTGCCGGCGGAGGTAGCTATACATTTTGATTTTCATGGTCAACCTGATAACTACGGCTCGCCGTGGATAATGTTCGGGCTGATACTGGGAATACTGGTAATTTTTATGATTGTTTCCATCATTATTGATGAAGTATGGGTGAGGAACGAAAGAAAAAAGTCGTTCAACTGGTTCTGCCTGATGGATGAACTCTTCGGGGGGTTTATGGCAGGTATCTATATCGGGCATATCCAGTACATAAAAGCCGGAGATGTCAATTTCACTTTCCCATGGGGGATGATAGGCATTGTTGCGGGGTCGGCGATTGTTTTAGCTATAATACTTGAGTTGATGCGGCCGTTTCAGCCAAAGCCAACAGCCATTCCCTTCAGCGACACCAAAGTAATGGAAAAAGAACTGGAGCAGAGAATTAAGGGCAATACCAAGTTCATTTACTGGAGTTCGCAAAATCCCTTCTGGGTATCGTTACTATCTATTGTACTGCCATTTATCATGGTGACAGGAGCGATAATATTAGGATTTACGCTATGGTGGGCGGGGCTTATTCTTGGTATTTCCGGGGCAAGCATGATAATGATGTACGGCGGCTTGCGCGTGTCGGTAACCAAAGAGGCTATTACCGTGAGTTTTGGTATGCTGGGGTCAAAAGTACTAACGCTAAAAACCAGTGAAATCACCAGCATGGAACTTAAAGAGTTTTCGCCCATCGCCGACTTTGGCGGGTACGGGATACGCTTTAACGGCAAGGTAACGGCTTATTACCTGCGCGGTTCGCGGGGGATTGAGTTTACCCTGCTCAATGGCAAAAAGTACCTCATTGGTTCCGACCGTCCGGAAGAGTTTTACGCCGTGGTGCAGGCGATGGTGAAGGGAAAGTAAGTTACTCCCACCCCAGCCCAATCGTCCCTCTCGTTATAAAACCGGCTTCTATAGCTGCTTTGGTCAAATCATCTCTAAAGGCGGGATGGGCGATAGAGATAAACGCCTTAGCGCGCTGCCAGACGCTTAAGCCCTTGAGATTCACCATGCCGTACTCCGTAACGACATTTGAGACTTCGGAAGCAGGGACGGTTACCATATCTCCCAGCTCTAAAGTGGGCACGATATTGGATACGGGCTTGCCGTCCTTACCAGTGCGGACGGCGTGGAGGCAGATAAAAGCCTTGCCCCCTTTAGACATGTAAGCGCCGCGGGTAAATTCCAGCTGGCCGCCGGTGCCGCTAATCTGCCGCGTCCCTACCGATTCGGAACAGACCTGCCCGCGTAAATCTACCCTTAAAGCGCTGTTGATAGCGATTTGCATATCATTCCTGGCGATAGTATAAGGGTCGTTGGTGTAGTCCACCGGGAAACCGGCGAGGGCTTTATTTTTATCCATAAACTTATAAAGCTTCTCCGAGCCCGCGGCGAAGCAGAAAACGGCTTTGCCTCGGTTAAGTGTCTTACGCTTACCGGTTATCACGCCCGCCTCAATAAGCTCCATCATGCTGTCGTTGAACATCTCGGAGTGGATGCCGAGGTCTTTAAGATTATGTTTGATAAGAAGCTTACCGACGACGCTCGGAATAGCGCCCACGCCAAGCTGAATAGTCGCGCCGTCTTCTATCCGGTCGGCAAGTAAAGCAGCGATGGCTTCGTCTTCGTGGGTAATGGGTGAGGTGGGGAATTCCGGAATTTTATATTCAAAGTTTTCCACGATGTAGTCCACATCCTTGATATTCACCACTTCGTCGTAACCGCCATAGACCCAGGGCATATGCTCGTTGACTTCAAGTACAACCACCTTGGCGACTTCACAGGCAGCTTTCTGACGCGTAACTGCCGCACCGAAGTTAAAGTTACCTTTGTTATCCATCGGCGTGACCTCGATAAAAGTAATGTCGACTTTGTCCTTGAGCCACTGACGGTACATGCGGGGTCCTTCGCCAAGACCGAAAGGGATATAGGAAGCGGCGCCGTTCTTGGCATATTCCCGCTCCACTTTGCCGAGGAACCAGGAGTTATGGATAAAGTGCTCTTGCTTTGGGTCGACACGGGGGATGATAGTATGCGAATGTTCGGCGCGGATTTTAACGTCTTTGAGTTCTTTAGCGCGGGCAGCCAGTTTTTCGTCAATTAAGGAAGGAAAGCCGCAAATAGCGCCGTAGTCAATCCACATACTGCTTTTAACGAGTCCGGCGGCTTCTTCGGCGGAGATGAGTTTACGGCGGTATTCAAGCTTTACTGGCACTGTTTATCTTCAATTTCTTTTATTTTTTTTAGTCGGATATCGTGGCGGCCGCCTTCATAATCTACTGTAAGAAATTCTTCCACAATGATTTTCGCTTTCGTACCAATCTCCTCCGCTGCCAGGCAGCAGATTTGCGCGTTATTATGCAGGCGGGCGCGGTGGGCTGTAAAGACATCGTAGCACTGGGCGGCGCGGATACCGCGCACTTTGTTGGCGGCAATGCACATACCGATGCCTGTGCCGCAGATTAGTATTGCCCTATCGAACTCGCCCTTAATAATACCCTCCGCCACCTGTAAAGCGATATCCGGGTAATCAACAACCTCGTCTATTTGGCAGCCGAAGTCGTGAACCTCGTGGCCAAGCCTTTCAACTATCTCGATGACTTGAGTTTTTAGTTCACAGCCCCGGTGGTCATTACCGATAGCGATACGCACGTAAACGCCCTCCTCAACTACTGATTCTGCTCTTTAGCATGATAGAACATATTAACTTCATCGCGGATTTTCACCCAGCCAATGCCGCCCTGGCGAACGAGTTGGGGCGGGGTGACCGATAAATCAACGACGGTGGAGACTTCACGCGTTTTCAGGAGACCTTGGTCGAGCACCATCGCTACCTGCTTTAGGTTTTCGCCGAACTGGGTATTGACTTCATCAACGGAATATGTGCCAGGCTTGCCGCTGACATTAGCGCTGGTAGCGGTTAAAGGGAGATGGGTAATTTCCGCCAGACGCAGAATAACTTTATTATCCGGGATGCGGATGCCTACCGAGTTAAGCCCGCCCACTAGAATCGCGGGTATGACGTCCTTCTTGGGCAGGACAATCGTTAAAGCGCCGGGGAGGTAATGGGCGGCGAGAAAATGCGCCGCGTCATTGAAAACAGCGTACTTTTCCGCCTCGGCGACCGAGCTAACGGCGATGTGGATGGGATTGGAGAAGGGGCGTGCTTTAAGATGAAACACCTTAGCCACAGCACGGGTGTCCAAAGCATTAGCGGCAAAGGCATAGCCGGTATCGGTGGGACAAACGATTACTTCACCCTTGACGAGTAGTTTGGCGGCGTGTTCCAGTACCTTTTCATCCGGATTAGAGGCATCTACCTTTTCTATCTTCGTCTTCATTTCATCCCCCAAGCGGAGCGTTGGGAAACACGTTAAGACGTAAATCCGACCTCTCGCCCATTAACATTCTAGCGTATCCGGCGGCTGCAATCATAGCGGCATTATCGGTGCAAAGAGATAATTTAGGAAAAAATACTTTAATTCCCCTCTTTTTACCAATTTCGGCAAAGACTTCACGCAGACGGCTATTGGCGGAAACGCCTCCTGTTACGCTTACCACCTTTAAGTCGTGCTCCTCGACGGCGCGGATGGTTTTGGCGACCAGCACATCCACAACAGCCTCCTGAAAGCTGGCGGCGATATCGGCAAGGGGCAAGGTTTCACCATGGGCGATTTTGTCTTTAAACATATTGATAACTGCAGTCTTCAGTCCGCTAAAGCTAAAGTCCAGTTCCTTGCTCTTTATCATGGGGCGGGGAAAAGAAAAGGCTTTACGATTGCCCTGTTTAGATAGCCTGTCAATGACTGGTCCACCCGGGAAGTCCAGACCCAGGAACTTGGCAATTTTGTCAAACGCTTCGCCAGCGGCATCATCAAGCGTCGAACCCAGGATTTCATAACGGCAATTCTTCTTGACGTGCACCAGCATGTTGTGCCCACCGGAGACAGTAAGGGCGATATGGGGTATGGGGAGGTCGGGATTGCTTAAGATATTGGCGAAGATATGCCCCTCGATGTGATGCAGTCCGATGAGGGGTATCTGTTTAACATAGCTGATAGATTTAGCCGCCGCCACGCCAACCATCAGGCAGCCGATTAAACCCTGCCGGGACGTAACAGCAACCGCTTCAACATCGTCAAGGGTTTTGCCGGCGGTATCTAAAGCCTCTTTGATGACATAACCGATAAGCTCGGTATGACGTCGGGCGGCAATTTCCGGCACGACACCGCCGTATTTCTTGAGTAAATCAAGTTGGGTAGCGATAGCGCTGGAAAGGATAGTTTTACCGTCCTCAACTAACGCCGCCGAGGTTTCATCGCAGGATGTTTCGATACCTAAAATTAACATAGTCTACTGCAAAATCCCCCTCTTATCCCCCTTTTTCAAAGGGGGAGGATGATTTACTTAATTTCTCCCTTATATTTATTAACGAAAACTTTGGCCGTAGATTCCTTTAGGTAAAGGGGGGTTAAGGAGAGGGGCTCATCGCGTTGGCCTTGCTCTAAGCGAGCGGCGGCTAAACAAGCAACTGCTGCGCCGCTTGGCAAGGATTCAATAGTAGTTATCGTGTTTTCCAGAGATGCGTTTTCTTTAACAAGTAATTCGTAATAACGGTTAATCTCACTACCGACTAAAGTAACCGGCTCTTTTATCAAACGGGCTAAGTCTTTAACATCGCCGGCAAAATAGTCGCCCTCTTTAACGCCGGAACGATAGAAAGAAGCGTAAACAGTATCGCGGATACCAGCGTAAATAATGGAACAAATAAGAGGTGCTTTGTCGCGGACAGCATAGGCTAAAGCCTCCAGCGTGGGGATACCAGCTACAGGTTTATTCGCGCTGAAAGCCAGCATCTTGCCCACAGTTACGCCAACCTTGATGCCCGTCCAGGAACCGGGTCCTAAACCCACCCCTATTCCCTCCAACTCCTTAAGGCTTAGGTTGGCGCTTTTAAGAACGGTATCAATGTTGTCAACGATTTGTTCAAGCGAATCCGTACGCGCCGGAAAAGACACATCCGCCAGCACACGACTGCCGTCGCCAATGCCGACCGCGTTAACGTAACCGGAGGTATCAATTCCCATAACTATCATTTATGTTTCATCTCCTTAAAGAAACCGGAGATTTGTTTTATTTTTGAGGAGAAACAAATACGTCTTTTCTTTTCTGATATTATGTCAAATTCCACTCTCACGATATCGGGGGGTAAAATGGAGGATATTTTTTCCGCCCATTCAATAATCATTACGCCTTCCGTAGCCCGAGAAAAATAGTCCGTGATGCCGATTTCAAAGCCGTCATCAACGCCTTCTAACCGATACAAATCCATGTGAAAAACCGGCAGTCGTCCCCGATACTCATTCACCAGCATAAAGGTTGGACTATTAACCTGCCTTAAAGGCACATCAAGCCCAGCGCAAATGCCTCGAGTTAACAAAGTCTTGCCGCAGCCCAGCTCGCCGATTAAAGCGATAATTCTGCCCGCTGGGAGATTCTCCCCTATTTTCTTACCGAGGGCTAAAGTGGCGGCGGGGCTGTTACTGAAAAACTCGTATTTATACATGCGGGTGGTTTAGAGACACGATGATAAAAATATATTTGGCAGAAAAGGCATTTTTACGTTCAAACAAACACCCTCTCCACTTGAAATTAGTATAACATAATGGTACATTGTGTTCTATAAGATGGTTAACAAGAAACGCAATCCGCCTCCAGAAAAAAGCCATCGCATAACCACCACCGACGATATCGAGGTTTCAACCTATCTCGAAATCGCCAAGGAAATAGGCGGCTCCCAACCGGCGGTGACCCAGGAGGCAGTCTCCGGCGCGGAACGTGAAGCCATCATCGTCCTGGACTTTGGCTCGCAATACAACATGCTGATTGCCCGCCGCGTCCGTGAAGCTCAGGTCTATTGCGAACTCCTCCCCCATGACACGCCCTGGGAAAAGATAGCCCCGCTCAATCCCAAAGGGTTCATTCTTTCTGGTGGTCCCGCCAGCGTCTATGAAGAAAATGCCCCCCTCGCTCCTTCCTATGTTTACGAAAAACACCTGCCGGTATTGGGTATCTGTTACGGGATGCAGGTCATTACCAAGCAACTGGGCGGGGAAGTAACGCCGGGCGCCAAACGCGAGTACGGCCATGCCATCATGCACATCAGCCAGCAGGACTCGCCACTGTTTGCCGGATTGCCGGAATCAACGCCAGTATGGATGAGCCATGGCGACAAAATCGAAGAAACGCCGCCGGGCTTTAAAGCCCTCGCTTATACCGAAAATTCACCTAATGCCGTCATCGGCAATAAAAACAATATCTACGGACTCCAGTTCCACCCGGAGGTAGTCCACACGCAGGAAGGCAAGACCATCCTGAAAAACTTCATCTATAAGGTCTGCGGCTGCAAGGGCAACTGGACGATGGGCAGCTTCGTCAATGAGAGCATAGAGCGCATCAAGGAGCAGGTGGGTAAGGGGAAGGTGATTAATGCGCTATCGGGCGGGGTGGATTCATCGGTGGTGGCGACGCTGATTCATCGAGCCATCGGCGACCAGCTTACCTGCATCTTCGTCAACAACGGGCTCTTACGCCGCGAAGAAGCAGACAGGACATTAAAAGTCTTTCAGAACAACCTGGGGATGAACATCATCTACGTGGAAGCCACAGATAGATTTCTTAACCGGCTTAAGGGCGTGATCGACCCGGAGGAAAAACGTAAAATAATCGGCGAGGAGTTCATCCGCGTCTTCGAAGACGAAGCGAAAAAGATAGGTAAGGTGGACTTCCTGGCGCAAGGCACGCTTTATCCGGACGTCATTGAAAGCGTCTCCTCGGTGAGTAACGTTTCCGCTAAAATAAAAAGTCACCACAATGTGGGTGGCTTGCCGGCGCGGATGACTTTAAAACTGCTGGAGCCACTGCGCTTCCTCTTCAAGGATGAAGTGAGGTTAGTGGGTAAAGAACTCGGATTGCCGGAGGAAATGGTCTGGCGGCAGCCCTTCCCGGGACCGGGATTAGCGATTAGATGCATCGGCGAGGTAACGAAAGAGAAACTGGAAATACTCCGCAGCGCCGACTTTATTTTGATGAACGAAGTAAAGAAAGCCAATCTCTACCGACAGCTCTGGCAAAGCTTTTGTGTTTTAACAGACGTGAGGAGCGTGGGGGTGATGGGGGACTTTAGAACCTACGGCTATCTGGCGGCGATACGCGCCGTAACCAGCGAGGATGCCATGACGGCGGACTGGGCGCGGCTGCCTTATGATTTGCTGGCGCGAGTATCCAACCGCATCGTTAACGAGGTGCCGGGGATAAACCGGGTGGTTTATGATATTACCTCCAAACCGCCTTCTACCATTGAGTGGGAGTAAAGGGGGAAAGATAAGGAGGTGGTGTTATGAGTGCGAAGGATTGTTTTGAAGCAGGGCTATTTTTTGTTGCTACAATCTGGGGGGACAGAGCAGCCAAACCAGCGCAGTATAGTATTGCTAAAAAGAAAGCCGAATCAGCGTTGGATAATCTTGGTGTACCTAGTCAATTCGTCGAGAGGGTAATACCAGAGCCACCAGTATTCACCAATGTAAATGAACGCCTACGGTGGGTCGCAACCAAAATGTATGTAACGCAGCAAGTAAAGCACCCGATAGAAAATAAATACGGAACAATTGGTGGTTATTGCTATCAGGTTGGAGTCGACCTTGGAAACGTCATATTTGCCTCGGGGATTATGGCAAGTGCTGGGGTAAACGCTGAATTCTTAAAACCGTACCTTGATAATTTGAAGCTGTCTGCCGTTGGTATTGGAAAGTCGGAAATTCTCGAAAATTTTCTGAATTTCTGTGAAGGGTTGCCCTCATCTTCACCAAGTGGAGTAAGCCTCGCTAAAGTCGACTCTAGAGCTATAACATGTGCAGAGAGTTTGGCTATTTGGATCGATGTTAATATACATTTGCCTCCGAAGTCGAAAACTCTCTGTCAAATAATAGCTGCGTTCTTAGAAGGCATCCCATGGGTTGGAAAGGGTATAGCAGAGACCTTTAGAGCGATAGTATGTAGGGAACGTTAATATTTTTCATTGTTTTGTTTTAAAGTCGTTAATAGTATTACTTTACCTCCAACCAAGTCGGATAGTTAAGAAATGACAGAATAGATGAGTGACAGATGAAAATCTTAGTAGTGGGCAGCGGGGCAAGGGAACACACGCTAGTCTGGAAACTGGCACAAAGCCCTAAAGCCACCGAGATGTATGCCGCGCCAGGTAACGCCGGCATGTCCAAAGTTGCCCAAATCCTTGACATTAAAGCCGAGGACAACGAAGAGCTGCTTAAGGCGGCTAAAGACCTCAAAATCGACCTCACGGTTATCGGGTCGGAGGCGCCCTTAGCCAACGGTATCGTTGACCTTTTTGAAAAAAATGGGCTGACGGTTTTTGGTCCCACCCAAAAAGCCGCCGAGATAGAGTCCAGCAAGGTCTTTTCCGGGGCGCTGCTGGAAAAGCACGGCATACCCAGCGCCAAAAACGCTGCCTTCGGCGATTACGAGAAAGCCAGCGCTTACCTAAAAACACAAAAGCCGCCCATCGTCATTAAAGCCGACGGGCTGGCGGAGGGCAAAGGGGTAATCATCGCCGAATCTATTGAAGACGCGCAAAAAGCCATAGAAGGCATGATGCAGTCCAGGTCTTTCGGGGCATCCGGCGAACGTGTGGTTATTCAGGAGTATTTAACCGGGCGGGAAATGAGTTTCTTTGTCTTTACCGACGGCACCCACGTCGCCCCAACCGTGCCCGCCTGCGATTATAAACGCATTTATGATGGCGATAAAGGGCCAAATACCGGCGGCATGGGCTCTTATACCCCACCCCCATTTTTTAATGCCGTGATGGGCAATATTATCATGAAAACGATTATGCAGCCGACCATCCTCGCCCTGGCGGACGAGGGGCGACCCTACAAAGGGACACTCTATGGCGGGCTAATGATAACCAACAACGTGCCCAAAGTCATCGAGTTCAACGCGCGGCTGGGCGACCCGGAAACGCAGGTAGTCCTGCCCCGTCTTAAAACAGATTTGGTTGATATTATGCTGGCGGTAATCGAAAACCGTCTGGACGAGATAAAAATTGAGTTCCATGATAACGCCTGCGTGGGAGTAGTGATAGCATCCGGGGGTTACCCGGGCAGCTATAAGACCGGCTACCCCATTCATGGGCTGGACGATTTAGACAAAGACATCATGGTCTTTCATGCCCGGACGAAGGCGGGGGGAAAGGGGGAGATTTTAACGGGAGGTGGGCGGGTTTTAACCGTGGTCGCTAAGGGCAAAGACCTTGAGGAAGCGCGTATCAAGGTTTATAAGAATATTTCCAGAATCAAGTTTGAAAGTTGTTATTATCGGAAGGATATAGCTGAATTTAAGTAATAAGGAGTCCAATATGTCTCCACTCGTCGGTTTGGTAATGGGGTCAAAATCAGATACAGAAGTTATGCAGGCAGCACTGGATGTGCTGACCAGCCTCGGTATAGAACATGAGGTGAACATTATCTCCGCCCACCGCAATCCAGATAAAGCCCGCGAATATGCACAGTCCGCTAAGGGGAGGGGCATCGAGGTAATTATTGCCGCGGCGGGTATGGCGGCACATCTGCCGGGTGTGCTAGCCAGCTGGACGACGCTGCCGGTCATCGGGGTGCCCATGGCCAGCGGCGAGCTTAAGGGGGTGGATGCGCTTTATTCCATCGTCCAAATGCCGGCGGGTATACCGGTCGCTTGCGTGGCGATTGGCAGCACGGGCGCGAAAAATGCCGCTTACCTTGCCGCCGAGATTCTTGGACTAAAACATGATAAAATATTACGGGCTTACGAGAAGTACCGGAGCGAGTTAAAAGGATAGAGGAGAGCTTTATGATTGAGCGGTATTCCCGTCCCGAAATGAAAAAGGTATGGTCGGATGAGAATAAATATAGCAAGTGGCTGGATGTAGAAATAGCCGTTTGCGATGCCTGGGCGGAGGTAGGCGTAATACCCCGCACCGCCATCCCCAAGATAAAGATGGCCAAGTGCAACCTGAAACGCATGGAGGAAATCCTCGAAGAAACGCGCCACGACATGACCGCTTTTCTAGGTTCGGTAGCCGAAAGCGTTGGCGAGGAATCCAGATACATCCACCTGGGCTTGACGTCATCAGACGTATGGGATACCGCTACCAGCCTGCAGCTCGTCGAGGCAAGTGACATCCTCATCCAGGATACTAAAGAACTCATTACCGTCTTGGCGCAGCGTGCCATCGAGCATAAATTCACTCTAATGATGGGCCGCACGCATGGCGTCCATGCCGAACCAATAACCTTCGGACTAAAGCTAGCGCTCTGGGTATCAGAAATGAGGCGCAATCTGTATCGTCTCACCGAGGCTAAGAAAAACATCGCCGTAGGCAAGATAAGCGGAGCGGTAGGCACCTATGCCACCGTCACGCCCGAGATAGAACAAAAAACCTGCGTTAAACTCGGCCTAGAGCCTGCCCCGATATCCAACCAAGTCATCCAACGCGACCGCCACGCCCAGTTCGTAACCACGCTGGCGATTATCGCTGGGTCGCTGGAGAAGTTCGCCACCGAAATCAGGGGGCTGCAAAGAACCGAAATCCATGAAGTTGAAGAGCCTTTTGGTACGCCGGGATTTGTCACCACCGGCTCCTCAGCCATGCCACATAAACGTAATCCAGAGCTTTCGGAGAGGGTCTGCGGGCTGGCGCGTTTGGTTCGCGGCTACGCATTGACCTCCCTGGAAAACATCGCTTTATGGCACGAGCGCGACATCAGCCATTCCTCTAACGAGCGTATCACCCTGCCCGACTCCTGCCTGGTGATGGACTATATCATTTCGGTCTTTACCTCGATAATGAAACGACTTCAGATTTTCCCCAAACGGATGAAGAAGAACCTGGAACTGACCAAAGGATTGATATTTTCACAGAGGGTTATGCTGGCGCTGATTGATAAAGGACTAGCGAGACAAATAGCCTACGAAATCGTCCAGAAAAATGCAGCGAAAACCTGGGAAGAAAACAAAAGCCTCCTCGGTTTTCTTAAAGCCGACACCGAAGTCACCAATGTCTTATCACCAGAGGAACTGGTAAACTTATTCGACTATAAGTTTTATCTGCTGCATGTAGATGAAGTTTTCTTACGGCTCGGGTTAACCAAGAACCAGTGGCAGGGAAGCATCTCTAATACACCCGAGCTATAGCGAGAATCGCTGTTAATGCCTAAACTAGATATTTAGAAAGGTGTTTATTCATGGACGTTATGAAATATCCCGTATTATTGACTACCGATTTACAGCTGCCGATTTTTATCCGCGGAAAGGTGCGCGACACCTATAATCTCGGCAGTCACCTATTGATAGTAGCCACCGACCGCATTTCGGCGTTCGATGTTGTCTTGCCCAGCGGGATACCGCTCAAAGGACACGTGCTGAATCGTCTTTCTTCTTTCTGGTTCCGGCGTCTGGCTGATATTGTGCCCAATCACATGACCGAAGCCATAGATAACGTCCACAGCCTTGATTCTTACGTCGTTATGGTGGAGAGACGCTACGCCTATCCGTCATATCTGCGCGGCCGTTCGATGGTCGTGAAGAAGGTAAAACGCCTGCCGGTGGAATGCGTGGTACGCGGCTATTTATCGGGCTCGGCATGGGAGGAATACAAGACAAAGGGTAAAATAGGCGGCAAAGTGATGCCGCCCGACCTGCAGGAAAGCCAGCAACTTCCGGAGCCTATCTTCACGCCGACGACTAAAGCGGAAACAGGCCATGATGTGCCAGTCACCAAAGACTATCTCGTTAAAGTTTTCGGCGTGCGGATAGCCAAAGATCTAGAAGAAAAAAGCCTGGCAATGTATCAATCGGCGAAGGAATACGCCTTGACCAGAGGAATCATTATTGCCGACACCAAATTCGAGTTTGGCATTGATAACGGGCGAGTGATACTGATAGATGAAGCCCTCACACCCGATTCCTCACGCTTCTGGGACGCTGCCAAGTATCAGGTTGGGAAAGCTCAAGAATCCTACGATAAACAGCCGGTTCGCGAGTGGCTGATAGCCTCCGGATGGAATAAAACGCCCCCCGGCCCGGTATTACCTCCCGACGTTATCGAGACAACAGCACTAAGATATATCGCCGCCTATGAAAAGCTTACCAACCGGAAGCTGGCTATCCTGGAATAGACAGCCTAACGCTCAAGATAAGCCTTAGTCGTCGGCAACTCGCCGGCAATACGTTCGTCAACCTTCATGGCAGCATCCAGCGCCCTGCCTAACGCCTTAAAAAGCGCTTCCGCCTTATGATGGTCATTCGTGCCATATAATATCGAGGCATGGAGATTTATCCTGGCTTCAATCGCAAAAGTCTCTAAAAAATGCCGCACGAGGTCGGCAGGCAAGCCAAACATATCGTTACCGCTAAAATTCAGGTTCAGCACGGCATAACCCCTACCACTGATATCCACCGCTACGTTAACCAGCGTCTCATCCATGGGCACCGATACATTGGCAATACGCACGATGCCGCGTTTTTCGCCCAGAGCTTTGTTAAACGCTCTACCGAGGCTTATAGCAACGTCTTCCACAATGTGGTGAACATCGTCACCGTTAGCATCTAGTTTTATGTCAATTAATCCATGCTTCGCCAGCTGGGATAACAGGTGGTCGAATATCTTGATACCGGTGTTGATAGCGAAGTTACCTGTACCGTCTAGATTCAACTCAAGACTAATGTTGGTCTCTCTGGTATCGCGTTTAACGGTAGATTTTCTGCTTTCGACGGCTACAGCTTCCAGCAGCTTCATGGCTCCTTTTAGGAAGGTGCCGCCCATAGGAATTCTGGCCGTTCTCGTGCGCTGATATAAAGGCCGGCTGCAGCCTATTTTTTCGGCCATTTGCTGGTCAGAAAATCCATTAGATTCCTGTAATTGGATTACCTTTTGTAACACTATTTCCGGAGAGTCCACCGTCTTTTCTCCTTTAAATTATACGGCCTTCCGTGTCTATCTGTTAAGTATTATAACACATTACTCGTATTTGTCAATAGGTAAATGTAAATTAGCTGTTAATTATTTTAACAGTTATTAACAGACATATAATAGAGTAAGTTGATAGAATGGAGTTAAGAGCGAATAGTCTAAGGACTAAGGTTTAATTCCTTGGAGAGTTTTGATAAGGGCGTCGGTATGCTCCGGCTTACCGATACTGATACGGATAGCGTTTTTCAAGAGAGGACGGTCAAAATAACGTACCAGGATACCCTTCTGCTGGAGTTTAAGGTGTAAATCACTGGCATTGCCCTTCAATATCGTACAATAGATGAAGTTAGCTTTAGATGGATACGGCTTAAGCCATGTAACCTTCTGTAATTCGTTAAAAAGCCTCGCCCTTTCCTGAATAATAGCCTTGACCCTGCCATGCAGGTAGTCAATGTCAGCCAGGGACTCGCGTACGGCAATCTCGGCGGCGACGCTGACGTTGTGGGGTATCTTAATCGCCAGCATATATGAAGCGATACGAGGCGGAAAGATGCCGTAACCGACTCTTAAGCCAGCCAGACCCGCCCACTTGCTAAAGGAGCGCAATACGATGAGGTTCTGGTACTTTTCCGTCAGCGGCATGACGGTTTCACCACTGAACTCATAGTAAGCCTCGTCTATAACAACGGGCAGACCGGTCTTGAGAAGCTCCAGAATGTCTGTCTGAGGCACGACATTGCCGGTGGGGTTATTGGGTGTGGCCAGGAAGATTAGCCTGGTCTTCTTATTTACAGCCTTTTTAATTTTGTTTATATCTATTACGAAATTCTCGTCGCGGTTTATGTTAACCACCCTGCCACCGCATATTTCGGTGCTGAAACGGTAGATATCAAACGTGGGTACGCTGTTAATAACCTCGTCGCCGGGGTCGACGAAAAGCCGCACAATAGAGTCAATAAGAGTATTACTCCCATGCCCTGCCACAATGCGCTCCGCCGGGACGCCGGTATAAGCGGAAAGCTGGCGACGCAACTCTTGCTGTCCGTCATCGGGATAGATGTGGAAATTCCGGCACTCGGCTAATGCCTTGATGACGCGTGGCGAGCAGCCATAGGGGTTCTCGTTGGCGTTCATCTTGATAATATCCGATACTTCCACTTTACCTTTAAGCGTATCCGGCGAGGTGCTGGCGCTATAGCCGGTAAAGTCCGCTAAGTGACGTCTTATATACTTTTCTATTCCTTCAGCCACGTTCTAACCCCCTATCCTGCGTCCTTAAGGCGCGTTTCTACCGCGCGGGCATGGGCATCAAGCCCCTCCGCTTTAGCAATCGTAGTAACGGCATCACCCAGTTGTTTGATATCTTTAACATCCGTTCTGACGACGCTGATAAGCTTCACAAAATCGAGGATATTGAGCGGCGAACTGAACCTTGCCGTCCCACCCGTCGGCAGGACGTGGCTCGGTCCAGCGGCATAATCCACCAGCGCTTCGACGGCGTTCTCCCCTACAAAGAGGCAGGCAGCGTTACGCACCTTTTTAACATAAGAGGCGGCATTCTTGACCACCAGACAGAGGTGTTCCGGGGCATATAGATTAGCCAGCTCGATGGCTTCATCAACACTACCAACCACGGCGATAAACCCACGCTTTTCCAGGGCTTCGGTGACAATGGAACGACGCGGCAGGTCTTTAATCTGTCGTTCAACTTCCAGATTAACGGCGTCAGCCACCTTACGCGACGTGGCAATCAATATGGATAAAGCTAAAGAGCCGTGCTCTGCCTGCGCCAGAAGGTCGGCGGCAACGTAAGCCGGATTAGCCGTATCATCGGCAATAATGATGACTTCGCTGGGGCCATAAAGCCCATCAATGCCGACGGTGCCGTAGACCAGTTTCTTGGCCAGCGTGACGTACATATTACCAGGTCCGCAGATTTTATCCACAGCGGGGATGGATTTTGTCCCATAAGCCAAAGCAGCGATAGCCTGCGCCCCGCCGACCGAAAAGACACGGTCAATCCCCGCAATACTGGCTGTAGCAAGCACTACAGGTGAAATCTGGCCGTTTTTCTGGGGTGGGGTGGTAGCTACTATCTCTTTAACACCGGCGACACGCGCCGGGACAGCCGTCATCAGCAACGATGAAGGCAGCGGCGCCATACCACCGGGGACATAGATACCGATTCGCTCCAGCGGGCGTATCAGCCAGCCCAACTTGGCTTTGGCATCCTCTTTTAAAAGCGCCTTCTTTTGCCTCTGGTGATAG
>Ga0184636_1000072_pt1 | contig 22815 bp, 18 predicted proteins | sample PLM3_60_b2_FD_133164 | JGI IMG/M metagenome (GOLD analysis project Ga0184636, IMG submission 133164) | Groundwater sediment microbial communities from an aquifer in East River, Colorado, USA - PLM4_90_b2 | ecosystem: Environmental > Terrestrial > Soil > Riparian zone | place: USA: East River... | reverse complement strand
GAAGAAGATAAATCGGAAAATAGCGGTGTCATCGCTGAAACAAGTTCAGTACAAGCTCTGAGCGAAGTGAAGGATCTTAATGTAATAAATAAAAATGAGATGCTTCCTAAAGATCAGCATGACAAAATAGAAAAATCACCCAACTTTCTCCACCAGCCGGCGGATGAAAGAGGGCAACAAGCTCCAGGAGAAATCAATTTGGATCATTTTGGCGAGCATGCAGAAAAAATAAATAGCGCAGTTCAACCTGTAAAAACAGAACAAAAATGGAAGCCGGGAGGAATGTTTAGTTTCTTAAAAAAGAATAAATCAACGAAAAATGAAACTGAACGAAATAACGAAAAAAATACAAATGCCAGTGTAATTTTGAATGGAATGGGCTCTCAACATCAGAATTTCAATGCAATAAATAAAGATGAGATTCTTCGTGAAACTAAGAACCCGTCCGAACTGATTGTCCGTGCGGATGACAAAACAAAAAAATCTCAAAATATCATTCAACAAGCTCAGGAAATAAATAACGCTAAAAGTGCGGGTGTTATTCTGAGTGAAACGAAGAATCCTAATGAAATAAAACAGAATGAGATGCTTCGCAAGACTCAGCATGACGCGGAGCCAAGTATTAATAGTCAGGCATCAATTATTAGCGCAGTAGAAATTACCTCCAAAGAGCAACCAAAAATAATTAATTTAGATGATGGTAAAATAGCCAAAGAACCATATAAGAGTTCTTTAAACGGCGAACAACATAAAATCGGAGCAGAAGAGTTGATAAAATTAAAAACTAATGAGCAGATTAAAGGTCCAGTTGACATAATAGAAGTAAAACAACCTATTGTTTCTAATCCTCAATTTGTAATCGATGGAAAAATAAATGAAGCATTTAAGACTGAGAATAAAAAATCCGCCAGTGGATTTTTCGGTTGGTTTAAGAAAAAGCCAAAGTTAGTTGAAATTGATTTGGGATTGGCTGAAAACGCTACTCAGAAAACTATTGAAAATAAACCCCAGGCTGAGTCAACCATGCCTAATTTAGTGCAAGATAAAAAAAGTGAAGTAAAACAAGTTGACTATAGTGAGGCAGCGAAGAGCGAAGAGCGAAGAGCGGAGAGTGGAATAAATGGGAATAAAGCTGAAATAGGTGGAAATATAATTGTTTCAAAAGATGAGATTCTTCGCAAAGCTCAGAACGACACCATTCAATCCAATCCTATAGTGGGTCAGGTAGCTGGTTTGAAAGTTGATGAAATGAATAATCTAAATAAAATAATTTCAACCCCGGTTCAACCAAACATAGAAAACATTCAATTAAAGGATTTGCCTGTTCATGACGACACGATAGACCTCAGAAATCTATAATGTAAAGTTTAAAAATCAAAAATCAAAATTACAATTTAAATTTATAAAATTAATGTCACTGGGTCATCCTGAACTTGTTTCAGGATCTAATAAATAATTTAAAGATTCCGAAATAAATTCGGAATGACACCCCTAAAACATTTTTAAAATTTTACATTGTCATTTTCCATTTTGATATTTCCATTTTTAATTTTTAACGTGCAATTCCAAATTCCACAATTTATAGAAACTGAAGATAAAATAGTTGGGCCGCTAACATTAAAGCAATTGCTTTATTTGACCGGCGCCGGGGCTTTGAGTTTTATCTCTTTTTTTATTTTTGCGTTTTGGGCGTGGTCTATTTTGACGGCTATTGCCGCAATTATAGGAATTGGCCTTGCATTTGGAAAATATAACGGACAGCCTCTGATAAAAGTGGCTGTTTCGGCTATGGGATTTTTATGGAAACCGCGTCTTTTTTTATGGAGAAGAGAAATTAAGGATAGGGTTTATGAAATGCCCGATGGTTCCATTTTGTCGGAAAGGGATAATTTGAAATTTGGAATGCCGGCTATTAAAAAACTTTTGACTGATTTAATAACAAGCAAGGGACCAATCCAAAAAAGGGAAAAAACAGCCCCTCTTTCAGGGTATGCAATAATAAAGAAAGATACTGGCGAAAAGAGAACGGCAAAACGCGTCGACTATAGCTAATAGTGTAAAATTGAAAAATCAAAATGGAAAGTGACAATGTAAAATTTAAAAATGAATTTAAAAAGAGGTTATATGACTGGGTTTTGAGACTGATAAAATTTATTGACAGGCTTCCAAAAGATTTCACATGTTCAGTGATGGGAAAACAGCTTTTAAGGAGTGGCACAAGTGTTCTGGCTAATTATATTGAGTCCAGTTCTGCAAGCTCAAGAAAAGATTTTATAAACTTTTTCACTTATTCATTAAAATCAGCAAATGAGTCTAAAATTTGGTTGTCATTGCTTAAAGACACTAATAAAGGCGACAAAGATGAGCTTAAATGGTTATTAAATGAATTAATTGAAATAGCAAATATTATAGCCTCCAGCATTTTGAAGTTAAAGGGCAAAAAATAATTTTTTTATTTTAAACTGTCATTTTGATTTTTGATATTTACATTTTCAATTAAAATACGGTTAAACCTAAAATAATTTATATTAATTAAAATTAATGATATAATATAAAATATGAATAATAGGAAGGACGCACAACCAACACAGCAATTTGTGGATATTGAGGAAATAAAAGATGGGGTTATTATTTTGAAAAACGGAGGATTGCGCAAAATTTTGATTGTTAGCGGGATAAATTTTGAATTAAAATCCGAAGATGAACAAAATATAATAATCAGGGCATATCAGGAACTTCTTAATTCCCTTGATTTTTCACTTCAAATTGTGATTCACTCCAGAAAATCAAATACGGAAAGTTATTTAAAAAACTTGGAAGCAAAACAGGAGGCCGAAAGCAATATTCTTTTAAAAGATCAGCTGAAGGAATATATTGAATTTATCCGTTCTTTTGTGCAAAACAATGAGATAATGACAAAAACTTTTTTTGTGTCTGTTCCATATGAACCAAATGTTATCAAGGAAAGTTCGTCAATGTTTGGAGGAATTTTCGGGAATAAAAAAACGGCTCAGGAAAAAACACAGGAACAGAATAAGTCATTAAAGGAGCAGATAAATCAGCTTGACCAAAGGGTTGACCAGGTGCTTTCCGGACTTTTGGGAGTGGGACTAAGGGCGGTTGCATTAAATAATGAAGAGCTGATTGAACTGTTTTATAATCTGTACAATCCCAAGAAAAGTTCGTAAAGTTATAAAGTTATGAAAATCGAAAAATTTGAATATTTAATATCTTGGCAAAAATCAAAAGAACTTACATTTATAATTTATGAATTGTTTGATTTAAGTAAAGATTTTAGTTTTCGTGATCAAATTCAGAGAGCTTCAGTCTTCATGATGAATAATATTGCCGAAGGGTTTGAAAGAATAGGAAATAAAGAGTTGAGGAGATTTTCATATATTACGAAAGGATCTTGCGGTGAGTTGAGGCCTATGCTTTATGTGGCTAATGAATTAAAATACATAAATAAAGATAAATTTAATGGATTATATAATTTGCCAATAGAAATATCAAAACTACCTTCAGGTTTTATTAAAAAACTTTGATTTCACTTTATAACTATGCAAGAACATATTAATATTCCACAATCATATAAACCCGGAGAAGCTGATGCAAAAAATCTTATTGCTCCGGCGTCTTTGGAGGTCAATCCAAATTACCTGAGGCTGGGTGATACGTTTGTAAAGACGATTTTTATTTTCACATATCCCAGATATCTTTCAACGGGCTGGTTTGACCAAATTATTAATTTGCCAAATTTGCTGGATATTTCGATTTTTACCCATCCTGTGGATACTTCGGTGGCGCTTAAAAAATTGAGGAAAAAAGTTACCCAGGTTGAGGCGCAGCTTTCAGAAAGACAGGAAAAAGGTCTGGTCAGAGATCCTGTTTTGGAAACTGCTTACCAGGATATTGAAAGTTTGCGCGATCAGTTGCAGCAAGCGCAGGAAAAATTATTTGACGTCGGGGTTTATATAACCATTTATGCGGAAAGCGCATCCGAGTTGGGGGTATTGGAGGAAAAAATAACGTCAATGCTTGACAGTCAAATGGTTTATGTAAAGCCGGCATCTTTTCAGAATCTTGAAGGTTTTACCGCCACTTTGCCACTAAATGAGGACAAGCTTTTAATACATACTCCGTTAAATACCGGCCCGGCATCTTCACTTTTCCCGTTTGTTGACGTTGACCTGACTTCTGATTCCGGAGTTCTTTATGGTATTAATCAGCACAATAATTCTTTGATTATTTTTGACCGATTTTCTTTGGAAAACGCCAATCAGGTAGTGTTTGCAAAATCTGGAGCAGGAAAATCATATGCCACAAAAGTGGAAATTTTACGCTCGCTTATGACTGGCATAGAAGTTATAGTAATTGACCCAGAAAATGAATATCAAAGATTGGCGGATTCCGTCGGGGGCAGTGTCTTGAAAATTTCCCTGAATTCAAAAACGACAATTAATCCGTTGGATATTCCTGTTATCCCGAAAGGGGAGGATCCTGGTGACGTTTTTAAGTCCCATATTTTAAATGTGACCGGTTTGCTTAAATTGATGATGACGGATATTACTCCGGAGGAGGATTCACTTTTGGACAGGGCGATAACTGAAACATATTCTTCGCGGGGGATAACCGCGGATGTGAAAGATTTTTCCAAAATTGAAGCTCCGCTTTTGGAGGATTTGCAAACCGTACTTGAAAATATGGAAGGCGGAAAAAACATGGCGGCGCGGCTTTACAAATACACAAAGGGAACATATGCGGGATTTATCAATCAGCCTACAAATGTGGATGTCAATAACAGACTTGTTGTTTTCTCAATCAGGGATTTGGAAGAAGAGTTGAGGCCGATTGCAATGTATGTTGTGCTTAATTACATTTGGAATCTTATTCGCGCGGAATTGAAAAAGAGAATTTTGATCATTGATGAGGCGTGGTGGATGATGAAATATGCCGACAGCGCATCTTTCCTTTTTGGTCTTGTTAAAAGGTGTAGAAAATATTATCTGGGAGTTTCAACTATTACGCAAAATGTGGAGGACTTTATAAACTCCCCGTACGGACATCCGATTATTAGCAACTCCTCGTTGCAGTTGTTGATGAAGCAGGCGCCGGCGACAATTAGTTCCGTGGCAAAAGTTTTTGATTTGAGTGAAACCGAGAAAAATCTGATTTTGGAAGCCGGAGTTGGGGAGGGAATTTTATTGGCGGGATCAAAACATGCTGCAATAAAAATTATTGCCTCTTATTTTGAAGACCAGGTTATAACCACAAATCCGGAACAGCTGCTGGAGATGGGAAAATAGGGAATAATGTAAAATTAAAAAATCAAAAATCAAAATGACAGTTTGAAATTATAAAATTAATGCCATTGGGTCATCCTGAGTTTACTGAAGGATCTCAAAATTAAATACAGTGGATTCTTCAATCTGTTCAGAATGACAGCTCCACGATATTTTTAAATTTTTAATCTTTGATATTTCCATTTTAAATTTGAAACATGGATGAACAGCCAAAAATTTCATTGCCAATCGGAATCTTTATAACACTTGTTGTTATTTGTAGTGATTTTGTGGAATTTTTGGTTAGTTTGACCGGTTTTGGTATAATTATCGGAGAAATTGTAAATTTTATTGTCGGCGGGGGGCTTCAAATTTATCTTTTTTTATCCGGCGTTAAGGGTTTTTGGAAATTAGGCACTAATATAGTCGGCACTATATTTGATGGAACTAGCGCAAGCTTTCTACCAATAAAAACAATAACCTGGATCATAACTTTGATTTTGATCAATAAGGGCGAAAAAATTATGGAACATGCTGGGACTATTGGAAAAGTCGCTGAAAAATTGAGCCAGAAAGGAGGTAATTTGGGAAAAATCGGAAAAAATATAACAAAAGCAATATGAAAATTTATAACTTACAATTTAAATTTCTGGCATTTTTTGGATTATTTCTTATTTCTTATTTCTTATTTCTTACTTCTTGCAGCGCTCAGCAATCGCCGCAGTTTTTTGTTTCGTGGCAGGCGAATAGTTTTGTTCCGTCGTGGTATGAGGGAAAAGTTTTTCCGACAACCGGGAGTCGAATTAGTATAAAATTTGATCTGATTGATAAAGGAATTGCGGTTGATTTGTCAAAAACAACGGCGCGTTGGTATATTAATGATAAATTGGTCATAAATGAAAAAAACGGACTGGGAATAAAATCCTATTCATTTGTAACAAATGGGTATGCCGGGAAAAATCTCAGCGTGAGAATTTCAATTCCAAATTATAATGGAAGCGTTTTGGACAAGGTCATTGATATTCCCATTGTCAGTCCGGAAGTTGTCATAAATGCGCCATATTCAAGCAAGATGGTTTCTTCGGGGAAGCTAAGTTTTGAGGCGATCCCATTTTTCTTTAATATCAGCGATATTTCCAAACTTTCTTTTTTGTGGAACGCCAATAGCCAGCCAACGTCGGCAACGGGAAATCCGTTTTTAAATCTGAATATTGACGCCGTCTCCGGTTCAAAAATAGATTTGGGAGTTTTAATAAAAAATATTTCCAATGAATTGGAAACAGCGAGTAAAAATATTAAGTTAATGGTGCAATAAAAAAATAAAGTTTACGGCTGTCATTCTGAGTAGGGCGAAGAATCCTTTTGCAATGCTATAAGATCCTTCGCTGCGCTCAGGATGACAAAATGCAAAAAAAAGAAATGAAAAAACCATTCAAAATTTTATCAATTATAATGACAGTGCAAATTTTTGCCATAATTTTTGCCGGGTTTTTTATTGGTTTTACCCCATTAAGTTTTGGGCAAACAACAACATCAACAATCGCCACATCTACGTCTGCGACGTCTGAACTTACGACTGCAACTTTTTCAATTACCGGCGGGTTTGCTTCAAATATTGTGAAAGAAGAAAAAAGTCAAAGCTCGTTTGGAACTGATACTTATAAGGCGACAATAACCTGGTCAACAGACAAGGATGCGGACTCGCATGTGGTTGCATCCTATATTTTATTTGGGAATTATTTGATGCCTCTGTATGTAAATGCCAGTAATAATGCATTAACAAAAAATCATTCACTGAATTTGGAAGGTCTTTCTGCCGGTAAAACTTATTATTATTATGTTTATTCAAAGGATGCAAATAAAAATACTGTAACAACTGATACGGGAGATTGGATTAGTAGTCATTCATTTACCACGCCGGGCGCAACTGATTCTATAACAACTGGAACAGCGGAAACAGCAGGAACATCCGGCTCCGGGGGAACAACAGGCGCAACTTCTTTATCGCTACAAACAACAGCGCCGGCATGGGCAAGTCTTCAAATTGGAACAACAGACCCGGTTGTTTCTAGCACTACTTATGGAACTTTTTCTATTTTAAATGTTTTTAAATATGCAATGGGATTTATTGGTATTGTTGCGCTCGGAGCTGTTATTTATGGTGGAATTTTGCGGATTACTGCCGCGGCAAATCCGTCAAATATTAGCGAAGGGAATTCATATATCCTAGGCGCAATTATGGGTATTGTGCTTTTGGCTGGCGCCGCGATTATTTTTAATACCATTAATCCACAAATAGCCAATATAGGAATTACAGAGGAATCGTTGAGCGGTATTGAGGATATAGAACCCACTCTATATAGCTGGCAGTCTACTAGTACGGTCTCCACTTCGTCGGCGATAGCTTACAATAGCAGTCCTGTTAGTAGCGCGGAAATGATTAGGGCTTCACTTAATATTGCCGGCATTGATTATACAAATCCCGCTGTTCAAAATGCTTTGAAAGAAAATAACATAACATGGAATCAGTTGAACACAATTACTGCATATTTAACAAAAGGTAATACTCATGCGTCTGAAGTTTTTATTTTAACTGCCGGCGCTGGAACGGAATCTGGCAGTATCATTTTGAATTTTAAAAAAAATACCGGTTTGGACGATTACTTTAAAAGTAAAAAGTTTTCCGAATATGTTTCCGGCGCAACTATCAAAGAAGAAGCCACTTATTGGGTCATTCAAATTCCAAAGCAATAATATCAATAAAAAATGTCTAAAAATAAATTAACCATAATAATAGTTTCAGTTGTCGCAGTTTTGGCTCTCGGACTCGGTATTTTTTTCGCATGGAAAAAATCAAACCGGATTATTACTTCTGAATTATTGCCGGGCTTGGCTCCAAGCGTTGCAACATCAACAACTGCAACTCAGATAAAATCAGCCGCCGGAGCATTGACAGTATTGGGTAAAAACAAAGTTTTTTATTATTGGATTTATACTCCCAGCGCCACTTCGTCGGCAATTGCTAAAAATATTATGTATATTTCTCCGGATGGGGCGATATTTGCGATAACTAACGGCAAGGAACAGAAAATTAACGGCATTCAAGCAAGTAATATGCAATCCGTTAAAGCGTCATCTGATGGAAAGTGGATTTTTATAAAGTCCGGCAGTTTTAACCAGTCAAGGTTTGATTTCTTGAATGTTGAAAAAAATATTTGGCAGCCTGCCACAACTGATGTTGTTGCCGCCGACTGGTCTTTGGATGGGGAGAAATTGGTTTATCTTCAAAATAATATTGCTTCAAAAAGTTTTGATTTAATGATTAAAGATATGGATATAGCCGCTCCGATTGCTGCAACTTCTACAAAATCTGCCGTTGCCAAAAGCAAGACACAACAGCCGCAAAAAATAATTTCCTTAAATCAGACTGATTTTGATCTGAGGTGGTATGAAGCGGACAAAGTTTTACTGATTCCAAAACCGTCAATAAATTATATATCTGATATTTGGGAGGTGGATATTAAAACAAAGCTAATCTCAAAAATGATGTCCGGAAATGGCATCATGATTAATTGGCTTAAATTTGGAAATCAAGGTTTGAAATTTACCGCTGATTCGCGACGAAATTACAATTTTTCAATGGTTGACGACAAAGGGAATACAAGGGGAACGTTTAAATTTAAAACATTTCCGGATAAATGTCTGATTAACAGTTTTATTCAGATGTATTGTGCTGTTCCGCGCGATCAGAATATGTTTTCAAGCCTTAATTTTCCTGATGATTATCTTAAAAATAATATTTATTTTAATGATGGAATTTATTTAATTGATCTGTCAAAAAATCAATCAAGACCTCTTTTTGAATCAAATAGTCCGGCGATTGACGCAGTAAATATTTCCCTATTTGGCAATCAGTTGTTGTTTTTAAATAGATACGATCAAAAGCTTTATGGTTTAGGATTATAAATCAATTTTTAATCCGCCAACGGGCGGATCAATTTCAAATTTAAAATGAATTTTACAATGTTTTAATTTTAAATTAATTTATTGGGTTATTTAATTAAAATTCATAATTATAAATTCTAAATTATTTTTTTATGTCATTTATTAAAAAAATCATCCTATATATGAAACTGCCAGAAATGCAGATTTTTTGGTATTTTTCGCCGTTTGCTTTGGTGATTTTAATCATTGATTTGATATATTTGCCGATTGTTTGGGCATTGATATGCGTGGTGATTTTTTTTATGCTGGCCGTTATTATTTTTGTAAGTAATATCAGAATGGCGAGACTTAATTTGGAAGTTAAAGTTGAGAGAAATGAAATGGAGGGGATTATCTCAACTCTTTTTGATGGAATTATTGCATATGATCAGGAATTTAAAATTTTGATTTTAAATAAGGCGGCGGAACGAATTTTAAACATTTCCGGGGGCAAGGTTCTTGGTCAAAAATTTTCACCGGAAAAGGCAAAGGACCCAAACTTTTCCGTTTTGGGTCAAATTCTATACCCTTCGCTTGCTGCTGTTGTAGTGAGACGTTCGGAGTTGGGAGTTTATCCCCAGATTTCCGATTTTATTTTCAGTCAACCAAAGCTTAATTTAAGAGTCGCAACTGAAAAAATATCGGATCCAAGCGGAAATTTGCTGGGATTTGTAAAAATTATTCGCGACAGAACCAGGGAAATTGAAATTTTAAAATCAAAAAGTGAATTTATAGAAGTTGCGGCGCATCAATTAAGAACTCCGCTTACTTCAATTAACTGGATATTCGAAGCGTTGTCAAAGGAAAAACTGGAAGATGGTCAAAAAGAAATGGTCACCATGGGTCTTTCGGCCACTGCCGGAGTTCTGAAAACCGTAAATGATCTTTTGGATGTTACTCAAATTGAAGAGGGAAAATTTGGGTATCAATTGGAAAATATTAACATAATTTCATTTATGGATCAGTTATTGTCGGAAATGACGGGTTTTGCCAAGGAATCCGGCGTCAGTTTATATTTTAAAAAACCTGAAGAAAAATCCATTGATGTATTTATTGATCAGCAAAAGCTTGCAATTGCCATATCAAATATGGTATCTAACGCTGTAAAGTATAATGTGGAAAAGGGCGAGGTTGTGATTGAAATTAAAAAAATGGAAGAAAAGCCGTATGTTCAGATAAGTATTAAAGATAGCGGAATTGGATTGGAAGAAGATGAAATTAAAAAACTTTTTACCAAATTTTTCCGCTCTGAAAACGCAAAAAGAGTTGTTCCTGATGGCGCGGGCTTGGGACTTTATATAACAAAAAATATCATAAAAAGGCATGGGGGAGAAATATGGGCGGAGTCTCAGTTAAATCGTGGAAGCACTTTTTATTTTACCTTGCCCCTTGATCCGAAATTGGTTCCTCAAGCCGAAGTGGCAGAACTAGAGTAAATTCAAAATTGAAAAATCAAAATGGAAAGTGACAATGTAAAATTTAAAAATGAATTTAAAAAGAGGTTATATAACTGGGTTTTGAGACTGATAAAATTTATTGACAGGCTTCCAAAAGATTCCACATGTTCAGTAATGGGAAAACAGCTTTTAAGGAGTAGTACAAGTGTTCTGGCTAATTATATTGAGTCTAGTTCTGCAAGCTCAAAAAAAGATTTTATAAACTTTTTCACTTATTCATTAAAATTAGCAAATGAGTCTAAAATTTGGTTGTCATTACTGAAAGATACTAATAAAGGTGATAAAGATGAGCTTAAATGGTCATTAAATGAATTAATTGAAATAGCAAATATTATAGCCTCCAGTATTTTGAAATTAAAGGGCAAGAAATAATTTTTTATTTTAAACTGTCATTTTGATTTTTGATATTTACACTTTCAATTTTTATTATGCCTGAACTCCCGGAAGTCCAAACAATAGTAGATGATTTAAATAAAAAAGTAATCGGACGCAAAATAACAGGCGTTTGGTTTGATGCGCCAAAGCTGATTAAAAAACCAAAAGCCGCAGAACTTGAAAAACAAATAAAAGGATTAAAAATTACCGGCATAAAGCGCCGTGGTAAAAACATTCTCATTTATTTGGACACGGATAAAAGAGGATTAAAAACACGGATTAACGCGGATAAAAGTGGTCAAATGTTGCTTTTGGTTCATCAAAAAATGACTGGGCATCTCTTATATGGCAAATGGAGTATTAAAAAAGTTGTAGGTCATAAGTCATCAGTTACAAGTCAAATTAAAGGAATAATGGATGATATGGCAAATGGATATATCCATGTTATTTTTTATTTGGATAATGAATGGCAAATAGCTTTTTCCGATTTGAGAAAATTTGGGAAAATTATTTTTGATTCCAAAGAAAAAATTGAAAATTCTCCGGATATTGCTGAATTAGGTCTGGATCCTTTTGATAAACAGCTTACCTTTGAAAAATTTAGGGAAATTATATTAAGTCAGAAAAAGGCGATTAAAGAAGTGCTTATGGACCAAAAACTAATTGCCGGTATTGGCAATATTTATTCCGATGAAATTTTGTGGATGGCAAAAATCCATCCGCTTACTCCGGCAAAATCATTAAAAGTAGTGCAAATAAAATTAATTTACGCCTCAATTAAAAAAGTTCTAACTAAGGCGCTAAAACTTAGAGGAACTTCAATAAGTGATTTTAGGGATGCTTTTGGAAAACTTGGTTTTTATGCCGATGTTAGATATGTTTATAGAAAAGAAGGCAAACCTTGTTCTCGCTGCAAAACCTCAATTAAAAGGATTAAAATGAAAAGCAGGTCAGCACATTTTTGTCCTTTTTGCCAGAAAATATAAATATATTTTGGAAATTTGTTTGCTATGTTTAAACATAGCAACTGGTATAGTGTAGTATGCTAGTGGAAAATGTCAGCATAGCATTGCAAAATTTGTAGGGGGGGTATAATATAAATAATTAAAAATATTATAGTTTGTCATTTCCGTGCAGGCGGGAATCCACAGACTTTGCTCAATTATGATAACCCAACAGGAATTACGACAAATAATTTTAAAGGATTTGGCGATAGGCCATTTACCGATTGAAACTCAGGATAAAATTTTGGAAAAGCTTGGTGAAAATATTACCAAGCGAATTACTCTTGCGGTTTTGGAAAATTTGCCGGAAGATGCGCAATCTGAATTTGATGTAATCAGTGCAAGTGGTGATGATATAAAAATGCAGGAATTTTTAAAATCAAAAATTCCAGGAATTGAAGAACTGATTCAAAAAACAATTCAATTTACAATCAACGAGTTTAAAGAAATTGCCGGAATTAAATAATATGAGCGAACAATTTGATTTTTCAAAAAAAGAGGAACAAAAACAATTTCAGGAACTGCCAAAAGCGGCGCAGGAAATTTTGATTGAGCAATCACAAGATGAAGCTAATAAATTAAGCAAGAAAAAAACTGAATATGCGGAATTCAGAAAAAAAACCGGCTATGATATGGAAGCATTTGATTTGGTTATTGAGCAGGGAGGAGTGAAATCAACAGAGGAAATAAAACCAACCATTGGAGAATCTAAAGAAGATGTTGAAAGCATAATGACAGAAGAAACTTTTACTGAGGTCGGAAAAGTTGAAGAAGGCCCATTACCGGATTTGCCACCGACAGAGCAGGCGGCGGAAGAATCTAAAAAAGGAGAAACTGATGAGCGAGATGAAAAAGCGCCGGAAGAAATTGCATTAGATGGTGAGGTTATTGGTGTTGAAAAAATTCCCAGAGAGGCGCGAGAAATAAATCCTGAATTATTATTGGCGGCAACAGATAAGCAGGGCGAAAAAATTGATTCTGAAGTCAAAGAGAAGAAAAATTGGGTAAGGGAAAAAGTAGAAAAAACTGCGGATTGGTATAAAAAACAGGCATTATGGAAAAAAGTTTTGTTTTCGACCGGGTGTATTGGTGTGGCCTCGGCTTCAGCGGCTATTGGGGGAACGGTTGGTATGTCAATTGCTGGCGCGGCTTTTGCGGGTAAATTCGGACAGAGAATGCTTGGAGGTATGGCAACTTTTGTAACAGCCGAAGGATTCTTAAAACAGCAGGCGGAAAAAGGCGGAAAGGAAAGGACTGAAGCAGAAGCAAAAAGACACACTATTGAGGCGGCAGCTCTTGGAGTTTTGGTTGGTGGTGGAGCTGCATCTCAAGCGGCAAAGGAATTATTTGGATTGGTCGGAGATTCTTATAATCATTGGTTTCCGAAAATAGAAGAATTAAAATTAAATCCTGAGTATTCAAAAGTTTTTGAATCGCATCCTAAAAGTATTGAGGAAATTGTTGCTGAACAAAAAGGTATTGCAACTGCATCCATTGATGAATCACATGAGATTAATGAACCTGCTATAATTAAAAAAGGTGAGGGTATTTGGCACGCAGTCCGTAGACAACTTGAAGAAAAAATTCATGGCAATCCAAATGTTTACGGATTAAATCCGGAAGATTTGGCGGATGAAGAAAAAATAAAAGCAGTTGCAAATAAGGAAACCGGAAAATTACTGGCAGAACAGGGATATATAAAACCTGACGGGACTGAAACCTGGGTTTCTCATGAGGGAACAAAAGTTTTACTTGGTGCGGATAATAAAATAAGCATAAGCGGAGAGGGAGATAATCTTACATATGAAGTAGCTCCTGAAGCTCAACATAATGAGGTTAAAATTCCTGAAGTTAATGGAGTAGAAGTGCCGGAAATAAAACCTGCTTACATGGTAAATGAACCTGAAGCTATAATATCAAAACCAAAAGTAATCCCGTTAGAAGTTGGTGAAATTACTCCGCAAGATAACGTAATTATTAATGAATTCTCTTCAATTGATTCAGCTCACGAAGTTACACAACCGGAAGCTGCCCATGCCCAGCCTGTTAGTGGAGTGGAAAATGTGGTTGAAACAAAAATAGCGCTTATTAATAATGAAATTATCCAGCAGCATCTTGAGGGAGAAAATAAAATTTCAGAATTTGTATTGAACGATGAAAATTTAAGAGATGTTAAATTTAAAATTTTGACTGATATCAATGGGAATTCTGAAGCATATATTTTAGGGGGAAAGTTTTTAAATTCAGCTGAATCAGTTAATGGTCATTTGACTGAAAATTGGGATGGGGAAATTTTAAAAAAATCACCGGAGGACATTCGTGCCCAGGTTGGACGTACTGCTGTTTTGGCAGAAGCAAGAAATTTGGAAATTTATGAAAGAGCTTTGAAATATTTGGAAAATAATAGTCAAGGAAATTCTACTGAATCAGGAATTCTAAAAAATCAAATTAAGCGCATTATCGAAGGGACGGAGAAAACGTATGGTCATGTCTTTGTTGATAAAGTGGATGATTTTAAATAAATTTTGTGTGGATTTATCAACTGTGTTAGCGTGCTATCACAGTGGGAAATTTAATTTATTGTGGCAAACTAAGTCTTATAAAAATTAAAGAAATAAATGTCACTTGTGTTATTAGATATGAGGAATTATTCTTAATGAATGAGTAAAAAGCCCGATTTATTTCTTGAAGATTCAATTTTGGACGATTTCTCAAAAAGCCTAAATTCCGTTGAGATGCCGCTCTCAGGGCGCGCATTTAGTTTGGTGATCATTTTTATTTCAATCATCGGGTTAATTTTGTTTGGTAAAATTTTTAATCTGTCAGTTCAAAAAGGAGATTTTTATAATAACAGATCTTTGGCAAATATGAGTGAGATAACATTTATTCCTGCTGAAAGGGGACTAATTTTTGATAGGTATGGTAAGTCGCTGGTTGCTAATGTTTCAAGTTTTAAGGCTGTTTTAAAAGTCTCGGATTTTTTTAAAAAAAGTGAAGAGGATAAAAAAACAGATTTAAAAAAAATTGCTGAAATTTTAAATCTTGATCAAAATGAAATTGAGAGCTGGATAAACAATGTAAATTTGGAAAGGCAGAACTTAATTGTTATTGCAAGAGATTTGACAATAGAACAGGTCGCAAAAATAAAAAATCTTAATCTTGATGATATTGAAATAGATCAGGATTTTTCCAGGCAATATGATAAAAATGGAATTTTTAGCCATATTTTAGGATATGTCGGTCTGGCTTCTTCTGCAGATTTAAAATCTAATGATAACCTGATGACCAATGATTTGATTGGAAAATCCGGGTTGGAATTTTATTATGATGACCAACTACGCGGAAAAAGTGGCGAAATTATTGATTATAGGAACGCAAAAAATGAAAGTTTTGGGCAAAAAAATTCTATTTCTGGAATTAAAGGAAATAATCTTTATCTGACAATAGATGCGGATCTTCAAAAGTTTTTTTATTCAAGATTAAAAAGCCAGTTGGACGGTCTTGGCAGGGTTGGGGGAGCAGGAGTTATTATGAATCCGCAGACTGGAGAGATTTTATCTTTGGTGAGTTTGCCAAGTTTTGATAACAATAAAATAACTGGCAATCTTCTAGTTGATTCAAATAAGCCGTTATTTAATAGGGTCACAAGCGGTCTGTATAGTCCCGGCTCTACAATCAAACCGCTCGTTGCAGTTGCGGCCCTTAAAGAAAATGTAATTAGCACAACTAAACAAATATATTCTCCCGGATATTTGGACATTCCAAATCCATATAATCCCGACAAGCCATCAAGGTTTTTAGACTGGAAACCACAAGGGTGGGTTGATATGTATTCTGCAATTGCGAGATCAAGCGATGTGTATTTTTATATTTTAGGCGGAGGTTTTCCGTCTCAATTTTCCCATGCTGGCATTTGGAACGGAAGCGAAAACATTAGCGGATTGGGAATAAAAAAATTAAGGGAATATTGGCAAAAGTTTGGGTTGGAACAAAAAACTGGGCTTGATCTTCCAGGTGAAAAATCAGGTTTTTTGCCCGACATAGAAGAAAAGGAAAAAAGAAGTGGAACTCCGTGGAGATTGGGAGATACATATAACGTAAGTATTGGACAGGGTGATTTGATAATAACTCCGATTGAACTTATTAATTACATATCCGCGCTCGCTGCAAAGGGAATTTCATTCCAGCCTTTTTTGGTAAATAAAATAGAAGATGAAAATAATAATATAGTAAAAGAAACAGCACTAAAAATTATCTTGGATAATTCCAATCTTGCCGATTTTATAAAAGAAGCTGAAAAGGGGATGGTAGATGTTTCACAAAAATCATATGGTAGTGCCTACTTAGTTCATGACCTGCCAATTACAATAGCTTCAAAAACAGGAAGCGCTCAGGTTGAAAATAATGCCAAAACAAATGCTTTTTATGTCGGCTATAATATTCCACAAATTGGCGCAAATAATATTCGTGAAAATTCGTCGACCAATTCGTCCCAATTTGTTATTCCCCAGCAGATAGCAGTTTTAGTCCTGATTGAAAATGCGCGCGAGGGAAGCTTAAATGCCGTACCAGTGGGCAAGGATGTTTTTAAATGGTATTATGAGAACAGACTGAAAAAGTTGTAAAGTAGAAGGTTAAAAGTTTATAAAGGTAAAATGCTTTATATAAAATTTTATACTTGATGAACTTTATAACATTATAACTTGATGAACTTAAGCGAATTTCGCAAAGATCTTGTTTCCGGAGAATGGATAATTGTTTCTCCAAACAGATTTAAAAGGCCTGGACAATTTAAAAAAGACACTAAGCGTGTTTTGATTCCAAAAACAAATTGTCCATTTGAGGATCCTCAAAAAACAGGACATGGGCAACCGTCAATTGTGTATCCTGTTAAAAAAAATGGTTCGACAGCCACACTGCGAAACTGGGAAATTCAGGTAATTGAAAATAAATTTCCGGCGATTTCCCATAAAGACAATAGTTGTGCCAGCGAAATTAAGAGAGGGCTGTTTTCAGTAATGGGAGGAGTTGGACATCATGACCTCGTTTTAACAAAAGACCATTATAAAAATTTTGCTCATTTAAGCCCAATAAAAGCCCGGCAGATTTTCAAAATTTTTAAAGAAAGATATCTGATGCTTGCAAATGACAAGTGTTTGAAATATATTTTTATTCTTCATAATTGGGGACCAAAAGCAGGAGCTTCAATTTTTCATCCCCATTATCAAATTCTTTCAATGCCGATTATTCCGCCAGATGTTGAAAGATCAATAAATGGGTCTGATAAATATTTTAAGAAGCACAAGAGGTGTGTTCATTGTGATATGATTAAAGATGAATTAAAGGAAAATGCGAGAGTTGTTTATCAAAACAAAGAAGTTGAAGTTGTCGCGCCGTTTGTGTCAAAAGGCCCATTTGAGCTGAGAGTATTTACAAAGAAGCATTTTTCAAATTTTGAAAAAACTCCGGACAATGTAATGGAGTATGTTGTTGACGCGCTTCAAAAAACCCTTTTAAAAATTGAAAAGAAACTAGGGGATCCGGATTATAATTTTTTCATTCATACTGCGCCTTTGGGAAATGATAAAAAAAATGATCATTATCATTGGCACATTGAAATTCTACCGAAGGTTAGTATTTATGCCGGACTTGAGCTGGGAACTGGAATAGAAATTATTACGGTTGATCCGGAAATGGCAGCAAAGATATTAAGATAAATAAAAGTTGAAAAATCAAAAATCAAAATCACAGTTTAAAGTTATAAAATTAATGTCACTGGGTCATCCTGAGTTTGCCGAAGGATCTTAAAATTAAACACGGCAGATTCTTCACTCTGTTCAGAATGACACCCTGCGATATTTTTCTATTTTACATTGTCATTTTCCATTTTGATATTTACATTTTAAATTTTTAGTGATGGTTTCCTCAATTTTAGCTTTAATCTCAAATTTTATAATTTTATTTATTTCCAAGGTTGGGTACTTGGGAATTTTTGTGCTGATGTTTTTGCAGAGCTGTAATATTCCGGCGCCGTCTGAAATCACGATGTCGTTTTCCGGATTTTTGGCATCTCAAAAAGTTTTCAGTTTTTGGGCAGTTGTTTTTGTTGGAGCGATTGGAAATTTGGGCGGAGCATTTTTATCTTATAAATTTGCAGATGTTTTTGTTAAAAACGGCTTACGTGAAAAGTATAAAATTCTAAAAATTTTAATAAGTGATGGCAATCTTAAAATTGCTGAAAAATGGTTTGAAAAATATGGAAATATTTCTGTTTTTTTTGGAAGAATGATGCCGGTTGTCAGCACTTTTATTTCTTTCCCGGCCGGACTTGCAAAAATGCCTCTTAAACTGTTTTTGCCGTTCTCATTTTTTGGCTCATTAATCTGGTGTTTTATTTTGACAAAAATTGGATTTGTTCTTGGAGAAAATTGGAAAGACGTTCAAATCTATTTCAGAAAATTTGATTATCTTATTGTGGTAGCCTTGGTTGTTATATTAGTTTTTTGGTTGTACAGGCATTTAAATAGTAGAGGAAAGGGAATAGCGAATAGCGAAAAGTAAAAACCTTAGGAATAGTTTTATAAAGAGTTGATAATCATGGCTTATAAACTGTAATATGCGCCCCCCCAAAAAGGGGCTTTTTTTATTTCACTCAAGCGAAAATATTTTTGCAGCGAATGTGTCAAAAAACTCGTAAAAATTAGTGAAATGAATAGGAAATTTATCGGGTTTACCCGTGAAGAGCAGAGTGATAAATTTCCGTTATGAATGAGCTGATTTTAGAGGTTTTTTGATCATGAGCGAGAATAATGTTTGAGCGATCTTATCCCCAAAAAGCCCTTGACTTCTATTTTCAATTATATATACTTTTAAACATGGTAAGAAACACAAAGAAAGGAAATCGCGGATAAAAATCGGCAACTTTTCTAGTGTCGAGTTTGTCCGCCGAGAGGCGGTTTTTTAATTTCAAAGCCGCAAGAAAATCTGAAAATGAGCTTCTTTAAAAATTAAATATTAATAGTCAATATTAAATTATAAGACATTTTGTACAATTCATTTTCTGTTGCAATTGAATAATTTTGGCTGCGACATTTAAAAAACTTTTTTTATTCGTCTCGATTAAAGTTATAAAAATTTCGCTGAAAAAAAATTATACAAAAAGTCTAAAGTAAGAATTTCATCTTTTGGGTAAAATAATCCCAAAGTCAATTTTGTTCTGATAATTTATTATCAGAAATTAATTTGCGATGATGCGTGAATTAATAATTGGCTCTTCGAGCTTGTCTTTCATAAAGTGTAAAAATATTTATTTATAAATTTTTTTATATCAGTGTGAGATATTGCGTCGGAGAAGAGGTACATAATAAGGGCGTATGGTGGATGCCTTGACTAAGAAAGGCGATGAAGGACGTGGCGTAGCTGCGATAAGCTTCGGGGAGGTGTGTAGCAACCTTTGATCCGGAGATTTCCTAATGGGGAAACCCAATTGTGTAAACCACAATTACCTGTCACTTGATGACATGGAGCGCACCCGCTGAAGTGAAACATCCCAGTAAGCGGTGGAAAATAGAATAATAATTATTCCCCTAGTAGTGGCGAGCGAAAAGGGAAGAGCCCAAACCCATGTGTGTTCGCAAGAATTATGTGTGGGGGTAGTAAGATAGAGACATTCTTGTTTAACTAATGATCTTATTTATAAGGTTATTGGTTAAATAGGAGGAGAGTTACAAATTTGCTGGTTAGCCGAATTTGTTGGAAAACAAGGCCATAGCGAGTGATAGCCTCGTAGGCGAAAATCAGCAAACTCTTTGTTTTTAATCTTGAGTACTTCGATGAACGAAAACTTCGAAGGAAACAACCAGAACTATCTGGTAAGGCTAAATACTTTCTTAGATCGATAGTGAACAAGTACCGTGAGGGAAAGGTGAAAAGCAGGCCGGTTAGGCCGATGAAATAGAACCTGAAACCATATGCCTACAAGGACTCGGAGCACTAACGAACAATTTATTGTTCGCAGTGTGACGTGGTGCCTATTGAAGAATGAGCCAACGAGTTTAAGGAAATCGTTTGTCTAAGTCCCATGGGACGGAGGCAAAGGGAAACCGAGTGTTAATAGCGCGTTTATGACGGTTTTCTTAAGACCCGAAGCCAAGCGATCTTGCCCTGGGCAGGATGAACCCCGAGTAAAATTGGGGGGAGGTCCGAACCGGTTGGTTGTGCAAAACCTTCGGATGACCTGGGGTAAGCAGTGAAAAGCTAATCGAGCTTGGTAATAGCTGGTTCTCTCCGAAATAGTTTTAGGACTAGCGGTTATTATAAATCCATAAGGGGTAGAGCTACTGGTTCGAGAGTAATGGGCGAAAGCTCGGCTCTCGAGTCAAACTCCGAATACTTATGGATCTGAGTAACTAGTCAGACTGCGGGGGCTAAGCTCCGTGGTCAAAAGGGAAACAGCCCAAACCGCCGTCTAAGGTCCCTAAATATATGCTGAGTGTTAAAGGTGGTGATTCGCCATTGACAGGTAGTAGGTTGGCTTAGAGGTAGCCATCCTTTAAAGAGTGTGTAACAACTCACTACTCGATGGCGCGTTGCGCCGAAAATATACCGGGGCTAAGCATATTACCGACGACGCGGATGCAGTTATTTCTTCGGAAATAATTGCGTGGTAGGAGAGCATTCCAAGCAGCAGTGAAGGTCGATCCGCGAGGGCGACTGGAGCGCTTGGAAGAGAGAATGTTGGCATGAGTAACCATCAATCCGGATGAGAAATCCGGACCCCGTAAACCTAAGGTTTCCTCCGCAATGTCAATCAACGGAGGGTTAGGCGATCCTAAGGCAATGGCGAAAGCCGCAGCTGAAGGGTTAGCGGTTAATATTCCGCACCATCTGTATGATGCGATGGAGTGACGAAGGAAAAAAGATTGAGCGCCTTAATGGTTTGGCGTTGTTGACTTTGAGAATTGTTTGACTGGCAAATCCGTCAAACTGTCTTTAATGACGAATTTCGCATTTTGACAAGAGGTGTAGGTTTTCCTATGCCAATTCAATTGAAGAGCCTTCCGAGAAAAACTTCTAAGCTTAATCATATAGATTTCGTACCGTAAACCGACACAGGTGGGTGAGGCGAGTAGCCTCAGGGGAACGAGTGATTTCTTCCTAAGGAACTCGGCAAAAAAGCGGCCGTAAGTTCGCAATAAGGCCTGCCCTTCGCAAGAAGGGCCGCAGCTAAAGTATCTCTGGCGACTGTTTAACAAAAACACAGCTCCCTGCTAACTCGCAAGAGGATGTATAGGGGGTGACACCTGACCGATGCAAGAAGATTAAGGCTGGCGGTGGTATGCAGCAATGCATACTGCTAACCGGCTCAAGTCCTTGTCAATGTCAGCGATAACTATAATCGTTCTAAGGTAGCGCAATTCCTTTTCGGGTAAGTTCCGAAGCGCACGAATGGTGTAACGACCGGAGAACTGTCTCAGGAAGAAGCTCGGTGAAAGTGCGAGTGCCGTGAAGACGCGGTGTACCTCTAGCGGGACGAAAAGACCCCGGGAGCTTTACTATAGCTTGGTATTGGCTTTAGAATTTTAATGCGTAGCGTAGTGGCGAGCCTTTGAAGCGGTTCTTTTGGGAACCGTGGAGGCGACAATGAAACAGCCATCTTTAAGATTTTAAAGTCTAACCTCAACGGAAAAAACGGTGGGGAACAGTGCCTGGTGGGTAGTTTTAATGGGGCGTTATCCTTAAACGCTAAGTGGCATGTCCGTGCTGCTTTAAAAGGGGGACCTATTGCTGTAAAGCGATATGGAAAAACTATCTATATGCTGGAACATCTGGGTATGTCAAAGTACTTTGTAAAAAGTGAAAATCTTTGACCGATGCAGACAATCAGCAGGCAACCCGCCGATGGTGGGGAGCCTCAGAGACTACACGATAGCCCCGATATAATATCGGGTGATGATATAGTCCGACCTGTATGGCGACATACAGATTGCATTTGTCGTTGCGGATGCAATGATTCAATGAAAATTGAATTTAACAACAAAAGCCTAAAGAGTAACGGAGGAGTTTATTAAGGTCGGCTTAGTCCCGATGGAAACGGGACTGGACGCGTAAAGGCAAAAGCCGGCTTGACTGCAAGACTGACACGTCGCGCAGGCGCGAAAGCGGAACTTAGTGACCCGACCATTCTTTATAGAAAGGTGGGAGACATCGGACAAAAGCTACCCCGGGGATAACAGGCTGGTGAGATCTGAGAGTCCTTATCGACGATCTCGCTCGGCACCTCGATGTCGGCTCGCCCTAGCGCGGGGCTGGAGAAGGTCCCAAGCGTTTGGCTGTTCGCCAATTAAAAGGGCACGCGAGCTGGGTTCAAACCGTCGTGAGACAGGTTGGTCTCTATCTGCTAGAGGCGTTGATACTTGAGGGAAGTTGACCCTAGTACGAGAGGACCGGGTTGAACGAACCTCTGGTCTACCGGCTTTACTACCAAGTGAACTGCCGGGTAGCTATGTTCGGAAGGGATAAGCGCTGAAAGCATCTAAGCACGAAGCCCATCCCAAGATTAGGTATCATTTGAGATTCGTAGAAGACTACTACGTTAATAGGTTTCAGGTGTAAGCACAGTAATGTGTGTAAATCATTTTGTAAAGAATTGATAATGACTGAAAAGCGAATGAGATTACGCAAGTGATTTCAGGAGTGATTTAGAAGTTTGAT
>Ga0184636_1000070_pt1 | contig 23448 bp, 21 predicted proteins | sample PLM3_60_b2_FD_133164 | JGI IMG/M metagenome (GOLD analysis project Ga0184636, IMG submission 133164) | Groundwater sediment microbial communities from an aquifer in East River, Colorado, USA - PLM4_90_b2 | ecosystem: Environmental > Terrestrial > Soil > Riparian zone | place: USA: East River... | reverse complement strand
CGGGGACTGTTAAAAGTCATTATACCGGAAAACTTAAGCACACCAGGCGTGCAGGTAATCATCGGCAAGGAAAACCAGTACGAAGGCATCCAGAACTGCAGCGTCGTCATTTGCCGGTATGGTTTGCCCGAGGAAGCATCCGGCACACTCGCGGTAGTAGGACCGACGAGAATGCCATACTCCCATACCATACCCACGGTTTATTACCTTTCGTCCGTGCTGAACCAATTGATGGGCGGTCTGTACGGCAACGAGAACCGCAGTTAATGAATTTTTAAGTATTGGATTTAGATTATGATGCCCAAAGAGCCTGAAGAAAAAGAAGAATTGAATAAAGAGAATGCCGACAACGCGTCGGCGGAAGAGCTACCGGAAGCGACGATAAACCTGGAGGAGGCGCTGGCGGAGGAAAAGAAGCGCGCCGAGGAATATTTAGCTAGCTGGCAGCGGTCGCAAGCCGATTTCATTAACTACAAGCGGCGCTCCGAACAGGAAAGGCTGGAGTTCAACAGTTACGCCAATGCCAACCTGTGCAACAACATCCTGCCCGTAGTGGATGACCTGGAGCGAGCGCTAGCCGCCATCCCGGAGGAATACTCTAAAACCAAATGGGTGGAAGGCGTGCGGCTGGTAGAGCGGAAATTCAAAACCATCCTCGAGGGGCAGGGGGTTAAGCCGATATGCGCGCTGGGCATGGCTTTCGACCCGAATCTGCATGAGGCTATTAAGCATGAAAAAGGCAAAGAAGGCATGGTTATCGCCGAATATCAAAAGGGATACATGCTGAATGATAAACTGCTGCGTCCTTCCCGCGTGGGGGTGGGCAGCGGCGAAGAAGAGAAACATCATAAAGCTCATACCAAGGACATAAAAAAGGAAGAGGATACAAAGGAGGAAGAGCAAAATGGCTAAAGCAGTAGGTATAGATTTAGGCACCACTTTTAGCGAAGTGGCGGTGCTGGAGGCGGGCGAGCCAGTAGTAATTACTAGCTCCGAGGGCAGCCGCTTAATACCCTCGGTGGTGGCAATAAATAAAAACGGGGAGAGACTGGTGGGGCAAATCGCCAAGCGGCAGGCAATCGTCAACCCGGATAACACGATATACAGCATCAAGCGCTTCATGGGGCGTAAGTGGGGCGAGCCGCTAGGACGCGAGTTGCCAGTAGAGGAAGACGCTAAACGCAAGACTTATAAAGTGACGCGGGCGTCGAATAATGACGTGCGCGTGTTGATGGGCGGCAAGGAATACAGCCCGCCGGAGATATCGGCAATGATTTTGCAGAAGCTCAAGGCAGACGCCGAGGCTTACCTGGGCGAGAAAGTCACCGACGCAGTTATCACCGTGCCGGCATACTTTAACGACGCGCAGCGGCAAGCCACTAAAGACGCCGGCGCCATCGCCGGGCTGAATGTTTTAAGAATAATCAACGAGCCGACGGCGGCAGCCCTGGCATACGGAATGGACAAGAAAGCCGATGAGACCATCGCCGTGTACGACCTCGGCGGCGGCACTTTCGATATTTCCATACTGGAGCTGGGCGAGGGCACCTTCCAGGTAAAGAGCACTAACGGCGACACCCACCTGGGCGGCGACGACTTCGACCAGAGAATAATAGACTGGCTGATTGCCGAATTTAAGAAAGACCAGGGTATTGACTTAAGCAAGGATAAAACGGCACTACAGCGACTCAAGGAAGCGGCGGAAAAAGCCAAGATAGATCTCTCATCCGTCCAGCAGAGCGAGGTCAACCTGCCATTCATTACGGCGGACGCCAGTGGTCCCAAGCACCTGAACATCACACTGAATCGCGCCAAGCTGGAACAGCTGGTCTTGGACTTAGTGGAAAAGACCATAGACCCCTGCCGACAGGCGTTAACCGACGCCGGCAAGACAACCGCGCAAATTGACGAGGTGATACTCGTCGGCGGGCAAACACGCATGCCGCTGGTGCAGGATAAAGTGAAGCAGTTCTTCGGCAAGGAGCCGAACAAGAGCGTCAACCCGGACGAGGTGGTTGCCATCGGCGCCGCCATCCAGGCCGGCGTGCTTAAGGGCGAGGTCAAGGACGTCCTGCTCCTCGATGTGACGCCACTGACACTGGGCATTGAAACATTAGGTGGAGTCGCTACACCGCTTATCCCCCGCAATACCACCATCCCCACCGCCAAGAGCCAGATATTCAGCACGGCAGCGGATAATCAGCCCGGCGTGGAGATACACGTCCTCCAGGGCGAGCGACCCATGGCTAACGACAACCGCACCCTGGGTAAATTTATGCTCGACGGGATTTTACCGGCCCCCCGCGGTGTGCCGCAGGTGGAGGTCACTTTCGATTTGGACGCCAACGGCATCCTTAACGTCAGGGCGCAGGACAAAGGCACCGGCAAGGAGCAGAAGATAACGATTACCGCGTCCAGCGGTCTCTCTAAAGATGAAGTTGCGAAGATGCAGAAAGAAGCGGAAGCTCATGCCTCGGAAGACGTCAAACGCCGCGACGAAATAGAAGCCAAGAACATGGGTGATACCATGGCATACCAGGCGGAAAAGACCCTGCGCGACAACAAGGATAAGATACCCGCCGACCTTAACAGCGAGGCGGAAGAAAAAATCAAGGCGGTGAAGAGCGCTTTACAAGGCTCGGACGTTAACGCTATTAAGAACGCCACACAGGCTTTGAACGAAACGATGCAGAAAATTGGCCAGGCGGTTTACAGCAAGCAGCAACCGCCGCCCGGCGGGCAACAGCCGCCACCGGGAGAACAGCCGCCTCCTCCGGAAGGGGGAAAGGGCGGTAAAGACGAAGGGACAGTGGAGGGGGAGTTCAGGGAGGTATAATAATATGACTAATAAACGAGGCCCACAACCTGATGTAAAATATTGCCCTATATGTAAGGGAAATTTGAGAAACGTCCCTCGTGATGAAATGATTAGTAAAGGTTATATAGGTGCAGATGGAACTGTATCGCCTGATACTCACACTTATATTTGTCGTGAATGCAGTAATAAGTTTGAAATAAATCAACACCGATAAATGTATATATAAATTGACTAAATTGACGAAATACATGAATAAGGGCACTGCCAAAGGGAGGTGAGACATAATGGGTGATACTGCATTGTCCATTGCAAAAGAGATTACACTAGCCATAATACCTAAATACAATCCAGGTGCCAATGACACTTCAGAAATTGTTGGTAAATATTGTGGCGAGCTCTTCAAAGCGGTGTTGTTTAAAGTAATAGAAGGCATTAAGGAGTCAAATAAGTAAATCACGAAGTATGTAAGAATAATATGTATTTTCTTAGAGGGGGCGAAAATGCCCCCTCTTTTATTATCTCTTCGACCTCTCCTCCTAACCCCCTCTCCGTACACGGAGAGGGGGAATTAAAGGGGGTGGGGTTGCAGAAACAAAAACCCTCTCCTGTCTCCCTTTATAAAAGGGAGAGGATGTATAAAGTAGAAAAAATATAGCGAGTGAGTTAAGATGGATTAACTTTATCGGGGAGGGGCAAAATGCCGCCTAGTATATACCCAACAGGGACAACCATCTACTATCCGGAAAAATGCTGGAACGGCTATACATTGTTCCCTGCGGAGCTGCACCGTAATGACGGCTACGGCGCCGTGCTGATAGATATGAACGGCAACGTAGTCAACCGCTGGCAGGGTCTGGACGGTTTCCCGAATAAGATGCTGCCCAACGGAAATGTCATGGGCAGCACGGGCATACGCAATATGAAGTACGGCTTCCAGGACATGCTCGATTTGGTGGAGGTTGACTGGGACGGGAAGATAGTCTGGAAGTTTGATAGATTCGAACGAATAAAAGACCCGCGACAAAAGCCGCGCTGGATGGCAAGGCAGCATCACGACTACCAGCGGGAGGGGAATCCGGTGGGGTATTACGTGCCGGGCATGAAAGCAAAAACGAACGGCAAGACGCTTTTAATCTGCCACAGGAATCTCACCAACAAAAAGATAAGCGATAAGCCCCTAGTGGATGACGTTATCATTGAGGTGGATGGCAACGGAAAAATCGTTTGGGAGTGGGTCTGCAGCGAGCACTACGAGGAAATGGGCTTCGATGACGTCGCTAAAGATACCATCAGACGCAACCCGGGAATCAGTCCCATGTCTGGCGGCAAGGGCGACTGGATGCACATGAATTCCATGTCCACTTTAGGTCCCAACCGTTTTTATGATAAAGGCGATAAGCGTTTTCATCCGGATAACATCATCTGGGACGGACGCCAAACGAATATCATCGCCATAATCGACAGAAAAACGGGGAAAATAGTCTGGCAACTGGGGCCATATTTCACCGCCAGTGAAAAGCTCAAGAAAATAGGGCAGATTATCGGGCAACACCACGCGCACATGATACCGCGGGGGCTAAAGGGGGAGGGGAATATCCTGCTTTTTGATAACGGGGGAGGGGCTGGCTATGGCGCCCCCAACCCCACTTCGCTGGAGGGCATCGATAATGCGAAACGGGATTCTTCACGGGTAATGGAACTTGACCCGATTACACTGGAGATAAAGTGGCAGTACCCACCGCCAATGATACCGGGGGCAGGGCGGCTCTATAGCGCTTTTATCAGTTCCGCCCAAAGGCTGCCCAATGGCAACACGATGATAACTGAAGGCAATATCGGACGGATTATTGAGGTGACACCGGAACAAGAGATAGTCTGGGAATACATCAGCCCGTATAAACACCGGATGATGAAGACCAACATGATTTACCGTGCCTATCGCGTGCCTTACGAATGGGCGCCGCGGGCGGATAGAGCGGCAGAAACAGCCGTGCCGCGTATTGACAACAGCAAGTTCAGGGTGCCGGAGTCGGTAAAAGCGCTAAAGGAAAGAGTGGTGAAGTTGAATCGGTAGGTTATTAGCATCTATATATTAGTTAGGTCTTTGTTTTTCTATTATCCTACAAGCCTTTTTAACTTTTTCATATTCGCCCTGAACCCAATTTCTTTTTTTACTCAACCAACCAAATGTCATATCTTTTTGGAATTCTACTTTTATTTTATTTGTATTTTCATAATATATAGCATCACTAAACTTAACTAAAAACATTTTAGTGAATGGAGGAAATTGTTCTTTGTAAAAGGCAAGACCATGAGCAAGAGCATTCCTAAACCCTATTAAGCTATAATCAATTTTTAGACCATCATATAAAGGAGATGACTTCACTTTTTTATTATATTCAACAACCAGTTGTGTAAAGGAATAGGGTTTAGTAAATGCATTTTCGTCAACTTCTTGATCATTTTTCAATTCTCGTAAATTTTTCGCAAACTCAATTGTTCTTTCTAATGTTTTCTCTTCTATCGATATAAAGGTGCGTAGCAATACATCAAGTGAGCGTAGATTTACTTCTATCTGACCAATATAAACTGGATAAAGTATGCCATATATATATGCGGTGATACTTCTCATGTTTTATCTCCTTAGATCATCTGGATTTCTATAACCAATTATATATCAACACATATTGAGAAGGAGGGTTTTATTATTTATGCGAAAAATACCTATTGACATTCACGTCAAAAAGACTTAAATTTATTTACCCGTAAAAGGAGGTGTCTATGTCATATCATTTCAGGAATCTGGTGTTTGAGGGGGGAGGGGTTAAAGGCATAGCCTATCTGGGCGCCATGGAAGTCCTGGAGGAAAAAGGCATCTTGGACAGCATCGAGAGGGTGGGGGGAACATCGGTGGGGGCGATTAATGCCTTAATGGTTGCCCTGGGATATAACCAGGCCGAACAAAAAGAGCAGCTCTGGAAGCTGGATTTTAACGATTTTAAAGACAGCAGCTGGGACATTTTCCGCAACATCGGACGCATATTCCAACGCTACGGGTGGAATAAAGGCGACGCCGCCCTAAAGTGGCTGGAGGGATTGGTGGCGAAGAAGATGGACAACCCCATGGCTACATTTCAAGACCTGAAAGACAAAGGCAGACCGGACCTTTTCGTCTACGGGACCAACCTCTGCACGCACTTCGGGGAGGTTTTCTCGAGAGAACGTTACGCGGATACGAGTATTGCTAAGGCGGTTAGAACCTCCATGTCCATCCCGCTATATTTCACGGCGATGCGGGATAAGGAGCAAAACGTTCTGGTGGATGGGGGGTGCTTAAATAACTATCCGGTAAAACTCTTCGACCGCCAGAAATATCTAACCGGGACAAAGGCGTCGCGAATGGGGTTAATCCGCCCTTACTACAAGGCAATGAACACCAGCTTCCTTAAAGAACACCCGGACAGCAGCCCCTATATTTACAACCGGGAGACACTGGGCTTTAGGCTAGACACCAAAGTGGAAATAGCCGCCTTCAGATATAACGAACCAAGCATCCACACCATCAACAAGTTCCAGGAATATGTTAAAGAACTGGTGAAGACGATGCTGGACGTCCAGAACAATGTCCATCTCCACAGCGATGACTGGCAAAGAACGATTTACATTGACACGCTGGGAGTTTCCACCACCGATTTCAGTATTGATGATGCAACGAAAAACAAACTGGTAAAATCGGGCAGGGATGGAGCCACTGAATACTTCAAGTGGTTTGATACCTCCGACGAAAAGGTAATCAATCGTCCCTAATTAGAGTAATTGCCCTTCGGCATGGTTCGACAAGCTCACCACAAGAGCTCAGGATAAACGCAATTACGCAGATGCTCCATGAGGACAAAATCCCTCTCCCGTCTCCCCTTACGAAGGGGAGAGGCTCATTTCTTTATTTTATGGCATTTTAAGTTATTTGCTACCAATCCTAGTAAACCCCTATAATTTTAACGTGCTCAATAACGAGATTCTCCATAAGATAATCCGGCCGGCGCGATATACGGGAGGGGAATGGAACAGCATCATCAAGGACTGGGACGCCGTCCCCATCAAGATTGCACTGGCGTATCCGGATACTTATGAAATCGGCATGTCCAACCTGGCAATACCCATTCTTTACGAGATTCTTAATAAAGAAACAGACGTGCTGGCGGAGCGGGTTTACGCGCCCTGGGTGGACATGGAAGCAGCTTTACGGGAGAATAAAGTACAACTGTTCTCTTTAGAAAGTCAGCGTCCGCTAAAAGAATTTGATATCATCGGGTTTTCACTGGGGTATGAACTGGGGTACACCAACGTTTTAAACATGCTGGACCTGGCGGGGATTCCCGTTTTAGCGGCGGATAGAGACGAAAACTACCCCCTGATTATTGCCGGGGGGACCTGCGCGTTAAATCCGGAACCGATGGCGGACTTCATTGACGCTTTTGTTATCGGGGATGGGGAAGAGGTGATTTTAGAGATTGTGGATATTTGGAGGGGGGAATTGGGGAAGGGCAAAAAAGAACTCCTGCGGCGGCTGACAACGCTGGAGGGCGTCTACGTACCCAGTCTTTATGATGTTGCCTATGATAAACAGGGACTGATTAAAAGCATCACCCCTAATACTCCCGAAGCTAAAGCTAAAATACAGAGCCGATTGGTCTTCAAACTGCCGCCGCCGCCAGTAAAGCCGGTAGTGCCGTTCATTGAGGTAACACACGACCGCGGCGCGATAGAGGTGCAGCGGGGATGCAGTCGGGGCTGCCGCTTCTGCCAGGCCGGCATGATTTACCGTCCAGTGCGGGAGCGCCCCCATGATGAGGTCATTCAGGCGGCGGGGGAAATCATTAACAACTGCGGATACGATGAAATTTCACTGGTATCGCTGAACACCAGCGATTATTCCGGCATTGATAAACTGGTGGCGAAGCTGTCGCAAAAATACCCCAAAATAGCGTTATCGCTGCCCTCTTTAAGGCTGGACGATGCCTCTGTCAAACTGGTGGCGTCGCTGCCGACGCGGAGTCGGACCGGTCTGACCTTTGCGCCGGAGGCCGGCAGCGAGAGACTGCGGCGGGCGATAAACAAAAATATCACGGATGAAAGCTTGCTGGAGACGGCGGGTAAAGCCTTTGAGCGGGGCTGGACTTCTTTTAAGCTTTACTTCATGGTCGGTCTGCCCACAGAAACGATGGAAGATGTGACGGGGATTATCAGTTTAGTGGAGAAGGTGCGCGCGCAGGGTAAAAAAGCCAGCGGCAGAAAGCCGATGATAAGGGTAAGTGTGGCGACCTTCATACCCAAGCCGCATACGCCCTTCCAGTGGAGTAAACAGGAGGACGAGGCAACGCTGAAAACCAAGCAGGAACTATTGCAGAAATACCTCCAGCAAAAGGGCGTGCGGCTGGCCTGGCACGACCCGAACGTGAGTCTGCTGGAGGCGGTAATGGCGCGGGGTGATAGAAAAATCGGGGCGGTGATAAAACGCGCCTGGGAACTGGGCTGTAAGTTTGACGCGTGGAGCGAGTTATACGACCATACTAAATGGCTACAGGCTTTTAAGGACTGCGGGATTGAGCCAGGTTTCTATGCGTATCGTGAGCTCTCGCTGGATGAGATACTGCCATGGTCGCACATTGACGCGGGAGTTACAGAAGAGTTTTTAAAGAAGGAATACCAGCGAGCTAGAGACGGCGAAGAAACACTCGATTGCCGGAATAATCTGTGTAATGCGTGCGGGTTGGAACAGACAGAAGTGTGTTTGGGGAAAAGGGGCTAGGGGTTAGTCTTTCTTAGCCTTTTTATCTTCCTTTTCTTTACCTTTTTCCTTCTCGGTCTTTTCTTCTTTTTCTTCTTCTTCCGCGAAGACGGTTATCGCCACGAGGCGGTCGCCGGGTTCCAGAGTCATTACCCTAACGCCCTGGGTGCTTCTACCCTGCGTGGTAATGCCCTTGCGAGGGTCGTCTTCCTTAACCGGCGTGCGGGTCATCATGCCCTCGGCGGAGACCAACATCACCTGCTGGTTGAAATTCACTACCCGGAAAGCGGTTACGTCGCCGGTTTTATCGACAATCTTGAAGGTACGCACGCCGCTGCCCGCGCGGTGCTGCTGGGGGTACTGGTCAACCGGGGTAACCTTACCGTAGCCGTTTTCCGTGACTACCAGGACGTAGCCATCTTTATCGGCGCGGTCCATACTGATGATGGCATCGCCTTGAACGACGCGCATGCCGCGGACACCGCCGGAAATACGGGAGGCGGAGCGCAGACCTTTAACATCAAAGCGTATTGACTGGCCTTTGCGAGTAGCCATGATAACATCGTCTTTATCGGTAGCCAGGCAGACGGAAACAAGTTCATCACCTGGCTCTAAATCCATAGCAATCAGGCCGCTGCTGCGCACGGTGGTGAAGTTATCCACCGGCGTCTTTTTAATCTCGCCCATCTTGGTAGCCATCACCATAAAGGTGTCCTTCATCAAACCGGTAGTGGCAACCATCGCCGTGACCCTTTCGCCTTCGGAAATAGAAACCAGGTTGATTATCGCCAGACCTTTAGACGTACGGGTGGCGCCGGCGGGGATTTCGTGAGACTTAAGGTAATAGACCTTGCCTTTATCCGTAAAGAAGAAGAGGTCATCATGCGTGTCCGCCACGGTCAATATCATCACGGCGTCTTCTTCACGGGTCACCTGCCCGATGATGCCTTTGCCGCCGCGATGCTGCAGGGCATAAAGGCGGGCGGGGATACGCTTTATAAAGCCGCGGGAGCTTAAAGTGACGACGACTCTCTCGTGGGGGATAAGGTCTTCTTCAGTAAAATCGAGTTTGCCCTGGTCGAGAATTTCGGTGCGGCGTTTATCGCCGTATTTAGATTTAAGCTCGGTAACGTCTTCTTTAATAACAGTTAAAATTTTCTTAGAACTGGATAATAGTTCTCTAAGGTCTTTGATAGTTTGTTGAATCTCTTTATATTCATCTTCTATTTTTTGTCTTTCAAGTCCGGCCAGACGCCGCAGCTGCATATCCAGGATAGCCTGTGCCTGAAGCGTAGAAAGCGTAAAGCGAGACATCAAGTTTTTGCGAGCTTCTTCGGAGGTTTGCGATTCACGAATGGTTTTAATAATCTCATCGATATGGTCCAGGGCGATTTTTAAGCCTTCTAAAATATGAGCACGGGCTTCGGCCTGTTTAAGTAAGAACTTGGAGCGCCGGGTAATTACTTTCTGGCGGAACTCAATATGATGCTGAAGGGCTTCTTTAAGACTGATTACCTTGGGCTGGCCATCAACCAGCGCCAGCATGTTGACGAAGAAGGACGACTGCATAGCAGTATGCTTAAACAGATTGTTAAGCACCTGTTCCGGCATAACCTCTCTTTTAAGCTCGATAACGATGCGCATGCCCTGGCGGTCGGATTCATCACGCAGGTCGCTGATGCCTTCAATCTTCTTGTCTTTCACCAGCTCGGCGATGTCTTCAATTAACGCCGCCTTATTTGTCTGGTAGGGCAGCTCGCTAACAATTATCTGACGCTTGCCGCCGGCGGAGACGCTGGTGATATGCGCTCGACCGCGGACGACGATTTTGCCATGTCCAGTGGCATAGGCATTGTTGATGCCTTCGCGTCCCTGGATAATGCCGGCGGTGGGGAAATCGGGTCCCTTAACAATTTTACCAAGCTCTTCGATAGTAGCCTGGGGATTATCAATAAGATGGGCGATGGCATCGCAGACTTCACCGAGGTTATGGGGCGGGATATTGGTAGCCATACCGACGGCGATGCCGGAACTGCCGTTAAGGAGAAGGTTAGGAAGACGGGCGGGAAGCACGGTAGGCTCCTGCAGATGGTCATCGTAGTTGGGCATGAAGTCGACGGTTTCTTTTTCGATGTCGACCAGCATTTCTTCGGCTATCTTGGCCAGGCGGGCTTCGGTATAGCGCATGGCGGCGGGTGGGTCATCATCCACACTGCCGAAGTTACCCTGGCCGTCCACCAGAGGATAACGCATGGAAAATGTCTGCGCCATACGAACCATGGCGTCATAGACCGAGGAATCGCCGTGAGGGTGATATTTACCCAGCACTTCGCCAACGATAAGGGCGCTTTTACGCGTAGGGCTGTTGGAGCGGAGGCCCATATCATACATAGCATAGAGAATACGGCGGTGCACGGGCTTTAAACCATCGCGGACATCCGGCAAAGCGCGCGAGACGATGACACTCATCGCATAATCGAGGTATGAGGTCTTCATTTCCTGTTCAATATTGACCGGTCTAACTGTGCCCGATACCATCAGCTTATTAGTCTCCTATTCGTCTTCGTTGCCGGTGTCATCTTCCGGTTCTTCGGGTTCTTCGGCTAATACCTCTACTTCGTCACCGCCGACAATAGTATAGCCTGATTCCTCTTCTTCTTCGCCCTCTATTTTGGTGAGTTTATCGCTGCCATAAGCGCGAAATTCCTCCATCCCCTTGGGCGGGAAGGAAAGCTTGCCGACCTGGGAGGGGTCCTGAAAAACCTCACGGACCATGACGGTCATACCATCGGCAGAGGATTTGACAACGGTAGCCGAATATTGATTGCCCCCTAACATTAAACGTATGAGACGGGGCGCATGTTTCGGTTCAACCCTGCCCAGATATTCACGGCGCCCGTTTTCCACCACCAGATAAGAGCCTTCAATCTTTAGAACGGCTTTGTCGCCGGCGACGGTGCTGGCGCGTTTTTCTTTCTGCGCCAGTTCTTGCAGGGTAACCACGCCAGTTTTGCCGATTTCTTCGATAAACTTCTTGGGTTCAACTTTATCCGTCTCAACCTCTACCTTGCCCGTATCCTTCATGTCCTTAAGACGGCGCAGGTTGCGGTTGGCGATAGCGTTATATTTGTCCAGCGCCACTGCCTTCTGGTAGGCTTCGCGGGCCAGTTTATATCGTCCCAACTCCATATAAGCCCTTCCCAGGCGGTTGTAGGTATCAACATCCTCCGGGAACTGGGCGACAATTTCCTTGTTGATTTCAACAGCTTCCTGCCAGCGCGCCTGCATCGCCATATCAATGGCTTCTTTGCTGCGCTGTTCCCGATACCTTAGTTGTTTTTCATCTTCGCGTGTCATTACATTCCCTAAAAATGGTTAACATATTTTTTTGAGTTGATATATTCTACATCAGTGAAAACGGTCAATCAAGGGGTTAAGGCAAATATTTCCTTGTTTGACAAAAAGACTGAATAACAGCTAGAATTTACATAGAAAGCCTTAGATAAATTGTAAAGGAGTTGCGTTCAAAATGCAAGAAAAAGTGAAGGAAGTTTTAGATAAAGTCCGTCCTTATTTAGTACGGGACGGCGGCAATGTGGAGCTGGTGGGGATAGAGGGCGGAACCGTTAAGGTAAAACTCGTCGGCGCGTGCGCCGGCTGTCCGCATTCCACGATGACCTTAAAGAACGGCATCGAGCGGATTTTAAAGCAGGAAGTGCCGGAGGTTAAAGAGGTTATCGCGGTCTAACAAGGTGGTGGATTCTTTCTTTTCCCACTCCGCCACCAGATTCTTCTCCTTCTGCGGAAGGATCAGAATGACACGCACTCAATTCCTCACTTGCGCAATTGCGCATTTACTCGATTGAGGATTTACGGTAAAAAACAAGGGGCAGGCTTGAAGCCTGCCCCTTCAATTTTCTCCTCTAGCATTAAGTCTATGTTTTTTTATCCAGTTCGAAGGCCTGATGCAGGGCTTTTATCGCGTCTTTCACCTGGTTCTCTTCAATGATGCAGGTTATTCTGATTTCCGAGGTAGTAATCAGCTGGATATTGATGCCGGCTTTGCTTAAAGAATCGAACATGAGGGCGGCATAACCCGGCGTATTCTGCATCCCCGAGCCGATAATGCTAACCTTGCCCCACTTGGGGTCGCCGATACAGCGGCGGGCGCCGATAGCTTTGGCGATTGGTTCGACAACCTTCATCGCGCCGGCCAGTTGGCTCTGCGCTACCGTGAAGGTGAGGTCGGTAATCTTTTTAACGCTGGCGTTCTGCACAATGGTGTCAATGCTGATGCCGGCTTTAGCCAGCGGCACGAAAATCTTAGCGGCGATACCGGGTGTATCGGGAACACCGAGGATAGTTATCTTGGCGACATCAAGGTCGTGGGCGATGCCTCTGACTTTATTGCGAATTTCCATAGTCACCTCTTTGTGTATCAACGTACCGGGATTATTATTGAAGCTGGACGCCACCAGTAAGGGAATATTATATACCTCGGCCAGCTCGACGGCCCGCGGCTGAACGGCTTTAAACCCATAAGTAACCATTTCCAGCATCTCGTCATAGCTGATATCACGCAGTTTACGGGCTTTGGAGAGGAGGCGGGGGTCGGTGGTATAGATGCCATCAACATCGGTATAGCGTTCGCAGCGCTCCGCTTTTAACGCCGCCGCCAGGGCGACCGCGGTAGTATCGGAGCCGCCGCGACCCAGAGTTGTAACGTCCCGGTCCTCAGTGATGCCCTGGAAGCCTGCCACAATAACTATATTGCCTTTGTTCAGCTCCTTGAAGATACGCGAGGGGTCGATATCAGTAATGCGCGCTTTACTGTAAGCGTCGTCCGTCCTGATGCCGGCCTGGGCGCCGCTCAGGCTTATCGAAGGCAGGCCCATGCCGTGCAAAGCCATGGCAAGGAGAGTGCTGGCGACAAGTTCGCCGGTGGAAAGCAGCACATCAAGTTCACGCCCATCCGGTTTTTTATTGACCTGGTAAGCGAGTTTTACCAAGTCGTCGGTGGTATCGCCCATGGCGGAGACGACGGCCACGACCTGTTTACCGGCCTTACGGCTCTTGGCAATACGCCGGGCGACGTTTTTAATCTTATCGGCATCGGCTAAAGATGAGCCGCCGTATTTCTGGACGATTAAGGGCATATCAGCAATTCCTCATTTACTCTTTTTTATCACCCCGCCACCTGGATTCCAGCCTTCGCTGGAATGACAGGGTGCTCAAATACTCTTTTGCGCAATTGCGCATTTACGATATTACTCTCTTGTTTCTCTTTTTACCGCTCCCCACCCCCGAGATTCTTCGCTCCGCTCAGAATGACAGCTGGATTAGTTGCGCAATTACGTTATTGAGCAACGGCGATTTACCTGCCTGTCAATTTACTCATTATTTTATACCCATCGGCGATGAAAACACCAGTAGCTTTAGCTTCCGCTTCGGTAAAGCGCGCGGCGCCGTTAGCATTGATACCCTTACCCCACATTAAGAACGGCACCGGGTCGGGACTATGGGTACGGGTGGTGATGGGCGTAGGATGGTCCGGCATCACCAGGACGCGCAGGTCACTGGCCCCTCGATAAGACTCGGGGTAAACGCAATTGCGTATTTGCGCAATTACGTCACGGTCTACATTTTCGATGGCTTTAATCTTTTCGTCAATATTTCCGCCGTGGCCGGCTTCGTCGGGCGCTTCAATATGGATGACGACGAGGTCGTGATTTTTAAGAGCCTTTAAAGCGCCTTTGGCCTGGGCGACATTATCGCTATCAACGGCATCGGTTACGCCTTTAATGTTCAATATTTTCATGTCCGCCATCCTAGCTAAACCATTGAGGAGGTCAACGCCGGAAGTCATGGCGGCGCTCAAGCCGTAAGCCTGTTGAAAAGACGGCATCGCAGGAACCTGACCGCTGCCCCAAAAAAGCCAGACAGTAGTAACGGGCAGATTGCCACGCTTGAGCCGTTTCTCGTTGATTTTATGGCTTTTCAGCAGTATTTCTGAACGGTTCATGAGGCTTAAAAGCAATTCGCTGCCGGGGCCCTGCGGCAGGAAGTCTTTGACCGGTTTACCGGGGATATCATGGGGCGGCGTGCACCTCGCATTTAAAGTCTCTTCATGCCCTTTTATTTTCAAGATATTGCGGAAGCCGACGCCGGGGTAAAACTTGATTTCATCGCTGCCGAGTTCCTGATTAAGCGACTGGATAACGGCAGCGGCTTCGGGGGTGGGGATATGGCCGGCGGAGTAGTCAAACATCTTGCCGTCTTGAATGGTGACCAGGTTACAGCGGAAAACGACTTCGCCTTTATCAATATCAATCCCCATGCTTTTCGCCTCGATAGAAGCCCGGCCTTTATAATAAACGACAGGGTCGTAACCCATAACAGACATACAAGCACAGGCGCTGGAAGGCTCCATGCCGTTGGGGACGGTCTGCGTTAAACCTAAAGCGCCCTGGGCGGTTAAAGCGTCGAGGTTGGGGGTACGCGCCAGCTCCAAAGTGGTCTTACCACCCCGGTCGGGAATAGGGAGTCCCGCGGCGCCGTCAATGATTAGGACGATGTATTTCATTTTTGCTTTGCCACCTCCCCACGAGATTCTTCGCTATGGTTCGATGAACTCACCACAAGCGCTCAGAATGACACATTATTCTCATTTGCGCAGTTGCGCAATTACTCTTTTCCTCATTTACGCTTTTACGCTCCCCTCCACCCTGTCTGGATACCGGCTTGCGCCGGTATGGCTAATTCAGTTTCTTGCTTAAATATCCCTCTAGCCTTTATAATAAGTGGCGGCGGGGCGTAGCGCAGTCTGGTTTAGCGCGCAGCGTTCGGGACGCTGAGGCCGGTGGTTCAAATCCACTCGCCCCGACCATTCACTCAAAGTATTTCACACCCCCCTTTATAAATCCATAAACCAAATGAACTGGACTTCATCTCGTTCTTTCGGGTTGCTATAATAAGCAAAGCGGTTGACGGCGCCTAGCCGGCAGCCCTGTTTAAGATAAAACCGGCAAGCGCGCACGTTCACATTTTGCGTCTCCACACACAGCTGTTTAAAACCCTTGTTCCTGGACCAGGCGACAGCTTCCTGAAAGAGCCTGGCGCCATACCCCTTACGTTTATAGTCGGGATGGACGCGGATATCCCACACATCGGCGAGGTCATCGCGGCCATTCAACATCCTTAGCTCCGGCGTCCGGCAAGCCACCGTGAGACACCCCACCAGACTCTCACCTTCGGACGCGAGAAATGCTACCCAGTTACTCGTATTAAAATTGAGCCAGGAAAAAGGCTCTCCCTCCGTGTCATAATATTTCGTATAAGGCCGGGTAACTTTCTTTTCTTTAAATTTCATCCCCTCAAAACCGTCAGCGAGGACCTCGACTTCAAGCATCGAGTCCACCTCAAAGTAAGACGGTATGACACTATACCTATCCAGCGTTTTTTTATTGACCGGGAGCATTTCTATTACCATTACGTTCCTTTGTTTACCCCTTTTTTCGCTTCTTCCCAGAGGTCGTCTTTTTCTTTAAACGACAGTTTAGAAAAATCTATACCGCGCTGACGGCAGAGTTCTTCCATGCGGGTAAAGCGCTGGAAGAATTTCCGGTTCGCCGACCGCAAAGCCGCCTCGGCGTCAATGCCCTCCCAGCGAGCGACGTTGACCAGCGTGAACAGCAGGTCGCCGTATTCCTGTTCTTTTTCTTCGCGGCTGGAGGTATCTTTTATTTCGCGGACTTCTTCCGCCAGTTTATCAAGGACGCCTTCGAGGTTTTCCCACTCAAAACCAACGCGGACCGCGCGGCGTGAAATTTCCCGGGCATAAGCGAGAGCCGGCATTTCTTGGGGCACACCCTGCAGTATTGAAACGCCTTCCTCACGCTCCTCTTTTTTAAGCTCTTCCCAGTTATGCATGACTTCGGCCGAGTCTTTAACTTTTCGATTGCCGAAGATGTGGGGATGGCGGCGGATTATCTTGGCGCTGATGCTTTCAATAACATCGTCAATTTTGAACTCGCCGTCGTCTTTAGCAATCTGCGCGTGCAGGACGATTTGCAGCAGCAGGTCGCCCAGTTCTTCGCAGAGTTTTTCTTTATCGCCATCGTCAAGCGCGGCCAAGACTTCATAGGTTTCCGACAGAAGGTTTTCCCGTAAACTCCGGTGGGTTTGCTCTTTATCCCAGGGGCAGCCGTCCGAGGCACGCAGTCTGGCGATGATGGCCACAAATGTATCGAATTTGTGCAGATTTTCTTTTGAAGATAGAGGCTTTTCCATAACCTGATTATAGCGAGGGGGGTTCGGGGAAGCAACAGCCGGGATTGAGGCTGCGACATTAGCGTGAATGCGCTTTTACGCAATTACTCTTTTGCGCAATTGCGCTATTACTCTATTACGGTGTATTCGCCACTCCCCACCACGAGATTCTTCTCCTTCTGCGGAAGGATCAGAATGACAGGAGGAAGATTTGCCCTTCGACAAGCTCAGGATAAACGCAATTGCGCTAGTCGGGTAGCTTAGAACCAATAAAGTCGCGCTGTCCTCTTAAGAATTCGGCGGCGGACATCGCCTTTTTACCGGCGTACTGTATGTTTTTCACAACCAGAATACCATCGCCAGTGACTATGCCTAAACCGCCTTCAGCCTGGGGAAGAGCAACTACACTGCCGACTTCTTTTTTGCCGTCGCCAGCTATATAAAAAGCCTCATTAATTTTCAGCTGTTTGCCGCGCCAGTAGGTAAAACAGCCCGGCCAGGGATAGTAAGCCCTAACGCGCCACCAGATTTCAACCGCCGGACGGCTCCAGTCAATTTCGCCGTCTCCTTTTTTAACCTGCCCGAAATAAGTGGCTTGCGATTCATCCTGCGGTAATGGCGTCAGAGTATTATTCAGCCAACCGATTAGGGCTTCCTGCAAAAGACGGGCGCCGACGATACCCAGTTTTTCCAGGAGCGAACCGGTGTTATCATCTTTCGAGATAGGGATAGGCGCAGCGGCCAGTACCGGTCCTGTATCAAGTTTATACTTTACGAGCTGGATGCTAACTCCTGTAAACTCGTCACCGGCGAGTATTGCCGCCGCTACCGGCGAGGCTCCGCGATGCCGCGGCAGCAGTGAGAAGTGAACGTTAAGGCACTGGCGCGGGGGCAAATCAATAAGTGCCTGCGGCAGGATTTGCCCGAAGGCGCAGATGAGGATTACGTCCGGCTTAAGACCAGTCAACTCGGCTAAAGCGTCAGGGGACTTCAGGCTAGCCGGCTGTTTGACCGGAATATTCCACTTAAGCGCGGCTTCCTTTATCGGCGACATCGCCAAAGCGCGCCCGCGGCCGGAGGGTCTATCTGGTTGAGTATATACGGCAACGACGTCGTAACCACTGATTTTCAGCTGTTCCAGCGACGGCACCGAGAACACCGGCGAGCCCATAAAAACAATGCGCAATATATTCCTCCGAATCCAGCAAATTTTAACACTAAAATATTTTTTTTACCACTATTCGTCATCAAGCGTAAGACCATAGAAAACACGCAATAAATGAAGTTTTCAAGAGCTAGCAAGGGCAAGTATGATTGAAAAACGTCTGGGTTCTATCACCTTAATGTTTGCCATTTTGTAGCCCTCAGTTTATGCTATTTTCTGTTAGTAAAATAACCGTTTAAAAACGGTTGGAAACTACAAAGCCGCCTAACCGGGCGGGGAATCCATGTGTTATTTTAACTAGAGGGAGACCTTTTGTCTATTTACGGAGATTGAAATGCCTGCGATGGGGAAACCCGGCAGGTATTTTTGTGTGTATTATGAACTCGATAAATCACAGAACACCAAAAGAAATATGGGAAATAGCCCTGGGCGATTTACAGGTCCAGGTGAGTAAGCCTAACTATCGAACGTGGTTCAGCAAGACAGTCGGCTTAAGCTACCTGGATAACCAGTTCGTCATCGGCGTGCCTCATACTTTCGCCGCGGAATACCTGGAGAAAAACCAGCGCTCTTTAATCGAAAAATCTCTGGTCGGCCTCACAGCACCGCATGTTAAGGTTTCTTTCCGGGTTAACGGCAAATCCCACGAACCGTTGACCGACAGCGAAAGAGAACCTGTAATGACCCCACCACCGCCCGCTTTTACCAGATTGAACCCGAACTACGTTTTCGACTCATTTGTCGAAGGCAACGGAAACTCTCTCGCTCGAGCGGCGGCATTATCCGTAGCGCAAAATCCGGGCCGCAGTTATAATCCGCTTTTTGTCTACGGCGGCGCCGGACTCGGCAAGACCCACCTGCTGCATGCTATCGGCCAATTAGCGGTCGCCAACCACTTTAACGTCATCTGCACCAGCGCCGAGCAGTTCACCAATGAGTTCGTTACAGCGATACGCGATAGAAACACCGAGGATTTCCGTAATAAGTACCGCAGCATCGGCATGTTATTGATTGACGACATCCAGTTTATCGGCGGAAAAGAACAAACGGAGGAGAGTTTCTTCCACACTTTTAATGAGCTGCACAATACCAACCGGCAAATAGTCATCACCAGCGACTGCCCGCCCAAGACCATGCCCCTCCTGGAAGAACGATTACGCTCCCGCTTTGAATGGGGTTTGATTGTCGACATCCAGCCGCCGGATTATGCCACGCGTCTGGCCATCCTGCAGTCTAAAGCCCGCCAAAAAGGTGTGAATATTCCCAAGGATGTCCTGGAATACATCGCCAGGGAAACACAGAGTAATATCAGGGTATTAGAAGGTTCGCTCAACCGCGTTTGCGCGTTCGCCAAGCTGGTTCAGGCTGAGCCTACGCTGGAAATAGCCGTCAAAGCCCTGGAGGACATATCCAGTAAAGATGCCACTCCCGACGACATCACACCGACGATGATAATCGAAGCCGTGGCCGACTCCTTTCAGCTATCGCGAGACGCCCTGCTGGGGCGGGATCGCGATAAGGATACGGCTTTAGCCCGCCGCCTGGCGATGTACCTCATCCGTCAGGAGACCAATTATTCGCTCGACCAGATAGGGCAAGCGCTGGGGAACCGCGACGCCGCGGCGGTCACCAACGCCTGCAAGAAGGTCAGCATCGACATCAACGTCAGCCCTTATCTCAAACGCAAGCTGCATGATATCCAACGCCATATCCGCCCTAAAGCCGTTTCCTCCAGCCTCGCTTAACTCTTTTCTTTAATCTCACTTAGTATTATTACTATTATATGGAATCTCATCTGCGTATTTTCGTATCTGCGCTATTGCGCATTTGCGCATATTATACTAAATCATTTTGTTTTTTATTTGCGGTAAATTTGTGTTTTTCTTGGGCTTTTACCTACATGCTTATTGAGGTGAACTTTTAGTCTTTAGAGATAAATTCTTCAATTTACCTTTTGCATTATTAGTGTTCTTTTTATTAAATAACCATTAATCTAACAACTTGTTGTATAATCATATTATTATTCTAATTTGTGAATTATTATGTTTGACAGAGTTGAAATAGAAGTAAAAGCCGGGAACGGCGGTAATGGCGCGGTCAGCTTCCGCCGGGAAATGTACGTGCCTTTCGGCGGGCCTGACGGCGGCGATGGCGGTAAGGGCGGCGATGTTGTTATAAGAGTGGACAAATCAACGGATAGTCTAAGAAATTTTCGTGGCAAAAAACTGTATCACGCAGAAAACGGCAATAACGGAGCCGGCAGGCAAAAGTATGGTAAAGGTGGAAAAGACCTCATCTTAGCGGTGCCGCCCGGGACGATGGTCGTCGTTAAAGAAGAGGGCGGAAAAGAAATATTACTGGCAGACTTAAATAATGTGGAGGAGGAGATTATCGTGGCGGCGGGGGGAAAAGGCGGCTGGGGCAATGTCCACTTTAAGTCCTCGACCAACCAGACGCCGCGCCTGGCGCAAAAAGGTGAAAAGGGCGAAGAAAAAACGCTGCGGCTGGAGATGAGGCTGATTGCCGATGCAGGTATTATCGGCTATCCCAACGCCGGGAAATCGACGCTGCTGGCGGCGGCATCAGCCGCCAAGCCTAAGATTGCCAGCTATCCTTTTACTACACTTGAGCCGGTGCTGGGGGTCGTGGAAATCGAACAGGACAGTTTCATCCTGGCGGAGATACCCGGACTGATAGAAGACGCGCATCTGGGCAAGGGATTAGGACATGATTTTCTGCGCCACGCCATGCGCACTAAAATATTGATACACCTGATAAGCGGAACGTCCAACACGCCAACCGAAGACATGATAAAGGTGAATAATGAGCTCGCCTTATTCGATAAGTCGCTGGCGCAAAAGCCGCAAATCGTTGTCCTGAACAAAGTCGACCTGCCGGAAGTACAGGAAAAACTCGGCATCATCAAAAGCGAGCTATCCGGCGCACACATCAAAGCGCACTATATATCGGCGGCAACAGGGCAGGGCGTGAAGGAACTGATGGCGGCAACACTGGAGGTTTTGAGGGCTAAGGCGGGTGAAGAGAAACGGCCTGAACTGCCCGGTAAAATATTCCGGCCGCAACCAAAAGAAGCCCGCATAACAGTTACCAGGGAAAAGGATGGGTGGGTCATCCATGCGCCGGGACTGGACAGGTTATTCACCGGCGGCGGGGCTACCCCAGGGGAATTACGCTGGCAGCTGAACCGCCAGCTGGAAAAGCACAACGTGAATAATATTCTGGATAAAGCTGGTGTAAAGGCGGGGGATAAAGTGCGCTGCGGCGACCTGGTATGGGAGTGGGAGAAGCCGGGGAGTAAGTCCAACAAGGTAGGGATATTGGGGGGCACATTCGACCCGGTGCATCTGGGGCATTTGATGATTGCCGAGGAAGCGAAAACAGCGATGGACTTGAGCGAAGTGCTACTAATACCGGCAGGCCAGCCGATGTCCCGTCCCAACGAAAATATAACATCGGCAAAACACCGTTTGGCGATGCTGCAGTTAGCCGTTGAGGGAAAGCCTTATCTCAAAGTGTCATCCATAGAAATTGAGCGGGAGGGCCCTTCTTACACCGCGGATACCATCGCGGAAATAAAAAAGAAATCGGGCGGGGTTGAGGTATATTTTATCCTGGGGTGGGACAGCCTGGCGCAACTGCCAGACTGGCACGAGCCATCCAAAATCATCAACCAGTGCACGCTGGTGGCAGTGCCACGACCGGGCTACGCCAAGCCGAATATGAAAGCATTGGAAGGCATCCTGCCGGGCATCACACAGAAGGTGATATTTTTGGAGAAACCCAGGATTGACATCAGCGCCACGGAAATCAGGGAGATGGCGGCACAGGGCGAATCTATTGACCAACTGGTGCCGGAAGCAGTGGCGCAATATATTAAGAAAAATAAGCTTTATACAAAATCAGGAGGCTAAAAGTGAAAGCAGTCGGCATCGTCGGCAGCCCGAGAAAAGAGGGCAACACCGAAATATTAGTGAAGTATTGTCTAAAAGCAATAACGGAAGAAGGCATAGAGACGGAACTGATACCGCTGGCGGGACTTGATATTAGAGGGTGCAACCACTGCGGATTTTGTTACGAACACCCTAATGAATGCTCTATTAAGGACGACCTCCAGCCGATACATAAAAAGATGCTGGCAGCCGATGTTATTATCGTCGGGTCGCCGGTGTATTACGGGTCGGCCACGGCGTTGATAAAAGGCTTTTTGGAGCGAGCGGGATATTCATCGCGCGGGGAATACGCCGGCAAGGTAGGCGGACCGCTGGTGGTGGCGCGGCGGGCGGGACAAAACTTTACTTTTGCCGAGCTGCTCTTCTGGTTCCACATCCAGCAAATCGTCAACCCCGGCTCAACGTACTGGAATATGGCCTTTGGGCGGGAAAAGGGGGAAGTTCAGCAGGATGAGGAAGGGATGATGACGGCGTGGAACTTTGGGAAGAACTGCGCTAAAGTGGCGAAAAAGCTGCAGGGATAGATGGAAAAGATAAGAAAATATGTATGCGGTTTCCTCTTCGACGGCAGCGGGAACGTGGCTTTAATAGAGAAAAGGCGCCCTGAATGGCAAAAAGGCCGTTTGAACGGCGTCGGGGGACAAATGGAAAAAGGGGAAAGTCCACCGCGGGCTATGGTCAGGGAGTTTAGTGAGGAAGCCGGGGATGAAATTCACTGGCGGCAGTTCTGCCTCGTGAAAGGGGATGGTTACTGCGTCTACTATTTTGTGTCGAAAGAAAGAGCGGAAATCAGCTCTAAAACCGACGAACAGGTGGGCTGGTATCCCGTAAATAAATTGCCAGCCAACGCGTTGCCGAATCTCTTGTGGCTAATACCGATGGCAAATTATAAGTACGAAATAACCGGGACGGTCATCCACCCAAGCCCGATCTGCTAGATTTAATTTAACCAAACTTTAAGCTATAATAAAGAGTTTCTAAGAATTTGCAGGAGGTATCCCCTTGGCCGGCGAATCGGTAATCACTAAAGAGTTGGAAGCAATGCTCAATGTGGAGTTCGGACCAGAAATCTACGAGATTGAGAAGGGCATGGTGAAAAGGTTCACCGAGGCGATTGACGACCCCAATCCGAGGTGGCTTAAAGAGGCTTCGCCCACTTTTCCTGCCGCCCTCGTGCCCACCGCAATGTTGCATAAACTCTTAAACATCGATATACCCCTTAAACGCCTCCTCAACGGAACGAGCGAACTGGAATATTTACAGCCCATCAAAGTGGGCGACGTAATTTCCGTCACGGCTAAGTTGACGAGGCTGCGCCAGATGCCGGGCGCGGAAGGGCCAACGCTTTTCATGTTCACCGAGATGACCTATACCAACCAGCGCGGCGAAGTGGTGGTTAAAGGGAAAAACACTTATATCAAGTACTAGGGAGAATATG
>Ga0184636_1000069_pt1 | contig 23549 bp, 16 predicted proteins | sample PLM3_60_b2_FD_133164 | JGI IMG/M metagenome (GOLD analysis project Ga0184636, IMG submission 133164) | Groundwater sediment microbial communities from an aquifer in East River, Colorado, USA - PLM4_90_b2 | ecosystem: Environmental > Terrestrial > Soil > Riparian zone | place: USA: East River... | reverse complement strand
CTACACAAATTTTGGCCACAATACAGAAACCCATAAATACCAGGTAAAACACGTAATAGACGCTCAGATCACTGATAATTTAGGCCGGCCCGGCTACCGGGTTTTCCGTTATATACGTGATTCGGTAAATGCACAATCCTGGACCCCTGTACAGCCATGGACTCCAAATAGCTCGTATTTCATTACACCACTTTCTGACAGGATTGAACTGGTAGAAGATAATCTTCGTTTCATCAAATTACATTTGCCCATTCGTGAAGGATATAGCTGGAACGGGAATAAATATTTACCGGATCATCCATACAGCAATTTTAACCTCAGCATAGATTATTTTATGGCTGACTGGGATTTTGTTTTGGGAACTGTGTCAAATGATATGATTGGTCAAACTATTGTCAATGATGTATTGCCTGTTAGTTATGACATCTTTGAAGCTTCACAAAATATGAATGATAATCATCCTGTCGTAGATACGAGTTATGCCTATAATTCATTCGGCTTAGAGAAATACGCCAAAAATATCGGTCTTGTTTATCGTGAATATATTTTATGGGAACATCAAAACAATCCCAGTGGCAATTATCCAAACATCACTTACAATCCCTATAATATTGGTTTCGGTATTAAAATGTGGATGATAGAGCACAATTAGTTATTCCTGTTATTTAGCTAAATTTGATCATTGGTACTCTAAAGCAAAAACCGATGAAGAAAATTTTGATTGTTCTTATTGTTTCAGGAATTTTTACAGCAGAATCAAAAGCCCAGTTTACACGGTATGTTATAAAGCTTAAAGACAAAAATGGCACTCCTTATTCTTTTTCCAATCCTTTAGCCTATTTATCGCAACGAGCAATTGACCGCAGAAACAGGTACGGGATTGCATTTGACAGCACGGACCTGCCTGTAACTCCTTCTTACGTTAATCAGATAAAAAATGTAGCTAACGTAGCTTTATTAAATGTTTCAAAATGGTTGAATTCCGTAACCATACAAACTACAGATGCCAATGCACTTACAACTATCAACGCATTTTCTTTTGTTCAAAGCATAAGCGGCATTGCTGCCAGGATTAATCAATCAACAGATACATCACGATCCAAAATTGAAACTGATTTTTTGCCAATCAGTCATTCAACTTCCCGAACAGACCAGGTGATGAGTGATTTTTACAATTATGGCGCAAATTCTTTCACCGAGATCCATTTACACAATGGAGAATTTTTGCACAATATCGGGTTGCGCGGACAAGGCATGCAGATCGCAATACTTGATAATGGGTTTAATAATTATACAAACCCGAATTTTCATGCATTTGACAGTTGTAACGCAAATAACCAGGTGTTAGGAAGCTGGGATTTTGTGGCGCATGAACAAAATGTCACTGATGATGGAAATCATGGTATGTCATGCTTTTCAACGATCGTGGCAAATATTCCGGGACAGTTTATTGGGAAAGCACCTAAGGCAAGCTTTTGGTTATTTCAAACAGAAGAAAATACAGGTGAGAATCCTATTGAAGAACATAACTGGGCCTGCGGCGCAGAAAGAGCAGATAGCAGTGGTGCCGATATTATTTCCACCTCGCTTGGATACACGGATTTTCCGCAATCTCCCTCTTTAAGTCATACATATGCGGATATGAATGGCAACACAACCATGTCTGCTATTGCTGCTGACTTTGCAGCAAAAAAAGGAATGCTTGTGTTTGCTGCCGTTGGAAATGATGGAAGCGGCACTTGGCATTATCTGGGTAGCCCATCTGATGGTGATAGTGTGATCGCTGTAGGTGCCGTTAGTCCGACGGCAACCGGCCCCCTCAGTCCGGCAGGAACTGTTGCAGGCTTTTCCAGCTACGGGCCTTCATCAGATGGACAGGTAAAACCCGATGTTGTCTCCATTGGAAATCCTGCAGTGATTGAATCGTCTTCGGGAACTATTGGATTCCTCTCCGGAACTTCTTTTGCCTGCCCTAATATGGCTGGTCTTGGAACATGCTTGTGGCAAGGATTTCCCGAGTTCAACAATATGAAAATAAGAAGTGCCTTGTGGCAGGCGGGGGATAGTGCAAGTGCTCCTACAGTTAACAGGGGCTACGGCCTCCCTGATATGAAAAAAGCATTTGTAAATTTATTGGTTGATTTTTCAACTGCTAACGGTTCAGTTGCTAATTGCAAGACTACATTGAACTGGGCCAGTAAGGATATCTCTGCCATGAGATATGAAATAGAAAGAAAAGCACCGGGAGAATCGAATTATACAAAGATCTATGATGTGGCTTCACAAGCAGGCGTTCTTGTTCTTGCCAATCATTCGTATCAAAAAACAGATAGTTTAATTAATGTGCAGGCAGGAGTTATAAGTTATCGCATTCGCCAGATTGTAGACACTGCTGCTGCAACATTTACGGCTGCCTATACGGATACGGTTAATATTGCGCTGGCTGCTTCCTGCATCACCACCGGCATCAATCCCATAAATCCAAATGCAGAACGGGTCAGCATTATCCCAAACCCCGCTTCAAATCAATTTACGTTGAGAGTTGAAACAGCATACCCGGTTAACAATCTCCATATTCATATTGTGGATATGAAGGGAAGATCCGTCTTACAATTTGAACGATCAAAAACAAATGGCATTGCCAATTTTGATCTCCCGGTCTATCGTCTCGCAAAAGGAAAATATATTGTGACTGTATATAACGGTCAGTATTTGATCGCTTCAAAAGAATTGATCAGGCTATAGATTTCCTGAATAAAGCAGCGAACATCGTATCAGCTTTTTTATCATACCCTTTCAGCAATTCCATTTTGATCAATTCAGGACGGAATTCCTGCCTGATGAAATCAGCTATTTCTTCATTTTCTTTTTTAAATACAGAACAGGTAATGTAAAGAAAATATCCACCGGCCTTTAAATGATCGACCGCATTTAAAAGTATTTTCTTTTGCAATGAAGCATACTGTTCAATTTTTATTTCATTAAAATAAAAAAGTTGTTCCGGCGTACGGCTCCAGGTGCCTGAGCCGGTGCAGGGTGCATCGCAGATGATGAGATCGAAGAAACCGGTCTGATCGCTTTTAGCGGTCTGACCGGTTGAAAGATCAGCAACAAAAGAATTGTAATTTTCTATTCCTGCTTTTTCAAATCTTTTTTCGAGATTAATAAGAATAGACTTTCTCACATCAGAGACAGTGAGATCAATCGTTGGATTGATATCATAGAGCAGCAAGGATTTCCCCCCGCTGGCGGCGCAGCAATCCCAGGCACGGATGACCGATGGCAGATGACCGGCGGTTTGAAAGAAATCTCCTACTCCTTGGGAATTATAATCCTGGACAACTGCTTCTTTATCCAATTCAATAATATTCTCAACCTTTGTCGCATTCGGCAACGCAAGGCATGACGAACTTATTTTTTTGAACATTATTCCGGCATCCTGCAATTTTTCTATTACATTTTTTTCTTTCCCGGGTCGTAACCGCAGAAAAAGATCAGGTTGGATAAAAAATGATTCACAGAATTTCCGGTGATCAATTCCTTCACTTAATTTTTCAGCCCACGGAAAAACACTTTCAGGTGAAAGTTGATAGTGGATAGATGATAGCTTTTCTTCTAAAGAACGTTTTGCTTTTTCATTCCATTCCGGTTTTAATTGTTCCAGTATATCATTTGACTCTGTTGAACATAAAAATAAACTCAACAAAATTCTTTCGTCAACCGGTAAATCCGATCCTGCCTTTCCTAGCCTGAAATAGCTATAACATAAATGAGAAATTTGTTTTCTGTCTTTTGAACCATATTTTTTTTGTTGACTAAAAAATCTTTTGATGAATGAAGCAAACGGCTCTTCACCTCTGAATTGGTGAAGTATTTGTTTAGCTGAATTAAGATATGAATGATAACGACTCACACTTCGAGGAGTGTCTTGACAGGATCTTTACCGAACAATAATTGCTCAGGATTTTCAAGCAGTTCTTTTACTCTTACCAAAAAGCTAACTGATTCTCTTCCGTCAATAATTCTATGATCGTAACTTAATGCTACATACATCATGGGCCGGACGACAATTTGTTTGTCAGCAACCACGGGTCTTTCCTCGATCTTATGCATTCCTAAAATCGCAGATTGGGGAATATTAATGATCGGTGTGCTCATCAACGAGCCGAAAACTCCTCCATTTGTAATCGTGAAAGTTCCTCCCTGCATTTCTTCAAGTGCTAATTTATTTTCCTTTGCTTTTGTTGCCAGCTCAAGAACTTTCTTTTCAATTTCAGCCATACTCAAACTTTCTGCATTTCGTATTACCGGCACCACCAATCCTTTTGGTGCAGATACGGCAATCGAAATATCACAATAGTTATGGAAGATGATCGAATCACCATCAATATACGCATTCACTGAAGGCCATTCCTGCAAAGCAAAACAACAGGCCTTTGTAAAAAAGCTCATGAAGCCAAGATTCACACTATGTATCTCTTTGAATTTGTCTTTAAATTTTGTACGGATCTCCATTATCGGCTGCATGTTCACTTCATTGAAAGTGGTGAGCATGGCCGTCGTGTTCTTTGCCTCCACCAGCCTGCGGCTAACTGTTTTACGAAGGCTGCTCATTTTTTCTTTTTTCTCCTCCCTGCCGAACAATTCAATGCCGGGTTTTCTGCCGGGATGAGACAGGGCTTCCAATACATCGTCCTTTAAAATTTTGCCCCCTACACCCGAAGGGGAGATAGTTGCAGGATTTATCTTTCTGTCGGCAATGATTGCAGAAGCAACAGGGGTGGCCTTCATTCTTCCATCTCCGCCGTTTGCCTGAACGTTTTGCGTTTGTTCAGTTATAATTTCTTTTTTTTCTTCCGATTTTTTGTTTGCAATTTTTTCTTTGCCTGTCTGTCCGGTAGCCTGGTTGCTTGTCCCTTGTTCCTTTTCTTCTGACTTCTGGCTTCTGACCTTCTCTGGTTTTGCAGCCGTTTCATTAATTTGTGCAATCGTATCACCAATATTCAGCGTATCTCCTTCTTTGCCTACGGTTTTTAAAATACCGGCTTGCTCGGCATTTACTTCAAAACTGGCTTTCTCACTTTCCAGTTCAGCGATCACCTCATCTCTCTCCACATAATCACCATCATTCTTCAGCCATTTCACGAGCGTGACTTCGTTAATAGACTCCCCTATTGTTGGAACTTTTATATCGATCATAAGGCCCCCTTCGTTTCCCCCAAAGGGGGAATGAAAAAAATTGTTTAGATAATTCTTTGCAAATAAAGTCAATTTCCCATCCAGTTACGACCCCCTCCCCGTTGGGGAGGGATGGGGTGGGGCTTAAATTGTAAAAGCAGTTTCAATAATTTCAGCCTGCTCCTGTGCATGCACTTTTGAATACCCACTTGCCGTAGACGCACCTGGCTGGCGGCTGATCACACCATAATTCAAACTCTTCAGGTTCATTTGCAAAAAAGCAGCGGCTCCCATATTCAATGGTTCTTCCTGTACCCAAAACCATGTAGCCCTGCCATATTTTTTATACAATGCTTCCAGTTGTTTATATGGCAAAGGATATAACTGCTCCAGTCTGATAATTGCAAGATCTTTCCTGTTTTCTTTATATTGTCTTTCCGCCATATCAAAATAAATTTTCCCGCTGCAGAACAAAACTTTTTTCACCAGCGAAGCATCAGTGGAAAAATCATCATCCATTGTTTCCCTGAATCCGCCGTTTATAAAATCTTCCATTCCTGAGTAGCTGCCCGGGTGACGTAAATTAGCCTTAGGTGAAAAATTAATTAAAGGTTTGCGGAACGGCCAGTTTAATTGCCGTCTTAAGACATGAAAAAAGTTTGCAGCTGTAGTAACATTTGTAACGACCATATTTAATTCAGCACACATTTGCAGAAAACGTTCCATTTTTGCGCTGCTATGTTCGGGCCCCTGTCCTTCATACCCGTGAGGTAACAGCATTACTATACCATTCATCCGGTTCCATTTTTGTTCGGCACCAGCAATAAACTGATCAATTATAGTCTGTGCACCATTGCAAAAATCACCAAACTGTGCTTCCCATAATACCAATGCATTCGGATTTGCCAGCGCATATCCGTATTCAAACCCTAACACGCCATATTCGCTTAGCAATGAATTATAAATTCTGAATTTTCCGGTCGCATTCGGAATTGCACTGAGCCGATTGTAGGCCTTATCGTTATTCTCATCACGCAGCACTGCATGCCGGTGAGAAAAGGTACCACGTTTTACATCCTGACCACTCATTCTTACGTCCTTGCCGTCAACAAGCAAACTTGCATAGGCCATTAATTCACCTGTTGCCCAATCGATCTTTGTTTCAGTTTCAAATAACCTTCTTTTATCCTGCAATATCTTTTCAACCTTCCTGAGCGGTTTAAAATCTTCCGGCCATTTCATTACTGCATTAAAAATTGTTCTGAAATTTTCTTCGCTAACAGCAGTTACCGGCGATCCGATAGCTATCGGGTGGTCAAAATCATCTATAGTTGCTTTACGTAAACTTCTCCACCATTGTTCAGCTTTTTGATAAGTATAGGGTAATGGATTTTGTTTTACTTCGTCTAGTCGTTCCTGCAGATCGGCCCAGAATTTTTTTTCCATTTCCTTTGCAAGCTCCTGTGCATCTGATTCACCGTTTTCAAGCAAATGCTTTACATACACTTCACGTGGATTAGGATGCTTGCCGATTATTTCATACAAATGAGGTTGTGTAAATTTCGGATCATCACCTTCATTATGTCCATGGCGGCGATAACAAACCATATCTATAAAAATATCCGAATTAAATTCCTGGCGATAGCGCGTTGCTATCTCTGAACATTTTACCACGGCCTCCGGATCATCTCCATTTACATGCAGCACCGGGGCCTGTATAGCTGCGGCCAATGAAGTACAGTAATCCGAGCTTCTTGCATCATCAAAATCAGTTGTAAATCCAATTTGGTTGTTAATGACAAAATGAATAGTACCCCCTGTGTAATAGCCTTTAAGTTTACTCATTTGTAATACCTCGTATACAATTCCCTGTCCTGCAATCGAAGCATCGCCGTGAATCAAAATGGGGAGGATTTTATCAAAATCTGATTGATACAATACATCCGCCTTAGCTCTTGCAAAGCCGATTACCACCGGGTCAACTGCTTCAAGATGCGAAGGATTGGGTGCCAGTTTTAAATGAACTCTTTTATTATTTACTGTCTCAACCTCACTGCTGAATCCCAGGTGGTATTTTACATCTCCGCTACCCATTGTCTGATCAGGGGTTGCAGTCCCCTCAAACTCACTAAAAATTTGTTCGTAGGTTTTTCCCATAATGTTGGCAAGGATATTCAATCGTCCACGGTGTGCCATTCCCATAATCACTTCCTGCACATCATTATCAGCAGCCGTATTAATTATCTCATCCAATGCCGGTATTGTTGTCTCACCACCTTCCAGCGAAAATCTTTTTTGACCAACATACTTTGTATGAAGAAATTTTTCAAAGATCACTCCCTGGTTAAGTTTTTCAAGAATGCGTTTCTTTTTTGAAAGCGGAAGAGGTTTTAAAAAATCCTTTTCCATGGCCCGTGTGAGAAAATCAACCTTTTGCTGATTGCTGATATATTTAAATTCAATACCCACATTGGATGCATAACAATCCCTTAAATGTTGAATAATGTTTCGTAGTGTAGTTGTACCCAGTCCTATAAGATTACCGGCGTTAAAAGTTTTATCGAGGTCTTTTTCAGTAAATCCGAAAAATTCAAGACCAAGGTTTGCTCCACGGTCTTTTCTTTCACGGATCGGGTTGGTCATTGCAATCAGGTGTCCTTTATTCCTGTAACCAAGGATCATCCTGTATACTTGTATTTCCTGCTGCCAGTCAATTCCTCCTGTTTCTATAGGCGCTACGGTAGTACCCGGAGTTTTTTCAGTTAGCTGAACACCATTTGTTTGCGGCTTGATAGTGGTGACAGCAAAATCAAAACCCTCAAAAAATTTTCTGAATTCCGGATCGACACTTTCAGGATTTTTTACAAAATCCTGGTACATTCCTTCAATAAAAGCCGGAGAAGAGTTTGTTATATATGAATAATCCTTCATTGAAAAAGATTGGAAAATTTACAGGTGGAATGCAAATATCGCTTAAATTTCAGAACCCGGATCAGGCTCTGCGCGTCCGGATTACCCGGGGTTTTATGAAAACCAGGTAAAATCCAAAAAATCATGGTTCTATTTGGTCAATAAGCTTCCGAACCCTACCTTTGCCCTCCTTAAATTTTAACAAACATGGCTAATCACAAGGCTACCAAAAAAGACGTTCGCCAGGCAACCAAGCGTCGTGAAAGAAATAAATATTATGGAAAAACTGCGCGTAATGCTATTCGTGACCTAAAAGCAACGACAGGTAAAGAAGCTTCTGATAAATTAATCGGGGTAGTGAGCATGATTGACAAACTGGCTAAACGTGGAATTATTCATAAGAACAAGGCCGCGAATCTGAAAAGCAAACTGACGAAAAAAACAAATGCAGCCAAATAAACAGTAAGACGTAATTATTTAAAAGGCATTTCAAATCGGAATGCCTTTTTTATTTTTATCTATCAATTCCAGATCATGAAAAAAAATCTTTTAGTCACGCTTCTTTTATCAAGCCAGGTTATTTTCAGCCAAAATACTATAACCAGGTTTGAGCAATCCAATGGCAAGGAAAGCCCGGCTTATTACGAAATCATTGACTGGTGGCAGAAACTTGACAAACAATCGGATTATGTGAAGCTACTGACAATGGGAATGACAGATGCTGGTTTTCCTTTACACCTGGCTGTTATATCAGCTGATAAAGATTTCAATTTTGAAAGTTTGAGAAAAAAGAATAAACGTATCATACTAATCAATAATGGCATCCATCCCGGGGAGCCCGATGGCATTGATGCAAGCATGTTGCTTGCGAGAGATATTAGTGATTTTTTTGCAAACGATGTTGCACAAAGAGGTGCAAAAAAAAGGCATAATTCAAATGATTACCGTTTACCTGACAATGTTGTTCTTGCTATTATCCCGGTTTATAATATTGGCGGTTGTTTAAACAGAAGTGCTAATTATCGCATCGACCAAAACGGGCCCGTTGAAAAAGGATTCAGGGGCAATTCACAAAATCTTGATCTCAACAGGGATTTTATAAAATGTGATTCAAAAGAGGCAAAAGCCTTTACAGAAATTTTTCATCTGACCGATCCTGATGTTTTTGTTGACAATCATGTTAGCGACGGAGCCGATTATCAGCACATCATCACCTTGCTGACATCTCAACATAATAAACTTGGCGGAGCCATGGGAGAATATCTGAACAAAGAATTTGAGCCAGCTTTATATTCATTAATGAAAGAAAAAGGATACGATCTTGTTCCTTACGTAAATTCTTTTGGGGATACGCCCGAAAACGGATGGTCTGAATATTGGGACAGCCCGCGATACAGCAGCGGTTATGCAACTTTATGGCACAGCTTTGCATTTGTACCCGAAACGCACATGCTGAAATCGTATGAGCAAAGAGTAAGATCAACTTATGCACTTATGCAAAGTTTTATCGAATTCACTTCAAAGAACAGTGAAAAAATCAAGCAGCTAAGAGACCAGACAAAACAATCCGTAAAAATGCAAACTGAATTTCCGGTCAGTTGGCAATTGGATCGGTCACAATGGAAAGAAATTATTTACAAAGGTTATGAAGCTGGCCGTAAACCCAGTGAAATTTCCGGCTTACCCCGATTGTATTATGATCGCAGTAAGCCATTTGAGAAACAGGTAAAGCTTTACAATTATTACGCGCCAAAAACATTTATAAAAAAACCCACTGCGTATATTATCCCTCAAGGCTGGTGGAAAGTAATTGACCTGTTAAAATTAAATAAAGTTGAAATGCAGCAACTAAAGAAAGATTCGGTTATTGAAGTGGAAGTATACCATATTGATGATTACAAAGCTTCACCACGTCAATACGAAATGCATCATCTTAATAGTGACATTAAAGTAAGTTCTTCAACTCAAAAAATTAATTTCAGAAAAGGGGATTGGTATATCCCACTGACCCAGACAGCAAATCGCTTTTTAATTGAAAGTTTGGAACCTCAGGCGGAAGATTCTTATTTTACCTGGAATTTTTTTGATGCTATTCTTGGCCAGAAAGAAGGGTTTTCCGGTTATGCATTTGAAGATATTGCTGCAGAGTATTTAAAAACGCATCCTGATGTCAAATTAAAACTGGAACAGCGGCGTGCAACTGATACTGCATTTGCAAAAAGCGCTAATGCGCAGCTAAATTTTGTTTACCAGAATTCGCCTTATTCTGAGCCTGATTATTCAAGGTATCCTGTGTATCGGGTGAAATAATTTTTTTATTTGTTTTTATTTTGAACCCATTGGCTTTTGCAAATTTTTGTTGCGCTACTTTTAAATAATCAGCCATCACTTCTTCCTGGCTATTGATTACTGTCATTTCATCCTGTGCAATTATCCTGCCTTCGGGAGTAGTTTGCGATCCGTAATTTTTATAACTCGTATAAATACTTTTTAAATAATTAAGATACCGTATCGATGCCTGTTTAAAATTTTCTGCTTCCGGCAGTTTGGGTGCGGGTTTGTTTTTTATCTCCCGAAGAAGGGTTTCTACTTTTGCTTCCATTTGGCTGCTGACACTGGCAATGCTATCATAATCATATGCAGCAAAATATCTGACCAGTTTATTTGTTGCTTCTTTTACTTCAGGTCCCAGTGCATTTTCTTTTTTTGCAATCGCTTCACTGTAATCTGCCGCAATCTTTGATTTGCATGCGATTGCAAAAAAAGAAATACCGATAACGGCAAATAAAATCTTGAATTTCATAAAGAGCTATTTATTGAACATTGAACTTTCTCATTTTCATGAAAACAAAAAGCCTTCCAGAAAACTGAAAGCCGTAAGTAATAATAGAATTCTCCATTTTATATAAGAAAGATACGAAGTAATCACCAGGCGAAATTTTAAGCCGGAAAGCAGATAAAATGATGAACATCAGTAAAAGAATGATAATTCTTTTTTTCTCATGTTTCAGTTTGTAAAATCGTTCAGGTTTTCCTGGAAACCGGTTCCTACGAACTTCTATTACTTTTATCAAAAGGCCTTTCCATGTGTTTTTTAGTTTTTTGTACTTTGCAATACTTAAAACCGGCAGACTGCTGAAACATGACGAAGTTATTATACATACTTTTCTTTTTTCATTTTTCAGTACTTATAAAATTGCATGCACAGGAAACCAACAGCCAGGCTTCCGGGAGAGTATTTTCAGATAGCAATGAAACTCCTGTTGAAGCGACCGTTACCGTAATTCACGAGCCTACTCAAAATAAATATGTTTCTATAACCCGCAATGACGGTTATTTTCATTTCTTCAATTTAAAGCCGGGCGGGCCTTATAGCATTATCTTTAGTTCTGCCGGTTACGAAACCCTGAAAAAAACCAACCTGTTTATTTATCTCACCGGTGAACATTTTTTTCTGGGCAATACCGAAATCGCGGATTTTCTTCTTCAGAAAAAAATAGTCACACTGGACGAGGTGGTTATTGATGCCCATCATGCTAACCGAAACAAAACCGGAATAGAAACAAACATTACCGGTACTGCCTTGAAATCCATGCCTACTATAAGCCGCAGCCTCCAGGACTTTGTACGACTAGTGCCACAAGCAAAGGTTACCGGTGACGGTGTAATGTCACTGGCAGGACAAAACAATCGCTTTAATGCTTTTTTCATTGATGGGGCAAATAACAACGACCTGCAAGGTCTGGCTGTAAATGGTAACAATGGAGGACTAACAGGATCGTCTCCTGTTTCTATTGAAGCCATAGAAGAAATAAACGTTTTACTTGCACCCTACGATGTGCAATATGGCAATTTTACAGGCGGAAGCATCAATGCCATTACCCGTTCCGGCGCCAATGAAAACAAATCTTCTGCATGGTATTATTTCAGAAATGAAAATTTAGCAGGCAGATCTCCCCAGCCTTTGGAAAAGCCTGGTTTCCCCGGAGAATTTCACCGCCCCCGCCTCACCAAGTTTTTTAACCAGACTTTCGGGGCATGGAATAGCGGAGCATTGGTAAAAAATAAAGTCTTTTATTTTGTATTGCTTGAAAGACAATCAGAAGTAAGGCCACAGCCATTTAATATGAGCGAATACCTCGGCAAAAGTAATCAGCAACAATTGCTTGCTTTATCTGATTTTATGCGAAATAACTACCGCTATGACCCCGGTTCTTTTCTTGAAACGAAAGATCAGTTAGATGCAACACGACTGAATCTCAAATTCGACTGGAATGCTTCGCTAAAAGATAAATTCATGCTGAGCTACCGGTATAATAATGCTGAGCGGACCACTCCTAGGGTGCCCAGCAGCGCCACCTCTATTCTTTTTCAAAATAATGGAATCATATTACCCGCCAGGACACATTCAGCATCATTTGAGTGGAAACGTTTTTTTAAAACCAATATGAATAATCGCTTGCTGATAACTTTTACCAACCAGGCAGATGACCGTAAATGGATCGGGCAGCCTTTTCCAACAGTATCCATCTTTGATGGTATTGGTTCTATTGTTTCAGGCAGTGAATCCAATACAGGTGCTTATGATTTTAAAGCAAATGACTTCACTTTATTTAATGCTCTTAAGTACGTTGAAAAAGAACATGTATTTACAATAGGAGCAGATGTTAATTACACTACAATTGACAACAGTTCTATACCGAATTTTTTTGGAGAGTACCAATTCCGGAATTTAAACGATTTTATGAATGGCGCTTCTCCTATCAGATTCCTACGTTCATTTTTTTTGACGGATGAACCAGGAAACCCTGCAAAATTCCATACATTAAGAAGCAGTTTTTTTATAAATGATGAAATAAGTCGCGGTGCAAATCTCAAATTAAATTTCGGAATTCGCCTGGATGTAAATTCTATTCTTTCGAAGCCAAATGAAGATCAGTTTTTCAACGACAGTGCCATCAACATCATTTCCAGGTATTATGATTTAGAAGGTGCAACTTCCGGAAAAACGATGAATGCTCACCGGGCCTTCTCTCCACGAATCGGCGTAGATTTTAAATTACCACAGTATGATATAATTCTAAGGGGCGGCGCAGGAATTTTTTTGGGACATATAGTGAACGTCTGGCCGTTTAATGTGTTTGGCAGTGGTTATGGCAACATCGACATCAATCCGCAACAATACGGTTTGAGTTTTATACCGGATCCTTACAATCAACCTACTCCTCAATCGTTAAACATAGATGCTTCTAATCTCAAAGGAGCTTTAAACCTTATGGCAAAGCATTTTAAATTTCCTTCTGTTTTCAGGTCATCCCTTGTTGCTGAAAAAAAATTAAGGAATAGCTGGACAGTTTCAATAGAAGGAATTTTTACAAAAAATATTCATGAAGTGGCTTTTCGAAGTGTAAATATTTTACCGCCTGTCGGGAAATCTGCAATGCCCGATTCAAGAAATATTTATTCGTTGAGTTCAGCGCCATCTAAAATACCATTAAAAAGCAATGGCGTAAATCCTTATGCACAGATTTTCTTACTCTCGAATAACCATGATAAAAAGGGGTATTCATACAATCTCAGTTTTATTATTCATAAGCAGGCAAACAACTTTTCTTTTAACAGCAGCTATACGTATGGAAGATCAAAGTTATTGTTTGAAATAACCGGCCCTCAAACTCCTATAGCGGCGCAATGGCGAAATATGGAAACAGTGAATGGAAGGAACTTCGTTACTGTTTCTGCTTCTGATAATGATTTGCAGCACCGCATTACCACATGGATGTTAAAAAAAATTAATTATGCAAAAAGTAAAACTGCTACAACCCTTTCCGTATTCTATAACGGTCAGTCAGGTTCTCCTTATAGTTATGTGTACAATGGCAGCATGATCAATGATAATGGCAACAGGGAAAATTTTGATCTTATTTATATTCCAACGGAAAATGATCTTGTTTCAATGAGTTTTGCCCCAATTAATGATAATACAGGCCAGGTTCTGTATTCACCCCAGCAACAAAAAGATTTTTTAAATGCCTTCATTGAAAGCGATAAATATTTAAAAAAACACCGCGGAGCATTTGCAGAAAGGAATGGAGCACGGCTACCCTTTACCCATAGTATTGATCTCAGATTGCAACAGGACTTTACAATAAAAATAAAAAACAAAATTGTGGGTCTTGCTATCACTTACGACATTTTCAATTTCACTAATATGCTCAATAGAAACTGGGGTCGTATTTATTTTCTAACGAATGACAACTTCCCGCTGATACGATTTGCCGGTTACGCCAACACGGCAACACTTACACCTCAATATCAATTTACACCATTTAGTGGCAAACCCTATTCTTTGCAGACAAGTACACTCCCGGGAAACAGTGCGCGTTGGATAAGCCAGTTGGGCATGAAAATAAATTTGAATTAAGCATTAATGCGACTGGAGTCTTTCCATCACAACCTGTTTATATAACCGGCCGATAGGAATTTCTTTTGTATCAAGCTGAACGGAAAGACCATTATAACCTGAAATTTTATTCATGGAAACCATATACGAGCGATGAATTCTCAGGAACATATGTTCTGATAACAGATTTTCCATTGCGCTGATAGACTGCCTTACAAGAAGATTTTTGCCGCTCGTGAGAAAAAGCTTTACATAATCTTTCCAGCTTTCTATATAAACAATATCATTTACAAAAATCTTTTTCATATCCTTTTCTACTTTCAGGTACACAAATGCTTCGGGATTGGGTTTATAGTCGATGGCTGCAGTTGAAGTTTCCTGGCCCATCAGGCGATTCAGTTTGGTAATGGCTTTGAAAAAACGCTCAAATGAAACAGGCTTCACCAGGTAATCCACTGCATCCAGTTCATACCCTTCTACCGCATAATCACGATACGCAGTAACAAAAATGACTTTGGGTGGATGAGATAAATTCTTTAAGAACTCAGTGCCAAGAATCTTAGGCATTTTAATATCAAGAAAAATAACGTCAACTGTTTTTTGATGTAATACATCCAGGGCCTCAATTGCATTCTTGCATTGTGCCACAATTTCCAGTCCGTTAATATTGGAAATATACGATGCCAGCACCTTTAAGGCAGGAGGTTCGTCATCAATAAGTAAACAACGAAGCTTCATAATGAAACATTTTCGATAGCCGGTAAATATACAGGCGAAGAAACATCATCATGTATCTTTTTATCTTTTAGCTCAATCAATAATGAAACCACAAAGAAATTTTCCTCATCATTCATTTTCAGTTCATGTTTATCCGTGTATATAAGCGCCAACCGCTTTTTTACATTTTGAACTCCGATTCCATGATTACTGAGAGGTACATACTCGTTTTTACTATTCACGATCTTACATCTTATGATATGCTGTTGTACTGATATATCCACGCTTAGCCATGGCTTTTCCAGTTGTTCAGATGTGCCGTGTTTAAATGCATTTTCCAAAAAAGGCAGCAATAACAACGGGGCAATGTATTTATCCTTAACGTCTCCTTCAATGTTCCATGAAATTTCAATCTTATTTCCATACCTTTCTTTTTCCAGGTCAATATAGTTTTTCATAATTTCTATTTCTTTTTCCAGCAATACTTCCTCTGCTTTACAATCATAGAGCATATAACTAAGCAGCGAAGAAAGTTTTAAAATCAAACCCGGAGTTTTGGGTGAATTTTCAAGAGAAAACGAATAGATATTGTTCAGGGTGTTGAATAGAAAATGCGGATGCACCTGGGCTTTCAGCAACTGCAGTTCAGCCGTTACTTTTTCCTTTTCGGCCTGCATCCATTGCTGCTGCGTTTTTATCCAATACTTGAATAAAACGATCAGGCAAGCGAAAGCTGCTGTTGTAACCAATACCAAATAGCTGCCTTGCTGCCCTCCACCCTGAACGATCGGGCTAAAGTTCAGAAATTCCTGTACAGGTATGAAAAAATACACCCTGAAATAGAAATTAATGTACCATCCGGCTATGGCCCAGATTATGGCAATCAATGTAAATTGAAGGAACTTATCTTTCAGCAGGTATTTGGGAACCACCCAAAGGATCAGGGGATAGACGTACAAAAAACGTGCGGGTATCCAAATCAAATCCTTAAACATACTAAGCCAAAACCCGAATGCATTGCTATAAAGGAAACCAACAAATATAGAATGAACAATCCAAAATACAACATGCCGCAATACACGGTACCTGGAAGAAAAAATAAAATCATTGTATTTGAAGGCTTTCATTTATTACTTACAGACACAAAGTAAGAATTTAGCATTGTTTGCAGTACAATAAAGAATGCAAAAAAGACTAACTACACATAATTACGATAAACAGCAGCATTCCGTTTATAAAAGCCATTGGAGTGTTCTGCCCGCTTTATTTCTCAGAATTTATACGCTAAGCGATTGGGGTTAGAAATTAAATTCATGTCTTTCTACCTTGCCGGGAAATCGAAATCAACAGTTATGAAACCGATACCGAAATTTACCATATTTTTTATTTTGCTTGCAATCTTCACATCTTGCAACAAGGATAAAGATTATGTTTATATCGCTCCTCCACCCCCGCCGCCACCGCCGCCAGCAATAACAGATACATTGAGTGGACATGAATTCATATTTGACAATCTGACCTGGGTTGCAGCATATGAAGAGTTCATGGATATTGATGAGACTTTTGTGACGACACCCCCCAGGCCGGATCTTTTTAGTTCTTTCAGGCGGAAAGAAGTTTCTTTCAAGTTTGATAGTTCCTCACAATGGATTTATCCCCAAGATAATTATTACTATTCTCCCGGTGGATATTACTATTGGTATTATACGACTTCTTCAAGTGTACGTATTCTGTCAAATAATTTACTTCCTGATTTGGCAGGCAGAAAGGCTACAGTGCGGGTTAAATTTTTATAATGGCTAAAATAGTATCAGATGACATTATTGAGACAGATACTTTATTACGGGTTCGAAAGAACATCATATCACTCACATCAAAACTTAGGAATATGAAATACAAAATATTGAAAGAGATCAGCCCCCTATTTGGTTTAGTATACGGAGATGACCCCCGAAAAGGTACCCATTTCGAAATTTATAATATCACTACTGATACATAGAATTAAAACCAAATCTATTCTTCCTCAATTAAACTTTTTTATGAGAAAGCAATTACTCCATACAATTTTACTGCTATCATCTGCGTCATTACTTACCATTTCCTGTCAGAAGGAAACACAACATCCATTAAATGAAGAATTCGCCACAGCACAAAACAGTAACAACGAACATGGTCATTTAAAACAAACTAATACCTATACATCTGAAGTAGCACAGAAATGGCAGGATCAGCAATTACGAATTCTGCGTTTACCCTCGAGTGCCAATCCGTATGGCCTGAATGGCATACGCTATTTTGCTTATTGCGGAATAGCATTGTATGAATCAGTAGTTCCGGGTATGCCGGCTTATCAATCACTCCATGGACAACTTACCGATATGCCCGAAATGCCATCCACCGAACCGGGTAAAGCTTATCACTGGCCAACCTGCGCCAATGCAGCTCTTGCTTATATGAATAAGCATCTTTATACCCTTGCTAATACTTCTGCTGACAATATAGCTTCAATGGATTCATTGGAGAATGCGTTGAATGCAGGCTATCAATCGGAAGTAAATGCAGAAACATTTCAGCGATCCAAAGATTTCGGGAGAACAGTTGCTGAAAGAATTTTTGCATGGTCAACAACAGATGGTTCATTAACAGTTTATCCGCCTTATGTTCCCGCGGCATCACCTTTTTGGACACCTACACCACCGAATCCTCCCGCAGTAGTTGGACCTTATTGGGGCAATAACAGGCCTTTTGTACAAGGTAGTACAACAGGAACTGCATCACCCCTACCACCAATTTATTCCACCGACCCTAACTCTGCTTACTTTGCTATGGTAAAAGAAGTGTATGATGTTTCTCAAGCTCTTACACCAGAGCAGATCGCAACAGCATTATATTTCAGAGATGCACCAGGTTTCCCTGCAGGCACGCATTACATTTCTATTTTCAGCCAGATCATGCACACCGAAAATCCGCAATTGGATTTTTATGCACTTGCGCATGCTAAAACCGGAATAGCTTTAGCTGAATCAATGATCAATTGCTGGAAGATAAAATATCAGGTACTGCAAGACAGGCCGATAAGATATATAAGAGAAGTATTGGGTCATACAACATGGAATCCCGTTTTCGGCACACCCGGTTTTCCTGATTTTCCATCAGGCCACTCACAACAAGCCGGAGTATTTGCAACAGTATTTACCAGCTTGTTTGGCAATAATTACCAGTTTTCACTTCATACGTATGATTACCTGGGCATGGTACCGCGTACTTATAATTCATTTAATGAAATGGCTGATGATATTGGCAGGTCAAGAGTGTATGCAGGCATTCATTATACTTATTCATGTGTGGAAGGAAAGAAACAGGGAGAAAAGATTGCAACAAATATTTTGAATATGTTGAAGTTTTTGAAGGAATAAAAAATAAAAAGCAGGGTTTGATCAGGAAATCATTTAAGCAACCGACGCATTTCATTGAAGGGTGCTTCTTAAGTGACTGGGATGGGAGAATAAGTGAATTTATCCTTATAAAAATTCGGGTCCTGCTTTTTGATATCATAAGTTCTTTTATAGCTCAGAGTTATATAGCTTTTGACAAAAAAGTGGCTGCTAACATTTCAGGCAAATTGAAATTCATAAAATAAAAACGAAACAACCAATTATGAGAAATCTTCTTTTGGTATTGTTATTTCCATCATTCGTTGGGAGTTTAATCTTCATCTCGTGCAGAAAAGAAAATTCTTGTGATGATTGCGCTGGTAATAACCCATCCATTGGCAATAAACCACCCATCGTCAATGCCGGCAAAGATGAAACGGTAACAGTTGCATGTAATAAAGCTGCCCTCGCCGGCAGTGCGTCTGATTCAGATGGTCTCATCAGAACGTATTTATGGACTCAACTATCGGGACCTAACCAGAGTACAATTGTTAGCCCTAACTCACCTACTTCCTTTCTGACAAATATTACTGTAGGTACATACCGGTTTGTTCTGCAGGTAAGTGATAACAGCGGTGCTACTGCCACTGATACAACAGAAATGACGGTTATTCCGATTATTCAGGAAATCATATTTACGGATCTTACCTGGGGGTTTTGGCCAAATGATGTTCCTCCTGATGAACCTCGTTTGACATTACCTAAGCGGCTTGATCTATTTTGTGATACATCCAGGGTAAAGGAAGTCGCCGTGCAATTAGCAAATTCATCTGAGTGGATTCCGGTAACAAAGAGCTACGGACCAGACCTATACTTTTATGAAATTTATTGGGGGTCTGATTTAAGAGTATTCACATTTGATGGTTGGCTTTTCGGAACCAAGGCATCAGTCAGGGTGAAATTTTTTTAAGAGTGCGTATTCTAACAATCAACCTTATCTGAACACTCTTCTTTAGCCTTAGCTATCATTTCTATAAACAACGTGATCTATATAGCAGGCGGTTCCGATGACTTGGGTGGATACGCTAATCAGGTATGGAAACCGGAATTTTTAAAATTTATTAATATGAAATCTCTTTTAAGAAAAGGAATGATCTTTGCCTTTCTGACAGCTATCATTTTTTCATCCTGCAGTAAAAAAGAAGCACATAGTACGAATCTAGTCATTACCCCACCCCCACCACCCTCACCTCCGCCTCCTCCTTCCGCAATTCCATGCACCAACAGGCCTGTAATCAATGCAAGGTTAGTACCCATGGGTTCTCTCTCCGAAGGACGGATTGGATTAGTAAGCGCAACAGCGGGTAATAAAATACTTTTCGCGGGAGGAATGATAACAGGTGCCTATTCTTCAAGAGTAGATATTTATGATACTACTACCAATACCTGGTCCACTGCTGAATTAACTAAACCTGAACGGCAGGGAATGGCTGTTGCAACTGTTGGCAACAAGATATTTTTTGCCGGTGGCGGTGATAATGATTGGGGAGTGACAACGTCAAGGGTAGATATCTACAATGCATCTGATAATACCTGGTCTACTGCCGAATTAAGCAAAGCCAGGGAATACATGGCAGCTGCCACATTAGGCAATAAAGTTTTCTTTGCCGGCGGAGGAGACTGGGAGCCTCATCTTATAGGGTCGAATGTGGTAGATATTTATGACAATTCAACAAATACCTGGACAACTGCCTCTTTAAGTGAAGGCAGAATGGATCTTTCAGCCACCTCCGTAAATAATAAAATTTATTTTGCAGGAGGAACCAGTGGCTATTGGACTTCTCTGAATATTTTAAAAACGATAGATATTTTCGATAGGGCAACGAATTCATGGTCAACTTCCAGTTTGCAGGAACCGAGAGCTCAAATGGCAAGTATTGCTGCAGGTAATAAAATATACTGGGGCAGTGGTATTAATTCAAATACGTTCGGGTATTCAAATGTTGTTGAAATAAGAGATGTAACTACAGGTGTTTCTTCTTCTGCCTGTATGATTCCAAGAAGTATGTTCAGTGCTGTCGTAAAAGATGATAACATCATTTTTTTTACAGGAAATATTAGCAATGATTCGTTTTCGGGTACTCATTTTGAAATTTATAATACTACCACTAACCAATGGTCAACAGGTGTATTAAATAAAAAGATTAACGACGCAACTATCATTTCTGTAAACAACACGATCTATATAGCCGGAGGCAGGGATCAACCATGGGGTCCATACTTTAAAGAAGTGTGGAAACTGGAGTTTTAATTATAAACATAGGCTTATGAGAAAAAAATTGTTTTTCATTTTAGTTCTGTTTCTTCTTAGCGGCTCGGTTTTTTTCTCATGCCGGAAAGAACGATCCTGCGAAGGCTGCATAAACGGCAATAAGCCCCCCATTGCCAATGCAGGCAGAGATACCATTATAGTGTTGCCTCAGGATAGTGCAACCCTCGATGGCAGCGCTTCTTATGACCCCGATGGGAGTATAGGAGGGTACGTATGGTCAAAAATTTCCGGTCCGCCTTCATTTTTAATTATCAATCCACAGTCAGTCCGGACCATTATAAAAAATTTGACACTAGGAGTTTACCAATTCGGGTTAACCGTAACAGATAACGGAGGACTGTCTGCAAAGGATACCATAATGATAACAGTACATGGTGTAACAATAAATAATCACCCGCCGATTGCTAATGCAGGAGCGGATCAAACAATTACTTTGCCCACAAATACAGTTAACCTTAATGGAAGTGGTTCTTCTGATCCGGATAATAATATTACTGGGTATATATGGACAAAGATTTCAGGCCCTGCAACATTCAATATTTCAAACGGTGCTGCTGTACAAACACAGGCAACATCTCTTGCTCAGGGTGTTTATCAATTTGAATTGAAAGTGACGGACGCCGGTGGATTGTTGTCACGGGATACAATGCAGGTAACAGTTAACCCCCCTTTATTATGTGGAAGTAACAGGCCGGAGGTAAATGCAACACTGGTACCTGTTGGGATACTCTCTAAACCAAGGGCAAATATGGCTGTGGCCTCTGCAGGAAATAAAATTCTTTTTGCCGGTGGAACTTCTGATGCTTCGCCCTCGGAATTGTGGGGTTCTTCCAGAGTGGATATTTATGATATAGCTGCGAATACATGGTCAACAGCCGAATTAAGTGTGGCACGTTATGGCATAGCGGCCATAGCATCCGGAAATAAAATTTTTTTTGCCGGCGGATCGTCGGGCGAGATAGGCGATGTCACAGAAACTTATCATACTACCGTTGATATTTATGATGTGGCAACCAACACCTGGTCTGTGGGAAATCTAAGCGAACATGTTGCCTTCACTACAGCTGCCACTGTAGGAAATAAAGTTTTTTTTGCCGGTGGTTATGGTACAATTACAACCGGACCCATAACCTTTTATGGATACGTCAGTAATAAAGTTGATATTTATGATTTAACTACCAACATCTGGTCCACTACATTATTAAGTGAGTCAAAATATGGTATTTCTGCAGTCACTCTTAATGATAAAATTTACTTCGCAGGTGGTAGTAATTTTAGTTCTTACTTTTCAAACAAAATTGATATTTATGACGGTGTTTCTAATTCCTGGTCTACATCAACTCTAAGTGAGCCAAAGACAAATTTAGCAGGTATAGCCGTTGCCAATAAAATCTATTGGGCCGGAGGTGGTAACAACCAGGGTGCCCTTTGTAAAGTCGAAATCAGAGATGGAACTACACAAACAACTTCGTTCGACTATTTATCTTATCCAGCTTTTGTAACGGCTGTTCTGAAGGATAATAAAATTGTTTATGATAGGGATTGGAATGTTAAATTCGATTTATATGATTTGACCACAAACACCTGGTCAATTGGTGTTAAACCAACAACCCGTCCAAGTGCATCCATCATTTCAGTTAATAATACAATTTATATAGCCGGAGGTTTTTTGAACGGTGGTAATAATTTTTCCAATGAAGTGTGGAAACTGGAGTTTTAAAAATTTTTTTGCAAAAAAGCAGCAGATAAAAATTCTTCCTGATTTCTCTAAATTTCAACTCCCGCAATAGTATTTTGTCTGGGCCAGCGATGCCAATGATGGTCCGGATATTTTTGTCCATGTATAGCTGGTTATATTATTATCCGGATCAGATGAACCGCTGCCATCCAGATCAATTGTATGTACCAGGATTTTTTACAATCACTTTAGCTGCGGTTGCATTACTGATATGAAAAGAAGCAGGGCCTGAAATTTTTGTCCAGAGGCATTCACTTATCGTCCCATCCGGATCACTGGAAGAACTTCCATCCAGAGAAATACTATCGGTTGGTAAAGTGATAATCTGGTCAAGCCCTGCAATGGGTGGCCTGCTTTTCTCCTTTGCAAGATTTTTTTTGCAGGAAAAAAATATTCCTATCCCTGCAATCGATAATGTCAGAAGAGAAAGGAATATTTTTTCATACTTCCAGAATTAAAATAATACAGAAGATTTCTTTGCTTCCCTTATCAATCCTTTTTAAACTTCAGAATATTAAGAATGTTCTGCGCAATTTTTTCTCCCTGCTTTTTAGCTTCCACACATGAATAAGTATAATGGATACCTGCATACACTCTTGATTTGCCAATCTCGACTGCCATTTGATCGAAAGAATTATAAGTTTGCGGCGCCATGCCAAGATTGTCATACGTATGAAGTGTGAATTGATAATTGTTACCTAATAAGGTAGTCATTACAGCTGCAAATGCACCTCCATTTTGTGAGTGTCCCGATGGAAAATCGGGATGGCCGGGTGTTGTGAAAACCGGATTCCATCCTGTGTGACCTAATACTTCTCTTATATATCTGATTGGTCTGTCAAGCAGAACTTGATATTTGATTTTCCAGCAATTGATCATTGATTCGTACAAAGCGAT
>Ga0184636_1000068_pt1 | contig 23765 bp, 34 predicted proteins | sample PLM3_60_b2_FD_133164 | JGI IMG/M metagenome (GOLD analysis project Ga0184636, IMG submission 133164) | Groundwater sediment microbial communities from an aquifer in East River, Colorado, USA - PLM4_90_b2 | ecosystem: Environmental > Terrestrial > Soil > Riparian zone | place: USA: East River... | reverse complement strand
CATCTGAATGGGTTAATCACCCAGGAACTGATGACTTGACAGACCTAGAGTGTGAAGCAGAAGAAGATGTTGCTGATGCCATACTTTGTGATACAATGATTGTCTTGATGCCAGGAAGACTTGGAACTCATGTTGAAATTGGTATTGCCCTTGGACTTGGGAAGACCGTGGTGCTGGTTGGGGAAGTAGACCAGACAAAGTGTGTCTATTATAATCACCCCAATGTCTGGGTCTGTGGGGATATCAAGGTTGCTTCTAATCTACTTGGAAATCTTGATAAGTGGGAATAGAATGAAAATCCTCGATCCAATTACAGAATTTGATGAGGCGATGGCATGGGTTGAGGGGATGCTCACGCACCCCTTCAGCCCTTATTCTTCGCAAGAAATTGCTGATCTGTCGAGTAATCCAAGAGGGCTATTTAAGGATACTCCTGATCTTCAACCATGAATCTACTGCTTTTGGCAAATCTTGACTAATTGTTCTTACTCCAAAATAGAACCCTATGATTGTCCATATTATGTTAGCAACTACGGGGTTCATCATTGCAAGGGATGCAGGTGTGGCTAACAACCCAGATAGTTCACCAAATGCCCACAGAGCAAAAAGTGGCCTGGGAAGTCTATTCAACCCGTCAATCAATCTATTGAACCAGTCTGTGCTCTCTGCCGTTGGATCAAAAGTACGTGCAGAAGCCTGAGAATCATCTCCTACTTTCACATCCTCAACTTCCATCTTGTGTTTTGTAACTTCACCAGGGTTGTAGTTGTCAGCAATGTCTGCTATTGTTTCAACAGTACTTTTCCCTGATTTTGATCCACTAAACAACCCCGTAACTGCACTCCATGCCGTAGCTAACCACATACTTACTCCTTATTTCCCTAGCAAAATATCAAGTTTCTTATCCATTGAATGCAGTTGTGTTCCTAGTGCTTCAACTGACTCCTTAGATGCTTTCTGGTTGATATCATCTTTCAACCCAGAGTACACAATTCCCACCAGTCCAATGATTATGGTGAAAACCACCCCCGCTGCCCATAGTGTTACAGTAACTCGATTTTTCATTCTGCACCACCCCGTAAGACAGACTGTAATTGTTTATTAATGGATAACAATTTGTCATACGTTTTATTTTTATAGGCCACAGACATTGTGCCATTGACTATCTCGTCCATCATTGCATATTTTCCATACTGTTTTACACCAGCAGCTACGTCTGGAAGGACCGAAGAGTCACCGTTTGCTAGTGCTTGTATAACCTCTTCTTTTGTGAACCGCCCTATTTTTGTGCTTTGTGGCATTGGGGGTCTAGCCATTTCAGCTTTCCATGCAGGACTTCTACCCATGTCTTTTGGATTTGCCTCTATTGGAGAAATACTATACTTGGGCACTCCAAACATTTCTTCTAAGTTATGGTACGGGCTTACCTCATGGGGGATATTTCTTTCAAAGTTAGGTCTTGATCTCTGTCCAGCATTTATGTACTCAAGAGCATTAGCACCTTTTTGCTGCAATCCAGAGAACAACCTAGTACGAAGAGGCTGCTCTTGCATCTTTTCTGCACCAGCTTGAACGTATGGTCTAGCTTGCAGAAGTTTACTTAGCTCCTCATTTTTTGGTCCAATCTCCGGTGCAACTTCCTCCAAACCAGTTTTCAATCCACTTCCAAGGCTCTTTTTAGCCTCTGTAACAGGTCTATAGGTGTTTCCCTCCCAAGCTGTTCCTTTCAAGGTCTTATACACGAATTTCTTTAAATCCTGTGCTTTTTGTGGGGTAATAGTTTTTCTAGGGTTCATTGCCCTGAAATCTTCAGCATACTTCAGTGTTTTTTGCAGATACTCCGGCATATCAGATACATCTGAGTAAGATGATGCAAGCCTGTCAACTGGTTTCAGAATATCATCAATTTTCAACATTTTACCAGATTTTGCAGCATCTTCTATTGCACTGTCTATATCACCACTGATATTAGAGATACCCTGTTCAACCCTCTCTGGAGCTGTTCCTCCAACAATGTCCATCTTACCTTTTCCGATAGTTTCTATTGCACTCTTAGCTTCAGTAGGGTTCTTCATTGATGGTTTAACTATGCGTTTAGTAAGAAAATTACGGCCTTTTGCAGACACTGTAGTCTCTGGGTTAAATGTCTTTTCTAAGCCCTCAAATGGCCTACCAGTAAGTGCCTGTGATCCAGCTTTCATGAGGAGTGCGTCAAGCATTCCGCCCGTCGCGCCCTGGATTGCTTCTTCTGGCAACTGTGAAGGGGTCTGACTTTCATCGGCATTGGGAAGTAGCATCTTGGTCAGGAGGCTTTGTGCTCCTCTGCCAACAACTCTGCCAGCAGCAGCACCGGCAGGAATTGTCAATGCTGCTGAAGGTTGTGCTCCTGGTGCAAGCATAGGCACCATTCCAGCAGCAGTTCCTACAGCTTGACCCAACTCAGGGAGCTTATTGACCCCCTGTATAGCTGTCTGTTTCCATGCAGGTATGACAGACCCTTGACTAAGGGGAGCAACAGTTTCCCCTACCTTTAATTTCCCTGGATGGTAATTAGGTATTTCAGGTTGTTTACTTTGACCAGACAAATGCTGAATAATCTCGTCGTCAGAGAATCCGGAATCTTGTGCCATCTGATACTGCTTCTTTTCCTCTGGTGTTAGGTCTAACTGTGAGATATCCATTTATAACCCCGCTGCTTTCGCCCTTGCCAAATAGTCAGATAAAGATTCACCATCTAGCTTTTTAAACTTACCTGTTTTCTTTTCTTCAGGTTGTAAAACGGTAGAACTAGCCTCTCCAATTCTGCGGGGTGGATTCAACTTCACATTAGGAACTCCACGAGACAGAGCGTGTAGCATTGCTTCATATTGTTTAACCTGCTCAGTTGCATATTTTGCACTAGGAGTACTTCCGCTAGGAAGTGTAGCAAGAATCTTCTCACGAAGTTGATCTGATCCTGGACCGGCCTTCAACACAGACCGAAGGGCCAATGAGTTTTCCTGTAACTGTGCAAGGGCAATCAAGTATTCACCCTGATCTGGCGTAAGAGTTTTTCCAATTGCATACTGAAGCATTCTTCCAAATGCCTCTTTGTCATTCACCACACGAAGCATTTCAGAAGCCTGACCAGCAGCAGCAGCATCAAATTTAACTCTGGGAATAAGCTCATTCACCCTGTCAATTGTTCTCTGCATATCGGCAATGAGTGCTGTTTTCTCAAGTGCTTGTTCTGTACCAGAACGGGGAACCCACTTGGGGGGCATACCCTGAGACTGCCTATTATTATTCTCTTGTTCTATCTGTCCCATTTTCAAAAGTCTGGGTTCATACATGTTCTCTGCATCAAACATCACTTGAGTACGATTATTTCCAAATGCTTCCGCTCTAGCTATGGCTACCTGAAGGGGATCACGAACTTTTCCACGTACAACCCCAGGTTTAGTCTGATCGTTTGCATCATACCACACATTTGCAACCGTATTGTCAGGTTGAACTTCTGCTTTAACAATCGGTTTTGACATCTTCCTGCCTACTTCTCCAACAACTTTAGGAACAAATTTCTGCATTCCGGTTTCATCAGTGACTAATTGAACTGGAGGAGTTTTAGGGACAAGTTGAGACTCTATTATTTTTTTGGCAATGTCTCCGTATACTCCTTGGTTCTGTCCGGCAGGAACAGTCATTTTGGGAGTAGGATTGGGGACTTGGTTCACTATTTCCTTCCCAACTTCAGGCTGATTATCCAGGAGGGAATACAGATCATTTTCTTCCATCTTTGTTTGCCGTGGCTGCTGCGAGAGCATCTCTTCAAGATAACTCTTTGGCTGTGTAGCAGCAGCTTTAGCTACGTCTTCTGATGGTGAAGTCATTACACTTTGACCAGCACCAACAGTTTCGGGGCGATCTTTATTAAGAAATTCCTCAAGACCAGCTTGTGCTGCTTGCCCCTGAGCGATAGTTTTATCAGATTCAACAGGCTGATTGGGTGTCATTAATCTGTTTAGCAGATGAGGTAACACAGACCTTACAAGACCATTCCCTTGCTGCTGAGGGTGAATTTGCGGAACTTGTACAATATTTGCCATTAGTTACTCCTAATCAAAACTCTGCCCACTTCCAAGTCCGCCAGTACTTTCTTCCGGTTCATTATCTTTACGCTTCTTCAACATACCCATAAACCCCTGCAACAAGGCAGACTTTCCTGAACCAGTCCCTTGTCCTCCCTGAGCCTGTGGGACTGAAACCGCACTTGATCCAACTTGTGGAGCTACTGCCGGAGTCCCTTTATTTCTGTTTCCAAGAAGACTCATTACTAGTGATAGCCACCCCATTATTTATCCCCTTATCCTAGCAACCCGCCAAGTATTCCCTTATCAGCATTTGCAACATTCGTTGCAGTACCAAGGGTAATGTTGGCAAGTTGTGCAGCTTCTTCAGTTGTTAGTGTTGCCTGACCTGATGCTAATTGCTGTTGCAATTGTGAAAGTGTCATTCCCTCATTCTGTGCAATCTGTGAAAGTGCATTTGCTTCTGTAGCTGAAAGGTTAGCAAGACTTTCACCAGCTCTTGCCTGCAAATCTGCAACATACTCAGCAGAGTCTTCATCTAATCCAGCTCGTTGATATGCCTCTGTTGCAAGTGATTGCATGGCCCCAGTTTGCTCAGTTCGTGCGAGTTCCGCATTTTGGACATCAATATTCCGTTCTCCAGCAGCTCTTTCTGCACCAAGGGAAGATGCAGCTTTAGCTACATTCTCTTGCGCTAAACCCCTTGCAGAAGAGTCTCCAGCAAACTGTCCAGTAGCTCTTTGTGCTCCCCGCATTCCAGTTGCATATTGTTCTCCAGATGCAGCTTTCAGCTTGTCTATAACATCTTGCTGCATTCCGCCTTTTCCAAGAACACGATTGTACAATTCAGCCCTAGAAGTAACCATCTCAGGAGTTTCATAGCGTGCTTGTGCTGATGCTGCACCTTCTCTAGCCGTTTTTTCTGCTGCCCCATACCCAGCTTGAGATTCCCCTCTGGCTTGCTGATATCCAGTTCTAATATTACTCCTAGCAGTCCCAAATCCAGTTCGTGCTGTATTCTGTGCTGCTGCGCCACCAGAGGCTAGGGATTCTTGAGCCTTTGCATAAGCATCTTGTATTCGTTGGCTTGCTGCTGCTGATGCTCCTTCTAATCCCTGCTTCTTTCTTTCAGCTTGACTACCGCCCAAGTCAAGTGGGTCAAGAATCTGTGACCAGCCAATTCCCATTCCCATACTTTCTCCTATCCTATCACGTAGTAAATGTATGTTAAAAGTTCTGCATTTACATTGCTATTGCTGCCAATTGTAAATCCGTCATTCTGGAAGGAAAGAATACAGTCCTTCTTGAATCCTGATCCTGGCAACCATGCAGCACCAGGATTTGCTGCTAAAGCAAAAACCATGTTCCCCGCTATCAGTGTGTCCTTAGTCCGTGTATCAACTTTTGTAGACACAACTACTATCTGAGGAGAGAAAGAAGTTGTAATCTTTCTACTTGCTTTCCCATTCCCTGTATACTCTCCACTTGCTTGCTGCAAGAACTTCTTGGATGCATCCTCAAGGAAAAGTTCCAAAGGAACTGCATATTCGTCAAGTGGTTTCTGCAACTTGAATGTCTTACGGAGCATTATGCCGTCCTAAGTCTTTATAGTAGACTTTCCAACCCCTGAGAACTTGTCCCTGTAAAGCGGAGGACTCTATGAGCCTGATGTACATCCTTCTCCCAATCTTTTTAAAGTGGATGTGGTCTTGCCCTGAAGCTCTGCTACAATCTACAGTTCCAAGGGACACTGGAGTTCCTTCGGGATCATCCAAGTAAGCATAGGCTGTCAGAGTAACGCCAGCAATAGGTTTAAACCATACAAAGAGGTGGTAAAAACATTTCTGTGTTTCTGGAGTTGCATCTTGACGAGGATGACCCCTGTCCATTACTTCTACTGAAATTGGTGTTCCATCATCTGTTCCGCCCGTATCTCCAATCCATACTGTTCCCCCACCGAGTAGGGCCACTGAGTTGTATGCTGCTCCAAGGTAGAACTGAGGAGTATTTGTTGCATCGTGCATCATTGTACAATAGTTTGCTATCGTGTTGTCAAGATCAGTTGTTCCCCACACATCCTGAAGGTAATCATACCAGATCATTAAATCACAGAAATTTGATCCCCCATCTGGTACAATCCATCGACATTGATTCTTCGAGGGAACCACAGTTCCCACTGTTTTACCTAGTTTCAATAGACTCAACCCGTTCAGGATTGGCTCTATTTTTATCCCTGTGGGGGTTGCATTAACACCATCATAGAAGTAGAATCTTCCACTTGGGCTTATGAATGCCAGAACGCCCTTGTTAGGAACATCTACAATACAGGCATTGTTGACTGACCCTGTGAATGTAACTTTCCTGTCAAATCCAAAAGTTGTTCTATCATCTCCTGAAGCATTCCAAATTGACCCGCCCTTGAAAGCTACCATTGTAGTAAGATATCTTTTTAACCCGGTGATGATCTCCCCGTCATTTGCATCAAGATCACGATAGTCTGCTGAGCTATCTACTGATGCTGGTCTTCCCTGGTAAGAAAAATAAATTCTGCTCAGGTAGGATGGATCACCAGACATGAATGCTACACCCTTGTACATCTCGATCATGCTGAAATGAGGAGGAACTCCAAATGCAAATTCCTCTACTGCATCCAGCAAAGTTGTGTCTGCAAAGGTGTCTGTAAATGTCGTTGTTGAATTATCTGCAATCGTTGCAAGGTAAGAATAAACCCCACCATCAACAAATGTCCTATATATATTCCTCTTCGTGGTCTGTGCATCCGGTGACACTGGAATTGCGGTCAAAGGGATTGTTTTATTTCCCCCAGCAGTTGTTATTGCGTTTGAGGCAACTGAAGGATTTGATTCTTCCCCAAACACATTTTCGTAGGTGATTTTATACTTATAAGTTCCTATTGAAAGACTTCCCCCCGCTGAAGCTGCTCCCGCCGTGGTTGTAGTCACTGGTGCAGCAATTCCCATGTTCCAAACAGCAGGAGTTGCATTATTAGCATCAAATCTCAGGTTGCCGTCTGTCGTTGCCCCACCACCAATGTACATCTGGTCATAGAAAATTGCAGAATCATAAAGATTGTCTACAGTTCCAGTTCTTGCTCCTCCGGCATTTGTAAGAGAGATTGCATTCCACTCATTTGCAGCAGGGGTATCATAAACATATAAGCCTGCTGTCGTTGTAGCAACTTTCTTGCTAGTCCCAGAGGAAGGGACATACTCGAAGATTCCAGTGAATGAGGCATTAACTCCAGTTTCTTGTAAGATCGTGGAGTTGAGTTTCTGAAATCCTTTACGCTTTGAAATTGCAGCAAGTTCAGGAGTATACCATCCCTGCATCTTGTACATGTCATTCGTTGCAAGGAATGGGTTTGTCTTCTGGTTTATATCACCAGTTAGCCCAAGAACCCCAGAGGTTTGTTCAGGAATTGTCATGTCTACATTCTCGTTTTAATGCCAATACGGTTGTTGTTGTTTGTTGCATTAGCTGTGTCAGCCAATCCGAGTCCAAGAAACCCCTTTTTGACTATTGAAGGTGCATACTTTGCTACGAGTGCATCTACTATTGACTTCCCTACCATGTATGCAGCAACTTTATCCTGATGTGGGTGGTGCCCAATTAAAGGAGAGATTTCTTCTTCATGAAATTCTTGCGGATTTCTTGCTATGTACCTTGTCTGTGCAGCATCTACTCCATTGGCAAGAACTTTTGCAATCAGTAATGTTTTATCAACATTATCTGGGTCAGTTTCCATAGGATGAAATCCTTTATCTTGCTCCGAGTAGTCAGCAAGAGTTGCATCTTTTTGTGGGCCTGATGCAGCTTTTTCATCTGCATATTTTTTTAAAAGTTCCCTGAAGTTAGGCATTATTTTGGACCTATGGCGATGAGAGAAAAATTATAGTCATAAGCCCTCGGGACTATATCACCGCCATGCACGACCAGTGTTGATGCAGTAGGCGTTCCGTAAACAGAGCATGTAGCGGCAACATCATAATGTCCCCCTTCGGCAGACACAATTACAACGGGGACACCTGTAAAATTTGGGATAAATGTTATTGTCCAGACACCTGTTGAATTGTACACAACACTAACACCGCCTCCGGCAGTAACTTCCCCAGACCCACCAATAATGGAGGCTCGTATTATGCGCATTCCTGCTTCCGCAGAATAAATAGCTGTTCCTGCTCCTGATGCGTTTACTGCTGTTGCAGCATTGGTAGCATTTGCCACAGTGCTATTCACTGTAGCAATTTGCACCCCGTTAATCGTGTGCGTAGCATTCGGGAGAACAAGAACTGAACTTGCATTCAAACAGGGAATCTGGTTTGCTCCCGGAGCTTGTGAAGCGTCATATCCGTCAAGCTGGTCAACATTCAGGTTCGTAACTTTGGTTGTGCTTGACACAGTTAAAGGAGCAGTTCCAGTTGCCTGTGATAACGTTGCTTTCACAAATGTAGGACTTGAAGCAATAAGCACATCCTGATCCATGTGGTGAAGATCGGTTGTGTCTGCACTCAACCCAGTAACAGTCTGTCCTTGTGCATTTGCTCCTAAAACAAACGGGACACCGGGTGCAGCAGGAGCAAAGGTGTGTGCAGCCGTGATGGTTGCAGCGACGTTGGTACGAATATATGAAGCAAGAATTGCAGCAGTTGAAACAGCATCATAAGATGCAGTTCCAATGTTGTACACATAAAGTGTATTACTGACCGTGTTGTAGAACCAATGAGGGACATTCGGGGGTGAACCAGGGGCGCTTGCTCCCCTTAGAAGCCCCCCATCAGCATGAATGTTTACTGCAAGACGATGAACCAGGTCTGCTGCTGTCCCCTTTCCTAGAGGGCCAAGTTCATTTTCAATTGCAAGAACAGCAGACACAGGCCCATTGACATGAGCAGCTACAACCTCATCAGTGACATCAGCAATCAATGTTGCCGTGTCAACAGCTATAGGATAACTTGTATTTTCTGTTTTAAGATTTCCCATTATGGAAGCATTGCCCCCGAAAAAGTAGTTAGAACATTTTTAACCAGGATAGTTCCAGTTCCAGTAGCACATGCATATATATCAAAGTAGTCTGTTGTTCCATTTGCAGCTATGGCAGATGTACTAATGGATAACAGCGCAACAGGAGAAGTAGCTAATGGGTAAAATTCAGTTATTTCTACTGCTGAACCATTTTTTCTTAGTTCTATTGTTACTTTAGTCAGTGTAGTACCTGCCAAGTATATAGACCCAGACAGGGTATAGTACCCAGCAACCGTAGGGGTAAAGGTGTTCGTTGCAAAGTTGCTATTTGTATCAAAAATTTCAGTGTCAAATACTACCTTTGTCTCTACTCCACTGGTTATTGTTTGGTCTGCTGCTGGAGTTGCTCTAAACTTTGGCCTTGCATTATTACTCTTATTAATTGTTACTGCACCAGACGTAACTGTGAAATCAGCAGTAGCAAATGATGCCTTGCCTTTTGCTGAAATTGTTGCATCTGTGACCCAAGAATCAACTTTTCCCCCCGCGTCTGAAATTACAATTTTGTTTGCAGTGGGGGTTGCTGTAGCATTTGCCGGGTCTTGCACAACCTTGCTTGATCCATCAAGTGATGCCAACCCAGATGCTTGTGCTTTTGAATCATAAAAAGAGTCAAGTTGTGGGTGAGTTCTGGTTCCAACGTCTGTCAGCAACGTATGGCTTTTGGTTGCGATGTCTGCAATACTGGAAGTTGTTTTATCAACCTTAGACCATGCAACCCCAGACATCTGCGTATCCGTAATAGTTGCATTCTGAATGGCAGACCCAGGGATAACGTTTGTTCTGAACAACCCAGTGACGAGGTCAAAGAACGGAGAGAAGAAGTTTCTCAGTTCAGTTCCCCAGGTATTTTCTGACCCATCCTGTGAAGGGAATATTGGCATTAAATTGTCTCCAAAGTGTACGTTGCTGTGCTTGCTGTTTCAGTGAGGTAGGCGGGGATAGTTATCCCAAACTCGCCCCTGCCAAAGAATCCCCTTCCAAATCTCCCCTGCCCAAATGACCCATCTGACACAAACAAATTTGTGGGGGTAGAATCAGCAGTGAATATTTCAACCGGGGTGTTGAATGTCTCCCCGGCATCATATTTTTTACCAGTACCCCAATACATCAGATAATCCCCTCTAAAAACGCTTCTACTGTTCTAGGATCATCCCCACCGCGATTTTTAAGGAACTCGATTAATTCTGCTTTACGAACATTGAAGATGCTGGCAAATCCCGCATCGTCATTGTCATTCTGTTTTTTTGCAAGTACACATGCCCAGTACACAATCATATCATGATAGTCATTCGGTGTAGCCGGTGCGTCTGAATCAGATGCAAGATCGACTTTGCTTGCATCATAATAAATACGAAGTGTGTAAACTGAATCAGGAATAGGGTATAAATCAAACTGTGTCCCACGAATGATATACCGTTGTGGTTTACCGCTCTGAATGAACAACCAATCCCCATTCGCCTCTATACGAGGCCATTTCAACTCGTCCAACTTGATGATGCTATTTGGGTCTGCTGCATCATAAATCTCAAGCCGTCTGATATACCTACAGGTAGTAGGGAAAGCATACGATTTTGTATTTGCTGCTGTAGAGAACGTAGCAGACACAGTAAAGTAGTCTTCCCTTGTGGAAGAAATAATTGAATTAACACGTTGCATTGCCAAATTGATATAAGAATTAAGCTGTGTATCTAACCAAAATCCAGCTACATCTTCATTCAATAGATTTCTTGTCTGTGTTCTAAGTTCACTAAGTATCATTTAAACCCCATGATATGAGGAGAGCATTTCTGCTCTCCCCACATTGGATAGATTTTACTTCTGTTTATCTTTCTGCCCACACAATGTCATACTCATATGTAGGAGCTGTTGACTGTGACGGACTGTACAGATAAAGCAGGAAACTCTGTTGCGGACCAACAATAACCGGAGGTAAGCTAACCCTTACATTAAGGGGATTAGTTCCATTTGTCAAGTTAGTGTCTCCTGCACCAACTGATCCAAAGTCCATAACTAGCTGATCCCAAATTACGGGAATTGCTCCGCGTAAGATTGCTCTCCCAGCTTTACGCCTTGCTCCAGTTGCAGCAGGTGACAGAATTGCAGCACTTGCATCATATACCTTGGCGATAGATGATCCACCACACCCCATATTAATGTTAAACGGAATTGCTGCTGTACCACCAGACGTGTAAGCAATCCCATTGTCAATAAATACCTGAGCATGAAGCGAAGTACCTGCTACACCAGCTCCTGTTACGAGCAACTTGATTGTGTCAAGGAAAATGCTCTTTCCACCAAGAGCATCGCTGTTATAGATCAAGATAGACGGGGCAGTCGCGATGATTGCTGTTGCAGCAGCAACTCCAAGGGCTACTCCTGTTCCTGCCGTTGGGGTTGTTGCCATAAACACAGAACCCTCTTGTGCCAACCCGTAAGGTTTCGGGGAAAGGTTAGCAACAATCAACTCTCCATATTTTGCTTGACGAGCATAAGAAGCATTTCCATCAAGTGTCTTGGTAGGAAGTGCATCATGAACTTCACCCTTCAATTGTTCTTGTACAATTACATTACTCATTTACTTCTCCTTTGTGCAGAGTTTTGTCTTTTCGACATGGGAATAACCCACACCACTAAAATGGTTTATAGTTCTGCAAGAAAATTGTTATCGTTCAATCCACGTAATGACATACTCATACGTAGGAGCTGCTGACTGACTTCCACTCCACAAGAATACCATCATGCTATGACCCGGAGCAAGAACTACCGGAGCATGGGACACAAGGATGTTCAAGGGTGCTGAACCGTTGAGAATACCCTGCCCACCAGCCGTTACACCACCGAAATCAATAACAGTCTGGTCTCCAACAACCGGAATGGTCATGCGGAGGACACTACGGCCAACAATTCTAACCGCTGAAGAAACCGCAGGAGATAAAATTGCAGCACTTGCATCATACACTTTAGCAATCGAAGTATTTGCCACACCCATGTTAGCATTCAATGGGGTAGCAGCCGTACCTCCTGAAGTAAACAGCACTTTGCTGTCAATATACGTTGCCATGTCCAACCGTGTTCCAGCCGTACCAGCCGCAGTTGTTACCAGCTTGATGGAATCCATAATAATGTTCTTCCCGCCAACTGAGTCGTTGTTGTAGATCAAAAGGGAAGGTGCTGTTGCAATAATTGCCGTTGCAGTAGCAACACCAAGAGCAACGCCAGTGCCAGGGGTAGGAGTAGTAGCAACAAAAAGACTCCCTTCCTCTGCTAAACCGTACTGCTTGCTGGAAAGAACCTGCGTAACCTGTTCTCCATATGTCCCAAGACGAACAGATGTGCTTGTCCCTTCACCATTGAATCCTGCTTTAGAAAGGAGTCTGCACACAGCCCCTTTAATACTCCCTGTTACGAATACATCACCCATCTTTCATTTCTCCTTTAGTAGTCAAGTTCAACTTGAATTGTTATAAACGTTGCAGTCACACCACCAGCAGTCGTATATTTGAAATACAGCCACACACCCTGTTCAACAAAAAACTGGCCGGTCATAGCATCAGTGTATACCGTGTCACTTGCTGCAAGTGAAACAACGGCATCATGTACTAGCGTGGTGGAATTTGCACCAGTATCATTCACTGTACTAGTTGCACTTTGAAAAACCTGCACAGTAGGAGTTCCACCAGCAACTGAAGCTGCTGTAGCTCTTACTGCTTTAACCCTTGCTTTTGCAGGGCATCTAAATGCTCCCACAATCAAGTTGGTCTGTGACTGTACAAAAGCAGCAGTAGTCACAGTTACTACCCTATTCCTAATTGACATTTTCATTCCCCTTCGTAGTTTCTGCTTCACTGGAAGGAATCATGAATCTTCGTTTGTCCGTAACCACAAAGGAATTTTGATAATTCTCTTTCTGACCCATTAGAGCAAATGAGACTCTTGACCCTTCTGCATAGCAGAGTCGTTCCCATGATTCATCTAGTCGGTCATGAATTGCATTTTGCAACCCACGTTCCTCTTGTTTCTCTTCTTCCTCCAATATTCTGTCTATTCTCCTGTTTACATCTTTAGCAGAACTCTTTACAGGACTTACCTCAGCCATTTCCCTAATTGTTTCCATTCCCATCGTCTCAATCTTTCCAAGTGCAAAAGATTTAATCAAGTACTGGATGTTCTTAGAGTCACGACCAATTATTTCCCATCTAGCTTTCTTCCCGTTGTAAACAAGGTCAAGGTGCCTATCAAAGTGTTTTAACTCTTTTTTGAATCGTTCCGGAGTCATAAGTTATCCAATATTGTTCTTAGAATAATCCTCTTTCTTATACGGATTCTTGAAGTCAATAACAGTCTTTTTAACAACCTCTCCATTAACCAGGATAGAATCATTTCCAAGACCGTCTGTATTCTTCACAGCTTCAATTTCCTTCTCCTCTAGTTTAACAGAGGGTGTCGCATTTTCCGTATCAAGATCATCTTCGATGTAAACTTTTGCATCAATAACCAGACCAGTTGAAGAATCCCACCGTAGTGCATTCTGCTTCAATGCAAGTTCTGCCATTACACGAGGAACTTTAATACCCCTCTTGGCATCAATTGTATGAGGGGCACCATCATAGATAAACTGTTCTGATTTTCCTGTCCGAGATTTTACTGTAACAATATTGTCAAACATTCTTCCTCCGAGAACTAATACCGAGAGAGGATCACTCCTCCCCCGGTTTATAGTTTATAACCTAGTAACCAGCAACGTAAACTTTGCTAGTCGTGATTCCGTCCATGCGGAAGCAGGTATTAGGTCTGGAGCAATGGTAGTTCTCAAAGATACGGTAGAAGGCATTCCAAACGTCTGTGCTGCCATTCTGCCGAAGAATCGCACCCGATTCATTTGCCCATTCGCCCTTGATCTGTACATACTTCTTCATATAACGCGAATCCAACCCAAACAACATGTCATACGGTGCATACTTGTCTTCTTTGATCGCCACATCACCATAAGTAACATAGGACTTGGAAGACCGTTTCTTTGCAGCAACCGTACCACCATCAGGCTTCTTCAAATCACCGCTGGTATACCGGCGATCTGCTTCAAGCAACTGGAGATATGCACGACGAACTGAATGATGACAAGCAAGGGTGTCTATCTCAGCATCACCAAGTTGATCGGCAATATCAAAATTCAACTGAATTGCATCAAGTGACAATGCACCAACTGAAGACTGCACTCTGCTATTCAACTGAGGATATGTAGCTCTTGCAAGACCCGAAAGGGTGGCAAGATAGGTTCCATCATCCACAAGTCCAAGGAGACCAACAGGTTCTTTTCCATAAGACGAATCGGCAACAGTCGTTCCAGCCGTAGTACTAAGACGCACGACATAACGGTCAGTGGTATGCGTTGCACTAGAAATCGTGCAAGAAGTACCAGCAGCCGCAACAGCAGTTACTGCACCATAGGAGACAACAGCATCAGTGGATGCAACAGCAGCCGGATTAACTTCACCAAGAATCATCCCTTTACGGATGAACCTCGTTCCACCAGTTGCCCCAGCCACACCACCAGGAGTATCAACGACAAGGGTAGTATCCGTAGCAGTGCCATTTACGTAGGCAAGAATACCCTTGCCAGCTCCCCACATCATCCTAGCACGTTCACGTTTCAGGTTACGAACAAGACTATCCATGGAATAACTCATGGCATTCTTGAATGCACCCTTGGAGTTTTTCGCAGACTCCATCATCTGCTTGGTCATTTGGAAAGTTCCATAGACATATTTCATGCCAATCTGAAACTGTTCAGGATCAAAGTTACCAGCAGTCGGGAGAGTACCACCTTCAGCAATTGCACCAATACCCTCATTGAAGCTCATGATCGCTGCTTCTCTGGCAACACGGCCATCAAATTCAAATTCGGTTACTTCTTCAAACTGTTCCGTGACGGGGCTGAACGTAGAAATCTGTTCAGTAACCACATTCTGATAAACATCTTTCAGAATCCCATCCAGTGTAGTTAGTGTTTCACTCATTAGAGTTTCTCCAACCTAATAGTATCAGCCTAGAGGTCTATTGACATAGGAGAGACACTATTGGCATCGGTTATTCTCCGCTATTTATACGTGACCAAGCAGCATCTTCTGCCTCTTTCATCGTCAAGGGTTTCTTTGCACCCCGACCATCGGGAGGAGTTCCGCCAGCATTGTGTCTGACTGGGGGAGTAGGAAGTGCTCGTCCTCTCATTGTGGAGAACAATCCTTCTTTAAGTTCTTTTTGAAAAATCTCGTCAGCAACGGCAAAATCACCTGAAATGAATCGCTGTCGATCATCGTCACTCATCTGTGACACGATGTACTCTTCGATCTTGGGCTGAAACTTGGTGTCAATTTTTGCAGACCTTAACGAATCAGCAAACTTGGCTGAATGCTTTTCAAGAACAGCTTCTGCTCTTGTTGAAGCAACCGTGCCTTCCTGTGCAGATAACTTAGCCTCAAGAGCCTCAATACGCTCAAGTGCTTTAAGATTCGGCATGATATCATAGAGTTCTTTCTGAAGTCTGAGTTTCCTCTGGGCTTCATTCTTCTCTCCATCTGTCATGCTCTGCTGTTTGCGCTGTTCGTCTACTGCCTTTTCCCACTGAGCCAGTTTATCAAGCCGTCCTTTAAGAGTCTGAGGATCACCAAATTCCTTATAGGAACCTGCATTCTTCTCATACTCCTTCATCTTGCCATAGACTTGATTAAACCGTTCTACCGGGATCATCTTGCCAGTATTAGGATCAGCAACTTGCTGCGTCTGCTGTTGCCCCTCTACCTGCTGTTGACCGTCCTCTTCTACCTGCCCTCCACCGTCCTGTACATCAAATTCATATGCCATTTGAAACTCCCTCGCCCTTAAAGTTGGCGGCACTATTCATCGCTCCTAGCGCGTAGCGGTGCGGGAACCGATATACGACCTTTTGACTTCTGCGAGTAGTCGGCACTCGATAAAAATTAGCTCGGTTCCTTAACTAGACTATATAACTCCTTGCGGTAATTCTGCTTTTGCTCCACCGCCTGGAACTAACTGTTTCTGTGCTTTTGCTGAAACAGACGGTGTTGGACCACCACCAGTCGAAGACGGACCCCCTGGAAGAGGCATCCCCATTCCAGGATTAAGTTCTGCATCCATTATCATGTGGTGTTTAGTAATATGCTCTACCATTGCTTGAGTTACAGCAGGTCCAGCAGCACCACATGCATCACTGTTAGCAAATTGACGATGTTTGTAGATGTGAATTTGGTGATTATGCAGAAAAGCAACTACGTCCACCATAGTACCCTGTGCTATTGCTTCATTCTCTTGCACAGCTTGAATAATATCTTCTTCAACATCTTCTTTTAGATTCTGCAAGTGAAGTTTCTGTAAAACTTTTTGTCGAACTGACGGATCACTAATGTCAACTAAGCCAGAATCAATTGCTCCAAGAATCTTCGTAACTTCAACTTGTGAACTACGTGGAACAGTTGAATCTGATTCAACCTTGACATTTACTGCCCCAGTGATATCAGTTCCTTTAAATTTAGAAGCAATCCATTGAGAACCTTCACCAGCTTTCATTAAAGTCTTTTCAGCAATTCCATACACACGGAAAAGTTCAATCTGATGTTTCATCCATTGCCGATAACCCTCAGCAACATTGCGAAGCGAAGGACCGAACCGGGTTAATCCTTGCTCAATTAATTGCTCAATAACAACACCGGGAGCACCACTGTAGGGAGACTGTCCTTTTAGAGCTTCAAATGTCGAGGCTAAATCCTCAATGTCCTTGTCTATTGAAGCAAGGAACTGGACTATAGAAGCAGGAATTTGTTCCCCAGGGATACGGTCAGGTTTCGTGGCTTTATCACCAATCGAATTCCAGGTAACAATTGCACCCGGCTGACCAGAAAAATTACGAACTACAGTTCCTTCCGGCATAAGCCAGATAGGGGAACCCATTCTCAGAGCAATCAACTCAATCAGAGACTCAATCTTATTTCTCTGAATCTGCTTTTGAATCAGGTCGTCCATCGGTGTTCTTCCAAAAGAAGCACCAGGAATGTTATCGAACTTGACATGAACTATTGGTATAAACGGTTTTTCACTTCCATCAACAGGAAGAGGTTTCTTTTCCAGAATCTTACTGCCTGCTACAACGATGTAGAGTCCTTCTGGATACTTTGGCGTAGGTCTATGAAATAGACGCTTAACCGTAATACGCTTAATGCGAGAAAGACTCGCAAGGAATCCAGTGATCTCAGGAGAAGAAGTAACATAACCAATACTCTCTTGATAATGAATATTCGGAGCAACATCAAGTTCATCAATGTCTTGATTCCACAGATTCTGAACATATTCTCTTGATCTCCGATTCACAATCAAAACTTTTACTTGGTCTTTAAACCTTTCAATTGTCTGATCTATGTATGTCTCAAATGGAGACAAGACATCAGTAAACAACTTGTAATCAATTGGTTCTGCCTGTGTCAGTTGACCTTGCTCTCCAGCAGGGGACTGATCTGTCATATCTGGCATGATAGGTGCAGGACCATGGATAGGCTCTACGCCTGAAAGGAGATAACAATTACCAGTATATATTGCCCAAGGAGCAACAGATTCACGAATCTGTGCAATGTCATTTTCTTCACAGATAATTGTTTCTGCCTTTTTGCACATATCAGCAGAGGCAATGTCTTCAGAAGAATTTGAGCTAGGGACATATTGCCAGTTGGGTTCTACACGAGACAAAACGGAAACAAGGCGTTGCCCAGTTGATGCAAACTTATTGGTAACTGGAGTAGGAACCCAATCAGCAAGACGTTTCTTTCTCCACTTATTTTCCAAGGTGTCCCAAATTACCCACTGATTCCCCAATAAAAACAGTATGTTACGATACCACTGCCTCTCAAACGGTTTGCGCCCGTGGTCATAGTCTTGATATGTGTCATTGACAAGTTTAAGCGCGTCCTCATCAGAAATCAATTCTTTCTGAGGAACTAATGAAGTAGTATCTCCCATTTGTGGCATCATGGGTTCAGGGATCATACTGCCTGTTGGACCTGTAAGAGTTCCATCACCAATTGCCATTTAGTTTTCCTTTGTTTGGTCTTTCTCTTCAAACATCCCAAAAATACTACTGAGGTCCATCGGGCCTTTCTGCTCTGCTACACCTTGTCCAATTGCCGGGGCATTCGTTTTCACAAGAAGAGCATCAATCGCCCTTTTATACTCACTTCTCTCGTCCAACTTCTCTTTTCTTTCTTGTGCAAGAAGTTCTTTCAGATCAGCGATCTGTGATTTGTATGCAGTACAAGTTTGACACTCACCAAATACTATTTTCATTCTTTACTCCATTCACTGGCCCATGGCTTACTTTTTTCTTCTTTAGATCGTTTAACTGCCATCCAGTAATCACGACTCACAGCATTTAGTTGACGATACTCTGGAGGAACAAAATTATCTCCGTCATTGTCAACAGCACCAATACCATACATCTTTAAGATGTCAAGTATATACGCCAGAGGATCAATAAGATCATCATGCTTTGATTTAATTCCATTAGTTACCTTTGTTATTTGGTCAAAGAACTCATCTTTGTACCTAGACTCAACAGCCATATAAATTTTTCTACGACGAGCAAGTGGTTCAAGTTCAACAACACGAGAATATTTGGAACGACCAGCAGGTCTTAAATCCTCAATTACTGCAAATCTGCCCTTCTTACGCAATTCCTCTTGCAGATAGTGCTTCATGTTTCCCATGCCAGCGCGTTCAATTCCAATTATGTATGGATTGAAACGAAACATGAAAGACAGTGCAACCTCTATAGCTTCAGTAGGATTAACTCGTTCCATAAACATGTCACGAATGCACACATCAAAAAGTGCATTAACACCAACCACAACCATTCCGAAGTAATCACTATCTTTTTTCTCAGACTGTTCCGCAGTAGGGTCACCTGCTGGATCAATGATTAAAAAAGTACGGATAGAATTAAAGTCTTTGTCGGCAAGTAAGTTGAAATAATCTTTCTTAAACTTTTGTGACTCTTTACTTACTGGATTCATCCTATAGTGACAGGAGAACTGATCCCCAGACATGAACTTCTTTTTCTTTTTTAATTCTTCAATTGGAAGCGCATATGGATAACGAGAAATTGTCTCTGTCTCATCTGTGTACACATCACGAAGAAATAGATTTGGGTGACTCTCCTCGATCAATCTGGTATGAAAATCTGAATCGTTCCAGAACACCCCGGCAAAAACCATCTTGCCACCTTTGGTAAGAAGGGGCATCAACAACTGAACTTTTTCTCTGACTCCCTCAATCTGATCTTTCGTTTTTGTATTTCTTTCAGAGTGCAAATCATCAGGAAGAATCCAATCAAAATGACGAGAATTGACAACAACATCCAACCCAGCAGTTTCAAAGGTTCCTTCACGAATAGACATATTCTTCCGAGAAGGGAGAACTGCCATGTTTTCATTCCAAGGAAGTCCTAATTTAGAACCATCAAGATCACCGTAGCACATCTTGAATGTTTCACAAGAAGTAATAACTCTCTTCAGAACTGCAAGGCGTTTCTGTGCCTGCTCATGGACTTCCCCATAGAAGAGAATTCTTATGTCGGGATTCTTTACTGCAACCCAAAGAGCAAACCCCTGGAGTACTGTAGACTTCAAGGTATCCCTTGGGCAAAGGATCATATTAAGCCAAGCATTCTTTTCTTTTTCAGTCTTGGACTCATATAATGCTTGAAGCCAGTCACACATCTCATGCTGGTCTTCAGTGACACGGGGACCAGCAGGGTCAGGATTATTCCCAAACTCAAGAACATTCTTGATAAAAAAATACAAGTCGGATTCTGCTTTTACTCGTAGAGCCTCAGCAATCTCAACATCATTTAGTTCAACCGTTTCGGACATAACTCTTCACAACTGTTGGACCTTTTACTGTTGGTACTTTAAGTGCAGATTTTAGTCCGCCAAGTTTCTTGGAGGGAGAAGCAATTTTGGCCAACTTCTTGAACCCTTCACTCATTTCTTCTCTTTTGCTTTTTTAAAACCCTCAGTATAGGAGGGGGTAGATTCTCCAGTTGCATCTTCCATTGCTTTCTGTTTTTCTTCTGTATCGAAAGCGATACGATCACTGGCATTCTGAATTCCTTTGTGCAATTTATCTGCAAGGAAACTTACCATCTTTGCCCATCCCATCTCATCACCTGGATAAACCTTAACTGGATCACTCATTAGCCCCTTACCCCCGAAATAACAGTAGTAGTTTCTAAATCCTTGTCTTTCTTCTTTTTCTTTTGTATCAATTTCTTAAATCCAGATTGCTCAGTGACTTCTTTGCTGTATGAGTCCTTCAGGATTCCACCCAAATTTTCTTTATTTTCCATGTGTTCTTCTCCACGAATATATCTATTTTAACCTACTTACGTGGGCACAACACTCCCTAATTACAGGGAGGCAAAAATTACATGATCTTTTTCCAATAAGCCAGTAAGTAGAAAAAACTAAAATTTTTATATTACCGCAAATGCTAGATGGCCATATGGGAATACATAAACTAAACCACCACTTAAAGTACTTTTCTATCCCAACCGTTCTATACAGCCCAAGTCTATAATAGTCACCTTCTGGTTGCTCTTTGTAGAATTTCATTTGATTTTAACCTTATTTTTCAACCTCTTCCAACCTTTATCTGCACTTACAAATTCCTTGGCTTTTTCCTGAGCAATTCCCGCCTCGGCAGCCTTCTCCGGACTGCTCGCAGCCCAGGCCATGAACTTGTGCTGTTTCTTCGATACTGACGGCATTATGTATCCTTTCCCACGATTTCCCGTACTCTTCTGAGGTATAACCGAAGACTATTGGCTCTTTTCCCAGATATTTCAATGACGTTCCTCTTCTAACTGGTCAAGGAATGCCTCAAGACGGGCTTTGTCACTCTTCAGGTACAACTGGTATTGCTTCAATTTCAATGGGTTGATCTTCAACTTTACTCTTTTTTGTAGTTTCATCTGCTTGTATTTCATGTTTGTGCTCGATTTGTAGCCTATTCTTTCTTTCTAAGTGAATCTGTCAAAATTGGAGCAGGTTTACCTTTAAGATACATTATTGCTCTTCTTAATACTAATGGTGAGTCAGCAAAAAGTCCTATTCCTCCATTGCATCCCTGACAGAGTAAACCCCTTATCTCATCAGTTCGATGATTGTGGTCAACACATAAACGATACTGCTGGTTTTTGTCAAGTGTACCACAAATCATACACCTATTTTTCTGACTTATTAACAACCCTGATCTAAATGTTTGCTGATCTTTAGCACTCATTTTTATGTACACAGCGAATTTCACGATGTTACTTCCTCAGATTCTATGTCTGTACCTTCTTGTGAGGCTATTTTAGCCATTTTTATAGTCGAAACAGTCTCTGGTATGCCTTGCGATGTCTCAACCTGTTTTTGACACGCTGGGAGCATTTTGTATTCTGCGTCAACAATTCCAAGAAGTTTCAAATATCTTTCCCTTTTGTCTGGGGTAATATCAATCCTCATGCTGATGTTCGTATTCTCAGAAACCACCTTTACGGGGTCAGAACGATCTAAAACCATGCGAGCTGCTGCAAGAACATCCGCACCTGTGACACCCTTCATTACGCCCACAGGTTTTCCATCCAGGATCAACTTTACTGCCTTTCTTGCTTTATTAACGAGTGGGTTAAGGGTTCCTTTTGACATTTTTTTATTTAGTTTGAACGTGTATTGTCTAGTAACGTCAAGTAGATGGGCTGCATCCCCATTGGAATACCCTGCCTTCATTAGAGCATCAAGAATAAGTGCTGTTTTCTCTTGCTTTCCTAGCTGCCAGATGTTCCTAGGTTTCTCAGATTTCTTTTTGTCCTTTGATTTCAAGAAGGTATACCGTTTTATTCTCTACTGAGATTATTGCATGTACTCCATACTCTTTGTAGAGATTGAATGCTGTCACCCCTGTAGTAAAAATAATTGTGTACCCTTCCCCATAGTACATGAAATCCTTGGTATTTACTGTTTCATCACCATGCATAGTAATGGGCATGAACAATATTAAGGTACTAAACAGCGTGAGTAGAAACTTTTTCATTTGGTACTGTCCCCACAAATACAAAAATAGGTAGGAATATCTGGAGTAGACTCTAGTTTCTGTCCACCAGCACGTAATAAGCACAGTCCACAAACTGGTAAGTTACCATTAAGAAACACTATTTGATTGGCGTTTGCTAAGGATACTCCGCACCAATGACAAGATAATGTATTTCCAGCAGTCATGACTGATTCCTTAAAATATCAGGTTGCTTCCTGAAGAGTTCAAAAGATTTGGGTGCTTCCCTCTTCCAGAGGAGATAACTCCCAAACTCTTCACACCTTTTTCTGCTCCTACAGTCAGAGCAGTTCACGTTCCGCTCTGCGGACTTCTTGCAATGATCGTTCTCAATACCTTCTAACAACCGTTGTCGCACTCTTCCATCTCCTTGGTGTGTTTAGTGTGGCAGTCTGGACAATAAACCACAGTCTTCGTTGACTGTGTATCATAGTACTCAAAGCATACTTCAGATAACTTCCCGCAAAAAGAGCAATATCGTTTAATATTCTTCATGGTTTGTCAAGCACCTGTCACACATCAAGGCAAAATACTTCTTATTTTCAAACACAAATTTGTACTGGTTTCTCCACAGGTCTATACAAGTCCCTGGAGCACTCCAAAATCTCATCATACGATTATCTTTGGTTCTAACACAAGAAGTGTTGGTCTTGCTTCCGCATACTGAGCACTGTCTACCGAAAAGGGAGAGTAGTTTATTTTTATATACTTCCCCTCCAAAAACAGCCTGATCTCTATGAAAACAGTTAGATGCCCAGTTAGTCTTCATAATTAACCTCATCCTTGATTAGCTGGTCTTGAAAAATAACTATGTCTTTAACAAGTCTAACTTGTTGTTCTTTTGTAATCTTAAACTTTTTCCCCTTGGAGCAGCTTATAATTCTCTGGTAACGTTTCATCCAATCTTCAGTGAATTCATTCCGTTTGATCTGTCTACACAACCACCAACTCATTGTTTGAAAATTACTTAAAATATACACGTTGCTAAATTTCTGAATTTCAAGCATAACATTTACAGGAATCTTGCTCATACTTATATTATACCACAAGTTGTCCCCGTTGTCAAGTTTTGTATCAGCCTGCAACGGGGGCGTTCTTCAAACTGTGATAAAGGGGAAAAAATTAAATTGTACCAAGCTGTGTTGGAGTGTCCAAGAACTCATGTGCAGTGACACTCACTGCTGCATTGTGGCGGGGGAAATTCTTGTACAATCCAGCCCCCGCCCAAGTACGACATCTTGTGCTGCTACCCCTTAGGGGGTAGGAGCAGAACATGTTCTGCTGTCTCCAGACCTGCTGCACTTCCTACCGTCCGTTCCACGACGGTCTGGAGCAAGATGCAGCTTGGCAGCTTGAACACAACTCCAACACAACCTGTCTACTTAAAGAATAACAAGTAGAGAAATAGACGTGTTTTTGTATGTTTGTCTAATAAATTCAATGTTGTATAGGGTTCATGCAACTCACAGCAATATATGCTTGTCAAGTTTTATGGGGGTT